>Ga0153981_1000045_pt1 | contig 37433 bp, 31 predicted proteins | sample TSGA065MetaG_FD_104714 | JGI IMG/M metagenome (GOLD analysis project Ga0153981, IMG submission 104714) | Attine ant fungus gardens microbial communities from Georgia, USA - TSGA065 MetaG | ecosystem: Host-associated > Fungi > Mycelium > Unclassified | place: USA: Georgia, Magnolia Springs State...
AGTGATCGTCGGGATGTCCGGCGGTGTCGATTCCTCAGTCTCTGCGTACCTTCTGCAACAGCAGGGTTACCAGGTTGAGGGCCTCTTCATGAAAAATTGGGAAGAGGATGACGACGAAGAATATTGCACAGCAGCCACCGATCTTGCCGATGCGCAGGCCGTGTGCGATAAGCTGTGTATCGAACTGCACACCGTGAATTTCGCGGCGGAATATTGGGACAACGTGTTCGAATTATTCCTCGAGGAATATAAAGCCGGACGCACGCCAAACCCGGATATCCTGTGCAATAAAGAGATCAAATTCAAAGCCTTCCTGGAATTTGCCGCAGAAGATTTGGGCGCGGATTACATCGCGACCGGTCACTACGTGCGCCGCCAGGATATCGACGGCATCAGCCACCTGCTGCGCGGCGTCGATGGCAATAAAGATCAAAGCTATTTCCTCTACACGCTGGGTCATGAGCAGGTTGCACAGAGCCTGTTCCCGGTCGGTGAGCTGGAAAAACCGGAAGTGCGCCGCATTGCCGAAGAGCTCGATCTCATCACCGCGAAGAAAAAAGACTCCACCGGCATTTGTTTTATCGGTGAGCGTAAATTCCGCGATTTCCTTGGCCGCTATCTGCCGGCGCAGCCTGGCGTGATTAAAAGCGTTGATGGTCAGGTGATGGGGCAACATCAGGGGCTGATGTACCACACACTCGGCCAGCGCAAAGGTCTGGGCATCGGCGGCCAGAAAGAAGGCAGCGAAGAGCCGTGGTACACCGTTGAAAAGGATGTGGAAAACAACATTCTGTACGTTGCTCAGGGCCATGAACATCCGCGTCTGATGTCCGTCGGGCTGATTGCGCAACAGCTTCACTGGGTTGATCGCAAACCGCTGACCGCACCGCTGACGTGCACCGTCAAAACCCGTTACCGTCAGGAAGACATTCCGTGCGTCGTCACACCGCTGGGCGAAGACCGCATTGAAGTGCGCTTTGACGCGCCGGTTGCTGCCGTCACACCGGGCCAGTCTGCCGTGTTTTACCTTGGCGAAATCTGCCTCGGCGGCGGCGTCATTGAACAGCGTCTGCCGCTTCAGGCCTGATACAGCGCCAACAGGTGTATGAAATCGGGACGCTTTCGGGCGTCCCGCTTTTTTTCTGCCCGCCTGTGACGATCTGCACTGATTCCGAACTGTGTTTAGGGTCAGTTTTATGGCATGATCTGTCGCCATTAGTTTGGGCTATCTTCTTTGTCACTGCGTCTCATCGTTTCAAAACGCTTACAGGAGTAAACGTGGCTAAAAATTATTATGACATTACGCTGGCGTTGGCGGGGATCTGTCAGGCAGCGCGCCTGGTCCAGCAACTTGCCCATGAAGGCAATTGCGCTCAGGAAGAAATGTCAGTGTCACTGCGCAGCCTGCTGGAGATGAATCCGGCATCCACGCTGGCGGTATACGGTAATAATGAAGCTAATTTGAAGATGGGGCTGGAAACGCTGCTGGGCGTGCTGAACGCCAACCGTCAGGGGCCGGGCGCTGAGTTAACGCGTTACGCATTAAGTCTGATGGTGCTTGAGCGTAAGCTCTACGCCAATAAAGCCGCCATGAATCAGCTCGGTGAACGTATCGATCAGCTCGACCGCCAGCTGGCGCATTTCGAGCTCGAATCCGACACGATGATTAGCTCGCTGGCCTCAATTTATGTCGACGTCGTCAGCCCGGCAGGCCCGCGCATTCAGGTCACCGGTTCACCGGCAATTTTGCAAAATCCGCAGGTTCAGGCGAAGGTCCGCGCCATTTTACTGGCTGGCATCCGTTCCGCCGTGCTGTGGCACCAGGTGGGCGGTGGACGCCTGCAACTGATGTTTTCCCGTAATCGCTTGTTTGAACAGGCGAAAAGTATTCTCGCTCATTGTTAATAAGACCCCAGGAGTTGCTACCGATGGAATTATCCTCACTGACCGCCGTTTCCCCCGTTGATGGACGCTACGGTGATAAAGTCAGCGCGCTGCGTACTATTTTCAGCGAATTTGGCCTGCTGAAATTCCGTGTGCAGGTTGAAGTACGTTGGCTGCAAAAACTGGCAGCCTGTGCAGAAATCAAGGAAGTTCCTGCTTTTGATGCCGACGCAAACGCTTTCCTCGACCAGTTAGTGGCCAATTTTGATGTGAATGACGCTCAGCGCATTAAAGACATCGAAAAAACCACCAACCATGACGTCAAAGCGGTTGAGTATTTCCTGAAAGAAAAAGTGGCCGGTATCCCTGCCCTTCACGCGGTGTCCGAGTTCATTCACTTTGCCTGTACGTCTGAAGACATCAACAACCTTTCCCACGCGCTGATGTTGCAAACCGCGCGTCAGGACGTGGTGCTGCCGTACTGGAAACAGATCATTGATGGGATTAAAGATCTGGCGCACAAACACCGTGACATTCCGCTGCTGTCGCGCACCCACGGTCAGCCTGCTACGCCATCTACTATCGGTAAAGAGCTGGCTAACGTCGCCTACCGTATGGCTCGCCAGTTCAGACAACTGCAAAACGTCGAAATCCTCGGCAAAATCAACGGTGCCGTTGGCAACTACAATGCCCACATCGTGGCGTACCCGGAAGTGGACTGGCATAAATTCAGCGAAGAGTTCGTGACTTCTCTGGGCATTAACTGGAACCCGTACACCACACAGATCGAGCCGCACGACTACATCGCTGAGCTGTTTGACTGCGTGGCGCGTTTCAACACCATCCTGATCGACTTCGACCGCGACATCTGGGGTTACATCGCCCTGAACCACTTCAAACAGCGCACTATTGCTGGCGAAATCGGTTCTTCTACCATGCCGCACAAAGTGAATCCGATTGACTTCGAAAACTCCGAAGGCAACCTTGGCTTGTCCAACGCGGTGTTGCAGCACCTGGCCAGCAAACTGCCGGTTTCCCGCTGGCAGCGTGACCTGACCGACTCCACCGTGCTGCGTAACCTCGGCGTGGGTCTGGGTTATGCGCTGATTGCGTATCAGGCCACCCTGAAAGGCGTCAGCAAGCTGGAAGTGAACGAAGCAAATCTGGCGAACGAACTGGATCACAACTGGGAAGTGCTGGCGGAACCAATCCAGACCGTGATGCGTCGTTATGGCATCGAAAAGCCATACGAAAAGCTGAAAGAGCTGACCCGTGGTAAACGTGTTGATGCGGCAGGTATGCAGGCCTTTATCGATTCTCTGGAATTACCGGAAGAAGAGAAAGTCCGTCTGAAAGCCATGACGCCGGGCAATTACATTGGGCGCGCCACCACCATGGTTGATGAGCTGAAGTAAGTCTTTGCTCAGGCATTACATGTGGCCAATCTCAGGCGACCTCCGGGTCGCCTTTTTTTATGTGACCGCGGCGCGCAAAATGTCACTGCAAAAAATCTCTGTCCTTCTAAAATAGAGCCCATTCCCTCCGCATTGGAAGACCGACTTCATGAGCATGGACACCAACCAGCAGGTGCTGGAAAAACTGAAAACCGATCTGGCTCAGGCGGGCACAATGCCCCTGTATTTGTGCTTTAACGAATCGGTGCGTCATGCACTGGAAACCGGAATTTTACAGGACGGCGACTTTCTGCCGAGCGAACGCCAGTTCACTGAAATTCTGGGCATTTCGCGTATCACCGTGCGAAAGGCGCTCGCCAGGCTGGAAGAAGACGGCCATATCGGGCGCTCGCGGGGTTACGGCACATTCATCAAAAAAGCTACCGATGCCCGTCTGGCTTATTCGCTGGCCGGAGTGAAAGGGTTTTCCCGCGAAGTCATGCTTCAGGGGCGCAAGCCGGATACGCTGTGGATCAGCCGCGATCAGGTGCCCGCTTCGGCGCTGATTGCCAGCAAACTGGCGATCACCGAAAACACACCGGTCTACATGCTCAAACGTATTCACTACATTGATACTCGCCCGATGTCGGTAGCAGTTTCCTACGTCATCATGGACGCCATCCGCGACGTCGGGGAAATCGGCGTTTCGCTCTATGACTATTTCGGTCGCAATAATATTGAGCTCGGCGCGCTGCAAAGCCGCGTCAGTGCGGCGATGAGCGACGCGGAAACCTTGCAGGCGTTGCAGCTGAAAGAGGCGATGCCACTGCTTATCATCAAACAAACGCTGTTCGACGGGCAAAACCGCCCGATTGAGTACAGCGAAAGTTTTTGCCGCAGTGACATGTACGAATTCGTCAGCGAAGACTGACTGTTTTCTAACTGACGCTGTCGAGTGAAGAAATCAGCTGCGACAGCGTTGGCGCACAATCTCCGCCTGGTTTTGAAACCACGTAAGCCGCCACGCAGTTCGCCAGCATCATACTTTGCCAGTGCGTCAGCCCCAGCGAAAGCCCGGCCAGTAAACCGGCGCAGTGGCTGTCGCCCGCCCCGATGCTGTCGGCCACGGTAATTTTCCGCGCCGCAATCCACCCGCAATCATCCGCTGAACCACAATAATAACTGCCTTGCTCGCTGCAGCGTAAAACCACCAGTTCATGGGTTTTCTCGTGCAACTGACGGCAGAAACTTTCTGCGTCACCAGCAAAACCGAGCATGGCCGCTTCGCGCTGATTCAGCGTCAGGATCACACCGGGGCGGATCAGATGTTCGACGCGCTCTTTGGGCATAACATCCAGACGCGGGCCAAAATCCACCAGCACGCGCACGGCGTCCGGTAAAGTATCGAGCCAGTCCGTCAGCACCGTGCCCTGCTTTGCGCCCAACTGATAACCGGAAACATACACCAGCCCGTTTTGCGGTGTTGCCTGCGCCAGCCATCCAGGCTGCCACTGATTTTCGATACCGTCGACGGAGATAAACGTGCGCTCGCCGTCGGGTTCCACCAGCGCCAGACACCAGCCGTTGTCCGCCCCTTTCACCTGCAAATCAGACACAATTTCGCGTGCAGCCATCTCCTTGCGCAGACGGTCGCTCCACATCCCTTCGCCGACGGGCAAAAGATTCAGGCTGTGAATCCCCAGCTGTTTCAGCCCCAGCGCGATATTCAGTGCGCAGCCGCCGAGATGAAACCCGGTTACATCGGCGGCAATGTCACCGCCGCGCTCCGGCAACGTATCGGCGCGCGCAACCATATCCATCACGGCCGCACCGATGACGAGAACCGGCGATTGCTGGTGCCAGTCGCCCTGCGTCAGGGTCAGCAAAAGTTCACGGTGCGTCTGGCTCATCCAGCCTCCTGTGCATTGCGGCGAAAACGCTGAAATGCGTCGCTGTAGCGGGTCATGTCCTGCGGATTCACCCGTTTCAGTTCATCCAGCCACTCTTTTTTGAATGCTTCAATGCCGTTTAACGCGCCGCAAATGGCCGTCGCCATCGCACCGATGGTATCGGTGTCGCCGCCAAGATTGGCGCATAAAATAGCGCATTGATTCGGGCAGGTTCCCGCCAGTTCCACCATCGCCAGCGCCGCAGGTACAGACTCAATGGTGCTGACGCCCGCCCCAACCCGCTGATACACCGCTTCCGATGCCTGTTCCGTGCCTTCGGCTTTCGCCACCGTATCAAACGCCAGTTCGATACGCGCCGCCAGCGACGCGCTGAACGTGGTGGATTCCCGTGTCTGTGCGTATTTAGCGATGTCCGGCAGCGCCAGACGGATTTCCGCCCAGCTCGCCCCTTCAATGGCGCGTGACACCGCCCAGGCAATCACCACCGCACCGGCAACGGCAATATCCGATTTGTGCGTCGGGCTGGAAGCCAGCCAGACCTGTTCACAGAAATGTTTCAGCGGAGCCGAAGGCAGCACGCAGCCCAGCGGAGAAACGCGCATTGCCGCGCCGTTAGTCACGCCGTTGTTTTCCAGTACACCGATCGCCACGCCTTTCTTCTGCTCCGCCAGCGCCAGCCTTGAACTCGGGCCAAGGATGTTTTTATTGAACGCATCGAAACTGTCGACCCAGCGGATAACGTTGCGGGCAATCAGTTCCGGCACCACTTTACCGTCGGCTTCCAGCAAAGCGTCGGCCAGCGCCAGCGCCATCGAGGTGTCGTCGGTAAACTGCGCGGCTTTGAAATAACAGGCCGCATTGTTTTCCGCCGGACCATCCAGAAAACGGTCGATCCAGCCGAAATGCTTTTTGACGCGCTCACGCGGCCACAGTTCCGACGGCATGCCCAGCGCATCGCCCAGCATTTGTCCGTACAACGCCCCGAGCATGCGGCTCTCAAGTCCTGGTTGTGTCATCGTTAAATCTCCCGATATAAAAATTGCGGCGGGCTGCCTGCCCGCCAGAAATGAAAATGTGTCGTTTAAGAAGAGGCGCTCAGGCTGACCGGCGTAATCGTTTTACTGCGTTCACGGAAGAACAGCAGGAACAGCAGCATCACGCCCGCCACCATAATCGCGCCGACGCCCCAGACAGCAAACCAGTCGAAGGTCATGCCATTTTTTGGCGCACTCAGCGCAAAGGTGGTCATCGCCCGGCCACCAAGCCAGTTACCGATAAAGCTGCCCAGTCCCTGACAAATCAGAGTGATCAGACCCTGCGCGGCGGTGCGCATATGCGGCGGCGCTTTTTTATCGACGTAGATATAGCCGGTGACGAAATAGAAATCGTAACTGACGCCGTGCAGCAAAATGCCGAGGAATAGCATGCTGTAGGCCCAGACGTCAGCCGTGCCGCCGTAGATGAAGAAGACGTAACGGATGGCGGCGGTGATGAAGCCCAGCATCAGCACTTTTTTGATGCCAAAGCGTTTAAGCAGGAACGGCAGCGCCAGCATTGCAAAGATTTCCGACACCTGCCCGAGCGTCATCCAGCCGGTAGCATTTGGCAAGCCAACCTGTGTCAGATAGCCGTTGGCAAACTGGTAATAGAACGCCAGCGGCATGCAAAACAGAAATGAACATAAGGCGAAAATGGCGAACGACCGGTCTTTCAGCAAACCCAGCGCATTCAGGCCAAACAGGGCTTTGATATCCACCGGCCCTTTGCCTTTTGCCGGTGTATCCGGCAGCCAGAAGCTGTAAATCCCCAGTGCAAATGATGCAATCGCCGTGATCCACAGCGGCTGGCTGGTATCAGAAATATTGCCCATGCCAAGCATCGGCGGCAGTACAAAACCAATCACCAGACCGGATGCAATCCACCCCAGCGTGCCAAGCACACGAATACGCGGGAAATCCTTTTCGGTGTCATTGATGTTGGCGAACGCAATGCTGTTGGTCAGTGCGACCGTCGGCATATAAGTAATCGCGTACACCACCAGCAGCGGGAAGAACGTCGAAAATTCGGTTTGCAGCGCGATGAATCCCATCAGCACGCCACCGGCCAGCAACAGCCAGCCGAGCACTTTCTGAGCGGCAAAATAGCGGTCTGCGATCACGCCCACCAGAACCGGAGAAAGGATCGCCGCAATCGCCGTGCTGCTGTAAGACCAGGCAATTTCCGACGGACTAAAACCTAATTTATTGAGGTATTGCCAGAGCGGCACAAACCAGGCGCCCCAGATAAACCACTCAATAAACATCATAACGGACAGCTTCAGATGGGTACGTTTCATTATTATATCCTTGCTGAGTAAGGGATCCGCGCGGTGCCCTGGCACCGGAAGCAACGGATGAAATCAGGCATTCGAGATACCTTTACAATACCTTAATGATACCTTTGATATTAATCAGCGATCTGCCTCACAATTTATGTTTCTCCCGGCTCAGGGCGTTTATAATTCGTTTATGTTTTGTTGAGGTTTCTCTACCCGGCGTTGAGCTAGGGTTGATTAAAATAATTCAGGATCATTTAGACTTAAGCGCATCAAATTAGTCATCATTTTCCGCGTACTGAGAACAAGGAATCACCATGCGAATTTTAGTCATTGAAGATAACGCACTGCTACGCCACCACCTCTCGGTACAACTGCGGGAAATGGGTCATCAGGTTGATGCAGCGGAAGACGCCAAAGAGGCGGATTACTTCCTCCACGAACATGCGCCTGATATCGCGATTGTCGATCTCGGTCTGCCGGGCGAAGACGGCCTGAGTCTGATCCGCCGCTGGCGTAGTCATCAGACCAATCTGCCGATTCTGGTACTCACCGCCCGTGAAAGCTGGCAGGACAAAGTCGCGGTGCTGGAAGCCGGTGCCGACGATTACGTGACCAAACCTTTCCACCTCGAAGAAGTGCTGGCCCGCATGCAGGCGCTGATGCGCCGTAACAGCGGTCTGGCCTCGCAGGTCATCACCCTTCAGCCGTTCCAGATTGACCTGTCGCGTCGGGAGCTGACCGTCAACGAGCAGCCGATCAAACTGACCGCTTTCGAATACACCATTATTGAAACCCTGATCCGCAACGCCGGTAAAGTCGTCAGCAAAGATTCCCTGATGCTTCAGCTTTACCCGGACGCCGAGCTGCGCGAAAGCCACACCGTCGACGTGCTGATGGGACGCCTGCGTAAAAAGCTGCAAGCCGAACATCCGGTTGATGTTATTACCACCGTGCGCGGCCAGGGTTATCGTTTCGATATCCGCCCATAATTGTCTGTTTTCGCTTCAAAAGGACGCGCCATGAAAGGACGTACCAAGAACCCTTTTTCTCTTCGCGTCCGCTTTATGATGGCGACCGCTGCGGTCGTGCTCGCACTGTCACTGGCTTACGGGCTGGTGGCGGTGGTGGGTTATATGGTGAGTTTCGACAAAACTGCTTACCGCCTCCTGCGCGGTGAAAGTAACTTATTCTTCAGTCTGGCGCAGTGGCGTGACAACAAACTGAGCATTAACGTGCCGCCCGATCTGGATCTTAATTCCCCAACGTTGGTGTTTATTTACGACGGCGAAGGCAATCTGCTGTGGGCAGAACGCCGGATCCCCGAACTCGAAGCACATATCGATAAAGCCTGGATGAATAAACCGGGCTTTTATGAACTGGATACCGATACGCAAATCAGCAGCGAAGTGCTGGGCAATAACCCGAAAGCACAGGACAAGCTGAAAAGTTACGACGACACCGACGCCAACGCGATGACCCACTCCATTGCAGTCAACACCTACAACGCCACGTCGCGTTTACCGGCGCTCAATATCGTGGTGGTCGATACGATCCCGCAGGAATTACAGCGTTCAGATCTGGTCTGGGAATGGTTCAGCTATGTGCTGCTGGCGAACCTTTTGCTGGTGGTTCCGCTGCTGTGGCTGGCAGCGTACTGGAGCCTGCGGCCAATCAAACAGCTGATTCATCAGGTCGCCGAGCTGGAGACTCATGAGCGTGAATCACTCGATGAAAATCCTCCGCGGGAATTGCGCGGGCTGGTGCGAAACCTCAATATTTTGCTGCACGGCGAGCGCGGACGATATGACCGTTACCGCACCACGCTGGCCGATCTGACACACAGTCTGAAAACGCCGCTGGCGGTGTTGCAGTCCACGCTGCGCGCGCTGCGAAATGGCAAACAGATGACCATCGAAGAAGCCGAGCCGGTCATGCTGGAACAAATCAGCCGCATTTCTCAGCAGATTGGCTATTACCTGCACCGCGCCACGCTGCGTTCGGAACAGAATTTACTGATCCGCGAAGTGCATTCCGTACCCGCAATTCTTGACGGATTATGTTCTGCTCTCAACAAAGTGTATCAGCGCAAAGGCGTGGTGATTACGGTCGATATCTCGCCGGAAATTACCTTTGTCGGCGAGAAAAATGACTTCATGGAAGTCATGGGCAACGTCATCGATAACGCCTGTAAATACTGCCTTGAGTTCGTGGAAATCAGCGCCGTTCATACCGAAAATGCACTGGTGATATTGATTGAAGACGACGGCCCCGGCATTCCGGAAAGCAAGCGTGAAGTCATCTTCCAGCGCGGCCAGCGTGCTGATACCTTACGTCCGGGACAAGGTCTGGGGCTTTCACTGGCCAACGACATTATCGAGCAATACGACGGTAAAATTGTCATCGGCGACAGTCCGCTTGGCGGCGCCAGTATGCGTGTCTGCTTCGGCCTGCAACAAGGCATCGAACTCGAGTAACCTTTACCCGACCATTTTGCCAGCACATTTCGACGCAATCTTAACCATAGTGCGAAATTTGCTGGCAATTGCCCAACTCAGCCGCAACACCTTCCGTTATAATCATTTACAGACCGTCCTCTTCTTTATCCACCCTCCATTTAATGCAAGGGAAATACTATGGATTACCAACTCGACCTCGACTGGAACGATTTCCTTCAGCGTTACTGGCAAAAACGTCCTGTCGTGTTAAAACGCGGCTTTAAAAATTTCGTCGATCCTATCTCGCCTGACGAACTGGCAGGACTGGCGATGGAAAATGAGGTGGACAGCCGTCTGGTGAGTAATCACGACGGTAAATGGAACGTCAGCCACGGGCCATTTGAAAGCTACGATCATCTGGGAGAAAACGGCTGGTCAGTGCTGGTTCAGGCGGTTGATCACTGGCACGAGCCATCTTCCCACCTGATGACACCCTTCCGCCATATTCCTGACTGGCGGATGGATGATCTGATGATTTCCTTCTCTGTTCCCGGCGGCGGCGTTGGCCCGCATCTGGATCAGTACGACGTCTTTATCATTCAGGGTACGGGCCGTCGCCGCTGGCGCGTGGGCGAGAAAGTCGCCATGAAACAGCATTGCCCGCATCCTGATCTTCTTCAGGTTGAGCCGTTTGAAGCTATTATCGATGAAGAACTGGAACCGGGCGATATCGTATATATTCCGCCGGGTTTCCCGCACGACGGCTATTCACTGGAAAATTCCCTCAACTATTCTGTCGGATTCCGCGCGCCAAATGCGCGTGAAATGGTCAGCGGTTTCGCCGACTTCGTGCTTTCCCGTGAACTGGGCAGTCACCGTTACAGCGATCCGGAACTGACTGAACGTGAACATCCGGCGGAAATTCAGCCTGCCGAACTGGATAAACTGCGCGGCATGATGCTGGATCTGATTGGCAACCCGACGCACTTCAACAGCTGGTTTGGTGAGTTTATTTCCCAGTCGCGCCACGAGCTGGATCTGGCCCCGCCGGAACCGCCATATCAGGCCGGTGAAATTTACGAACTGCTCGACTCCGGCGAAACGCTGGAACGTCTGGGCGGGCTGCGCGTATTGCGCGTCGGCGATGTTTGTTATGTCAACGGTGAAGCGATGACTACCGAACATATCGGTGCGGTGGACGCGATTGCCCGTCACAAAACCGTGACCAAAGAAATGCTCGGTGATGCGCTTGAAGATCCTTCATTCCTCGCGCTGCTGTCTGCGCTGGTGAACAGCGGCTACTGGTACTTTAACGACTAACCGTCGCGGCTGATTCAAATACAAAAGGGGCAATGTCATCAGACATCGCCCCTTTTTTTGCCGCCAGTTTTACCCGATTTTTGTTTGCGGGATTTTTAGTGTTTCAGCGCTTCTTTCGCCGTTAACTCGGCGATACGCATGATCACGGATACCGCTTTTTCCATGCCTTCCAGCGTCACAAACTCATGTTTACCGTGGAAGTTATAGCCGCCGGTAAAAATGTTCGGGCACGGTAAGCCGCGGAAAGATAACTGCGCGCCGTCGGTTCCGCCGCGGATCGGCTTCATGATCGGTTCAATATCGCAGTCTTTCATCGCCTGCTGCGCCAGCGCAATAATGTGCGGATGCTGGGCCACTTTCTCGCGCATGTTGTAGTAGTGATCATCGAGCGTCACTTCGATATAGCAATCACGATGCAACCCTTTGCCGACCACATGGGCGATATCAATAATTTTTTGCTTACGGGCTTCGAACTGCGTTTTATCGAAATCACGGATGATGTAGTGCATTTCCGCGCGTTCAACGTTGCCCTTGATGGTGGTCAGATGATAGAAACCTTCGTAACCATCAGTATGTTCAGGTGTTTCTTCCACCGGCAGTTCATTGTGGAAACGCGTCGCCAGCGACAAGGCATTCACCATCACGCCTTTCGCGCTGCCAGGGTGAACGTTGTTGCCGACAATCTTAATGGTCGCCGAGGCGGCATTAAAGTTTTCAAACTCCAGCTCACCCACGCCACCGCCGTCCACGGTATACGCCCATTCCGCGCCAAAGGCCGGAATATCAAAACTCTGCGCGCCCTTGCCTATTTCTTCATCCGGCGTAAAGGCAATACGCACCGGACCGTGCGCGATATTGCTGTTTTTCAGCCGCACCATCGCGGTAATAATTTCGGCAATGCCAGACTTATCGTCAGACCCCAGCAGCGTTTTGCCATCGGTGGTAATGATCGTATGGCCAAGCAACTGGTGCAGAACCGGGAACATCACCGGAGATAAAATTTCATCGCCATTTCCCAGTGCAATATCGCCACCACGGTAATTTTCCACAATTTGCGGATTAACGTGTTTCGCGGTGAAATCGGGGGCGGTATCCAGATGAGAGATGAAGCCAATGACCGGCACTTTCCAGGCCACATTGCCCGGTAACGTCGCCATCACACAGCCTTTATCGCTGAGCGTAACTTGTGAAAATCCCAGTTCAGTCAGTTCATTACGCAGGGCCTGCGCCAGCTTCAGCTGACCGTCGGTGCTCGGCGTATGTTTAACATTGGGCTTAGATTGGGTATCGAAAGAAACATAATTCAGAAAACGATCAAGCAACTTATCCATATAGGTATCCTCTGGCGGCTGGGTTTTATTATGCGCAGCATGAAAACCGTGAATATTGCGTCAGGTCATTTTTCACCAAGTTTAACGGGATAACTCTTCGGGGCGGGCGCAATTTTAGCGATAAAGATGAATAACGCTTAAGTTACCGGCGTTGCAACTGGCGATGAACTCCCGATGAATACGGGAAACAGGCATCGCCAGTTCGGCTGCAACGTCAGGTCTGGCGGGTTTATTACCAGGCTTCATCTTTTTTGGTCAGGAATTTATGCACAAATTCGGGCACCACTTCACTTGCCAGCCCGTAATGCTTCATGTCGAATTCACTTTCAACCTGGCTCGGTTCCAGATTCAGCTCAACGGCACAGGCACCGCCAATCCGTGCTTCATGTACAAATCCGGCAGCCGGATAAACATGCCCGGACGTGCCGATAGCCACAAAGAAATCAGCTTTCGCCAGCGCGTCATAAATTTCGTCCATGCCCAGCGGCATTTCGCCAAACCAGACAATGTGCGGACGCAGCGGCGCAGGAAACTGGCAGCAATGGCACCGGTCATCGACGGTTAAATCGCCCGGCCAGTCCAGAATCTGCCCTGACTGCGTACAGCGCACTTTCAGCAATTCGCCGTGCATGTGGATCACGCGGGAGCTGCCTGCGCGTTCATGCAGGTTGTCGATATTCTGTGTCACCAGCAGGAAGTTATCGCCGAGCGCTTCTTCCAGCGTCGCCAGCGCATAGTGCGCGGCGTTCGGTTTGAGATCTTCCGACTGCAACTGGCGGCGGCGTTCATTATAAAAACGCTGTACCAGTTCCGGATCACGGCGATACCCTTCCGGCGTAGCCACATCTTCCACGCGGTGTTCTTCCCACAAACCATCGGCGGCGCGGAAAGTGCGGATCCCCGATTCAGCGGAAATCCCGGCACCGGTCAGCACCACCACAAACGGCTTTTTCAGTGAAGCTGCCGCCATTGAATCACGGTGGAAAATATTCGACCGGAAACGCTGATGCCGGATACGTTTGTTTTTGCGAAACCGACACAGACGATGACGTGTGCGCATAAAGTGCTCCTTACTCTCTGTGTCTGAAAGATTGTGTTGCGTAAACCATGGTTACTGGCCGCCGCTGAGTACGCGGGCGGGATCAATACGGCTGGCGCGGCGTGCCGGATACCAGCTTGCCAGCAAACTCAGCACCAGCGCGGTTAACAGTACGCCGCCGACGTCCAGCCAGTGAACTTCAGAAGGCAGGAAGTCGATGAAATAAATGTCCCCGGACAGGAACTGATGGCCGGTAAGTTTCTGCAAACCGTTGACGATATTGGTGAGCTGGAACGACGCAATCACACCAATTACCACCCCCGCGACGCTGCCGACCAGCCCCGCCAGTAAACCGTACCAGATGAAGACAGCGCGGATAAGCCCATCTTTCGCGCCCAGTGTGCGCAAAATCGCAATATCGCTGCTTTTATCTTTTACCGCCATCACCAGCGTCGACACGATGTTGAAGCAGGCCACGCCGATCACCAGTACCATCGCCATGTACATAATGGCGCGGACCATCTGGATATCGCGGTACATGTAGCCGTAAGTACCAATCCAGCTACTAATGTAGACGTAAGCGTGGGTGACTTCACCGGCGTCGTGCACCAGCTTTTGTGCGGCAAAGACATCATTCACTTTGATATCAATGCCCGTTACGCTGGTTCCCATATCCTGATATTGCTGCGCATCGGCCAGCGGCACCATGCCGAGACTGTGATCAAGCTGTCCGCTGAGTTGTAATATCCCGGCGACCTGTAAACGGATGCGTTTTGGCTGCAACAGTTTCATTTCAGGGTCACTGTTAGGGATCATCACGGTCACCCAGTCACCCTGTTTTACCCCTACCGCGTCCGCCACGCCCTTGCCGAGGATCAGCTGTTGCTGCCCGGCTTTAAAGTTTTGCCAGGCGTTATTCTGCACAAATTTCGGCGCGGCGCTGACACGCGGTTCGCTCTGCGGATCCACGCCTTTCAGCTGGATTGCACGCAGTTTGGCACCGTGTTCAATCAGTCCGTTGAACTGAATGTACGGCGCAGCGGCCACAATTCCCGGCACTTTTTCAACACGGTCGAGCACGCCCTGCCAGTCGTTAAACGGCTGGTTCACCGGACGGATTTCACCGTGCGGTACGACGGCCAGCACACGCTCTTTCAGCTCGCGCTCAAAGCCGTTCATCGCACTCAGCCCGACGATCAGCACGGCCACGCCCAGCGCGATACCCAACGTTGAAATCACTGAAATCAGTGAAACCATGCCGCTGCGACGACGGCCACGGCTGAACCGCAGGCCAATCAGTAAAGAAAATGGAATGCCTGACATTACTTCGCTCCCAGCAACATCGAATCCTGCTGCAGCTTGCCGTCACGCATTTCCAGCTGACGTGTCAGACGGTTCGCCAGATGCAAATCATGCGTCACTACCAGAAATGCCGTGCCCTGACGCACATTCAGCTCACCCAGCAGTTCAAAAATACTGTCGGCGTTGCGCTGATCCAGGTTACCGGTCGGTTCATCCGCCAGCACCAGAGAAGGATTATTGACCAATGCGCGGGCAATCGCCACACGCTGACGTTCGCCGCCGGAAAGCTCAGAAGGACGGTGATTGCTGCGATGTTGTAAACCCACCGCTTCCAGCATCGCCATCGCGCGTTCCTGCACTTCAGCAGATGTCTTTTTGCCGATCAGCAGCGGCATCGCCACGTTTTCCAGCGCGGTGAAATCCGGCAGCAAATGGTGAAACTGATAAATGAAGCCCAGTTCACGATTGCGCAGTTCTGATTTCGCCGAAGAAGACATCGCGTTCAGCGACTTGCCTTTAAAAATCACTTCGCCAGACGTCGGGGAATCCAGGCCACCCAGCAAATGCAGCAACGTACTTTTGCCGGAACCGGACGTCCCGACAATCGCCATCATCTCACCCGGTTGCATCGCGAAACTCACGTCACGCAATACATCGGTGTGCATTTTGCCTTCCTGATAAGTCTTACAGAGGTTGTCACACTGCAATAATAAAGAATTACTCATAACGTAAAGCCTCTGCGGGGTGGGTGGCAGCAGCGCGCCAGGAAGGGTAAAGCGTTGACAATAAAGCGATAGCCATCGCAACAATCGCGATGACCACCACCTGAACCGGTTCAATATCGACCGGCAGCGAACCGCCATCCAGCATTAGACCGAGGGCTGGCATAATCGAGTTGAGCTGCGTGGCGAGCAGCACGCCGAGCAAGGCACCGAGCAGTGCGCCAATCACACCGGCACTCGCGCCCTGCACCATAAACAGCGCCATAATCTGGCGGCGGCTCAGGCCCTGCGTTTGTAAAATCGCCACTTCGGCCTGTTTCTCCATCACCAGCAAACCCAGCGACGTAATAATGTTAAACGCGGCAACGGCAACAATCAGGCTGAGCAGCAGGCCCATCATATTTTTTTCCATGCGCACGGCCTGGAACAGCTCGCCGCGGCGCTCGCGCCAGTCTTTCCAGCTGGCACCGTCCGGCAGTTTTTGCTGGCTCAGGGTATCGACGTCCAGCGGTTTATCGAGGAATAAACGCCAGCCTGTGACGTTACCTTTCGGGTATAACATCAGGCGCGATGCGTCCTGAATATTGACCAGCATCTGGTAACCATCGACTTCGCTGTTGGCGGAAAAAGTTCCGATCACAGTAAACAGGCGCTGGCTTGGCACACGCCCGACCGGTGTGAACTGGCTGACGCTGGTCACCATCAGACGCAACTGATCGCCCCGACGGACTTTAAGCTGTTGTGCCAGCTGGTCACCGAGGATGATGTTGTATTTGCCCGGTTGCAGTTCCTGCTGGGCGACGCCAATCAGGTATTTCGCCAGCGGATCTTTCTGGTCAGGATCGACGCCGAGCATGACGCCCACTGCCACGCTGCCGGGGCTTTGCAGCACCACATCACCGGTGGTCAGCGGCACGGCGCGGTTCACGCTTTTCAGCGCGGAAACCTGATCGTGGGTGATTTTCTGCGGGTCGACTGAACCGTTCGGTGCCGTGATCAGCGCCTGAGGCATCAGACCCAGAATGTTACCTTCCAGATCCTTCTCAAAACCGTTCATCACTGACAAGACGGTTACCAGCGCCATCACCCCGAGAGTGATGCCAATGGTGGATAACCAGGAGACAAACCGCCCAAAGCGGTCCGAAGCACGCCCGCGCATGTAGCGCAGGCCTATAAATAACGCGACAGGTTGATACATGACTTCCGTTTTAAGTGCTTGGCCGCAAATAAGTGCATGGCGCAGACTAAAGTGATCAAGGATAATAAAGGCTAGCACCGCTTTATGGAACCACTAACCCAAAGTAATCGGTTTAAGTTTGTGACGCCGTTGACCATTTTATACAGACAACGGGTTGACCCCGGTTACCCCTGCAAAGCAAGATACGGTCTGCTAATTGGCCTCCGACAGCCGCCAAAAACGAGAACGCAAAACAGCCTATGTCTCAAGATTATCGTTATTCGCTGCCTGAACGCCCGGGCGATACCCGCCAGTTAGGGCAGCTTACCGGCTCCGCCTGCGCGCTTGAATGCGCCCAAATCAGTGAACGCCACACGGGCCCGATCCTGCTGATTGCGCCGGATATGCAAAATGCCCTGCGCCTGCGCGATGAAATTCAACAATTTACCGATCATAAAGTCCTGAGTATTTCGGACTGGGAAACGCTGCCTTACGACAGTTTTTCACCGCATCAGGAAATCATTTCGTCGCGTCTTTCCAGTTTGTATCAGCTTCCAACGATGGAACGCGGCATTATCATTCTGCCGGTGAATACGCTGATGCAGCGCGTCTGCCCGCATGAGTTCCTGCACGGCCATGCGCTGGTGATGAAAAAAGGCCAGCAGCTTTCGCGCGACAAACTGCGCTCACAGCTGGAACAGGCGGGTTACCGCAGCGTCGATCAGGTGATGGAACACGGTGAGTTTGCCACCCGTGGCGCCCTGCTCGACCTATACCCGATGGGCAGCGAAGAGCCGTACCGCATCGATTTCTTCGACGATGAAATCGACAGCCTGCGTATTTTTGACGTGGATACCCAGCGTACGCTGACCGAAGTGGACCACATCAATCTGCTGCCTGCGCACGAATTTCCGACCGATAAAAACGCCATCGAACTGTTCCGCAGCCAGTGGCGCGAGAAATTCGAAGTGCGCCGCGATGCCGAGCACGTTTACCAGCAGGTCAGCAAAGGCACCTTCCCCGCCGGTATCGAATACTGGCAGCCACTGTTTTTCAGCCAGCCGCTGACCACGCTGTTCAGCTATTTGCCGGAAAACACGCTGGTGCTCAATACCGGCGATCTGGAAGCCGCAGCCGAGCGTTTCTGGCAGGATGCCTGTCAGCGTTATGAAAGCCGCCGCGTGGATCCGATGCGTCCGCTGCTCGAGCCGGAAAATCTCTGGTTGCGCGTCGACTCGCTGCACGCCGAACTGAAAGCCTGGCCTCGCGTTCAGCTGCGTACAGATTCACTTCCCAAGAAAGCCGCCAACACCAACCTGAGCTACGAAAAACTGCCGGATTTATCCGTTCAGCCGCAAAATAAAGCGCCGATGGATAACCTGCGCCGGTTCAATGAATCTTTCGCGGGCAGCCTGGTGTTCTCGGTGGAAAGTGAAGGCCGCCGCGAAACGCTGCAAGATTTGCTGGCGCGCATTAAACTGATGCCCGCTTTGATTACCCGTATTGAAGAAGCCGAAACGGCCGGTCGCTACATCATGATCGGTGCGTGTGAACGTGGTTTTCTTGATGCGGATAAACAGCTGGCGCTGATTTGTGAAAGTGATTTGCTCGGTGAGCGTGTGGCGCGTCGTCGTCAGGACACCCGCCGCTCGATTAACACCGATACGTTGATCCGCAATCTTGCAGAGTTGCGCCCCGGTCAGCCGGTGGTCCACGTTGAGCACGGCGTAGGCCGTTATCTTGGCCTGACCACGCTGGAAACAGGCGGGATTACCGCTGAATACCTGATACTGACCTACGCCGGTGAAGACAAACTTTACGTGCCGGTGTCATCCCTGCATCTGATCAGCCGTTATGCCGGAGGCGCGGATGAAAGTGCGCCGCTGCATAAACTGGGCGGTGAAGCCTGGTCGAAAGCCCGTCAGAAAGCCGCTGAGAAAGTGCGCGACGTGGCCGCCGAACTGCTGGATATCTACGCCCAGCGCGAAGCGAAAGCCGGTTTTGCCTTTAAGCATGATAAAGAGCAGTACCAGTTGTTCTGCCAGGCATTCCCGTTTGAAACCACGCCGGATCAGGCGCAGGCCATCAACGCCGTTCTTACCGACATGACGCAGCCGCTGGCGATGGATCGTCTGGTGTGCGGCGACGTCGGCTTTGGCAAAACCGAAGTGGCGATGCGCGCGGCGTTTCTCGCAGTCTCCAACAATAAACAGGTCGCGGTTCTTGTACCCACCACGCTGCTGGCGCAACAGCATTTCGATAACTTCCGCGACCGTTTCGCCAGCTGGCCGGTGCGCATTGAAATGATGTCCCGTTTCCGCAGCGCCAAAGAGCAAAACGCGGTGCTGGAAGATGCAGTCGAAGGCAAGGTCGATATCATTATCGGAACGCATAAATTGCTGCAAAGTGATTTGCGCTGGAAAGACCTCGGCCTGCTGATTGTCGATGAAGAACACCGCTTCGGCGTGCGTCATAAAGAACGCATCAAAGCGATGCGTGCGGACGTCGATATTCTCACCCTCACCGCCACGCCAATTCCGCGCACGCTGAATATGGCGATGAGCGGGATGCGCGATTTGTCGATTATTGCCACGCCACCGGCGCGACGTATGGCCGTCAAAACGTTCGTGCGTGAGTACGACAGCCTGGTGGTTCGCGAGGCCATTCTGCGTGAAATCCTGCGCGGCGGGCAGGTTTACTACTTATTCAACGATGTCGAAAATATCGAGAAAGCCACGCAGCGTCTGGCGGAGCTGGTGCCGGAAGCACGTATTGCCATCGGCCACGGCCAGATGCGCGAACGCGACCTCGAACGCGTGATGAATGATTTCCACCATCAGCGTTTCAACGTGCTGGTGTGTACCACCATCATTGAAACCGGTATCGATATTCCGACGGCGAACACCATTATTATTGAACGCGCGGATCACTTCGGGCTGGCGCAGTTGCATCAGCTGCGTGGCCGCGTCGGACGTTCGCATCATCAGGCGTATGCTTATCTGCTAACGCCGCCGAAAGCGATGTCAACGGATGCGCACAAACGTCTGGAAGCCATCGCGTCGCTCGAAGATCTGGGTGCCGGTTTTGCGCTGGCAACACACGACCTTGAAATCCGCGGGGCCGGTGAACTGCTCGGCGAAGGCCAGAGCGGCCAGATGACCAGCATCGGTTTCTCGCTGTATATGGAACTGCTGGAAAACGCCGTCGAAGCGCTGAAAGAAGGCCGCGAGCCGTCGCTGGAAGATCTGACCACCAGCCAGACCGAAGTTGAAATGCGCATGCCTGCGCTGTTGCCGGAGGACTTCATTCCTGACGTCAATACGCGTCTGTCACTCTACAAGCGTATCGCCAGTGCTAAAACTGAAGGCGAGCTGGATGAACTGCGCGTCGAGCTGATTGACCGGTTCGGCACGCTGCCGGACGGTGCGCGTAATTTGTTGCAGATTGCCGTGCTGCGCCTGAACGCGAAAACGCTGGGCATCAAGCGTATTGAAGGCAATGAACGTGGCGGATTCATTGAATTTGGCGATAAAAACCGCGTGGATCCGGGCTTCCTGATTGGGCTGCTGCAAAAACAGCCGCAGGTTTACCGCCTTGATGGCCCGACCAAACTGAAGTTTACGCTCGATCTCACCGACCGGCCAAAACGCCTGAAGTTTGTCGGCGACATGCTCGGGGAGTTTGCAGAACATCTAATCTGACGGCTATCGTCATAAAATAAAAAGCCCGGTGAATATCTCATTCACCGGGCTTTTTTTATGCTTTATCAGCGCGCTACGGTTTACGCAGCGCCCTCACCTGCTCGGGCGTGACATCGCCCGGCAAACCGCCGAATGTCACACGCAGGTAATTCACCATTTCGGCAATCTGCGCGTCGTTCAGGCGCTCCGCAAAGCCCGGCATCGGCTGCATGCTTTCTCCCTCCGGAAAGCCCTGCGCCGGTAAACCATCCAGCACTGAGACAATCAGATTACGGCCATCCGGCTGGCGCAGGGTGGCGTTGTTCTGCATCGCCACCGCAACGTGCGGTTTACCGGACCCGTCCGCCATATGACATCCGGAACACTGATCCAGATAAGTGATGCGACCGGCGTCATTACCGCCCTGCCCGATGCTCACCGGCACGGCCGCAGGCGGTTTGTCGCCCAGCAAATACGTGACGATCGCACGGTGATCGGCTTCGGTCAGATGACGGGTACTGAGATCAATAACTTTGTGCATTTCATCAAACGCCGATCCCTGCGGTGCAATGCCGGTCGCGAGGAAACGGCTGAGATCTGCCGGGTTCCAGCCGCGCTGCGCCAGCGCCTGCGGCGAAATGTCCGGCGCAGTGATCCGCCCCAGCGTTCCGCCTTTCAGGTTGTTATCGGTATGCATCTGTCCCAGCGCGCCGCGGGGTGTATGGCATTCGCCGCAGTGGCCGAGCACATCCGTCAGGTACTGCCCCCGCTGCCAGTCAGCAGAATTTCCCTGCGAACTGGCAGGCATCGGGTCACTGGTGCGGAACAACAGGTTCCAGCCAATCATCGCCATACGCTGGTTGAACGGGAACGGCATTTCGTTTTCCGGCACCGGCTGATTCACCGCCGGACGCGTCATCAGAAACGCATACATATCGTCAGAATCTTTGCGGGTCACGCCTTTGTATGACGTGTAAGGCATCGCCGGATACAGATGACGTCCGCCCGGCGCAACGCCCTGGGTCAGCGCCAGATAGAAATCCTCCGACGTCCAGCGGCCAATACCGTCGTCAGCAGACGGCGTCAGGTTGCTGCCAAAGATTTTGCCGAACGGCGTTTCCAGCGGATAACCGCCCGCCAGCGGTGCGCCGCCGGATGCGGTATGGCACGCGGCGCAGTCGGAGGCCTGAACCAGATAACGGCCACGTTCGATCTGTGCGGTATCCGCCGTGACCTTTTGCACCGGCGCGTCCGGCGTGCGGTTTTCTCGCCACCAGAGCACCGCCACGACGATGATAATTACCGCCAGCAGCAGGAGAAAAAGACGTTTCTTCATCACGCGTGCTCCCGGATCAGGCCTGGGGTTTTCATCACAACATCACGCACCGCTTCGTAATACCGCACGTACCCGGTACAGCGGCAGATGTGATTTTCCAGCGCCGCTTCAATCGCGCCTTCCAGTTCATTCAGCGCAATTGGATTTTTTTCCAGACGCTCAAGCAGCAGCGTTGCCGCATTCACAAAACCCGGCGTGCAGTAACCGCACTGGAAGCTGTAATGTTCCAGAAACGCCTGCTGAACCGGAGACAGCTGGACTTCGCCTTTGTCATCGGTTTTGGCGTGGCCTTCGACGGTTCGCACTTTTTTGCCGTTAAAGAAATGTGCGCCGGTAATACAGGTGCGCACTTCTTCGCTGGTGCCGCTTTCATGATCGACAATCGCCACACAGGCGTGACAAATCCCCTGCCCGCAGCCAAGGCGGGAACCGGTCAGCGCCACATATTCGTGAAGAAAGTCGATCATCATCAGGCCTTCGGGAACGTCCAGCGGGCCGTAATGTTGATTGTTGATGGTCAGCTCTAAAGGCTGCGTTTTGATGCTCATTGTAAAACCTCACGAATATTTTCAGCACGGACGGGCAAATCACGGAAACGGTGGCCGGTGGCATCGGCGATGGCGTTTACCAGCGCGGCGACGACCGGGATCATCACGACTTCGGCCATGCCTTTCGGCGGATCGGTTTCCGACAGCGCAGGCAGAATGTCGCTGGTCTGTTTCCAGACCGCCACATCACTGGCGCGCGGCAAATGGTAGCGGTTGAAATTCCAGGTTCCGTTGCCCGGCCCGTCTTCATACAGTGGCAAATACTCGTGCAATGCGTGGCCGATGCCCATCGCCAGCCCGCCCTGCAACTGGCCGGAAACCAGCTCAGGGACGATAAGATTGCCGCATTCCATAATCGAATGGTGCGTCAGCAACTCAACTTTACCGGTCGCGATTTCCACCGTAATTTCGGCCAGCGTGCCGACTGCGCTGTAATAGGTCACCGACGCGTTATTGCGCTGTGTTGGCGGGTAATACACCGCGTCACGCGCCAGAGTCTGGAATGGATCCGCACCCTGGCGCACAGACATGCCATCCACCGGAATGCGCTGACGCACGTTGTTCAGCGTGAAATCAGCTTCTGCCCACTGCCAGCGGTTGAAGACGTGAACCGCTGCGCCGGTCATGCCTTTCATTTCGTAGACTTTTTTTGCCAGAATTTCGAGGCTGAGAATCTGCATGCCGTTGGCGGTCAGACCGCCTTCCACCCAGCGGGCATCTTCTTTGCGCACAACATAAGGGGCAGCCTGTCCGCCACCGATGCCGGTTTGCCAGATAGCCATCGCCGCCGGCCAGATTCCGTTGTCGAAGATCAGGCGCGCCGCTTCGCGGGTGCTGTGAGAGAAGTAATAAGCCGAGTTACTGGCGCTCGATGGCGAGCAGTAAGAAGGCGACCAGCGCGGATTGGTTTGCAGTTGGTCCTGCTCTTCCTGCGACATAATGTACGGGTCGCCGCTGGTTTCCACCGGCAGCACTGACCAGTCTGTCACTGAGAAATGCGCCTGTTCAGCCGGTTTTCCCAGCCATTCGGCGCACAAAACGGACTGGGACGTGGACATTCCCGTACCCATTTCTGCGCCGCTGTGCCACAGGCTGATTTCGCCTTTTTCACTGAGCTCCACGCGGGCGAAAGAGGTTTCCGCACCGGTGCCGAAGTCTTTCTGCACACACCCAAAACCGACGCCATAGCGTTTGCCCGGATTCTGGCTTTCATATTCGGCTTTGCGCTTCTTACGCTCTGTCCATAACGGGTGAACGGCGGCTTTTTCCAGCACTTCATCCGCACGGATTGCGCCGGCAGGAATGGCACCTTGTGTGTTTTTCATGCCCGATTTCAGGACGTTGCGCATGCGAAACGCAATCGGATCCAGCTTCAGTTCAGCGGCCAGCTCATCCATCATCATTTCGGTAGCAGCCATACTTTGCAGCGTGCCGTAACCGCGTGCGGATCCGGCGTCGAGCGCGCGCGAGGCCAGCCCGACCGCGGATAGATCACTTTTCGGGAAATAGTAAATCGACTGCGCCGCTGTTGCGCCCACCATCACCACCGACGGCGTAAAGTTGCTGCGCCCGCCGCCGTCTGCGGTCATTGCTGCATGGAAAGACTGCAACATCCCGGTTTCGCGGTTCACGGCGATGTCGTAATTCATATCAAACGCATGGCGTTTCAGCGCGGACTGGAACTGTTCGAAGCGGTCATTCGCCAGACGCACCGGCAAACCGTCGCCGTACATCGCCGCGACTGCGCCGTAATACGGGAAGTTGTAGTGATCTTTCGAGCCGTAACCGACGGTATAACACGGATGCAGGATCAGCGTTTTCACCGTGCGGTGACCTTTTGCCATCATGCGCGGCATTTCGTCCGCCACTTCCTGCGGCGACTGCGTTGGCACCACCATATGCAACGTTTGCGTGGCGGCGTCGTACCAGCCGTTGGCGTTATCCGGCTCAAGCGCGGAAGTATCCACGGATTGCGTGGTGAAACGGCGTGACATCACCAGCCAGTCCTGCGGTGGCGATTTCATTTCATCCGCCATTTCGCCCGCATAGAACATGCCCTGCTGATCGAGCTTCCCGCCTTCACGCCCTTCCGGCCAGACTGGCAGGTGTTTGCGCATGCCGACGGGGAAGACTGGCATATCTTTCAGGCTGGAGAACTTATCGTCTTCATAGGCGGTTTCGCCGCCGACGCGAACGAAGCGGAACGTTCCCCACGGATCGCGTTCCAGCGGCCCGGTGGTTTCACCGTAACGCAACACACCGTCTTTAAATTTCAGTGCATTTTTAGCAAAACGGAATTTGGCAAAATCCTGATAGACCAGGATGGCGACCGCTTGTCCAAGATAGGCTGGCGTTTTGCCTGCCGGCAGCAACATGTCTTCGCCATAGAATGCCGGGAAAGCCAGACCGTCGCGCGCCAGCACGTCGGCAGTGACCAGCTGATCCGGCTGTAAATCGTCGCCGAGCAGCGATAAATCCAGCCCGGAATAAACACGGTCAGCCTGCGTTACGCGCAGGATAAAAGCATGGGCCTGTTTTTGCGGCCAGTGCGGCATGTCTTTGGCGCGGATATCGCGGGCAAAGACTTTCTGTCCCATAACCTTCGCTTTGCCATCGATACGGAAACGGACGCGTTTGTTTTGCGCATCCCATTGTGGTGACTGGAGAATTTTCTCTTCAAACAGCGCGGCGTAGGCCTTGCTGTGTAACGGGGCGAGATAAACAGAGACGCCAGCGATCACAGCGCCTTTGACAAAGCGCCGCCTGGACGGGTTGAAATTGCTCATAAATTTCCTTGCTTCTTATTGTCTTTCTTATTTTTCGGCACATTTACAGCTTGCAGTAAATGCTGTAAATACCGCTTATCGCGGGCGATTATAGGTTTTCAGTTCGAATTAAGTAATGATCGAATACACATTTTTAATATTTCGTTCACAAACTTGCGCAAAAAGATGGGATAATTATTTATGTTGCGCAAACAATGTACAAAAGGGACAGACGCAAAATGGCAGGCATTCTTCTTCTCGCCGCGGGTTCAGGAAACCGGTTTATCGCCGCGGGCGGTACGGGCAATAAACTCAATGCGGTAATGGCTAAAACAGCAGAAAACTCTGTCACGGTTTTCGACGCTACGCTGGCGCAGACCATAGCCAGCGGACTACGGGTTCACGTCGTTACCCGTCCGGATAATGTGCCGGTTCAGGACAGTTGCGCACGCGCGAAGGTGCCGGTGACGCTGGCCGAAACGGGCGGAACCGGTGAATCCATTGCCGCTGGCGTGCGGGATACGCCGGACTGGGACGGATGGTTAATTCATCTTGCGGACATGCCTTTTCTGACACCGGATATTTTTATCGCCGTGGCTGATACCTTGCGCAGCGCTTCGGTTGTTCGCCCTTACTGGCAAAACACACCGGGGCATCCGGTAGGATTTGCCTGCCCGCTCAGGGAAAAGTTGCTGCAATTGCGCGGCGACCAGGGCGCGCGGGAACTGATCTACAGTCATGAAATTCTGCGCGTAGATTTCAATAATCCTGCGGTGATCCGCGATATCGATCTGCCTTCCCAGCTTTCAGCGCGCGTTTCGAACGGAAATATGTATGCAACATCTTGATAATCAGGTCATTGCACAGGCCAGCGACTGGCTGGCGCACCATCCGGTCTGGCTGTGTACCGTGCTGACCACTTACGGTTCTTCCCCGCGTGCGCCCGGCGCGTTGATGGTGGCCAATGCCAGCGGTCATTTTTGTGGTTCGCTTTCCGGCGGCTGTGTGGAAGAGGATTTTCTGCAACGCATTGCTGCGGGTGAATATCAGCAGGCCAGTCAGATTGTGCGTTACGGAGAAGGCGGTCTGACGCCGAATATTGCCCTGCCGTGCGGCGGTTCGCTGGATGTGCTGATCGAGTATTTACCGGCGACACAAAACAATATGGATTATCTGCAGAGAATGGGGATGGCGCTGGCCGGGCATTACGCGCTCACCAAGTCACTTACCCTGCCCGCAGCCTGCGACCATCTGGAACTGACAAATTATCATAATGCGACTCAGGTGATGCGTAACGACGATTGCATTACCCTGCATCTGGCCGCCCCGCCGCGTCTGCTGATTGCCGGATTGTCGAGTGTCGCGCTGTATTGCGCTGATTTTGCCTGCGCGCTGGGATTTGAAGTGGTGGTATGTGAATGCCGCGAGGACGTGCTGGAAAACTTTTTGCCGTCGCTTAAAGCGGATATCCGGCTGGAAAAACAGTTTCCTGCAAAATATCTCGAGCAAAAAAGCTGTCATGCGAATACCGCCATTGTCGCGCTGACTCATGACCCGAGAATGGATGATCTGACCCTGATGGAAGCGGTCAATACGCCAGCATTTTACATTGGTGCGATGGGGTCGCAGCGTAACAGCGCACGCCGCCGTGAGCGTCTGCAAACCATCGCGGATTTTACGACAGAGGATTTTTCCCGCCTGCACGCCCCGGTTGGATTACCGATTGGCAGCAAAACGCCGGCAGAAATCGCGCTGGCGGTGATGGCTGACATTGTGAAACACAAGAACGGAATAGCGCAGGAAAACGCCGCAGCCTGAAACCAGGGCTGATTTCAGTGCACAAAAAAGCCTGAGGAAAACCTCAGGCTTTTTTATCCGGCTTACCGGGAAATTACGAACGGGTAAGCTGCAGCTGACCGCTTTTATCCAGCGGAATTTGAGTGCCCGGATCGTGGTCCATACGAACTTTCCCTTGCTGATCGCCTATTTTGTAGGTCACATCATACCCGAGCGTTTTGTCCTCTTTGTCGTACACGGTTTTACAGCGCTGCTGCTGAGTCGTGTACGTATCATTTTCCTGCATGCTGCTCTGCACACGGTTACCGGCGTAACCGCCACCCAGCGCACCGGCTACCGTCGCGACATCACGTCCGCGGCCACCACCAAACTGGTGTCCCAGTACGCCACCGGCAACGGCACCCAGCACGGAACCGGTGATCTGATGTTCATCCTGTACAGGACGACGATGAGTCACCGTCACGTTGCGGCATTCCTGACGCGGGGTTTTGGTGGTCTCTTTGATCGGCGTCGCGCTGACTACCTGCGCATACTCCGGACCCGATGAAAAAACGTTCATGCTCGCAACGCCAGCAATGCCCAACGCCGCAGCCACACCAATACCGACCCCAGCTAACATTGACTTGTTCACAGGACTTCCTCCGAAAATGTTACCACGCAATTGTCCCGGTTTCGGGGACACCTCAGTGGACAGCAACACATCTGAGGAGCGGCGTGCGTGAATCGCCTTCTGTAAACTTATTGTTAAGTCTGCACATGGAAATGTCAGTGAACAATAAGACGAACTCTGTAAGTGAGAGGAATGATGGGTGTAACGGGGTGTTTCAGAGAATTCTTAGCTGACAAAGTAAAAAAGCAGAATCTTATGCTTTTTGTGTGGAGAATGTGAAAAATGAAAAAAAGCCTGTAAGAAACAGGCTTTTAGGTATGAAACGATTCAGCCCGCTCAGAAAAAAAGCCGGCTGTTCAGTATCAGTGCAGTTTCAGGCGCGGGCGGATCACACGGTTGATCCCGCCGACCAGCATCATCAGGCCGGTTTTAATGTAACCGTGCAGCGCAATCTGGTGCATGCGGTACAGGGAAACATAAACCAGACGCGCCATACGCCCTTCAATCATCATCGATCCGCGCATCAGATTCCCCATCAGGCTGCCGACAGTACTGAAGCGTGAAAGGGAAACCAATGAGCCGTGATCTTTATAAACGTAAGGTTTCAGGCTCTGCCCTTTGCGCTGCGCCATGATATTGGCGAAGCAGCGGGACGCCATCTGGTGCGCTGACTGAGCACGCGGTGGCACAAAGCCGCCGGACGGCTGCGGGCAGGATGCACAGTCGCCGATCGCATAAATGTTCGGATCACGCGTGGTTTGCAGCGTAGGCTCGACCACTAACTGGTTGATACGGTTAGTTTCCAGGCCTGCGATATCTTTCATGAAATCAGGTGCTTTGATTCCGGCAGCCCAGACCATCAGGTCAGCATCAATGAATTCGCCTGACTTGGTGTTCAGGCCGTTTTTATCGGCGCTGGTCACCATGGTTTGCGTGAGCACACGAACGCCCAGCTTGGTCAGTTCCTGATGCGCAGCCCCGGAAATACGCGGAGGCAACGCAGGCAGAATACGCTCACCCGCTTCCACCAGCGTGACGTTCAGCGCATCGCTGTCCAGCCCTTCAAAACCGTAGCTGTGCAGCTGTTTCACCGCATTATGCAGCTCGGCAGACAGCTCGACGCCGGTCGCACCGCCGCCCACAATCGCGATATTCACTTTTTTCTGCTTGTCATCGCTTGCAGAGAATTTAAGGAACAGGTTCAGCATTTCGTTATGGAAACGGTGCGCCTGATGCGGGTTGTCCAGGAAAATGCAGTTGTCTTTCACGCCCGGCGTACCGAAGTCGTTCGACGTACTGCCCAGCGCCATAACCAGCGTGTCGTACGCGATGTCGCGAACGGGCACCAGAACTTCGCCGCTTTCGTCACGGATTTCAGCCAGTTTAATGGTCTGATTTTCGCGATCGATATCGGTCAGCGAGCCAATCTGGAAAGTGAAACCGTGGTTGCGGGCATGCGCCAGATAGCTCAGCGCGTCCACGCCGTCATCCAGGCTGCCGGTTGCCACTTCGTGCAACAGCGGTTTCCATAAATGGCTGTGGTTACGATCGACCAGAATGATTTCCGCTTTTTTCTTGCGGCCAAGTTTATGGCCCAGGCTGGTAGCCAGTTCCAGACCGCCGGCGCCACCGCCGATAATCACAATTTTCTTCATTGGTGATGTCAAAATGACCCCCTCAAATGTGAACCAATTGTTATATAAGAGTAAAAATTTTATCCTTATATTACATAGGGTTGCTTAAGTTAAATCGGTGTCTGACACGGAGGATATCATGCGTGGTGATTTGGTCATACCAAAATTGATATAGGTCAATTTAAATTCATTTGATTAATTTGACTTAGTGAAATGGCATGTATTTTGACTTCTTTAAATCAGGGAGTTAGGACACGGCGTGCGGGAAAAAAACGTTTTGACGGGAGATTCAGACATAAAAAACCACCGCACAAGGGCAGTGGTTTTCAGCGGTAAATGTTAATCAAATGATATTTTTAAAGGCTTTGATACGTTGCAGATGGGTCGAGATATCCTTGAATTTATGGGTCTGATGTTCGTCCCATTCAACAGGATAGTAATGATGAAGCTTTTCAGCGGTTTTCTTGCTGTCGAGCACGCCATCTTCGCGCGATAAAATCACCAGACAACGGTCGCGGTTTTTCTCGCGAAAATCACTGATGCATTTCGTGGCGATATCTTCGTACTCTTCGGGACGGTCAATTTTACCGGCCATATTATCCTGGGGCGATAAGTTCGGGTTGAACATCACCTGACGGATGCCGCACAGAAAACCGATGCGTTCAGCCCAGAATCCGCCGAGCCCTACTCCGCAGATCAGCGGCAGTTTGTCGGTGGTTTCATGCAGCACTTTATCGACCTCTTTCAGCAAATGTTGCATGTCATGACGCGGGTGCAGCGTGCTGTAACTGATGAAACGGACGTCGGGATCAATAAACTGCAACTGCAACACTTTCTCGTGGTTACCGGGACTGGTTGAATCGAAGCCATGCAAATAGATAATCATCGTTTACCTCATCCTGAATGTGCGTTGAAACCCTCACGCGGTCTGAAAACGTTACCGGGCAGTTTCTTTATGTTCCTGCCAGCGTGCGTCGAGCGCGGTCAGTTCACGGTTTGCGTCTTTCCAGCGACTGGAATTTTGCAGGTCCTGACGGGCCTGTTTTCCACTGTACAGTCCGCGATGATACAACTGCGCAACACGCTCAGCTTTGACCGGAGACAGGTTATCCAGCACGCTTACCGCGCCCTGACGGTTATTGCAGGCCAGGATCATATCGCAACCGGCATCCAGAGAGGCCTGAGCACGTTCCGGATAGCTGCCCATAATCGCAGCCCCTTCCATCGAAATATCATCGGAGAAAATCACGCCGTTGAAGTTCAGCTCTTTGCGCAGAATGTCCTGAAGCCAGTATGGCGAACCGCTGGCCGGGCGGGGATCTGCCTGGGTGTAAATCACATGCGCCGGCATGACGGCATCGAGCAATTTACGCGCATTCAGCTGGCGGAAAATTGCCATGTCGTGCTCGCGGATAACGTCCAGCGGACGATCGTCTCTCGGAGTTTCTTTGTGGGAATCCGCACTGACCGCGCCGTGTCCCGGAAAATGCTTACCGGTAGTTTTCATCCCTGCTGCATGCATACCGAGAATGAACTGTTCCGCCATCTCCAGCGCTTTCTGCGGTTCGGCGTTAAACGAACGCTCACCAATGGCAGCGCTGATATGCCCGATATCCAGAACCGGCGCAAAGCTGATGTCGATATCCATGGTAATCATTTCTGACGCCATCAACCAGCCGCCCTCCTGTGCCAGGCGCTTCGCTTCATGCGGCGCATTCAGCGCAGCAAAAGACTGCGCGGCTGGCAGACGGGTAAAGCCTTCACGAAAGCGCTGCACGCGTCCGCCTTCCTGATCCACCGCGAGCACCAGCCGGTCGTGAGACGTGGTGCGGATCTGACGGATCAGTTCATGCAGCTGATCAACATCATGATAGTTTCGGGTGAATAAAATCAGTCCGCCCACCAGCGGATGCTGCAAAATTTCACGTTCTTCGGCATCCAGCTCGTAGCCAGCCACATCCAGCATTACAGGTCCCAGCAAAATGGACGCTCCTTTTAAGTTTTCACATGTTAATCATGGACGCGGCCAAACAGCCTCACCCGCAGCGGCTGCGCCCATTCACTGTATTTCTTATCAGCGGTTTGCGCCCAGCGGACTTCAAACCACAGCAGCATCAGATAATCCACCCACGGCAGCCAGCGTTTAATCTGCTGGCGGAAAAGCGGGAGATCCTGATAACCGCCCGCCTCAGCATATTCTCGAAGAAACGCGTCCTGCTGAAGCGGATCTAAATCATTGCCGCGAAACAGCGCCGCAAATTCGAGCGCGATATCGCCGTCGGCGGCATATTCCCAGTCAATGATCCGCATACCCTTCTCCGTCTCCAGCAGGTTTCCCGCGTGGATATCCATATGAAGAAGTGCCATTTTCAGTGGCACGGGCAATTTGCGTCGTATCATTTTCTGGTGTAACGCCAGCCAGCGCGGCGTGAGCCTGCGCCGGTCAACATGTTGCCAGTAACGGGCAAACTGACGGCGTAAATCCAGCGGATAACCGGAACATGCCAGCCGGTGCAGTTTTGCCAGGCTCTGGCTGACGGGTTTCTGCCCCTGTGCGGAGACAAACGCCGCCTCACTGAGCGGCGTACCTGCAATCCATTCCACCAGTAACCACGGCGGTGAACTGAGTCTGACACAAGGCCCCAAAGTCTGCCGCGCAATATGCCGCAAAATGGCATGTTCACGCTGTCTTTCCACCCCGGCGTTCCGGCGTTCACCTGACTGATGACGCGCCAGCATATCGCCTGCCGGAGAAGTAATTTTCCAGCTTTCGCCCGTCAGACCGGCCACGGGTGATAAATGAAAACCGGCGGTTTTCACCGCCGGATAATGTTGCTCAATCAGTTGCTGTAGCTGATTTTCAGGGCTGAGTTCAGCCTTAATTTTGAACCGCACTGCGACCTGACCAGACAATTTCGCCGCTCGGCGCTGTCAGTAAACGCATCGACATTGTCGGCGCTTTCACATCGCCGCTCACCGTGCTGTAAAGCACGTACTGCGCTTTTACGATGTTGGCCAGCCCGATGGCTTTGCTCACAGACGACAGGCTGTCATCCGGCGATAAGCCGAGAGACTGCTTGGCGGAAGCCAGTTGATCCGCAGGCACCAGCTGGAACGTTGTGTTATTAGCCAGCGCACTGCGTAAAGCATCGGTCGCTTTGGAGGTTTGCAGTGTGCCATTGGTACTGTTTTTCACGCCATCCACCAGCAGCACGCTGCCAGCCTGAACGCCATTGGCTTTGAGCATTTTCGCCAGCATCGGCTCAACGGTGGAAGTCCAGTCAATGCTGGCCAGTTTCGGCGGCTGCGGAACCGGCTGAATCTGCGGCTGCTCAGGAACCGGCGGATTGACCGGCGGCAGGGGTTGTTGCGGCTGCTGAGGTTGTTCAGGCTGCTGTGGCTGCGTTTGTTGTTGGTTTGGCAGAGTACAACCGCCCAGAATCAGTGCGGCCATCGCCACAATGAGAAAATACTTTTTCATCAACCTTCTCCGTACGGGAATTTAGAGATAAAGGTACAAACGCACACTGTGCGCATCAAGATTGCCATTGGTCGAACTGATTTCCACACTGCTGTTCGCAGGAACAGTGACAGTGCGGGATTCCGCGATCGGCAATAAATCCAGCCCCTGTTTATCATACCAATAGAACCGGTAATGCAGTGTGACAGGATGTGGCTGGTTATTATCCAGCGTACTGGTGGCTTTTTTCTGCCCGCCGGAGTCAGACACGGATGGCGAACCCGGGATGATCCCTGCCGTCAGCACGGGAGATTCCATCACCACCCGTTGCTGATTGTTCAGTGCAATGCCCGGCTTGCTGCTACAACCTATCAGCAAAACGACCGGCAATAACGCCATCAATAAACGCATGTTTACCCTTACTGACGTGACAACAATGGACCGAGCGCCCGGCCACCGACCAGATGCATGTGGATATGATAAACCTCCTGCCCTGCGTCACGGTTACAGTTGACGATCAGACGGTAGCCGCTTTCAGCAATCCCTTCCTGTTCGGCGATTTTCGCCGCGACAGTCATCATGCGCCCGAGAGCGGCTTCATGACTGGCATCAACATCGTTCATCGTGGGGATCAGGACATTCGGGATAATCAGAATATGGCTTGGCGCCTGGGGAGAAATATCGCGGAACGCCGTGACTAATTCATCCTGGTAAACCACATCGGCAGGGATTTCACGGCGAATAATTTTGCTGAAAATTGTCTCTTCGGCCATCTTAACTGTCCTTAACAAAGTAAAAAGCGTTGTACGCAGTATGGGTTAGAATTTCCATTCCTTTCAACCTGATTACGCTTTTTGATGCTTAATTGACGCAGAAAACGCCACCCGAAGGCGGCGCTGTCTTTATCCACAAACCGCAGGCATGAAAAAAGGAGGCCGGAGCCTCCTTTCTCAGAACCAGACAACGTTCACCATTAATGGTTACGCATGTACTCGTCCATGTCTGTTTTCAGGTTATCGGACTTGGTGCCGAAAATTGCCTGAACACCAGAACCTGCCACAACCACACCTGCCGCACCCAGTTTTTTCAGGCCCGCCTGATCCACTTTAGAGACGTCGGCTACGCTGACGCGCAGACGCGTGATACAGGCATCGAGGTTAGTGATGTTTTCTTTACCGCCGAAAGCCTGAACCAGAGATGCTGACATTTCAGAACCCCCCTGAGCAGAAGTTTCGCTGGTAGCGTCTTCACGGCCAGGAGTTTTCAGATCCAGTTTAGCAATCAGGAATCGGAAGATGCTGTAGTAAATCACCGCATACACCGCACCAACAATTGGGAACAGCCAGATTTTGCTGCTGTTGCCGCTCAGTACGATGAAGTCGATCAGACCGTGGGAGAAGCTGGTACCGTCACGCATGCCCAACAGGATACAAATTGGGAATGCCAGACCGGCCAGAATCGCGTGGATCACATACAGGATCGGCGCCACGAACATGAAGGAGAATTCGATTGGCTCGGTAATACCGGTCAGGAACGCGGTCAGAGCAGCGGAGATCATGATGCCGCCGACTTTGGCACGGTTCTCAGGTTTCGCTGAGTGCCAGATAGCAACAGCCGCTGCTGGCAGACCGTACATTTTGAACAGGAAGCCGCCTGACAGTTTACCTGCAGTTGGGTCACCCGCCATGTAACGTGGGATATCGCCGTGGAAGACCTGACCGGCAGAGTTCACATACTCACCGATTTGCATCTGGAATGGAACGTTCCAGATGTGGTGCAGACCAAACGGAACCAGCGCACGTTCAACCACACCGTAGATACCGAACGCAACAACCGGGTTCTGATAAGCAGCCCATTGTGAGAAGGTCTGGATACCTGTACCGATTGGCGGCCAGATGAAGGACAGAACTACACCCAGAATGATGGCAGCCAGACCAGAAATGATCGGAACAAAACGTTTACCCGCGAAGAAGCCCAGATATTCAGGCAGCTTGATGCGATAGAAACGATTGAACATGTATGCCGCGATCGCACCGGAGATGATACCACCCAGTACGCCGGTATCCGCCAAATGCTTAGCTGCGATTTCTTCAGCCGGCAAATGCAGAACCAGAGGTGCGACAACCGCCATGGTTTTCACCATGATGCCGTACGCCACAACCGATGCCAGTGCAGATACACCGTCGTTATTGGTAAAGCCTAACGCTACACCAATCGCGAAAATCAGAGGCATGTTAGCGAAGACTGAACCACCGGCTTCGGCCATAACATGGGAAACGATCATTGGCAGCCAGCTAAAGTTTGCAGAACCGACGCCCAGCAGGATACCTGCGATTGGGAGTACGGAAACTGGCAGCATTAGCGATTTACCGACCTTTTGAAGGTTTGCAAACGCGTTCTTAAACATAATTGAGTGTGCTCCTGAGTAATGATGCTTTTTGATACTTCATGCGATTTCGCTTAGTGGCAAACCGCTTTGCAAAGGCTCTGAAAGCCTTTTGCAGTCGGGTGTCTAAGCACCCCTTTTAATTTTTACGCAGGGTAAAATAATTCCCTTTGTTAATGTTTGATGGCAGTCACGTTTTTCTGAAAAATGCAGTAAGAGCGTATTAAAAACCCGCACTTACCCACACAAAATCCGAAAAACGCGGCCCTGGCACCGTGAAAAACGGTGCCAAGATACCTCAATATGGCGATTAATTACGAGATGAAAAATAAATCTGGAATATATGACTTAGCGAAAGCTTAGGTGAGAGAGGATGCATCGATGTGAAATAATCGTGAAAAGTTTGCTGTTGTCACTTCAGCCAGCTGTTCGACGCTGACGCCTTTCAAAACAGCCATGTAATCGGCCACATCGCGCACGTAGGCAGGCTGGTTTTCTTTACCACGATGCGGAACCGGTGCCAGATACGGAGAATCGGTCTCTACCAGAAGACGATCTAATGGCACATAACGGGCGACTTCGCGTAAGGATTCAGCATTTCGGAAAGTCAGAATGCCGGAAAAAGAGATGTAGAAACCGAGATCTAACAGGAATTCTGCGGTCGGAATATCTTCGGTGAAGCAGTGCAGAACGCCACCGCATTCGCCAGCTTTCTCTTCTTTCAGAATATCGAGCGTATCCTGACGCGCATCGCGTGTATGGACGATCACCGGTTTGTTCAGCTCGCGGCCAGTGCGGATGTGCTCGCGGAAGGAATCTTGTTGCAGTTTCAGCTGATGTGCTTCTTTCTGATAAAAATAATCCAGGCCGGTTTCACCCATCGCCACCACTTTCGGGCTGGCGGCGAGACGGCGCAGCTCGGCAAAATCGTAGCCGTCATCAATGTTCAGAGGATGTACGCCGCAGGAAAAAGCCACTTCAGGACGATCGCCAATTAACTGCGCCATGGCCTCATATCCTGGTAATGTGGTCGCAACGGCCAGCATAAATTTCACATCACGCTCGCGGGCTTTTTCCAGCACGTTATCAACGCCGGAGTGCAGCTCGTTGTAATCCAGGCTGTCGAGATGGCAGTGGGAATCGACTAAAAACATAGTATTAACTCGTTACGGTCTGTTGATGATAATTCGGTTTCAGCGTGTCAGTGACGAACTGAAAAATGAGGAAGGAACGGAGCCGCGCAACATTTGCTCCCATTCCAGCAATTGCTCGGTCAGCAGCAGTTCGCGATTCACGCCCACGATGGAAAGTAACTGCTGGCGGCAGTGCATCCACGCGTTAACGGATTGTTGCAACGAAGCATTGGATTGCGTACTGGCAAGCAAGCTTACCAGGGGCTGCTGATCGTGATTAATGATGAAATGCCCGGCCTGTTGTTGCCATTTGATGGCATCAAGCAACAGCGTTGCCAGCCAGTACAGCCGGTCAGCGGCGTCGTCATGATTCAATTGCGGCAGCAACGAGAGCATATCCTGCTGCTGGCATTGGGTATAAAGCTGCTGGCACAGCGCCACACGTTGTTTCCAGCGCTCCGGCTGTAATAATTCCAGCGCAGAAAGCGGCGCGCCATTAGCCAACCGCAATGCGGTCTTAATTGCCACCGAATCCGCGCTGAGCTGGCGATTGATCCACTGTACGGATAACGCCTCTTCCGGCACCGGCAGATGCCAGTAGAAACAGCGGCTGCGGATAGTTGCCAGCAGCGCAGAAGGCTCACGGCAGCCTAGCAGGAAATAAGTCCCGGAAGGCGGCTCTTCCAGCGTTTTGAGCAAGGCGTTGGCCGCGGCTTCCGTCAGCAATTCCATCTGCGGGATCCACACAACTTTCGCACCGCCCTGCTGCGAGTAATTGTAGAGCGTTTCAATGAGCTGACGAACCGGGTCGATGCCCAGCGAATTTTTGCCTTTTTCAGGCAGCAAGGTATGCCAGTCAGGATGGTTTCCGGCGATCATCAGCTGGCAGCTGTGGCATTTACCGCAACTCTTTTCCCCCTCTTTATGCTGGCAAAGCAACCAGCGGCTCAGACCATAGACCAGTGCGTCATCGCCCATTCCCGCCGCAACGTGCATCAGCAGAGAATGATGACCACGCCCGGTCTGATATTGCCCGATTAACTGGCGGTAAGGGCCGCTGAGCCACGGATACCAGCTCATGACATCAGGCCTTTTGCTGCCTGTTCGTCGAACCAGTTTTTCAGCGTCAGTTCGATGGAAGCTTTAACCTGTTCAATGGTCTGCGACGCATCAATGGTTTTGATGCGTCTGTCGGCGGCGGCAAGTTCAAGGTAACGCGCACGCGTACGCTCAAAAAATGGCAGCGCTTCCTG
>Ga0153981_1000048_pt1 | contig 36374 bp, 27 predicted proteins | sample TSGA065MetaG_FD_104714 | JGI IMG/M metagenome (GOLD analysis project Ga0153981, IMG submission 104714) | Attine ant fungus gardens microbial communities from Georgia, USA - TSGA065 MetaG | ecosystem: Host-associated > Fungi > Mycelium > Unclassified | place: USA: Georgia, Magnolia Springs State...
AATAAGCAGCACCAGGATATACACCTGCGAGCCGGTCAGAATAAAGCTGTTGCGCTCAACGTTGAATATCGAGAAGAAAAAGTGCTTCTCATAAAACCACGTAAAGGTATAAACAAACGGAATCGCGATGGCGGCGTATTTCGCGATGCGCGGGCGGCTGTAGAGTGTGGAAACCACCGGATCGTAAAGTAACTGGCCGGTCAGATAATAAAGCACCCACGTCCAGATGCGGAATTGCGCGGGCGCGGAGAAGCTTTTACTTTCAGTGAAATAGATCGCCAGCAGATCATAGGCGAAAGAGAAAATCAGCAGCGCGAACACCAGCGATGCCAGGATCACCCGGCGTTTCGCCAGCCATTCCACGACCGGATGAAAGGTGTAGATGATCACCAGCGAAAAGATGAACCACGGCTGGATCAGATAGCCTTTCTGATACGGTCCCCACAGGTAATAAATCGAGAACCAGAAGATAAATATTGTCAGGATCCCGCGTATCTTTTTCATCTGCCATTCCGGCGTGTGCTGGGAATCGGCGTCCATATAACCGGTCACGACAAAAAACAGCGGCGTGGCGATGGTGGAAATAAAAGTCAGAAAGGCCAGGATCTGATCGTAGTTATAATTGTAATTATCGTACGTGTTATAGACGGTGAAAAAGGTCACGGCCGTCAGGCAGCCGAGCGTTTTAATAATGTTCAGTCCCGTTGTGTTCATTGTTGAATTCGTTGTCCTTCACGATGGAAACAGTTGTAAATCACCGGCAGAACCAGAAGCGTCAGCACGGTCGCAAACCCCAGACCGAACATGATAACAACCGCCATGCTCTGGAAAAATACATCAAGTAACAACGGCGCGAGCCCGAGCACGGTGGTAAACGCCGTCAGCAGGATAGGGCGCAGACGTGACGTAGCCGCGTAGATAATCGCTTCTGTCTGATTTTTCTCTTTCTTCTGCTGGCCAATTTCTTCGACCAGCACGATACCATTGCGGATCAGCATGCCGCTCAGGCTGAGCAGGCCAATCAGCGCCATAAACCCGAACGGAATGCCGGTCAGCAGGAAACCAAACGTCACGCCAATCAGCGCCAGCGGCACGGTCAGCCAGATGGCAATCGCATTTTTCACCGAACTGAACATCAGCACCGTGATGATAAACATCATCAGGAATCCAATCGGCAGCGTGGTGAACAGGCCTTCCTGCGCCTCGGCGGAATTCTCCGCATCGCCGCCCCATTCAATGCTGTAACCGTGGGGCAAGGTCAGTGCCTCAACCTGCGGTTTGATGCGCGCGAGCATATCGCCGGACGTTTCGCCGGTGGCCGCATTGGGGTCGGTCTGCACGGTGAGCATGCGGATACGGTCGCGACGCATGATCAGCGGATCTTCCCATTCCACTTTGAAGTCACTGACCACGTTGCTCAGCGGAATAAACTGCTGGCGCGTCTGGCTCCAGACCATGATGTTCGCCATGTGATCGACATCCAGCCTTTCCGCCGCCGGCGGGCGCAAAACGATGGGCATCAGCGTGGAGCCATCGCGGTAAATCCCGACCGTGCTGCCGCTGAAATTCATCTGTAAGGCGCTGTCGACTTCGCCTTTATCCACGCCCAGTTCACGGCCCAGATACGGGGAAAATACCGGCCTGACCATTTTGCTACGATCCTGCCAGTCGTTGCGCACGCCGTCGGCCGCGCCGTCATCGAGGATGATTTTATCCACCCGGCTGGCGATGCTGCGCAGCGTATCCGGGTCGGAGCCTTTAATGCGGACTTCAATGGCGCTGTCGCCGGACGGCCCGAACATGATGCGTTTGAGCCGCGCATTCACCTCGGGGTAATTTTTCTGGATATCCTGCTCGGTGTGGCGAACCAGCCCGGCGATTTTCCGCTGGTCGTCCATCCGCACCATAATCTGCGCGTAGTTGGAATACTGGCGCTGGCCGTTGTAGGTCAGAATGAAGCGCATTCCGCCCTGACCGACGGTGGTCACGGTGTTTTCCACGCCCTCCTGTTTGCTGATGTTCTGTTCTATTTCGCGGGCGACACGGGCGGTGTAATTGATATCGGTGCCGTAAGGCAGCCAGAGATCGACGAAGAAAATCGGCGTGTTGGAGGACGGGAAAAAGTTCTGCCGCACAAAGCCGAACCCCCAGACGGATGCCGCGAGCAGCGCCGCCAGCGTGACCAGCGTGACCGTCTGGCGCACCAGCAGCGCCGACAGCAAACGCCGGTAAACGCGGAAAATCCAGCCGCTGTAAGGGTCGGCCTGTTCATCCGGCTTTTTCTCCGGCACCGGCATATTGGCAAACGCCCATTTGACCAGCACCGGCGTGAGCGTCAGCGCCGTCACCCAGCTGAGCATCAGCGAAATCAGCAATACCTGGAACAGCGATTTACAGTATTCGCCGGTCGAATCCTGGGACAGACCGATAGGTGCAAACGCCAGAATGGCGATGACCGTCGCGCCCAGCAACGGCAGGGCGGAGCGTTTGATAATGCGTGAAATTGCACTCATCAGCGGATTGCCCTGCTGTCGGGAAATCAGTACGCCTTCGACGACCACAATCGCGTTATCCACCAGCATACTCAGCGCGATGATCAGCGCGCCGAGCGAAATGCGCTGAAGCTCGATGCCAAATAAATACATAATCAGCAACGTGCCGAGCACGTTCAGCGCCAGCGACACGGCGATGATAATCCCGCTGCGTAAACCCATAAAAATCAGCAAGACGCCGACCACAATCGCCAGCGCCATCAGGAAGTTAATGATGAAACCGTCGACGGATTTCTTCACTTCCGCAGCCTGATCGTAGAAGACTTTAAGCTCGATCCCTGCCGGTTTGTCGGCGCTGAGCTGGTTCATTCTGGCTTCGATAGCGTGGCCGATATTCATGACATTCACGCCGGGAATATAGGAGACGCCAATGGTCAGCGCATTGCGGCCATTGGCGTGGTAAATATTGCCGGGATGATCCGTCACGCCCTGCGAAACCGTAGCGATATCGCGCAGATAAATACTGTGCGTGGAACCGGCCGGGCTGATGAGCACATTATTGAGTTCATCGATATTCTGAAAGCCGCCGGTCGGATGCAGACGGATGGATTCACTTCCCACCGTCATGCTGCCCGCGTCGGAAACCATATTCTGCCGGTTCAGCACATCGGCCAGACGCGCCAGCGTGACGCCGTAAGCCGCCATTTTCGCCCGCGAAATCTCGATGTAAACCTGCTCAGGAATGACGCCGCCAATCGCGACTTTGCCCACGCCGGGCACCAGAACCAGTTGCCTGCGAAGCTGTTCGGCATAGGCGCGCAGTTCGGGGTTGGTAAAACTGTCTCCGTAGATCGAGAAAAAATAGCCGTACACGTCGCCGAAATCATCGTTAACGAACGGCGGACTGACGCCGGGCGGGAATTGCAGCGTCGCGTCATTCACCCGGCGGCGCAGTTCATCCCAGATTTGCGGCAGTTCGGAAGAGTGATAGCGGGCATCGATATTCACGGTAATTTGCGATAAACCGACGGCAGAAATCGACGTGATGTTATCGACGTAAGGCAGGCGTTGAAGCGCGTTTTCCAGTGGCAGCGTGACTTCTTCTTCCACCTGTTGCGAGGATGCGCCCGGATACTGAACGGAAACCACCGCCGTTTTAATGGTAAACGCCGGGTCTTCCAGCCGCCCGATGTTGAACAATGCAATTAATCCGCCCACGCCGAGCAGCAGGATCACCAGCCAGACGCGCGTCGGATTGCTGATAAAACTCTCGTTGATCCCCATATTACAGGCCCCGTTCCCGTGTCCAGATGCGAACGGGTTGCTGCGCATGTAATTCACCGACACCGGCGGCGACAATGCGGTCGCCCTGTTTCAAACCGGCCGTAATTTCAATGCCCTGCGAGGTGAGTTTACCGACGGTGACTTTGCGATCTTCAACGTGCAGGGTGTCGCCTTCTCCGGCGATCACCCAGACGTGCGGGTTGTTGCGCTGCGTGTTGTCGGGGTTAAACACGGCTTCAACCGGGATCACCAGCGTGGAGTCCGGCGTGGCCGTGGCGAGATTGGCCGGGTTCACCGTGACGGTGCCGCTCAGTCCTGCCACCGCCGGGAAGTTTTCCGGACGCGGCATGGTCAGCGTCACCTGCCAGGTCAGCGTGTTGGCTTCGCTGCTGGCGGTGTGCTCTTTATAAGTCGCGGTGAATTCGCGGTCGGGAAGGGTGTTGATGCGCACCCGCGGACGGTAATCGGCGTTACGCATATCAAGGCTGGTGAAGAGGTTTTCCGGCACGCTGAAAATAACGTCCAGCACATCGGAACGGCTGAGCGTCGCCACCGGCTGACCGGCGGAAATCACCTGATGATTACGCACATTCAGCCGCGCAATGACGCCGCTGAACGGTGCCACCAGATTGAGATCATTGAGTTCTTCCTGTGCGATTTTCAGCGCCGCTGCCGCAGAATCCCGGCTGGCTTTATGCACTTCAAGTTCAGCCTGAGAAACGACATGGCGACGGGCGAGGGTCTGATAACGTTCGAACTGGCGCTGAGCGAGTGTCGCGGCGCTGCGGCGATCGTTGAGCCGCTGGCGGGCGTCATTGTTGGTGAGGCGGGCGAGAACTTGCCCCTGTTTCACGGCTTCGCCTTCGCGGACGTCAAGCGTCTGCAACTGACCGGCGCGCTTAAAGGCAATGTCGGTGTTATCGCCTGCGAGAATACGTGCCGGAAAAACGCGGGTACTTAGCGGGCTGGCCGCTTCGGCGGTGGCGATTTTTACCTGACGCGGGGGCGCGGGCGCGTCCGCCGTTTTCTGGTCGCAGGCGCTTAACATTAAAGCGAGGGCCAGAACGAGAGAGAAACGGATCTTCAAAATACTTCCCCTCATGCAACTACACGCGAAATTAATAAATCCCGGCAGAATATATAAGGACTCTTGATAAACCGGATTCGGTATATTCTGCCTTCGATGTATCCCCATTGAAACTGTGCAGTGACTTATTGTTTTTCTTTAATAATTTGTTTTTTCAGGCAACCCGTTAACACTATTTAACACGGTATATTATAGTTTATACAGCTTTAGGTATCTTGCCAGAATCAACACGACAATTAATTCATTATCCGCTTCATTCATGAACCATTTCAGGGGTCAAGGAGTCAGGCATCATGAATAATCCAGCACCAGTTTCCGGGGATAAAACATCGGAAAAATTGTGGTATCAGCACACAGTAGAAGAGAGCCTGGCCGGGCTGCAATCCGGGCCCGCCGGGCTGACACCCGAAGAAGCCAAAAACAAACTGCAACATTACGGCCCTAACGTTCTGCCACAAAAAGAAGGTAAGTCATTATTTATTAAGTTTATCTCTCACTTTAAAGATATCCTGATTTATATATTACTGGCGGCGGGCGTGGTCACCGCAATAATGGGGCACTGGGTCGATACGCTGGTGATATTAGCGGTGGCAGTTATTAATGCCCTAATCGGCTTCATCCAGGAAAATAACGCTGAAAAATCATTGAAGAGCATCCAGAATATGCTCTCCAGTGAGGCTGTCGTATTACGCGGTGGACAACAGGTTACCGTGGGAACCGACGAAATCGTGCCGGGGGATATTGTTCTGTTACGCCCCGGCGACAAAATTCCTGCCGATTTACGCCTGATTGACGTGCATAACCTGCGCGTTGAAGAGGCGATTCTGACCGGCGAATCCACCGTCGTCTCGAAAAAAACCGATTCGCTGGAAGGGGAGAAATCCATCGGCGACCGCAAAAACCTCGCGTTCTCGGGAACGACCGTCAGCTCCGGTACTGCCAGCGGCGTGGTGTTTGCCACCGGTGGCCAGACGGAACTCGGCCACATCAATGAAATGCTTTCCTCGATTGAAGACAATAAAACGCCGCTGCTGGTGCAGATAGATAAACTGGGTAAATCCATTTTTATCATCATTCTGTTCATGATGGTGGCGCTGCTGATCTTCGGTTTCCTGCTGCGCGATATTCCGTTTGGCGAGCTGCTGCTCTCGGTCATCAGCCTGGCCGTGGCCGCCGTTCCTGAAGGGCTGCCGGCAATTATTTCGATCATCTTGTCGCTTGGCGTGCAGGCGATGGCGCGTTCGAAAGCCATTATCCGCAAGCTGCCGACGGTCGAAACGCTCGGCGCGATGTCAGTGATTTGTTCGGATAAAACCGGCACGCTGACCATGAATGAAATGACCGTAAAAGCGGTGATTTTGGCGGATAACGTCTGGACCGTCGAAGGCAACAGCTACGAGCCGATGGGCAGTTTTTCTCTTGCCGGTTCGGCAGCACAGGTGCCGCCAGACTCGTCGCCGCTGCTGACGCAGTTTCTACGCACGGTCGATATCTGTAACGACAGTACGTTAAAACAGGACGCGCAGGGCCACTGGGGCATTACCGGCGGGCCGACGGAAGGCGCGCTGAAAGTGCTGGCTGCGAAGGCGCATTTACCGGAATTGCCGTTTAACCTGAGCAGCAAAATTCCGTTCGATTCGCTCTACAAATACATGGCGGTGGCGGGCGATAAAAACGGGGAGGCGCAGATTATGCTCACCGGCGCACCGGATGTTTTGCTGAAACTTTGTCAGTACCAGCAGACGCCGGAAGGTGCCGTTCCGTTAGATCATGCGTACTGGGAATCAGCAATCACCCGATACGCCAGCGAAGGTTTGCGTATGGTGGCGGCGGCCTGGAAGCCGGTAGATCAGCCGGTGACGGCGCTCGATCACCCGGAACTCAGCCACGGCATGGTGCTGATAGGCATTGCAGGCATGATGGATCCGCCGCGTCCGGAAGCGATTGTGGCGATCGGTGAATGTCAGCAGGCGGGGATCCGCGTCAAGATGATCACCGGTGATCATCAGGAAACCGCGATGGCGATCGGTAAAATGCTCGGGATCGGCAACAGCGAAAACTCGATCACCGGGTATGAACTTGAGCATATGAATGACGATCAGCTGCGGGTTGCCGCGACGCAGTTTGATATCTTCGCCCGCACCAGCCCGGAACATAAACTGCGGCTGGTAAAAGCGTTGCAGGAAACCGGTGAAATCGTTGGGATGACCGGCGACGGCGTGAACGATGCGCCTGCGCTGAAACAGGCGAACGTCGGGATCGCGATGGGTATCAAAGGGACGGAGGTGACCAAGGAGTCGGCGGATATGATCCTGGTGGATGACAACTTTGCCACCATCGCCAACGCGGTCAGGGAAGGGCGCCGGGTTTATGACAACCTGAAAAAAACCATTCTCTTTATTATGCCGACCAACCTGGCGCAAGGGTTGCTGATTATTATCGCCATTCTGATGGGTAATTTTCTGCCGTTAACGCCGGTACAAATTCTCTGGATGAACATGGCAACCTCAGCCACGCTGTCATTCGGGCTGGCGTTTGAAGAGGCGGAAAGCCGCGTGATGCGCCGTCCGCCGCGTAACGTCAGCGCGCATGTAATGGATAAATACGCCATCTGGCGCGTCGCGTTCGTTGGTTTGCTGATTTCCGTCAGCGCCTTCATGCTGGAAGCCTGGCTGCAACCGCGCGGTTATGAACCGGAGTTTATCCGTACCGTGCTCTTGCAGACGCTGGTGACCGCGCAGTGGGTTTACATGATCAACTGTCGCGATTCGGATAACTTCTCCCTCAGCCGCGGGCTGCTGGAAAACAAAGGGATCTGGATTGTCACCGTTGTGCTGTTCGCGCTTCAGGCAATCATTATCTATGTGCCGCTGATGAACACGCTGTTCGGCACGCGTCCGCTGCCGTTTATCTACTGGATCATCGGGCTGCTGATCGGCGTCGCGCTGTTCGTGATTGTCGAGATAGAGAAAGTGCTGACGCGCAGCTGGCGTAAGAGTTAGAGAGAAGCCCACATCCTGAACGGCGAAGGTAGCCGTTCAGGTTTTTGGGATTTGTTTGCACGCCCTAAGTTGCCCTTAAGAAACCCGTGAAATACTCGCCTGACTTATCTCCAGCAGGGCGGGTTTTACAATGACAAACGTGGCAACGCAGGAAAAAGTTAACTGGGCAAACAAAGTGCCGGAAATTACCCTTTTTTTCTGACTTATCAAAATGATGTCTACCACGGTGGGTGAAACGGCTGCCGATTTCCTCAACGTGAATCTGAACTTCGGGCTGACTAATACGTCGGTTGTGACCGGCATTTTGCTGGTGATTTCGTTGTTCTTCCAAATCAGAGCCAGACGCTATGTCCCCGCGCTTTACTGGATGTCGGTGTTGCTGATCAGCGTTTTTGGCACACTGCTCACCGATAACCTCACCGACAATTTCAACGTGCCGCTGGCTTTCTCCACCGTGATGTTTGGCGCGCTGCTGATTGTCACGTTCAGCATCTGGTATAAAAACGAAAAAACCTTGTCGATTCATGAGATTGATACAGTCAGACGAGAGCTGTTTTACTGGGCAGCTATTCTCTTCACTTTCGCACTGGGAACCGCTGCGGGTGACTGGGTGGCCGAAGGCATGAATCTGGGATATTCCACTGCCGCTATCGCGTTTGGTGGCCTGATTGTGATTACCGCTTGTGCCCATTATCTGCTGCGGATGAATGCGGTTTTGTGTTTCTGGATTGCCTATGTGCTGACCCGTCCGTTTGGAGCTTCCTGCGGCGACCTGCTGGCTCAGACGCCGGATAACGGCGGCCTCGGATTGGGCACGACCGGAACGAGTTGCCTGTTTCTCGTCGCCATTATCGGCCTGGTGGGTTATCTCACGTTCACTGAAAGGAAAATGGCTCAGTAAAGGCGTGCGTCAGTCCTGAAACCGATTCTTTCCACGAGATTACCGATGCGAATACTGCTGGTTGAAGATGACGTGATGACCGGCGAAGCGGTGCGGATGATTACATTCTTAAACCCTTTTAGATGAGTGAAGTGATGGCTGGCTGGAAAAAATAATACAGGCCGTGTTTAAGCACCGTTAAATCGATTAATTAGCCCGCAAAAAACCTGCCATGAGGCGGGTTTTTTTATGACTGTCCGTCAGCGCATTATTACCGTTCATTCTGCCTGCAGGGGATTTACAGGCGTATTCCTGCGGTCATCTGCCCGAATCTTCACCCTTATTTAGCAATTAATGCCATCGCGATTAGGATTATTCTTGGTTGGGGAAATGAATTTAAGTAATAAAAATCCTATATTGGCCTGAAAATAAAGCAGTAAGTATATTTTGTGGTCTTTTTAAGATAACTCCTAGGTAATTATCTGAATAAGAAAAAAGGTAATTTTGTGCCACAGAGTTGGATTAAATTCCAATAGTTTAGATTTTTAACAGGGTTTTTAAGAAAACAACCCAGTTTTGAAATACGGGTGTTTAATTTTGGTGAAAATTAAAACCAAAATTTGCACTAAAAAAGAATAATGCTCTGTTGTAGTGTAAATATTTAGGCTAAATCGGGTGTAAACAAATTCCTGAGAATGCGATTAGTTCCTAATAAGATAGTTCTTAGATTTTTGCAGTCATATCAGTCAAAAGCGTCGTATAGCTCACATTTCTGTGTGCCATTAGGAAGATAAGTAAGAATTCGCCTAGGTCGGAGGTGGGTTAATAACGATAAGAATGTGTAAATCGATCGGTCAAACCTATTGTTGCTCGTGATTATGAGCGAGAAAAACGATTTGAAGAGTTTCCGCTGCGTATTACTCTACATACAGTCACTGGAAAGGAAAAATATGAATTAAAACGCAGGTAAACTTCGTTTTCTTTATATCGTTCTGAAAGTGCTTTATTCTCCCCCGTTCTCTCGGAGTAGAGTTTTAGCGTTTTTAAAACCACAAAATTAGGCGGCCCAATGCCTCGGGTAATTATCTGGAGTGAGTGCCAGTTTACGAAACTGGCGTTGAAAGAAATAATCTCCAAGAAGGTGCCTTACGTGAACGGTGTCATTTCCTTTGACCAGAGCGAACAGGTGCAATTGTATACAAAGGATTATCTGATCATTGACCCGTCAGCGGGCGGTTTCCACAAATGCTACGAGTTTTTGAGAGAGAATCTGAATGTTTTGGACCCGGAACGGATACTCATTGTGTCTTCGGCGGTGGATGTCCTGATGCTTGAGCTTCTTCTGAAAAAAGAATTTAAATTTCTGAAGAAGAAAAAAGAGTTATCCGACGTGGAGAATGCCGTGGAACAGTTTATCCAGCTGCGTGGCACGCCGATTAACAAGGAGGCGTTTAATTACAATATCACGCGAATGGAAGAGAAGGTTTTGGTGATGATGATGTCCGGTCTTTCTGTCACCAGCATCTCGAATATACTGAAACTGAGTGTGAAAACCATCAGCGTGCACAAATGCAATTCGCTAAGAAAAATTGGTGTAGATGCCAGCAGCAGCTCGGCATTGTTCTTTTTGCACCGACATGCGGTAGGGAATTGAGTTACCCGATAAAAATAAAGAGCAGTAAAGATTATTTCTACTTTGAATCAGTTTTATTCGGCTACTGCTGTTTATCTCAGGGGACGGTATGCAATCGGTCACACGTGGTTATCCGGGACATATTTTTGAACCTATCGTCACAGCATCCGGTGGCTTGCTGGGTTTCGAATTAGTAAGAAGATCATACAAAGTAGAAAATCGCTCTGATTCTGCTGGTTATGAATATAATTTATCTCCTGAAGATAAAATAAAAGTATTTTTCAACCAGGTCACCCTTGCCTGCATCAATGCCAATATATTTACCGATAATGACTTTTTATTATCTGTAAATATCGATTATGACATCGCCTGTCATATCGTTAGCAACACAGCACTATGTCACGTTTTAGAACAACATCGCTTTATCCGGCTGGAAGTGGATCAGAATTTTCCGGAATTTACGCAAGAAGCTCCGCGTAAGATTATCCGGTCGTTATCAGCATTTTGTACTTTATGGTTGGACAACTTTGGGGCCGGGAACACCAGCCTTTCACTGGTTATGAATGAATCGTTTGAATATATAAAGATCGACGAAAGTTTTTTTTGGCAACACCAGGGAACCCAGTCATTTAGAAAAACGATTGAACACCTCACACCTTACTGCCAGGGCGTTATCGTAAAAGGTGTCGAAAATGCACAACATGTAGAGTATTTAACAGGCAGCAATATTCACGCCATGCAAGGAATATTGTGGTCCTCCTATAATCAGGAGGAACTAATTCAGTCTTTTTTCTCGAATAGCTGAATTTTATCGCCATAAATTTTTAAAGAATTGATGATCTCTGAATACGCTAAGGAAGTTTCGCCTGATATTTAATGGCGAGGCTTCCTTGCGAGGAAAATTATTGGATAAATATTTTGGCAAATTGGTGGCCGTAAACCAGGGGCGGTAGCATGGCTAGAATATATACCGGTCTTAAATTGTACAATAATTATTTTCTATTGATATACTCAAAGGGCCCATTGGTTATTGGGTGAACAATTCGTCTGTCAATTGAAGAGGAGTAATTATGAGAAAATTCATGTTTTCTGTTATTTCCCTGATGCTACTGCCGCTATATTCGCAGACAACATCTGCTGCTGAACTCAGCAAAGGGGAAACAGTGGCGGCAGTGGTCGGTACCAGCGGTGCAATATTAGCCGCAGGTCTGATTGCTGTAGGTAACGATGATAGTAATGGTAACAGCAACACTAACACCTCAACTACCACCACAACCTCACGCTAATAAGTCACTTAATTATAACCACACATCCGTGTGGTTATTTTCCCACATGATAATAAAGATATAGGGAATCACTTGTGCGCTATTCCTTATTGTTCCTCTGCCTCTTGTTACAAGCGTGTTCCCCCTCGCAAAACAGTCTGGTTGATACTTTTCAGGTTGCCATTAAAGGGCCGCAGGATGTTGTGGTGCCACCCCAAAGAATTGCCGCTATCCCTTATGGCAGCATTTATTTAAAACTGCCTACGTCTGCGCAAATCTTTGTGGTCGGCTATCTCCAGGATGGCTTTGAAAAATGGAGTACCGGCGACCAGGTCGTATTTATTACCCAAAATGGTCGCCTGGTTCGGTCGACCGGTTATTTGCAAGGGGATCTGCTGGAAGTCACCAATCTGCAACAAGACCCGCTGTTGCATGCAACAAATTTGCGTGAAGGGGCGGGCTGGACAAGTCTGATGCGCTGGACGGAGAACCGGCAGCCATTGTCATCCGTTGTGACATCCCGTTTCAGCCGTCAGGGCGACGAAACCCTGACACTTCCCGGCAGAGTTGTCGCCTGTCAGGTGTGGCGCGAGGATGTGACGCTTGAGGCCACGGGTGACCGCTGGCAAAACACTTTCTGGGTAGATCCGCAAAGTGGATTAGTCCTCAAGAGCAATCAGAGGTTGGGAGCAGATATGCCGGTGAGTATGACATTGCTCAAACCTGCCAATGCGGGGATCCCACCAGCATGAAAATAAAAACGCTTTTATTCATTTTTAGCGCCTTGCCGGGGATGGCATTTTCCGAGGGCAACGTGGCCGTTTACACCAGCGCCTCTCAGGGGCAGCCTGCCCAGGTACTCAGCCATATTAAAGATATGCGCCAGATGATGGCGGAGTCCGACCTGATCCGCCAATCCTGGTCGCCCGGCACCGTAATTGCTGTGCCTGCCGCAACGCCTGAGGCGCAGCAACAGTATCTGTACATGCAGAACCAGCTCAAGGCCTGGCGTGCCACGGAGAGTGGCGATACGCAGCAGACCATTAACCGCGTCATTCAGCAATTGCAGGGGTTGCAGGTTACCGGTCGTCAGTTTACCCCGATGGATGCAGATTTGATCCTCAACAACAATGCCGCTAACCGCCAGTTACAAGGGGATTATCGCGTCTATACCGCAACGCGTCCCAACAGCGTGTTGTTGCTGGGGGCGGTGAGTGGGGCGGGAAAACAGCCGTGGGTTGCAGGTCGTACGATTCGTGAATATCTCGCAGACCATCAATTTCTTTCTGGTGCCAATCTGAATGAAGCCGTGGTGATTGATCCCAATGGAACCATCCGGGTCGCGCCGGTCGCCTACTGGAATTATCGCCACGCTGAAGCCCAGCCGGGCAGTATCATTTGGGTCGGTTTTTCTGACTGGACGCTGCCGCGCCAGTTTAAAAACCTTAATCAGCACATCGTCTCTGTTTTGACGCACCGGATCCCTGAATGATGAAACCAAAATATCTTCTCAGCCTGCTTGCTGTGTCCGTGGTTTACGCTAATTCCGTTCGTGCGCAAACGTATGATGAACCCCTTGGTCCTTCACAGTCCGATTTCGGCGGCGCGGGACTTTTACAAACACCGACGGCGCGGGTCCCCAAAGAAGGGGAGTTCAGTGCCAACTACCGCGATAATGATGCCTACCGTTTTTATTCGGTCTCGATGGCGTTGTTTCCCTGGCTGGAGACCACGTTGCGTTATACCGACGTGCGTGACCGGCTTTACAGTAGCGATCCAAACTTCAGCGGCAATCAAACCTATAAAGACAAGTCTTTCGATGTGAAATTAAGACTGTGGGAAGAGGGCTACTATCTTCCGCAGGTCGCGTTGGGCAAGCGCGATATCGGCGGCACGGGGTTGTTTGACAGTGAATATCTGGTCGCCAGTAAAGCGGCCGGACCGCTAGATTTCACGCTGGGGGTAGGCTGGGGTTATATCGGCAACAGCGGCAATATCACGAACCCTTTCTGCAAAGCCAGCGATAAATATTGTACCCGCGCGCAAAGCCATTCCACCGGCGATATTTCACTCAATGATATGTTCCGCGGGCCCGCGGGGGTATTCGGCGGCGTGGAGTATCAGACCCCCTGGCAGCCGTTGCGCCTGAAGATGGAATACGATGGTAATAACTACCGCGATGATTTTGCCGGGGCACTAAAACAGAACAGTAAGTTTAACTTCGGTGCTGTTTATCGCCTGGCAAGCTGGATGGATGTCAACGCCAGCTACGAGCGTGGCAATACCTTTATGTTCGGGTTTACCCTGCGCAGTAACATGAACGATTGGGTTCCTCATCAGATTGATGATCCGGTTCCTGCCTATCAGCCGCAGCCGCAAAGTGCGGGAATGGTTAATTACAGCGTCGCGACCGGGCAACTGGCCCAACTGAAAGGCAATGCCGGGTTTAGCGAACCGCGTATCGACATCCGTGACGACACCCTCAACGTTACGGGTCAGCAGGATAAATATCGTAATACGTCCAAAGGCGTAGAGCGTGCCAATCTCATCATGCTGAATAATCTGCCGGAGAATGTCGACACACTGGATGTTACCCAAAACCGCTTTGGTATGCCGATGGTCACCACACGTACCCGCGTGGCGAGCCTGCGTCAGCAGCAACAGGGTTATCCGCTGGGGCAGGAACAGTCCCTGAACCAGCAACGGATTGAACCGGTCACAGACGTCGGTCAGGGATTCTTTATCGGCAAGGACCGGTTTAATTACAGCCTGTCGCCGGTATTAAGACAATCCGTCGGCGGCCCTGAAAACTTTTATATGTATCAGATCGGGGTGCTGGCGGATGCCAACTACTGGCTGACAGATCATCTGCTTGTCGATGGCGGCGTGTTTGGCAACGTTGCCAATAACTACGATAAGTTCCGCTATGACGGCGTCAGTAATGACTCTTCTCTGCCACGCGTACGAACGCATATCCGTGAATACGTTCAGAACGATGTCTATGTGAATAACCTGCAAGCCAACTACTTCCGTTATCTGGGCAACGGTTTCTACGGACAGCTTTATGGCGGTTATCTGGAGATGATGTACGGCGGCGTCGGGGGCGAAGTGCTCTACCGGCCACTGGATTCTGACTGGGCACTGGGTATTGATGCCAACTATGTCAAACAGCGCGACTGGGACGACATGATGCGCTTCACTAACTACAAGGCCGCAACCGGCAACCTGACAGCCTACTGGCGGCCGGCATTTATGGATGATGTGCTGGTGAAAATGAGTGTCGGGCAATATCTGGCTAAAGACAAAGGCGGCACGTTGGATCTCTCCAAACGCTTTGACAGCGGTGTCACCGTGGGAGCCTATGCGACGCTGACGAATGTCTCTAAACAGGAATACGGTGAAGGCTCCTTTACTAAAGGCTTCTACATCTCTGTTCCGCTGGACTTACTGACTGTCAAACCGACACGTAGCACGCCAGTGGTCAGCTGGACACCACTGACGCGTGATGGTGGCCAGATGCTGGGCAGACAGTACGGCTTGTACGGTATTACTTCAGACAGAGATACGCCGCAGTTGCCTTAATGAAAGGTTGTGTCTGACTGCAACAGTCAGGCACCTACAAAATGACTTATTTATTATTTTTCTGATATGTCAGCATGTCAGGGGACAGTTAATGAAGTCAATTATTATAAGCCTATTAACCTGATGTCCTCAGGTAATAATTATTTTTTGATACTTGTTGTGAGGGAAATATGACATTTCTCACCAGAAATTTTTACTCAAGCCTGTTTCTTGCTATTTCTGATTTCGTCAGTTTCACCCTGTCGATTTATGTCGCAAAAATATTACTGAGCTTCATGCTCAAAGAGTTTGATGACTATATTCCCGCTCAACATGTTACTGCCCTGGTTTTATTACACTGGACGCTGGCATTTTGTTGTGTTGGCTGGTTCTCGATTCGCTTGCGGCATTATTACTACCGCAAAACCTTCTGGTTTGAACTGAAAGAAATTTTACGTACGCTGGTCATTTTTGCTGTTATTGAGATCGCGGTGATGGCTTTCGCGGAGTGGAACTTTTCCCGTTATATGTGGATCCTCACCTGGCTGTTGGTGCTGATATTTGTACCTTGTGCCCGCATGATGACTAAGCGTGTATTAACGGTTCTGGGTATCTGGCAACGCGATGCCATTATTATTGGTACCGGTAAAAATGCTCACGAGGCTTACAAAGCGATTCAAAGCGAAAAGAATCTCGGGCTGAACGTCACCGGATTTATTTCCAGCGAACTGACTGACAAGCCGGGGGACAGCATTGATGGCATTCCGATCATATTCTGCGATGACCTGTGGTTATTAACGCCGTGCGACAAGAAAACCCAGTTTATTGTCGCCGTGGAAGCACACCAGAGCGATATCCGTAACTACTGGCTGCGGGTGTTTATGATCCACGGTTACCGTTATGTCTCAGTGATCCCGACCCTGCGCGGCATGCCGCTCGACAGTACGGATATGTCGTTTATATTCAGTCACGAAGTGATGATCTTACGTGTTCATCAGAATCTGGCGAAATGGTCATCACGCTTACTGAAACGTGCTTTCGATATTGTGGCTTCACTGGGGATTATTGCCATATTGTCTCCGCTGCTGCTGTATATCAGCTTCAAAGTGAGGAAAGATGGCGGCCCGGCAATTTATGGTCATGAGCGTATTGGTAAAGGCGGCCGTCCTTTTAAATGTCTTAAATTCCGCTCAATGGTAATCAATTCCAAAGAAGTGCTTGAGGAATTACTGGCAAATAACCCGGAAGCACGCGCCGAGTGGGATGAGACATTTAAGCTGAAAAACGATCCACGTATTACGCGCATCGGACATTTATTGCGTAAAACCAGCATGGATGAATTGCCGCAGTTATTTAATGTATTAAAAGGAGAGATGAGCCTTGTTGGTCCGAGGCCTATTATTAACGCTGAACTGGAGCGTTACAGTGATGAGGTGGATTATTACTTGCTGAGCAAACCGGGAATGACCGGATTATGGCAGGTGAGTGGTCGCAGTGATGTGGATTACGAGACCCGCGTCTATCTTGACGCCTGGTATGTAAAAAACTGGTCGATGTGGAATGACATCGCCATCTTGTTTAAAACAGTAAGTGTTGTGCTTAGAAAAGACGGTGCTTATTAACAGTTATTTAAATAATGCATCACCCTCATGTATTGGCTGCTAGTCATTAGCGTCATGGCCAACATCAATTTCTGTTGAACCACATGATATGGATTTTATGAAAAATAAAACGTTTAAGATTTCTGCCTTATTCGGGGCTTTGTTACTGAGCGGATGTACGGTTATTCCAGGGCAGTCGTTAAGTACCATGGACAAAGACGTTGTTCAACCTACTGATAGCAATTATGACATTGATAAATTAGTTAACGTGTATCCGATGACGCCCGGCCTGGTTGATCAGCTGCGTCCGATCGTTGCTCAGGCACGGCCAAATCCAGAGCTGGATATGCAACTGCAAAACTACCAATACCGTATTGGTTCCGGTGATGTTCTGATGGTTACTGTGTGGGATCATCCTGAACTGACCACCCCGGCCGGTCAGTACCGCAGTGCCAGTGATACGGGTAACTGGGTCAATACCGATGGCACGATATTTTACCCATACATAGGTAAAGTCGCCGTGGCGGGGAAAACTGTCTCTCAGGTTCGTGAGGAGATCAGTAGCCGTCTGGCGACGTATATTGAAAGTCCGCAGGTGGATGTCAGCGTCGCGTCTTTCCGCTCGCAAAAAGTTTATGTCAGTGGTGAGGTTGTGAAATCGAGCCAGCAGCCGATTACCAATATTCCCCTGACCGTCATCGATGCCATCAACGCCGCGGGTGGGCTCGCGCCGGACGCAGACTGGCGTAATGTCGTATTAACTCATAACGGGAAGGACCGTCGCATCTCGCTTGAAGCATTGATGCAGAAAGGGGATTTAACCCAAAATCAGTTGCTCTTTCCGGGCGATATTCTCTACGTACCACGTAATGATGACCTGAAAGTATTTGTCATGGGTGAAGTCGGGAAACAGAGCACGCTTAAAATGGATCGCAGCGGGATGACTCTGGCAGAAGCATTAGGTAATGCCGACGGCGTTTCACAGGTGATGTCGGATGCGTCGGGGATATTTGTTATCCGCCAGATTAAGGATAATAAACAGGGGAAAATCGCCAATATCTATCAGCTGAATGCTAAAGATGCCTCCGCAATGGTGATGAGTACTGAATTCCAGTTACAGCCGTACGATATTGTTTATGTTACCGCCGCACCGGTTGTCCGCTGGAACCGCGTGATATCTCAGCTGGTTCCTACTATTAACGGGGTTAATAGTATGACCGAAACTGCACGATATATTCATAACTGGAATTAGGAATGTTTGATTCATTGCTGATTATCTGCACGGGAAATATTTGCCGCTCTCCAACGGCAGAACGTATATTACGTCAATTATTACCTGATAAAAAAATAGACTCTGCAGGTGTCAAAGCATTAGTGGGATATCCCGCTGACGAAACGGCATTACTGACTGCACAGCATTATGGTGTTGCTCTGGATGGGCATAAAGGCAGGCAATTTACCAAGCAACTTGGGCGTCAGTATGATCTGATACTCGTGATGGAAAAACGCCATATTGAATCTGTCACACGTATGGCTCCGGAGGTTCGTGGTAAGACTTTGCTACTGGGGCACTGGCTGCAGCAAAAAGAAATTCCCGATCCATATCTCCAAAGCCAGGAAGCATTCAACTTTGTTTATCAGCTAATTGACCGAGCTTGCCAGATTTGGGCAATTAAACTGGGTGGATAAAAATTAGGAATCTATTGCATGTCATCTGTTATTTCTTTGAAGTCAGAAAGTTCACACTCGGGTGAAATTGAACTTGGTAAGTTAATTGGGCAATTACTTGACCATAGAAAACTTATTATTATCTTAACCGCAATATTTGCGGTGTTGGCAGTAGTATATGCTTTATTTGCCACTCCAATATATCAGGCTGATGCTCTGATTCAGGTTGAACAAAAACAAGGCAATGCCCTCATTAATAGCATCAGTCAGATGTTGCCAGACAGTCAGCCTGATTCCGCGCCGGAAGTCGCACTTTTACAGTCCAGAATGATATTGGGTAAAACAGTCCAGGATCTGAATCTACAGGCAAATGTTGAACAAGATTACTTCCCAATTTTTGGAAGGGGTTGGGCTCGTCTGACTGGACAGCCGAAAGGTAAGTTGACCGTGAGTCGACTTTATCTGCAAAATGTCGCCGGTAAAAGTCCTGAAATTACGCTTACGGTGCTTGATAAACATCATTTTAAGATCACCGGTAATGATATCGATTTAAAAGGAACCGTCGGTGAGCTTATCGAAAGTAAAGGCATCTCATTAGTGGTTAGTCAAATGGATGCACCGCCAGGAACTAGTTTTACAGTAAACTATCTGACATATCTGGATGCCATTAACAAAGTTCTGGGTTCTTTCTCTGCGGAAGATCAGGGGAAGAATACGGGTATCCTTAATTTGACATTCACAGGCGATGATCCTGAATTAATTAAAGCTGTTTTAAATAGTATCAGCGAGAACTACCTTGCACAAAATATCGCCCGTCAAGCTGCTCAGGATGCGAAAAGCCTCGAGTTTCTAAATACACAACTCCCCAAAGTCCGTAGCGATTTAAATATTGCGGAAGATAAGTTAAATACTTACAGGAAACAAAGTGATTCTGTTGACCTGTCACTGGAAGCAAAGTCGGCTTTAGACCAGATTGTAAATGTTGATAATCAATTAAATGAGCTTACTTTCCGTGAGGCTGAAATTTCTCAGCTTTATACCAAATCGCATCCAACCTATAAGGCGCTTATGGAAAAACGCCAGACATTGGAGGAAGAAAAAGAGAAGCTCAATAAGCGCGTCTCCGGAATGCCAGCAACCCAACAAGAAGTGTTGCGATTGAGTCGTGACGTAGAATCCGGTCAGGCAATCTATATGCAATTGCTGAACCGGCAGCAGGAATTGAGCATTGCAGAATCAAGTGCTATTGGTAATGTAAGAATAATTGACAGCGCGATGACTGAGCCTAAACCTATAAAACCGCGGAAGCTTTTGGTTATATTTATAGGGATTGTTTTAGGGGGAATATTCTCATTATCTATTGTCCTGTTAAGAATTTTCCTGCACAGAGGTATCGAGTCACCTGAACAGTTAGAAGAATTGGGCATTAATGTGTATGCAAGCGTTCCTCTGTCTGAGTGGATTGTTAAAGAATCAATATCAAAAAAAGGAAAAAACCAAAAGAACAAAAACAACTTATTATTTTTAGCGCAAGAAAATCCTGCCGACCTGGCAATGGAGGCAATTCGCGGGCTGCGTACCAGTTTGCACTTTGCCATGATGGAAGCTAAAAATAATGTCTTAATGATCTCCAGTGCAAGCCCGAATGCAGGTAAAACATTTATAAGCAGCAACATGGCTGCATTGTTAGCCATGGGAAATCAGCGCGTACTGTTTATAGATGCTGACCTGCGCAAAGGTTATGTGCATAAACTGTTCAAGGGTAGTCTGGAGCATGGTCTGTCTGATATTCTTGCTGGGAAATCCACTATCGAACAGGGTGTTAAAACCTTGCCAAGTGTCGGGTTTGATTATATTACGCGTGGTAAGGTACCCCCGAATCCTGTCGAGTTATTAATGCATTCGCGCTTTAATAAGTTAATCGAATGGGCTGCTGAGAATTACAATATTGTTGTCATTGATACTGCCCCTATTCTTGCTGTCACAGATGCGGCTGTCATTGGACGCTATGCTGGCACATCGTTGCTGGTGGCACGATTTGAGGTCAATACTCCAAAAGAAATGGAAGTAAGTATCAGACGTTTCGCACAAAGTGGCGTTGAAATTAAAGGATGTATACTTAACGGGGTTGTAAAAAAAGCCAGTAATTATTACGGCTACGGATACAATCATTATGGCTATGAATATTCGGATAAAATATCTGACGAATAGTATGCATTTTATGTCAGATCGATACTTTAATTGATGAATGAGGGTTGTTTGTCTTAAACATTAACGCATAAAGAAATTCAGGCCAAAAAATGAAAAAAATTCTTGTTGCTTGTCGTGGTTATTATCCTGATATCGCCGGGGGGGGCGAAATTTCAACTAAGTTGTTGACTGAACAATTGTCAAGTTTAGGCTATGAAGTTGAAGTACTTGCTGTCAGTGATGCTGATTATAAAGATCAGGTTAATAGCATAGATGTTAACAGGGTTAAGTATTCTAATTTATATTGGTCCATGAAAAACAAAGAAGTATCTAGAGTTAAGAAGCTAATCTGGCATGTTGTGGATTCTAATAACATTTCATTTGCAAATAAGATTGGCGCGATTTTAGAAAAAGTAAAACCAGAAATTTTTATTACCAGTACGATAGAGGATATATCTTCACTGGCCTGGAAAATTGCAAAGGAAAAAGGAATACGGACTATCCATATCTTAAGGAGTTATACATTATTATGTGTAAACGCAAATATGTATAAGGAAGATAATTGCGGTAGTCAATGTGGATTGTGCAAGAGCATGACTATTCTTAAAAAATCCAACTCAAAGTATGTGGATGATGTAGTTGGTATTAGTCGCTTTGTCTTGGATGAACATATAAGAAGCGGGTATTTCAAAAACGCACAACAACATGTTATTTATAATATTTGTTTGGAAGATGTTTTAAAGGAAAGGCAATATAATGGTTTTAATGGAAAAATAATAAATTTTGGTTATTTAGGGCGCGTTCATAAAACAAAGGGAATAGATTTGATATTTGCAGCGCTTAGTAAGCTCCCTGACTGTATAACAAAAAATATTAGTTTGAAAATAGCAGGTGATGGAGATAAAGATTACATACTCCATCTTTCTGATGAAGCCAGGAAAAGTAAGTTGAACGTTGAGTTCCTGGGCAATGTGCCTGCAAATGACTTTCTTGATTGCCTGGACCTTTTAATTGTGCCATCAAAATGGAATGAACCATTTGGCAGGGTGATCATTGAGAGTATGGCAAGAAAGGTTCCTGTCGCAGCGAAGGAAGTCGGTGGGATTCCTGAATTACTGTCAGATAACCAAGGCTTTTTATTTGATAATGAAGAACAACTTACTTTATTAATCCGGAACTATTTAGAAAGTAACCTGCATTTTAAATTTATATTGAACAACTTTGAAACAAAAAATATTGTCATTAAATGGAATGATTTATTGTCTTAATTAAAAGGGGGGGGTAATGAAAAAAATAATATTCGATAAAAGATGGGAAGGCGGCCATGGGATTGGAAGATTTTCATCAGAAATAACGAAGCGTGTCAACTTCGACGGATACATAAAACTAAATATAAAGCCCACCAGTCCTTTAGATATCTTAGTCACTCCATGGTATCTGTTTTATAATAAATCAATATATTTCACCCCCGGATTCAATGCACCCTGGTTATTTGTCAATCGTAGTATTATTACTATCCATGATTTAAATCATATTGATATCAGCGGAAATGATAGTTATCTAAAAACTATTTATTATGACTTTGTTTTAAAGCGGGCTTGCAAGAAATCGTTGCTAATATTTACCGTATCTGAATTCTCAAGAAGGAGGATAGCTGAATGGGCAGGCGTCTCTCCCGAAAAAATTGTGGTAGTTGGAAATGGAGTATCTAAAGATTTTAAACCTGAGGGAGATGTTTTTAAGCCCGGATACAAATACTTTTTATGTGTAAGTAACAGGAAGCTACATAAAAATGAAGAAAGGTTAATAAAGGCATACTCCACTGTTGAAGACAAATATGGAATCAAACTTGTTTTGACAGGAAAAGAAACGCCTGAGTTAAAAGAATATATTGCTTCTCTGGATTTGTCAGACGATATTTATTTTACCGGTTATATCGATGAAGAAAAATTGCCATCTTATTATCGTGGTGCTAGGGCATTGCTAATGCCATCGTTATACGAAGGTTTTGGTTTACCTGTCATTGAAGCAATGGCTTGTGGTGTACCTACGTTGGCCTCGAACACGACAGCACTTAAAGAAATCGCTGAAGGTTATTCAGTTCTGGTTGATCCTGAATCTGTCGAGGACATAGCAAGAGGAATAAATTCTCTGATAAATAATAAGGTTTTGGTTAATGACCTACAGATTAAGGGCCTGCATCGTGCCAGGCAATTCACCTGGGATAAAACTGTAAGTTTAATTAATCATTCTCTTACGAAATTAAGAAAATAGAAAGTGAAATCTGTACTACTACAAACTGACATAATCTATTTTTTACTAAGTGGTTAGGATATGAATCTTTCCTGTATAAAGTTATGGTGTGAGTTAACTGCTTGACGAAAAAATAAGCTAATAATCGGCCTGCGAGATCAAAAAAAGTGATGGGTTATGAAGTTTAATAAAATAGAACTTACGTCATTTGCATTTTCATTGTGTACGAGTGTTGACCTGTTAAGTTTTATGGGGTTCAGGGTATCACTTATTCCGATGGTCATATATGGAGTTGCATTAATAATTAAGAACAAATCCATTGACAAAAATATTTTCTTTGTTTTGGTTTTCTTTTTATGTTGTGCTCCCTCGGTTATGTTTAGTTATGCTTTCGGTAAGTCCGCTGGATATTTGATATGGATAATTTTTAATTTCTTTTTTATTTCATATGTATTCAAACATCTTGCTCAGAATGATTATTCTGCTACCTTGAAAGGGCTATTTAACTCTTACCGCTTTCAAATTGTTTGTGGTGCAATTTTTTATTTCGCACATTTGCAAGACAGGGCGCACTTTCTCTATTATGAACCTTCTTACTTCGCCATCGCTTTAATACCATATGTTGTGATCGTTTTATGTAATTTTTTCCAAAAAGAAAACAAAATACAAATACCCAAAGCACAGTTTTTTGATATTTTTTTATGTATCGTTGCAATTTATACAACCAAAAGTGCTAATTTACTTCTAGTTTTCCTAATTGGTACCTGCGTCATATCGTTACATGGAAAGAACAAGATGTTAAAAATATCAATTTCTTTACTTATAATGTTTATTGGTTTCGTGGGTCTTTATTTTTATGCTAAAACAAACAATGATTTGATTGCTATTACCTTTAGAAATGTTTTTATGTCGGGTGATGTTTTAGATGGTTTGAAAGACCGTGTGGGTAACAGATGGTACAGAGTTGAAATGGCTTATCATGTTGCCTTAGAACATTTTTGGGGGGTTGGGATTGGTGCTTATACCGAGTATACGTTAAGTAATAAAAGTGCCTATCCATTTTACAATTCCCTACCGTGGTATTTAAATCCCTTCGGGCTTCCAGCGATCAATCTTTACGTCGAAATGGCGGCTACATGTGGTTGGATGGCACTGATTATATGGTTGATATGGCATCATAGGTTGTTATTTGCTAATGAAGCCGTGTTGTTTAAAGGAACTGTTATTTACTTCTCATTACTTATATCAATGATAGTTCTTATAATTGAATCTAGTTTTATGAGACCTTATTACTGGGTGTTAATTGGAATTTGTATGTCGCATAATCGATTTACTTTTAAAAGAATATTTAACAATGAAAACCCCCTTAAATAAATATACGATTCATTTTGAGCTATGATTATAGTTAAATTTAATGTATTACATTTGCCAAAGTTCAGAAAAAGGTGGGCGCGATGATTAATAAGGTAATGAGATGGGGCGTGAATGTCACTCTAATTGTACCTTTTGTTCTTCTATCAATAAACCAAGCTTTGGCATTTAATGTCGGTGTGGGTGTACACCCCGATGGTTTCTATGGTACCCCTGAGGAATTTATTTCATTAATGAAGAAGTATGATATAAATTCCTTAAGAACAGATTATAAATGGGATTCTGTGGAAAAGGTAAAAGGACAATATTCTGCACCGAATAGTAAAACTGAAAAAGTGCTCGACATTGCTTACCAAAACGGAATTAATCCTGTTGTTATACTAGATTATGGAAACGAATTATATGGAAAAGGAAAGCCAATAACTGACGAGCAAGTTTCTGCTTTCTCTAACTATGCAGCATGGACTGTTGAGCATTTCAAAGGTAAGGCTTCTGTCTTTGAAATATGGAATGAATGGTCCAACAGGGTAGAACCTGGAGCTAATAATGATGAGTCTGCCAAAAACTACGTCAAGTTAGTGGAAGTTGTTTCAAAAGTTATTAAAAAAGAAAATCCGCAGGCGACTGTCATCGCCGGTTCTTTCAACCCTATGGATTATATTGATATTCGATGGGGTAAAGAAATCGTCAAGTTGGGCATCCTGGATTATATTGATGGCCTGTCAGTGCATCCTTATACGTGGGGAAGTAAAAGAGCCTCAATCCCCGAATTCAATATAAAAATGCTTGATAAGACTCAACAGGACCTGATGGTGTTGGCAAAGCGAACTTCACCTATACCTTTGTATATAACTGAGATGGGTTTCCCAACTTCTGATAAAAAGCCTGTTCTCACACAGCAAGAAATTGCTGACTATGCCTATAAGTATATCCTCCTGGCTAAAACTAAACCTTATATTAAAGGTGTATGGTGGTACGATTTTATTAATGATGGGAATAATAAAAATTATCGTGAACATAATTTCGGTATTCTTAATAGAGATTTGAGTGAAAAATCAACAGCAGATGCTATAAAAAATGCTTCTAAAAGTATATCAATAGAAAAGTAACAGTCATTGTTTAGTATTGTTGCAGCTGTTATTTAAAGGACGTTATTTATGAAGGTTTCGTTTTTTGTCTATAAATTCCCAGTGGCATCAGAGACATTTATTATTAATCAAATTGCGTATTTTATAAAAAAAGGGATCGATGTTGAAGTCGTGTCAGTTTTCCCTGGTGAGTTCAACATTAAGCACAAGTCACTTACCCAGTATCGCATATTAGATAAAGTAAGATTTCTTCTGGATAAAGAACCAGACAGTAAGGGACAAAAACTCATTACCAGAGTTATTGCTGCTACCGGTGCACTTACAAATAAAAAAGCATTTGAAAGCTTGAATTTCAAAAAATATGGATATTATGCAAAAACTCTAATTTTATCCCAAATTTTATCAAAGAATAGCAGGAAAATAAAATCCGACATAAACATTGCACATTTTGGAACTACAGCAGCGTTGTTAAACCAACTAAAAAGATTGGGTTTTGTTGATGGGAAAATAGCTGCTGTTTTTCACGGTAATGATATTTCTCAAAAAAGAATTTTGAATTTATTTCATTCCGATTATGAACAGCTATTCAATGATGCAAATTATATTTTTCCGGTGAGTGAGTTGTGGGCGAGTAAGATAGCCTTAACACCTGCAATAAAAAATAAAACACACGTGATAAGAATGGGCGTGAATATTAGTAAATTCATTTATAAAGAACGAATTACTATTAGTTATCCAATAAAACTTCTCTCTATCGCCAGACTTACAGAAAAAAAAGGCATCTCCGTCGCTATAAATGCCTGCCTGTTATTAAAACAGCAAAACGTTGACTTTGATTACACCATTATCGGGGACGGGCCTCTGCGAAAAGAACTTGAATCTCAGGTCACCAATCTTGGATTGGGTGACAAAATTGCCTTTTTAGGTGCGCAGACGCAAGAAACTGTCTCTGAATATTTAAATAACTCGGATGTGTTTTTACTACCTTCCGTCACGGCGTCAGATGGTGATATGGAAGGGATCCCGGTTGCACTGATGGAAGCAATGGCAATCGGTATACCTGTGATATCGACGTTTCACAGTGGCATCCCTGAGCTTATTGAAGATCGCGTGTCTGGTTTTCTGGTCAATGAAAATGATGCCGCCAGCATTGCAGGTGTCATCTCTGAAATAATCGATAATCCCGGTGTGTTGCCGGATATTTGTCGTAATGCGAAACAAACAATTGATAACGAATTTGATCAGGATAAATCCTATTCCAGGATGTTAAATATTCTACTCGGCCTGCCTTTACATATTAACCGGTGATAAATTGAAAATTTACTATTATAAATCTGCGCATGGGAATTTTGGGGACGACCTTAACGCATGGATTTGGGATGCACTACTTCCTGGCTTTTTTGATGACAATGAGAACGTCAGGGTATCCGGTATTGGCACCATTATTACTTCCGCTATGCCGCCTGCTAAAAAGTGGTATGTCTTCTCCAGCGGGGTGGGTTATGGCTATCCACCGGCTAACTTTGGTGACAGCTCTTGGGAAACGCTGTGTGTCAGGGGGCCGCTCAGTGCTGAAATTTTGGGATTGCCGAAAGACAAGTTTATTACCGATGGCGCCGCGCTGTTAAACACGCTCGCCGAGGTTAAACCCCTCACAGAAGCTGAACGTAAGGGGGTGATTTTTGTTCCTCATCACCATGCGCTCGTCACGGGGCAGTGGGAAAAGGTTTGTCAGCAGGCCGGGGTTGAGTTTGTGAATCCACAGTCGGATGCGAAGACCGTTATTCAAAAAATCCGAAATGCCAAACTGGTGCTTGCGGATGCCATGCATGCTGCGATTATTGCAGATGCAATGCGTGTACCTTGGGTTCCTTTGATTACTTCTTCACAGATCAACACATTCAAATGGCTAGACTGGACTCAGACAATAAACCTTCCTTACAGGCCAACTGTTCTGGGTAGCAGTTCATTGCGTGAGTGTATGCGTGATAAGGGCTTATATGTTTATGGCGAGAAATACCATTTACCTGATGCTGACGTTGAGTATGCCGTGAGTTATTTTAAAAAACAGCGTGAGCTGAAGAATAAAAAATGGTGGCCTCACTATCATGACCTGACACGTCTTGCCTTATACCGGATCCCTAATAAAGGTATTCAAATCATTGAAAAAGCCACTAAATTAAATCTTGATAATAGCTTTATCGATAATGCAGCCAATATCCTCTTAGCTGCCAGAAAACATCCTGGTTTTTTGAGTGAGGATAATCAGTTTAATAATAATGTAGAACGTCTGCTGGCTGGTATTGATATACTTTCAAAATGCAAGTGATATGTAAAGGATGTAACCTTGAAATCTCAAGAAAACGCCCGCAGGCCCAGCATTCTTTCTGGTGCAATCTGGTCTATTCTGGATAATACTGCGTCTCAGGTCATTACGTTTGTCATATTTATTATACTTGCTAAGATTTTAACGCCCAGTATATATGGCATGTTAAGTGTTTCTTTATTAGTGACTCAATTTTTTAAAAGCGTTCTCTTTGATAGTATTGCGACTTCAATTGTCAGGAAAAAATCACCTTCTGAAGTCGATTATAACTCTGCCCTTTTTTTGTGTTTTTCTTTCTCTGTTCCCGCTTTTCTGATTGTTTTTTTCGCCGCTCCTTTTATTGAGGCGTATATGAACGTGCCGCAGTTAGCCAATGTGATCCGCGGCACTGGCGTTATTATCCTGGTGAGTGGTCTGAGTCGTACTCATGAAGCCTGGCTGTCGCATAATATGATGTTTCGCCCGTTAGCGATACGTTCTATGACGTCGATTTCTATCGGCGGTATTGTCGGGGTAGTAATGGCCTACAATGGCTTCGCCGTCGCCAGTTTAGTTGTGCAGCAAGTTGTGACGTCTTTAATTTCACTGGTAGCTCTGTGGGTGGCGACCCCCTGGAAGCCCAGAATGAAAATTTCAAGAGAATCAATGAAGGAATCATTGGGATTTTCAAAGCATGTCGCGTTGAGCAATGTCACTAACTTTGCAAATCAGAATAGCGATGTTTTCTTTATAACTTATTTCCTGGGAAGTGCAGCAGCGGGGATTTACTCTGCCGGCAAGCGTATTGTTAATACATTGAATCTGGTTCTGGCATCGGCTTTAATGCGTGTTTCACTGCCTGCATTCAGCCGTTATAAAAATGATATCAACGAGTTTGGTAAGAAGTATTTGCAGGCGACGTATTTAACGGTTTTGGTCACTGCACCTGCTTTTGTGGGGCTTGCAACATTGTCCCATGATATTACTTTTTTACTTTTAGGGCACAAGTGGATGAATTCTGTCCCTGTTATGCAAATTGTCAGTGCTGTCGGCTTTGTCACTTCAATTGGATATTATAACCATTCAGTGATGTTTGCCAGAGATAAGCCTGAATGGCAGGCACGACTGACATTGGTTTACGCTATTACCAATGTGGTGGCTTTTTATTTCTTTGTAAGATTTGGACTTATCGCTACCGCTCTCGTCTTCTCAATCCGAACCGTGTTGCTTTACCCTATTTCAGCATGGTGTGCCCTGACTCTGTTGAATTTAACTTTCAAACAATACGTAAAAGAGTTGATTACGCCCATTGTTTGTTCAGTTCTGATGTGCATGATACTCGTGGCGGTACAACAATACGCTGTCCTGAGCGAGTCCTGGTTTGGATTAATGATAAAAATAGGTATTGGTGCAGTGTGCTATTTTGCTTTGATTTTTACTTTCTCCTCAGTGAGTAAGAGAACAATGATTTTTTCTCTTGCAAGAAAAATTCTTCAGAGAGGATAAATGATCTCATGGAAAAAAAATTATCCTTAGTGAGTATCTTAATACCAGTCTATAACTCAGAAAAATTCCTCAGGAAAGCGCTTCAGTCAGTTGCAGAACAGACATATTCAAACGTGGAAATAGTTATCGTGGATGATTGTTCGAAAGACTCATCGCGAAAAATTGTCACCACTTTTTTTGAAGAATATGAACATATTCAGCACAAAGTCATCAATAATAAAATTAATCAAGGGGTCTCTTTTGGGAGAAATACCCTGGTCGATAATGCTTCAGGAGAGTTTATCTGTTTCTTAGATTCAGATGATTATCTTGAACCTGATTTTGTCAGTTACCTGATCGGAGTTCTGACGAAAAATAATACCAGTATTGGGCAGTGCCTGTATTTTTCTGAGGAACCCTCGGGAGTCTCCGTTGGTAAAACGAATGATTTTGCAACGGATACCACCTTACAGGGTAAAAATGCTGTTTTTTCCATGCTGGAGGGTAAGGTAACGGGATATTTGTGGAGCAAAATCTTTAAACGCGACTTGTTTGATGGCATTCGGTTTGATACTACATTGACCGTTTTTGAAGACTATGAAGTGATTATGAAAATGTTTGTTAACGGAGCTAGTATCGCTTTCGGTAATGAGCGTAAATATCATTACATCCAGCACGCGTCGTCATTAACTAAACAGTCTTACCTTAAAATATTAAACCGACTGGAATACCTTAACAGGACGAAGTCACTTGTATCGCCACTTATTATCACTGAAACCGATAAAGAAAAATGGGCTAAACATAGTTATCTGGTCATTTTAATGGTGTTTATAAACGCCGTCAGATATGGGGCGCCGTTAAAGGATGTTATTGGCATCAGGCGCTCTATTGATCTCTCGTATGTTGCGAAATTATCTAAATCTGTCAGTTTAAAAAAACTCTCCGCCATCTCATTAATTAAAGTTTTCCCCTATTTGTTCTATTTTATGCTCAAGACTGCTTTTAAAATAAAAGCATAGTGTTTTTATATTCCTTTGTACCCTTCTGAATTATTAGTAAGTTATTCCTCTGCACACTGAGTGGTTGTATTCGGTGGTTTAATCTTATTTAACTCTTTTATTTTTGAGACGAAAACTATGATCCTTCCAGTAATCATGGCTGGCGGCACCGGTAGCCGTTTGTGGCCAATGTCTCGTGAGCTTTATCCAAAACAATTTCTTCGTCTGCATGGCGATAATTCCATGTTGCAGGAAACGGTCACCCGTTTAAAAGGGCTGGACGTTTCTGCACCGCTGGTAATTTGTAATGAAGAGCATCGTTTTCTTGTTGCCGAACAATTACGACAAATAGACCAGCTCTCCGGCAATATTATTCTTGAGCCTGTCGGGCGCAATACGGCGCCTGCTATTACGCTGGCTGCGCTCAGTGCCATCGACAACGGTTCTGATCCGTTACTGTTGGTGCTTGCAGCCGACCATGTTATCGAGTCTCCGGATGCCTTCCATCAGGCCGTGCAGAATGCTATTCCGTTCGCTGAGCAGGGGAAACTGGTCACGTTCGGTATCGTGCCAACAGGCCCTGAAACTGGTTACGGTTATATCCAGAGGGGAACAGAATTCAGCAGTGATGCCGATCCTGTTTTTCGGGTGCAGCGTTTTGTCGAGAAACCGAATCTTGAGACTGCATTGCAATATCTGGAAAGCGGCGAGTATTACTGGAACAGCGGTATGTTTTTGTTCCGCGCCAGACGTTTTCTTGAAGAGATTGCAAAATTCAGGCCGGACATACTCGAAGCCTGTCAGAAAGCGATTGAGACTTCGCATACTGATGAGCAGCAAGATTTTATCCGTGTAGATAAAGCGGCATTTATTTCCTGTCCGGATGAATCTGTTGATTATGCCGTAATGGAAAAAACCACGGATGCGATTGTTGTTCCGTTAGATGCGGGCTGGAATGATGTGGGTTCCTGGTCGGCGCTTTGGGAAGTGAATGATAAAAACGCTGAAGGGAATGCCATCAATGGCGATGTATTTACCCATAATGCGAACAATTGTTATATCAACACCGATGAGAAATTGGTGGCCGCCATTGGTGTGGATAATCTGGTCATCGTAAATACGAAAGATGCCGTTTTAGTGATTGATAAAAACCAGGTGCAGGACGTTAAAAAAGTCGTCGAATATTTAAAAAATAATAAACGACGGGAATATCGTTTGCACCGCGAATCCTATCGCCCGTGGGGCCGTAACGATAATGTCGTGACTGCACCCCGTTATCATGTGAACCGCATCACTGTTAAACCGGGCGGACAGTTCTCATTACAAATGCATCATCACCGCGCGGAGCACTGGGTTATTCTGTCGGGCACAGCCAGAGTTATTCTCGAAGATAAAAATTATCTGCTCAGTGAAAATGAATCAACGTTTATCCCTATTGGGGCTCAGCATATGTTAGAGAACCCGGGAAAAATTCCTCTGGAACTTCTGGAAATTCAGTCGGGATCCTATCTGGAAGATGACGATATTATCCGTATAAAAGATCACTATGGTCGCTGTTAATTTGGGGATGAAATATGTCAGGTACATTAACTTGCTTTAAAGCTTACGATATCCGCGGTGAATTAGGCGTCGAATTAAATGAAGATATTGCCTATCGCATAGGACGTGCTTACGGGGAATATTTAAAACCTAATAAAATGGTATTGGGAGGCGATGTCCGCTTAACCAGCGAAGCATTAAAACTTGCGCTGGCGAGAGGTTTGCAGGATGCGGGAACGGACGTTGTTGATATCGGCGTGACGGGTACAGAAGAAATCTATTTTGCGACGTCTTATCTGGCACTGGATGGCGGAATAGAAGTGACGGCCAGCCATAATCCGATGAACTATAACGGCATGAAATTAGTTCGTGAAGAATCTAAACCTATAAGCGGTGATACCGGGCTTGGGGAAATACAACGTCTGGCAGAAGAGAACAATTTTTCACCTGCCGATCCTGCTCAGCGTGGAACCTACGAAAAAGCGTCGGTACTCGATGCGTATATCGATAAATTACTCAGTTATGTCGATTTAAAGAATTTTATCCGTCCGCTGAAACTGGTCATCAACTCGGGTAATGGCGCTGCGGGCCATGTTATTGATGCAATCGAAGCGCGCTTCAAACAGGCCGGTGCGCCGGTTGAATTTATCAAAGTACATCACCAGCCAGACGGTACGTTCCCTAACGGGATCCCGAATCCGCTATTACCAGAATGTCGTCAGGACACCACCGATGCGATTATCAAACACAACGCCGATATGGGGATAGCGTTTGATGGTGATTTTGACCGGTGTTTCCTGTTTGATGATCTGGGGAATTTCATCGAAGGTTATTATATTGTCGGGTTATTAGCTGACGCTTTTCTCGAAAAATATCCCAACTCAAGAATCATCCACGACCCGCGTTTAAGCTGGAATACCATTGATATTGTCACCGGTGCGGGCGGCGTGCCTGTTATGTCGAAAACCGGCCATGCTTTTATTAAAGAACGTATGCGCCAGGAAGATGCAGTTTACGGTGGTGAGATGAGCGCCCATCATTACTTCCGCGATTTTTATTATTGCGACAGCGGGATGATTCCGTGGCTGCTGGTGGCGGAACTATTGCATGTAAAAGGCAAGTCCCTGCGCCAACTGATTAATGACCGCATTATTGCCTATCCGGCTTCAGGTGAAATAAACAGTTTCCTGCATCAGCCGAAAGAATCTATTGCGCGCGTGCTGGCGGTTTATGAAGGTGAAGCCATTAATGTCGATCATACGGACGGTATCAGCCTTGAGTTTGATGAATGGCGGTTTAATCTCCGCAGCTCAAATACGGAACCGGTTGTGCGTCTGAATGTGGAATCCAGGGCTAATTCAAAACTGATGCAGGAACAGACGAGAAGGATCCTTTCTATTCTCCGCAGTATGTAATTATCTGTAAAATATTTTCTGGTGAGTAATACAGCTCACTATCTAATTCGTATTACTCACTTTTAATTTCCGAAATGTTTCGCGTTTACTCTTATTTGTATTTTTTATCATCATACCAAAATAATAATTGATGAGGTTTTAATGATGTCACATGAAGTGAGTGTTGGGATTGTCGCTGACTGGTTGGTGACTTTTGCCGGGGCAGAAAAAGTTATTGCAGAATTTATAAAACTTTATCCTGAATCCGAGCTTTATTCGGTTGTTGATTTTCTCTCTGATGAATCCAGAAAACAATTTTACGGTAAAGATGTTAAGACATCATTTATTCAACGGCTTCCGTATGCAAAAACAAAGTATCAGCAATATTTGCCGCTGATGCCGTTAGCCATCGAACAGCTGGATGTCACAAAGCACAATATTATTCTTTCCAGCAGCCATGCCGTAGCAAAAGGGGTGCTCACCGGGCCCGACCAGCTGCATATCAGTTATGTCCATTCTCCGATACGTTATGCCTGGGATTTTCAGCATCAGTACCTCAGGGAAGCTGGTTTAGATAAAGGCCTTAAGGGTAAATTAGCACGATGGTTCTTGCACAAAATACGCATCTGGGATTGCCGTACCGCCAACGGCGTAGACCATTTCATTGCTAATTCACATTTCATCGCGCGGAGAATTAAAAAAGTCTACGGGCGTGATGCAGATGTTATTTATCCGCCGGTGAGCGTGGACCGTTTTACGTTGCAGGAAAATAAAGACGACTTCTATTTTACCGCGTCCCGTATGGTGCCCTACAAGCGCATCGATATTATTGTGGAAGCGTTCAGCCAGATGCCGGACAAAAAGCTGGTAGTCATTGGTGACGGGTCTGAGATGACCAAAATAAAAGCGAAAGCGGGCAAGAATATTGAGATTTTAGGGTATCAGCCGGACGAGGTCATGCAGGATCATATGCGTCGTGCGAAGGCGTTCGTCTTTGCTGCCGAAGAAGATTTTGGTATCACGCCGGTTGAAGCGCAGGCCTGCGGAACACCGGTCATTGCTTTTGGCAAAGGCGGCGTACTGGAGTCCATCCGGCCTTACGGTGAAGTAAATCCGACCGGTATTTTCTTTGCAGAGCAGACGGCAGATTCACTCCTGCGCGCTGTTTTGCACTTCGAGACCCTTCAGGGATCTTTCCTGCCGGTGAATTGCCGCAACAATGCATTGCGGTTTTCTGAGGAACGTTTTCACAGTGAACTGGAGGACTATATTAAAACAAAGTGGCAAGCGTTTAATGAAAGTAAGAAAGTCATATATTAATTCTTTACGGTTCACTTATGCCATTTGTTAAATCGTTTCTGCATCTTAATTCAGGTTCACTCTCTGCCTTCCGGTGAATAACCTTACGATTATAATCGGGCATCATTCATGATGTGTTTATTAAATTGTAATCAAAGGATCTTATATGTCTAAAGTCGCACTGATTACCCATATAACCGGGCAGGATGGTTCTTATCTTGCCGAGCTTTTATTAAAGAAAGGTTATACTGTTCACGGGATTGGCGGGAATGTCGTTCCGCATAATACCGGTAATGCGGGCAGTAATTTTCACGATAAATCCTCTGATCTTCATATTTATACTTATGCTGATATCAGCACGGGAACGGCTCGCGATTTGCTCGCTATTATCCGACCGGACGAAGTTTATAATCTGGGCGGAGCAGGTCAGTTGTCTGAAAATTCTGACTCCTCAGATGATCTGTTTTCCACGGGGGAATTCAGTGCGCTGAAGGTACTGGAGGCTATCCGTATTCTCGGGCTGGAAACGAAAACGCGTTATTATCATGCGTCGCCTTCGGCGTTATGCAGTCTGGTGAATGGCATCGCGATTAATGAAATGGTGAGCCTGAATATTTATCCCTCCTGGTATGCCACGGGTATTTCTGATTTCTGGACCATTGTGAATTATCGCGAAACGTTCGGGTTATATGCATGCAGCGGCATTCTTTTTAATCATGAGTCACCACGCCGCAGCGAGAATTTCGTCACGCGCAAAATTACCCGCAGCCTGGCCAATATTACGCAGGGGCTGGAGAAGTGTCTGCATCTGGGGAATCTGAATGCGCTGCGTGACTGGGGCCATGCCCGGGATTACGTCAAAATGCAGTGGCTGATGTTGCAACAGGATAATCCCGAGGATTTTGTGGTGGCCACCGGTGTGCAGTATACCGTCCGCCAGTTTGTGACGTTTGCGGCGCTGGAGCTCGGGATTAAGCTGCGCTTTGTAGGCAAGGGCGTGGAAGAGAAGGGGATTATTACCGCGATCATCAGCCCGGTTGCGGCGGCCCTGAAAGTCGGGGACGTGATTGTCGCCGTAGACCCGCGTTATATCCGGCCTGCCGAAGCCTGTAAGGTCAATGTCAATCCGACCAAAGCCCGCCGTAAACTAGGCTGGGCACCGGAAACATCTTTGCAGGATATGGTGATTGAGATGGTGCAGGCGGACCTTGCTTGTGCGAAGAAAGCTGCACGGCTGAAATTGTATGGATAACGCCAGCCGCTGTTTCTGAGATGTATAAAAAAGCCGGAGAATGCGCTGACATTCTCCGGCTTTTTTTTGCCTGCTTTTTACCGTCCGTAGCCCAACCAGAGTGCCAGTAAAACGGCAGCGATATTGACAGCGATACTGAGCATAAATATCGTTCTGAAAGGTTGCTTCTGCGTTTTATGCCGGAAAAGTTGCTGACCCGCCAGTGCGCCAGCCCAACCACCGAGCAGTCCGAACAGCAGTAATGTGTTTTCCGGTATCCTTCGCCAGCCTTTGCGGGCGGCTAGCTTGTCGGCACCGTAAATCAGTAATGTCAGCAGGTTGATCAGTAATAAGCCCACCCGGACAGGATAAGGAGAGATGAGACTGACGCCGACCGTGAACATCAGCAGGACATAACAGACCGCGTTCATTGAGATATCACCGGAAATTGAAGGAAGACCCGAGTAACTATAAAGAAAAGTAAGGACAGAAAGGACAGAAAAACAGAAAGGACAGAAAGCAAAAAACCAGCCGTTAAGCTGGTTTCTTTAAAGATGGTGCCCGGACTCGGACAATGCTGCGAAGCAGCTTTGAACAGCGCTTGCGCTGGCCCCGAAGGGGTGAGTCTCAGTATGAGACGAATAATCGAACGGAGTTCGATGGAGAGTCCGTAGCTCAGAAAGCAAAAAACCAGCCGTTAAGCTGGTTTCTTTAAAGATGGTGCCCGGACTCGGAATCGAACCAAGGA
>Ga0153981_1000049_pt1 | contig 36315 bp, 34 predicted proteins | sample TSGA065MetaG_FD_104714 | JGI IMG/M metagenome (GOLD analysis project Ga0153981, IMG submission 104714) | Attine ant fungus gardens microbial communities from Georgia, USA - TSGA065 MetaG | ecosystem: Host-associated > Fungi > Mycelium > Unclassified | place: USA: Georgia, Magnolia Springs State...
GCACTCAGCGCTGAATTATCAGACGCCGTCTGAATTTGCGGTGGGCTGGAGGAAGGGTAATTCTGAGAGTGAAGGATCCGACATTACTAACTGAGCGTTGTATCTAACCTTGGGGGCAGGTCAGCGAGACATCGCGCAAAAATAGATAGGGGGATTGTACTGTTCTTGAATAGATCATGCCATCTTCAACTCAGGTATTCATGACACGCCGCATAGCAGAAGGGATATCGTTCAGGCTAGAAATGCATCTACATAATGGATTTTTTAATTTCCGTATATTACACATAGGGATAAAAAGAGAAGGGAAGGATTTCAGGTATAAAAAAAGCCACCCGTGGGTGACTTGATTTTCATACTAATGGTGCGAAGGCCGGACTCGCCACTCACTTTCAACCGTATGAATTATAAGTAAATAAATCAAGGCACAACCACTATGTATACTCACTTATATACTCAATTGGTTTTTACATAAAACAACATCAAATCAATAAGTTAGTAAATTTGTGGTTTTGAGATTTTACGTGATTTTTCTGAAGAAAAACAGATTTTAGAAATGCCTAGATTAGATGCTTTGCGCTAACATTCCGGGGTAGTGTTTAGCGATGATTTCGTTCATTTTATCAATCAGATCCAGCCTTTTAAAGCTAATATGCCCGGAACCTTTATGGTAGTAACGAATAGCAAAATAATTGTCCTCGTAGATCTCTGATGTTCTTCGTTGGGTAATGTGCTCACCGAACCGGGCGGTGACGTCCTCGCGATTGTCTGGGATCGGTTTACCATCGAGTAAAAACAACATGCGTTCCAGGTCTGCTAGCTGATCACGTCGCCAGCCCCAATTGAGCCTAAACCCCCATCGATTGTGATCCACCAAGCCGTTAACAATTATCTTCTTACCAAAGCAACAAGGGCTATTCGTTTTATAATCCCAGCTTAGCCCTTTAAAAACGTTGATAATGCCACGCTCAAAGACTTCACCTTTATCGCGGTGTAGCTGCTCGAACGTGCTGTAAATACTCTCTTCACTGATGGCTGGAATGTTATCACCCTCAAGGTTTCTGTCCCACTGTTCACGGGCCTTAGCATCCATCAAACTGAGCATGCCTGATTTCTTCATCAGATCTCGCCAGATACTGCGATCAAGATTGCGAGTTATCACTTCCATGGCGGTGTCTGCTTTTTCCATGAGCCAGCAGCCTGTACGGAATTCTTGACGCATGGCCCAGTCTCTTGCTATCCCACCGCCAATGTTGCTGGTCAGTGCAGAGATATCATTGAGTTGTTTAATCAACTCGAATATTTGTTTGAGTGCTGTATCGCGGCCCGTGACGATCCGCTCGATATTGGTCGAGCAGATGAGATCAGTGTGATCGGTTAAAACTTCAGGTTCTGTCTGCATAAATAGTTTTCCATGCACAAAAGCAAACACGCCTGCCGGGAATGGCAGGCGCATTATGCTGGGAGAGCCGGGACAAGAAAAATCAGCCGTTCAAATCAGGAATGTGGCTCGCAAGATTTAGATACTTCGCGATCCAGTCAGCTGTTTGTTGCCAGTCATAAAGGGGAATATCTGTAGTTATCTGCCAGGTTGCGGGGCAATAGTAGTTAGCTAATAGAATAACTACCCTGACCAAAAAACCATAAGGCAGGTTATTAGTATTGCAGCTGTAGTCGGCTGTTTGATGCATACCGCGAGTCAGTATAAATGCATCCCCAGCCTGCTGGCGGGCTCCGCTTCCGTTAAATGAAATGACGCCTAGCCCAATTAAACTATCGTCAAACCGCAGCGACGTATTACCTGAATGCTCGCAGATGGTCAGGCTGGGATGGCCTGTGGTTTGCGATTGCGTTCTTATGTAGCGATAAGCGAAAGTCACGGCCCTGCATAGATCCAGCCACGCCTCTGGTTCAGCCTCCTGAACCTGTTTGATACGATATATTCCAGTTTTGGAAGAATTGTTATCGTTCATGGCCTCTCCCCTTTTGTTTGAGAAAATATTCCAGTAGCCCGCCGCGCACGCAGAACATCGACGACGTTGAGATAAGGCTCTTCCCAGGAAAACCCATCGTGGTCTGTCCGTATTAATGCATAACGCTCAACCTGGAAATTCACCGCATCTGCAAGCGATATCCCCGCATCAATATGTTCCTGTATGACCTGGCTTTCACTAAACAGCGTATCGTTTAGCGTCAGGCCATAATGTTGCTGGAACAGATATGCCAACAGAGTTTGCCAGGCTTCAGTCGGAGTCACTGCTTTAGAACTTGAAGTCATCAGAGAATCTCCTCACAGCCAACCGCGTTCGGCAAAAGATATCGATTCACCGTGTCCGATGACGACATGGTCCAGCACCTTGATACCCATCAGAGTTGAAGCTTCGAACAAGCGCTCTGTTACGGAACGATCCGCACTGCTGGGCTCTGCAGATCCCGATGGGTGATTGTGTGCAAAGACCACAGCCGCCGCGTTGTGGCTTAAGGCACTTTTGATGATCTCCCGTGGATAAACAGAGGTAGCGTTGATGGTACCCAATGACGTCATTTCACTGGCAATGAGGCGGTGCTGAGTATCCAGATACAACACCATAAACACCTCACGTTCGAGTTGCTCCAGTTGTAAACGTAGGTACTGCAGGGTCTCGGCGCTGGAATTAAAACTAACGGGTTTCTGTTTCATCTGTTTTTCGAGCAAGGTCATCGCCATCTGGATAACGCGCTGCTGGGTTTGATATTGCATGTGGAGAACTCCAATAAATGAAAAGCCGCTGTCCGGTGAGATAGCGGCTTTATCGGGATGACATTCAGTGAATTGAAAATGGATAAGAGAAGGCTCAGGAGGCCAGCTCCAGCATGTTTTCAGCCATAACCCAAAGGGCCCGGTTGAGCTTCACATCGCCATCGATACCTTTCACGGCGCGAGTATGGGCACGCTTGCCTTTGGTCGTTCGCCCCGACAGTCCACCTTTAATCAGGTTTTCCTGGATACGCTGATATGTGGTCCAGAGATCGGCACTTTCGTCCTGCCAGCGGCGAGCACTGAGAATTTGTGATTCGGTCACCGGCTGATGCTCTTCGCCAAAGCGATAAGTCAGCGCAGCTTTTGCCAGCGCCTGCTGTGCCGGTGGCGGTAACAACAGTGATTGCATGGCATCGCGTTTCTCCTCTACCCGGTCAAATATCCCCAATACTTCGTATGCTCCCTCGATAACCTTCTCCACCACGTTGCCTTTATGTGGCACGCGCACTTCCCCGAAAGACTCACCACAGATCAGGCCGTTCTGGCAGACTGAACGAAATAATCCCGGCAGCATTTGGTAACTGCTTGAACCATCATGCGAATTAAGAAGAATAATTTCAGGGACCTGATTACCCGTGATCTGCCCCTCGCGGCGTAGGCGGAGCATATGCTTGGTATGCTCGCGTTTGTTTGGGTCACGTACGCGGGTTTGACAGGCAAAGAACGGCTGGAAGCCTTCACGCTGCAGGTTGTCTAAAAGTGAAATGGTCGGGATATAGGTATATCGCTCACTGCGCGACTCGTGTTTCTCTTCGCTGAATACGCTGGGAACGTAATGCGCAAGTTCATCACGGGTTAACGGACGATCGCGGCGAACGAGATTGACCGCACCAAAGCGGCTGGCTAATTTCATGATTAAATCCTTATCTGGTAGAAAAAGAAAAGGGCTGCCCCTCCCGATGGAGGAACAGCCCTGTCAGTGCAGTAATGTTTGACCGGCTATGTATTTACCGGTGAAGGTTTTGGACCCGTTTTATCCAGGCTGTAATACCACTGCTATTTCCAGTTGAAGGTAAAGGCACCTTTGCTGGTTTGTACGCTTAGCTCCAGAGGGCGACACTGGGTGAAGTTGCTGTTACTGGGCGTGGTAAAGGACAGCGCCTGACCGTATCCCAGATGCTTGTTCACATTCTGTCCCCTTCCCGACATTGAAATCAGACAGTTACCCCGGTTCAGGGTGATTGATTGGATAGTGATATCGTTTTCCAAGCTGGTCAGCGTGAGCTGCCAGACAGGAAGATTTGGATTATTAATCAGATATGTTCCCTGAGAGTTCACGGACAGAGGAGGAGTATCAGCCAGCGCAGGAAGCGCGACGGCAAGTAGCATGGTGGTAAACAGGGTTTTAAACATCATTAAAATTCCTTATTAACAACGGTTTGTATTCTGGCGCATAGGCCAGATGCAGCATCAGAAGCCATCGGCCTGGGCAACCTCGTCATCCGCCAATGCGTGGCTGATGTTGTTCACCACCGTATGAGGGTCGAGCTTTATCTCTGCCAGCAGTTTTCCGGTGTCCGGAGCGCCCTTAAATACATAAAGTGAAGCTACTGGCTCACCCTCATCGTTTGATCCAGCGGATACCTGGTAACGGGTTTCTCCGTTACGCACAGTGAATTCCTGAATACTGATGACCTGATTGATCTGGTACGCGTAAGTGGTGCTGGCCGCTGGAACAGTGATATCCATCTCTTTATTTGTTGTTCCGGTTTTGCCAAAGGAATAAGACACGTACGGGGTATCAATGCAGATTTCGACTTCTTTTTTATGGTTGAGCGTCTGCGCATAAAAGACCGGCTTTGCACAGCGCGGACCTTCAGCCTGAGCAGCGTTCATAGATGACAGCAACAGCCCGGTGCTTAACAGCAGAACGCTGGCGATACTTTTTAATTGATCTGTCATTTTCATTCCCCCAGTTCGGGTAATACGACATAAATATCCCTGCCCCTGACTTCAATGATCATTGGCTCTTTGTTGCCAGTGTTCATCAGCGCCTGTGCCCGATAAAAACGTCCGCTGACCTCTTCCTTTAAATCCGTCACGCGGATACAGCGTTCATCAATACCTTCTCGTTGCATGATCTGGGTAACAGTAGAACAGGCGCTCTGTGCAAGTTGTTCGGTGCCCGACTGCTTTTTAAAATGATTCCCGGCCACGGCTGACAACACGGTGCAAATCAGCCAAACCTGTAACAAACGCCAGGGTTTCCCCTGCCGCTCGTCACGTTGTCGCAGATAAACCATCGGTAATAGGAAATATAAAAATGAAGGTGCGAGCTTTTCTTGTTTCATCAAACTGAGTCGGTCGAGCAGCACCCAAATAAGGGCGAGCACCATATACAGGCCAAGGGCAATCTCTTTAGGAAAGAAAATGGCGAAGGGTACCCAGAGTATTGGAAGGCCAACGGACAAACACCAGGCGTAGGTGTCTTGCTTGATAAATGGATAAGGTTTCAACATAGAGAAATATTCCTTTATTAATAATCAATTAGAAAATATTGGGATTAAACGACCGCCCCAGCGAGGGGATCGTATCGGGATGTAATGAGGAGGGATAATCGTTAGTGAAGATCAATAAACCGAAACCGATCGTTGAAACCTATCGGTATTATCGATCATTTAAATAAAATTGATAGTTAAATCCTATTATTTGGCTATATTCGATCGTCGAAACAGATCGAACGCATGGCAGGTTTCTAGACATACCTTAAAAGAAGCGATGCCAGAGTAATTTGGCCAGAGAGAGCAGTCGATAACGGACCCTTTGTAACCACTTTCTTAATGTGTGTGACCCCAACAGGGCTTCCACGCTTTCGTCAAAGATGTCACCTACAACGCGGGTAAAGCCCTCCTGTGCCGTGGTGGTCACCTTCTCCGTCCGATACTCAGGCTCAAGTTGACGGGCAACCGCACTGCTAGCTTTGTCGGGTAAAACGGCAATTAGGGTTTCGACCCACCGAGGTATGTTGAAACCTTCAGAGGCAGAAACCGCCAAAACAGGATGAACGGGAGAAAATACAGCATTCACTTGAGCGACCTTCTCCTGCAGGTTCTGCCGCTGCTGTTTAGAAGGTTCGTGGGTTGCTGCATCCCATTCCCGGCAAGGCTCAATTTTATCGGCCTGGCTTAGGACGAACAGAAACCGAGCGGGACCTGCCCCCTGAGAAACCAACCGCCGATAACATCGGATATCATCATTCCAGGCACGGTCGTCAGCTTTCAATACCCAAACAATCAGGTCCAGTTTGTTAAGCCAGTATTGGTACAAGTTGGCATAAATCTTATCAAGCGTTGGTGTTTCACCAATCCCAGGGAAATCAACAATGTTAAGTGCATGCAGGCCATCAGAGGTTTTGTACTGTTGAGCACGACGAGAGCACCCTTTCACTGCATCGACGCTGGCAGGAGGCGGGCTAAAAAGTGTATTGCACAGGCTGGATTTACCTGCACCGGTTTTGCCCATAACCCCGATGAAAGGCTCATAAGCAATCATCGTATCAAAGCGGAAACTAAGGTTTCGGTAAACATCCTCAGGTAAGGCCGAAAACATTTTCTTAGGAAATAAGCGTTTATCGTGAGAGCTATTTGTCATGGTTCACCTTTATTATCAGGAGCCTGAAATTGTCATTAGGAATAAAAACCTGTCATGTAACTGACAGATTTTAAATACACAGCAGACTAGGCACAAAGCGATAATATAGGCCTGAATATTTATAGAGCGAAAGGCTTTAGTATCTTTTTGAATTTCACATCTCCGTGATGAATATGTACCATGCAATTTATAGGTTTTTGTCTCGTATCATTTTTTATATTAATGCAATGAAAATTCTTATACTCATCCGAAATATAATCCAGCTTGCATAAAGAAACCCCCACGAAATATCCTCCCGAACGAGAAGTAGATGCGTTGTTTATTAAAACAAGCTGATCATATTTCATTTTATCCCAACCCTTTACTGCTACATCCTTGAACTGTTTAAATTTGACCTGAAGAAGGTCAAGCCTGCTGTTCATGGCATCATTAATGAAAAGTGGTAATACATGCAACTCAGGTCGAATTTTAAATTGTAAGAGGCCATTATCATCATGATAATACTGAACAATTGCTTTCTTAACGAATAAATGAAGGATGTCAGGCTCACCACCTAACTGACCAGTAATTCTAGGAGTCATATGGATGACATACTCCTTCAGTGACTCTCGGACTAGTTTTTTTAATTCATCACTAACATTAGTCCCCAAAGATCCAGCCTGAGTATGACTCGTAAATTTTATATCAGGGGGTGCATATGGATAATCAGGTAGCGCTATTGACTTGGCACTTAACCTAAACAGCTTATCTGATGTGTCCCCCTCTTTCATCATCGGCAAGGTGTGATGGAGAATACGTGTTAAATTCCGCTTCTGTATCTCCATTTCGTCTGGGTTTGTATCTGCGCGTAATCCCTCCAGAAACAAAGTATCCGTTGCATCAGATCTGAGGCTTGCAATAACGATTTTCTGCACAAGTCCAGAAAGTGTGAGCTCCGTCTTTAAAGCTAGTTTTTTTAGAGCACTATAGAGCGACTTGGATGGGAGATTAACGGTTATCCGGTTTTGACTGGGCATTTTTACCTCTCAAGGTGCAGCACTTTTAGCAAACAAAATAGTACAGCACTTTTTATAACATGTTGATATATTGATATGGATATTTTAACACACATAAGAAAGATACTCGACTCCTCTGCCCCCTTTACGACAGCCAGTCCAAACCTTTCGCTGTTTTAAGTATTTTTTAACTGGGCTTTGTATTGCATGTGAGTCTTAGCCATTTCGTCCTGCTCACAACTTCTCTTGCCGATTACTGCGTTTGCAATCCTCCGATCGTTGTTCTGGCAAAATGTCCCGTTAACTCTGGTTAACCATCTTGAATGCGATCGCTACGTCCCTTCTATCAACAACCCAGAACTCATTTGATTAAACTATAGAGACGGTAAATCTCTACAGTCTTTTAATCTTTTTGATAAGGACTAAATCCAGAGTAAAACTGAAAGGGTGAAAACACGGGATTATGTCTACCACCCCTTATTACACAAGAGGGAATAACTTTATCAGGAGTTATATTTCTATCGGATTGATAATATATTAATACAATAGATATGCAGCAAGTATTAAATGGATTTAAATAAACAACAAACCATACCAAGAGCAAAGCTTATATACCACCTACAACCATAGTAATATTATGCAACATGGTAATTAAAAAAACATTGAGATGTGAGAAAATGCAATACCCTAAAATATCTTAAAAAATCACTATCAGAAACCCATTACCTCACAGACATCCTCTCCTAATATCCGATTATGCTCTACCCCATGACTTAAGTAATTTAAAGTGAGCCAATAATCATCTGTAAAATAACAACTCGAGACATCGTTATTAAAAAAGACAATCCTGGTACCCACAATCTCTATTATCTCGCACGCTTCAGAAGCACGCTTACTAATGCCCTGAGAACACACCCGAGAACATTAGCTGTCCGTGTTGACCTACGTTTACCAGAAGGCTATTGCGTCGATGACAATAAGGCGATTGAGTCTTTTACCCCCGCCATTAAGTCCCGACTTATCGCCTTGTTCAAACGAAAGAAGAAAAAGAACCCCGGCCAGCAGATACATGAATCAGGCCTGCATTACATCTGGGTAAGGGAGAATAATCAATGCGGTGAGAAAATTCATTATCACGCGTTGCTGATGTTTAACAAAGATTCCTTTTGGACCTTGGGAAATTATAAGAAAAAAGGGAACCTGGCAGATCTCATTACTCAGGCGTGGATGAGTGCTCTGAAGCTGAAAGGCGATGAACATAGCTCTTTGGTCTCGTTTCCCGAAAATCCTTGCTATCACCTGTTCAGAGGAAACCTGAGGGCCACGACTGGTTTTCACGAGGTTATGCGGCGCATTGATTACATGGCCAAACACCGTACAAAGCAATACAGCAATAAAATACGCACGCTAGGATGCTCAGTCTCTGAGCAAGGTGTTTTAGAAGAAGAGTATGCGTTAGAAGCAGTTTGAAAACAGGATAATCAGATTTCGAGTAATCCAAATGCATCACGATTCTGAAAATTAGGATTATCAGTAATTTTTTACACGGCCTTCCATCCACTGAGGAAGGCTGCAACACATACCTGAAGACAGTCATTCCTCCTTTAACCAACTAATTTAAAGGAGATTTAATCATGAATACCAACACACCCTCCCTACTAAACGATCAGCTTGTCGATATGGCGTTTATCACCAACTACACAGAAATGACCGACAAGTGGTTTTATAAACTTATTCAAGATGGCGTCTTCCCTAAACCCATCAAGCTCGGACGTAGCTCCCGCTGGCTCAAAAGTGAAGTGGAAAGCTGGATGCTGCAGCGTATTGCGCAGTCACGCACGTAACCCACCACTCAGCCATTTACTGCTAAATCACCGCCCATCCATCTGAACTGAATCATTCCGTCACACGCAACCCGCCAGTCTGCCCATACAGGGACGGCTTTCACCTGCGTGCTGTCTGGCGGTAAGGAACAACATCATGTACGCCAAAACTTTTATTGCCCATGCTTCACGTGGACGCCTGACCTCGGCTGCCACAGCAAAAACATACCCTTACGACCGCTACGTCTGTCACTTGTGCAAAAGTGCGCTGGTCTTCCATCCGGAGTGGGGTACAAATCGCCCCTGGTTTGAACATACCGAAAACACGCTGACGGAGAATGGTCATAAGCATTGCCCGTATGTGGTTACCGAACCTGAAGAAATGCGCCTTATCCTAAGACTTCGGCGTCTGGTGACTGACGTTCACCCGATAGTGCGGCAGGCTGACTGGTATTGCATGGAATGTGACAAGCATTATCACGGAGAACGCTACTGCCTCAGTTGCCGTACCGGTACCAACAGCGCAGAGGTGCCCGCGAGGCTTACCCTGTTGTGGACACCAGGAGCGGAGGACGTGACATGCGTATGATGAAGTGTTACCTGGCGACTGACCGCGAGGGCCATTATGTGACGGCAGAAGCGGCAATGAGTGCCACGGATCAGATATGGAGTTGTGCGTCCTGTGGCTGTCGGCTGGTGCTGCACGGCGGTATACCCGCAGACCCTGCCTGGTTTGAACATGATCAGCACACCGTCACCATGAATGTACTGATGAAATGCGCGCACCTGGATCCACAGGTAAAGGCCGATATCCGGCACAACCAGCTGCGCAGGATGGTAAGTGGGCTGGATGTCCCTGTTAGAGCGTTATCCTGGTACTGCTCGTGGTGCGAGAACCACTATCAAGGGGGCAAGTTATGTACCCAGTGTGGTACCGGCATATACAGTATCGAAGCAGCAAACTGGCAGGCCAATTACAACCGCACCGTCCTGTAGTGTCCCAGCCTGTTCCCTATTTCATTACGCTACATCACCTTCCTGTGACCAATGCTATTCTCAACTGGAGAGACTTCATGAAATTATTCAATGAAGGGCTGACAGATGTGCAGCGGATTAACCGTAGGCTCCAGGCCGCGATTGATCATTACCCGCAACTTGCCGCTTTTCGGTTTAGCCTGCAACAGCCCAATGCAGAGACAGTCTTTATCCCTGAAGAAGATGCAGTGAAATTCGTTAATACGCTTCAGGAAACGATCAGCAGGTACATTGACATACGCCAGTCAGAGGGAAAAATTACTCCCCCTACGATCCTCAGGGCATTATGGGGAGTGAGTACGTCCCGCGATATTCAGATGTTGCTGCTGGTCAATAGCAGAACATTTTGTGGCAGACAGCACCAGGAGGGACAGAAAACCGTTCTGGCCCTCATTCGTAATGCATGGGCCTGCGTCCATGGTGATACGGGGTTCACAACGGAACCCTCGGTATTCTTTCCATCAGAACCTTGCCTGTTGGCGTATCGCACAACCTCGGCCCAATTTGAGGTACAACAAAATGTCCTCAGAAATGCCGCCAGGCAACTTCCTGCGCTCGTGACTACTTACCAGAGCGATGTGTAACGTAACCTAACCATCGGGTTTGTCGTGCTAACTGATCTGCTCTGACAACCTACATTCCTTTTAAACATCCGCCCGCAATGTCTCGGACAAAGCCTGATACGTCCATTTCGCCTTCCAGCGCATTGAGATCTACGGTTACGCAACGTCCCGTTTTACAAATTGATTTTTGCTTGTGTCTCTCAGCAGGTAAAATGCCGTGCGGGCAAGATTAATCACCGCCAGGGGAATGCGATGACTACACGGATCGACTATCAGATTGAAAAATATAGCTTCACGGAACGGGCTGAATCACCCCGTATCGCGCGTCAGTGGGCTGAGGTGGTTGAGGAATGCCGTGAGGTGAAAGCAGGAAGCGCGGAACGCCTGCGTATTGCCCTGCTGAACGTGGATTACGTGACCAGTTTCGAGCTTCCCTTCAGGTTGTTGCTCGCCCGTGCACCGCAGTTAATTGACAGTGTGCGGGATGAATTCCAACTCAGTCAGAAAAATGTGTTATTCAACGGCAAACGCTTCGGTTGTGTCTACAGTCTTGAAATGGATTTGGGCGGGATACCGGACGAATTTCAGTACCATCTTACGACCCGTATCCGGCGAACTGACACGGCAGGAATGACTGAAGCTCCTTATCGACACATTGCGCAGCAGGTAAAACTGCCACGTGAGCGTCTTAAACAGGCACTGGAGAGCGGGCTGGCTGTCACGGCGTTGGACGGACTGTTCTGGTTCGGACTTCAGCGCATTGCCGCTGATGTACAAAGGTTAAGAAAAACAGGGATGAGAATAGTGACTTCGGAAACTATAGTGTCCGAAATACCTCAGGAAAGCGTCGCCTCTGGAGGAAACGGCACCTTACGGTGGACGCCGCAGATATGACTGAAAGTGTATGGATTGCCTGAGAAAATGACTAATAGGGTTTGTTTTATCTAAACCCGATTTATTCAGCAAACCCTAGTGAACGATAACGTCGCTTTTGACTTAACACCCAATAATCAACATAGCATGACCACTATATGGCACTATTGTTATTGACCTGCCTCCTGCAAATCTATGATTATGATTTAAATAGAGGAAAACTGAACAATCATGACTACTGCGTTAAGACACTAATTGGGAAAAAATCATAACAGGAGAGGACCATGCCAAGGAAAGAGCAATCCAAAGTCTGCATACACCTTTTAGAAAAAGAAAAGCCCTATTACTTTCCACCAGAGCAACAAAAATCTACTTCAGATTCCTTTTTCCAGAATGCGTTGAAACTGGCCTGGGATAATCACAATTACATTGCAACCTGCTGCTGTGATCCGGCTCAGGAACTTAAGCTATATGTAAGAAGCAACAAAGGTTCCGGTCCATTTACTCTCTGTCGTAACCCAAACACTGGCCCCAGGCACAAACCGTCCTGCTCTTACCACTCGCGTCTAAATACAGATGGTGGTGCAAAAGCATATTCCTCATCGGCTGTCATGGAAGAGGAGGACGGGACCCTGCGTATCGGACTGGATTTTTCGTTACGCGTATCGGCGACTGACTCTGGATGCGCAACTCCTGCTGTAATGCATCCTCCAAGGAAAAAAAAACAAGTAAAGAGCCTTGGGAAGATGAAGATGCTAGGTCTACTTCATTTACTTTGGGAGAACACGGGATTAAATGAATGGGCCCCATGGCTTGAAGGCAAGAGAAGGCTTACAACAGTCATGACCCGGTTGCAAAAAGAAGCCAGTAGCATTAAACAAGGCCGCACAGTTCTGGCCGATGTTCTATTGCTACAAGGGAACGAGCATACCAATAAGAAGGCTGTAAGTTACGCCTGCGCAAACAGTCGTCGTCTGATTGTCATCTCAGAACTTAATGAATGGTCTCCAGCTCTGATTGCTAGCAATAATCTCCCTTTGGTTGGAACCACGAAGACCAGTCCCCCTGCCGGGATGCCATATCTAACCATCGATAACTCACGTTGGGAAAGTGCCTTAGCCAGATTTCCACGTGATGTAGCATGGTGGCAGCGCGGGGGTAAAATTATCGCAATTGCCGTTACAGACCTGCCAGAAGAGAGAAAATCTGCCAAGTCTAACCGAGTATATTTTTCCGCATGTGTTCGTCAGGTTGTTTTAATGATGGTGAGTGAACGATGGATCCCACTCGATTCATCTTACGAAGGGACTATTGAAGAAAAGTTGGCTAAGGAACGACGTCAGTTTACCAAGCCATTGATCTATGATTCAGCGGAAGATCAGTACCATCCCGATTTCCTACTAACGGATGTCAACGGTTCAGACTACGTTCCGCTCGAAGTATGGGGGCGTGATACTGAAGATTATTTACAGCACAGAGCAGTGAAAGAAGAATGGTATCAGCAGGAATTTGGCGACGCCTGGTGGTCATGGGACGCTGTAAGGGATCCGAGAAGCGAAGAAATACCGACCTTCCCACTCCGAAAGGAATACTACGAATTCAGATACCCTATCGAGAAAGAGTCTTAGGGAAGTATGCAAGCTGCTGATGTTGTTCTACCTACCCCATGGATTAACTCAATGCAGTTAGAACGCATCATCTTAGACAAAGAATAAGCAATATCACAGCAGAGGAAAAGTCACGATGACTCTTGTCGATAGTGTCGCAGCAGGCAAGCTGACGATCAGTGAATTGATTGATACCCTGGCGAAAGATAAAAATTACGCAGCTTCCAAGTGGGATCAGCGATACCGCGAATTTACGGCCTTGCTACAGCAGACCTCAACTTTTGCTGGGCCTGATACGGATGATTTGGTCAAACGACTTTGGTATGAACGTGATAACGGCATTGCCAGCATTCGTCAGGGTGTCCCTTCATTGGCGGAATATCAGCAAAGCCTGCCACTGCTTAGAGAACTAACCGAACGCGTTCGTCAGCAACCAGATGAAGCAACCTATCAATACGTAGGCAGTGCTCTGCAGAAGGCCAAAGAAACCGGGCTACTTAAGCGTATGTATTGGAGTTTGAGAAACCGCGTTTTTGCCGCGTTTTTGCCAGAGACCTGCACCAGTGCCGTGGATGAGAATGCGTTTACAAAAGTGGCAGATTTCTTAAATAAGAAGTTCAGCCTTGGTCTGGAACTGAATGGGAGTTGGCTGCAGAAAAACCATGAATTGAAGCAAGCCATACACTCTAAATCCCCGAATGCAGATCCATATTACGTAAATATGGCTATCTGGGATCTCTATGAATTGCTCCGTGAACGCGATAACGAACAAAAGCAAGAGAAAGTATCCGACACAACATCAACAGCCGGTAGTGAACTCACAGAAATTAAGACCTTAAAACATTCACCAACTAATGTGATCTTCTTTGGGCCCCCGGGCACTGGCAAGACCTTCACGTTGCAGCAAAAAATGAAAGAGTACACCTCTCATGCTCTGCCAGCCGATCGTGATTCTTGGTTGGATTCTCGCCTTGAATCGTTGAACTGGATGCAGGTTATAACCTTGGTAATGCTCGATCTTGGTAAACGTGCAAAAGTTCGCCAAATGACAGAACATCAGTGGTTCCAACGCAAAGCGCTACTAAATGGCCGTAATAGCAACTTTTCGCAAACTGCCTGGGCGACGTTGCAATCCTTCACCATTCCGGGATCAACTACCGTTGCTTATAAAGGTCGCCGAGAACCTGCGATCTTCGACAAAACTGACGATAGTGAATGGTTCCTGGTTGAATCCCAGTTAGAGCAAGTGGATGAGCTGCTTTCTCTTTATGCAGGGTTAAAGCAAGGACCTAAATCTGCCGAAACCATCCAGCGTTTTGCGGTGGTTACGTTCCACCAATCTTACGGCTATGAAGAATTTATTGAAGGTATCCGCGCTCGCTCTGACGAGAGTGGCAATATCTCTTACCCTATTGAGCCGGGTGTCTTTATGCGCCTGTGTCAGCGTGCCAATGCCGATCCAGCACATCGCTACGCCATTTTCATTGATGAGATCAATCGCGGCAACATCTCCAAAATCTTTGGTGAACTAATCTCACTCATTGAAGTAGACAAGCGCGCGGGTATGTCCAATGCAATGAGCTTGCAACTGTCTTATAGCGGTGATCACTTCAGCGTACCCGCCAATGTCGACATCATCGGAGCAATGAATACAGCGGACCGTTCTTTAGCTCTGATGGACACGGCTTTACGCCGTCGTTTTGACTTTGTCGAGATGATGCCTGATCTCTCTTTACTGAGTGGAGCTAAGGTGAAAGGCATAGAACTCGAGTCGTTGTTAGAGAAACTCAATAACCGCATCGAAGCACTTTACGATCGTGAACATACGCTAGGACATGCGTTCTTTATGCCGGTAAAAAATGCACTCGATGCAGGAGATGAAGAAGCTGCGTTTAAACAATTGAAGATTGCATTCCAGAAAAAGATCATTCCATTGTTACAGGAATACTTTTTCGACGACTGGAACAAGATCAGGCTGGTGCTGGCAGACAACCAAAAGCAAGACGACAGCCTGCAATTTGTGATTGAGAAAACCGACGATCTCGATACGCTTTTTGGTAACAACCATGGTTTACGACGCCATGATCAGCAATCGACAGCTTACGAGCTCGAAGCATTTGATCAAGAGATCTGGAATATGCCACAGGCTTATCGTTCAATTTATCAGCCGCAGCAGACCACTCCTGATGAGCAGGCTGTAAACCATGGGTGAAGTTATCTCAGTTTTTGAATATGACCTGCTGGGGAGTGGAAAAGCGGCTTCAGTGGGTGCAAAACTGGTCCCTCAACAGGTCTTTGATTATTTGGAAGCACTTAGCCTAACAAGCATTCAAGGAAACCAGTTTATCAAACTCACCTCACGCTCAGGTTTCAAATTGCTTCAGGTGCAAAACTACGCGGGGATGCTTTCTACACCTCACGGTTTCCAACTTGAGATACTACCCAAGGTTGGTAAAAACCTCACTACTGTGAGTGCGCGGGAAACATTCATCACGATGCTAAGTCACCTGCCTGGGTTTCGACATATTCAAACCCAGCAGGCTACTCTGCAGACACAGCGCATGCCTTTGCTCGAGATTTTTATCAGCCAGTTTTTGCAAAGCGTCAGCCAATTGCTTAAACAAGGTTTACGATCCGACTATGTGAGCGAGCAAGGTAATCTGTCTTTTATGAAGGGCAAGCTGATGCTTTCCGCGCAGTTGCGGCATAACGTGGTGAATCGTCATAAATTTTGTGTCGATTATGATGACTACATGCCAGATTGTTCAGCCAATCGGCTTTTATATTCTGCGCTGGATAAATTACTTTGCCTGAGACTTTCATCTGAGAATCAACGCTGGCTTTACGAGCTGCGCTTTGCTTTTGACGGTATCCCACTTAGTCGGGATATTGAGAGTGATATAAGCAGCTTACGCCTAGAGCGTGGTATGGCTCATTACAACGAGCCATTGGCTTGGGCGCAATTGATCCTGAGAGGCATGAACCCGAGTGCTTTGCAGGGAAATACCAAAGCAATATCACTCTTGTTCCCTATGGAAGCGGTATTTGAGTCATTTGTTGCACAAACCCTTCCCGACGAATTACCCCCTCAACTCAAAGTTAAATCGCAGGCTACCACTTATTCCTTGGTGAAGCATGGGCCTAATGACTGCTTTAAACTTCGCCCAGACTTATTGATTCAGTCGCGCCAACCGGTTCAAACCAAAATGGTGATGGACACAAAATGGAAGCTGGTGGATAACAACCCACAAAAAAAATCACTGTACGGGCTGGCGCAATCTGACTTCTATCAAATGTTCGCCTATGGCCAAAAATATCTTGATGGGAAAGGCGAGATGTATCTGATTTATCCTGCGCATGATGACTTTAGCCAACCGATACAACAGCATTTTGCTTTCTCAGACGACTTAAAATTATGGGTGGTTCCATATTTGATTACGGCAAAGCGTGGTAAGAAGATGATATGGCCTGATGAGGCATTAACTTGCATTTTAAAATAACAACATTTATTTATTGTGCACCCACCACACGTCATTCTAATAATCCCTTGAGATATCGAATTGAGTAGAAGTAATGGTAGCCATTATGAACAAATACTTCATTCATAAACCAATCCCACGCCATGATTATTAACTTATTTAATTAAGCTTATGCAGTATAAGAAAAAATCGATTGAAAAAAATCAGCAATAATATATTATACAAAAAACCATCTTTTATAAGGGATTGATATGGCATCACATATGGGAGTACAAACGTTAGCAACAATAAGGAACTCTAATGTGGAACTCTTTATCCACTTTATACTTTTAAAGTTTGCTAATAATTTAAAATCAAAAGGGGATATAATTTCTTATAAAGTTGAACAACAAATAAAGTTTTATTCTGATATTGCTAATGATATATGGGATCATAAATTAACATTATTAACAAATGATAAAAAATCAATTGAATTCTGGGGACAAACTACATGTTATAAAGGAAACGCAAGAGGTGTTCCTGAGCCTAATAAAACGTATGAAGTGAGAGAAACACTTGTTGAGGGATTATGTATACGGCAATACTTCGATGAGCGACCATGTGTTGACTCTAGAACAATTCATTTTACAGTTGGAGATCCGCGATATACATACAAATGGTTTTTAGATTTAAAAAAATCGATCTTTGATAAATCCATTTATATTGGCGAACCAAACTATGATATATTCCAAGACATTCATATTCTTTTTGAGAATGAGTTTACAGAAGAAGGAAAACTGAAGGTTTTTGAGCGCATGCTCAATCAAAACCACGTTCTCTCGCACTATATTAACGAAACAATTAACCATTTAACCAATTGGTATATAAATGATAAATATCAAGAGTCTTATTTGGCAAAACTTCAATGGGGTTTAATAAAAAAAAGAATTAACTCACGGGCTTCAAAATATACATCCCCATCCCAAGGTATGAATATTAAAGGAAAGGTAAACGCTCTTGTCACATCCATCGATGGTAACACAACAGATCCACTCGTACGCGAAACGGCAATGATTTTACTTTCGAAGAATCCTTTTCTTAAAACGTCTCTACAAATTGTTTCAGAGTGGGTTTATTACACAGACAGTTTATTCTCATTAGCTCATCGGTTTAGCTCATTATATGCATTTATTATTGAACTCTGGAACTCAAGACTACCCGAAAGGTTAGTAATTAGAAGAATATTATTACGATTAAGATCTGATGATTTCATATCATACATCCAAGATACCGACATTGTAGGTATAACTGAACATAATATTTATAATGGTGATCACACACACGTTCAAACAAACCAGATATGTTCTAATATATTGGTTTCATTGAATGAAATGAATATCTCATCACCTTTAGAATTAGCAGCTCTTATTTCAAAGAAAGGAAAATCCATTGTTAATGCAGCTAGATGGTTTGAGGCTAAGAATGGGACTGAATTAAAACCGAGTTTTGATTACATATTACTATATCTTATTAATAATGGTTATACTGTACACACGCCTGCCAGCTGCGGGATAAATACTACCGGTTACCATGCACAGCTCACAAACGAAACCGTCAGGCCTTATACAAATCTTAAAATTATTAAGGATCAAAATGGAAAAATAGTATGCTTGCTTAAAGCTAAATTTTTCAGGGAGCAAGAATTCGCACGTAGATGTAAAGAAGAAGCTTTTGTTGGGCTTACAATAACTAACTGGTTTAATGGTAATGATTTTGTTAATAAATTAACCTTTCCTTTGATTATGTTTATCGATATGCCTTTTGAATGTACTCCAACGGATTACTCATTAAATAGGCTAACTGACTTTGGCTGGGAAATTGCATTTTCACCAGATGAACTACTTCAGAAAATTAGTTCTAGTAATATTGGATGCTGAAAATGAGCAAGATGATTACCACAGAAGATTTAAGAGAACTTTCAATCACTTTCTGTCCCGAGTTGGAATATATTATTTATAATAATTCTCTAGAGTCAATATCCACTTGGGGGAAAGGACTACAAACAGGAAAGTCAATAGAATTTATAACATTATTAAGTATATTGCATAATGCTAAGAGATTGGGATTCAGTATAGAAATCCCGCAAATTTTTTTTGAAGAGCCAGCTTTGTTTTATCAAAGAAATGTTATTCCTTATCATCATGGAGCTCAGGCTGGCCATTCTAATTCAATTAGAGACAATATACCATTAAACTTAAAATTTCTGGCATCGCTAACACCAAAAGCTATTTTAAAATCCCCAGATAATAGAACATTTTTAGTATTTAGAGAGGGGCACCCAATACATCTTGTTGATTATGCTACAAAAAATAGAGGGCAATTTTATTTTGAAAGACCGGATATTGTCTTATGTGAGGCTCAAATAATAAACACGCTGGCTCAAGGGGTTATTAATTTCCATTATATTTCATGTGGAAAAGAAATCTCTGGTTCTCTGAAGACAATTAATCAACCAACGATACCATTAATTACATACAATAACACTGGTGTTACAACAGAATTTACTGCGGGAATCGTAGAATGTAGTGTGGGTAAAAATTCGAGCAATGCAGATACGCAATTGCTTTCATATAAAAAAATCTTCAACTCCAACGCTACTTCTATTTTAGTTAATGGAAAAAAAGACATTACGAACCATTATGATATACAGATAACTCTTGACCTAAATAATTTTAGACCTGAGTCATTTACCTCAATTCTAAACTCTGGAGTATTAACCTTTTTGAAAAATTTTATTTAAAAATTTTAGAGGAGCCTTGACGTAAAATACCAAAGGCTCCAATAAATAAGCTATTAGTTATCAGATGGTTAAGAAAAGCTAATACCCTCTCATTGTAATTATAGCAATTCAAAAACTTTTGCAAATAATTGTGCAGAAAAGAGTGGAGGTACTGCATTTCCAATTTGTCGAGCTTTTGATGTAATCTTCCCTTCAAACTGAACCCAGTCGGGAAATGTTTGAAGACGTGCTTGTTCTCGAATAGTCAATCGCCTTGTATCTATTAGCTCAGGTAGTTTTTTATATTTGATACTTTTTAACTTCTCACATTTAATCCATGAAGGGTATCTATTCCTCATCAATTCATGAAACTCGTTTTGTGGTTCGAGTAAAATTACCTCTTCATTTGGCGCGGGGCCCGGAATAAAAGCTGATGTAGCCGGATTTTCACATAATGCAAATTCGTCCCCTCTAACTCTTAGAGTAAATGCAGGCTCTGAATGAGCGTTACGATTTCTAGGCCCCCTCATTTGTGCATTAGCTCGGTGTGAAAAATAGTTACCCTGGGGTAAAAATAAATCACTTAATGCATAGTTAACAGAATTAAATGGCTCTAGTTGGGCATCTATATTAGGATGCTGTTTATTTTTTCTGTTATCATAATGCGTCATCTCAGGCCAATTAAACTTTACCCCTTGATTATTTCCAACGAAAATAGCTCGCTTGCGTAATTGCGGGACGCCGTATAATGCCATGTTGATTACTTTATAATCTAATTCATAACCGATATTTGCAAAATCTTCGACTATCTGTTGTAAAATAACTCCTCCACCAATATTAGTGATGCCCTCAACATTTTCCATCACTAGCCATTTTGGTTTGTATAAACCAACTAAATCAACGAAGTATTTGTACAAGTGGTTTCTAGGATCATCTAAAAAACGTTGTCCTCTAGCCAAAGAAAAACCTTGGCAGGGAGGACCTCCAATAATGATATCAACCTTTCCGGGTACAGTTCGCGGCTTCCACTCTTCAATTGGACAGCAAGCAACATCTTGAGCCATAGGGAAATTCTTTTTATATGTAGTTATAGAATCATTATCAATATCTACTGCCCCTAGAGGTGTGCCGCCAGCCATTGCAAAACCAACACTAAGCCCACCGGCCCCGGAAAACAAATCAAAACAAGTTGGTTTCAACCCCGTTGAAGAATACACTTCTTTACCTAAAATTTTATCAATCATTTTCTTCCCGATACAGCTTGGCGATCAGTCTATCAATTTCACAGGATAACTTTTCATTATCCCCAATGCTAATCAATCTTTCAACTAAAATTTTAATTTCATTCTGAATGGGGCCATTCTCAAATACATTTTTAGGAAGTGGGAATTTTTTTACAAATTCTTTTTTAAATCTAAACCTACCTTTTGTGTTTAAATTACCTACACTTGAGCAGTTGTTAACAAAATACTCTCTTGCTAAAGAACTATTTAGTATTCCAAGGATAACCAGATTATCAATATTCAAAAAATATGCACCATCAGGTATTAGAGTGCCTTTTTCAACTATGGAAAAGCGTTGCGTTGATGACAAATCAGGGAATGCTATTTTTCTTTTAAGCATTTCATCGTAGTAATTACACGCTCTCAATGCATACCAATAATTATTTTTTGCTTCAATACGTGAGGACAAGCGGTCCTTATATTTTTCCAAATACGCCAGAACCTCCTCATCATTTATTTGTGTCTTATGAGGAATGAAAAGCATCTTATGCATTCTTTTGTTTCCGGCCCATTTTTTTATATTAGCTGGCAAAATTATAGGCCTAAGTAGTTTTTCATCAACCTCTTGGGAAAAAATAAATTCCCCGTTATCTGGAAAAATGTATGCGCTTGAGAAACCAGTGCGAACACCAGAATAGACATTAACATTTAACTCACTCATTGGGATTGTATTTTTATACATTGCAAATGTATTCTTTAATGAGCTCATGGATTCATGAAAAGACCACCCATCTGTTCCACTTCGATTGATGAATACATTCTTTAAATTCAATGATTTATTAAGCATGCCTGCTAACTCATCGTTATTTTTGACGTGTAAGAAATTACATGTATTATTTTCCTCGTTGCTTTTCCTTAAAACATATATAGCAGCATGAACATCAGCATTACAAAAAACCTTGGATTCATCGAGATCTATATAACTACTTACTTGGGCATTTTTATATAACCATCCCCTAAGCCTTTCTGCATTTTTCGCTCTAGTGAAGGAGGTTGGTGAGATATAAGCAAGATAACCATTTTCATTTAACGAGATAACTCCCATTAAAATAAAGCAATAATATAAATCAAATCCTCTGGAATAATTATTTTTATATATCTTCTTTAATTTACCCTTATATTCAATCCCTAATCTAGAAGATCTGATATAAGGTGGATTCCCTATAACGATATCAAATTTCTGATTATTTATCAAATCATCAAAATAAGAAAAATGCATTAAGGTATCTACGTTTAGCACTTTTAATTTATTCATGCTGATTAGACGAGACACATCAAAACCATTCGTTTCGAGATATAAGTATATGCTTTTCGCAATTGACAACGCGCCAAATCCAGATATCTCTGAAATAGTTATACTAGGAAGCCCATCTTCATTCTTAATATGAAAATTTTGGATATAATATTCATAAATTTTCAACGGGAATACACCGGATCCACCGCATGGATCAAACCAATGTATTTTAGAGGGATCGGTATCTTTGTTATTACTTATCCATTGTTTGAAAACTAAGTCCACCATATATAAACTTATAGGCTCGGGCGTCTCAATTACACCTAAATTTAGCCTTTCTTCAATAGTCCCATGATTGTAAAAATACTCTTTACTAATCACTTGAGCAGGTTCTTCATTTTCAAAATCAAAGGATTCAATGATTTGCCTATCAATATGGTCATAATTAACGATGATTTTTTTTAGGATACTTTCTATATTCTTAAACTTTTTCATCACTCTCTCTCATTTTTTTTCATGCTTTTTAGTTGATGATATGATTACTGCTTCGGTTTAAAAGTAAATGGATTTGTTTCTTTTATTCGATTAATCTCGAGGAAATCCGCCCACCACTGCACCATCAGCCTGCGCTCCCCCAGATGTTCAGCCTTATGAATATAAGCCGCACGCACAGAGTTACGTTCCTGGTGACTCATCTGCCGCTCTACCGCATCCTTCGACCACAATCCCGACTCAATTAATGAACTACATGCCATAGTCCTGAAACCATGCCCGCAAACCTCAACCTTCGTATCATAGCCCATCACCCGCAGAGCTTTATTCACCGTGTTTTCACTCATCGGCTTACGCGGATCGTGATCACCTACGAAAATCAGCTCACGATTTCCACTCATGCTTTTGATCTTTTCCAGAATGACCAGAGCCTGACGTGATAAAGGAACAAGATGAGGAGTACGCATCTTTGATCCTCGATGTGAATACTTCACACCTTCCAGTGGTTCACGTTCCCCCGGAATCGTCCACATAGCAGTTTCAAAATCGACTTCTGACCAGCGTGCAAAACGCAGTTCACTAGATCGAATAAAGACCAACAAAGTCAGCTCCACAGCTAAGCGTGTTAGTGGTCTGCCAGTATATGTGTCGATACGATGAAGTAGTTCAGGAATACGATTAAGTTCTAGCGCAGCGCGATGTTGCCGTTTTGCTGTAGCAACCGCTCCAGCGATCTCTTGTGCGGGGTTGTAATCGATTAAGCCGCTTTGCACGGCAAATCGCATAATTGCTGTAGTTCGTTGTTGTAAACGTGCTGCAACCTCAAGACGTCCAGACATCTCTACGGCTTTGATGGGAATCAGTAAATCCCTTGTTTTTAACTCAGCGATATTCCGCTTACCAATCACATCGAACAAATTATCTTCGAGACTTTTAAGAACACGGCCACTATGTGACTCAGACCACTTTTGATTGCTGGCGTGCCAGTCTCTGGCAACAGATTCAAATGTGATGACCTCTTTAGCCAGTTCTTCTTTTACTGCACGCTTATGCTCACGAGGATCGACACCGGCAGCAACAAGCCTCCTGGCCTCTTCCCTCTTTTGACGAGCATCAGCCAGTGACGTTTCGGGGTAAACCCCAAATGCCATCAGGTGCTGCTTACCGCCGAAGCGAAAGCGAAAACGCCAGTATTTGGAACCGTTAGGGTGTATCAACAAAAACATGCCATCGCCGTCTACTAGCGAGTATTCCTTTGCTTCAGGTTTTGCCGAGCGCACCTTGGTATCAGTCAGGGCCATGATGGTATTCCTTCCATATGCTGCCGTGAGTATATAAGCGTTATCGAACCAGCATATATACTCGGTTCTATACTCACAAGCATGTTGATGTGGGGTAACTCAGATTGACGTCGGTTGACTGAAAAGCGGGGAAAAGCCTTGCGGGGACTGGATTTTAGACATAAAAAAAGACCTCAGTTGAGGTCTATTTACATACTAATGGTGCCGAAGGCCGGAATCGAACCGGCACATCTTTCGATGGTTGATTTTGAATCAACTGCGTCTACCGATTTCGCCACTTCGGCACTGAAAGTAGTATGCGGAAAACGTGGGCATTATACCCAGCCCAGCCGGTCACGCAATAGTTATCCCGTGTTGTACGGTTTAAGTGTTGAAAAAACAGACACGAACCGCAATCCGGAGGGGTTTTGCTGACAAAAAACTACGATTTGTCTTCGTTTTTCCGATGCCGTTTATCAAACTTCGCATTAGTATACAAATCACGAATAGATTATGCCCTGTTGATGGATACCAGCTTGTTGAAAAAACTCTCACTTTCGCTCCTCGCGCTGGCCCTCGCCAGTACGCCTTTATGGAGCCACGCGCAGGCCAATGCGCGTCTGGCGTCGCAGGTCGTGGATGACCATGCAGAACACATCTTTTACGGCAGCGGCGCAATGGGAATGGCGCTGGTAGTCGTTGATAATAATCAGCAGGTTTTCCGCAGTTTCGGGGAAACAAAACCGGGTTCCGATATCCGTCCGCGTGAAGACTCCGTGGTACGTATCGCGTCGCTGACCAAACTCATTACCAGCGAAGTGCTGGTGAAAATGGCGCAGCAAGGCAAAGTCAGCATTAACGATCCGCTACGTAAATACGCTCCGGCCGGTGCCCGCGTGCCCTCTTACAGCGGCACTAATCCGATTACGCTGCTGAATCTGGCCACGCACACCAGCGGACTGCCACGCGAGCAGCCCGGCGGTGTCGCGCATCGTGCCGTGTTCACCTGGCCGACGAAAAGCGATCGCTGGACCTGGCTGAGTGTCGCGAAACTCACTGTGCCGCCGGGTGCCCGCGCGTCTTACTCCAATCTGGCGTTTGACCTGCTTTCTGATGCGTTATCGAAAGCAGCTAATCAGCCTTACACGCAGTTGCTGCGTGATCAGATTACTCAGCCACTGGGCATGATCGATACAACGCTGACGCCAAACGCCAGCCAGTGTTCGCGCCTGATGGAAGGTCTGCGTCCAAGTCCTTGCATTAACACCATTGCAGCCGCGGGCAGCGGTGGGATTTATTCCACGCCAGCCGATATGGGCCGCTGGATGCGTCAGTTCCTCGGGCAGCGCACCACCACGGCTGAAATGGCGCAAAAGATGTATTACAAGCGTACCGATCTGGTCTCGCTGAAAGGGATGGATGTCCCGGGCATGGCGGATTCACTGGGAATGGGCTGGGTAACGATGGCGCCAACGCCGTTGCTGCCGCGCATTATCCAGAAAACCGGCGGCGGTGGCGGCTTTATCACGTATGTTGCAATGGTACCCCAACGCGGTGTCGGCGTGTTCGTGGTGGTCACCCGCAGTGAACTTACCAAGTTTAAGAATATGAGTGATGGTGTGAACGATCTGGTGGCGGATCTGGTGCGTAATAACGAGATTTAACGCCCGGCTCACAATCTTCAGACGTAAAAAAAGCAGGCTCATGAAAGGCCTGCTTTTTGTTTATCCGGATTGTCAGATTTAGCGTTTTTTAAGCAGTAAGAACATACTGATGACGAAGAACAATCCGCTTGGTAACAGTGCGCCAAGGATCGGCGGAATGTTATAAACCAGGCTTAACGGGCCGAAGATCTGGTCAAGTACGTAGAACAGGAAACCGAAGCAAATACCGGTAACCACACGCACGCCCATCGGCACACTGCGCAGAGGTCCGAAGATGAACGAGAGCGCCATCAGCATCATCACCGCGACAGACAGTGGCGAGAAGATTTTACTCCACATGTTCAGCTGATAACGTTTAGCTTCCTGCCCGCTCTGCTTGAGATATTTCACATAGTTGTGCAGACCGCTGATCGACAATGCGTCAGGATCCAGCGCAACGACGCCCAGTTTGTCCGGCGTCAGGTTCGTTTTCCACACGCCGGTCAGCGTCTGAGAACCGGTGATTTGCAGGTTATCTGTCAGGTCAGACTCATCCACCTGAGAGAGTTTCCACTCACCGCCGTCAAAGGTTGCCGAAGAGGCATAACGGACGGACTGCAATTTGTTCTGATCGTTGAAGTGATAGATGTTGACGCCTGTCAGCTCTTTTTCACCAGCCACACGCTCAATGTAGATAAAGTCGTGACCGTCTTTCGCCCATAAACCGTTCTGAGTGGAAAGCAACGAACCGCCGTACATCGCCTGCGCACGGTAATTACGGGCCATTTGTTCGCCCTGCGGCGCCACCCATTCACCAATCGCCATGGTCAGAAGCACCAGAGGGATCGCCGTTTTCATCACGGAAGCGGCTATCTGCATACGGGTGAAACCTGAAGCCTGCATAACCACCAGTTCGCTGCGTGTTGCCAGCGTACCTAAGCCAAGCAATGCACCCAGTAACGCCGCCATCGGGAAGAAAATCTCGATATCTTTTGGCACGCTAAGCAAGGTGTACAACCCGGCACCGGCGGCGGAATAGCCTCCCTGCCCGACTTTACGCAGCTGATCGACAAACTTGATGATGCCGGAGAGTGACACCAGCATGAACAACGTCATCATGATGGTGTTGAAGATAGTGCGACCAATGTAACGGTCTAATACGCCAAACATCAGGCAACTCCTCTCAGACGCGCCCGGATCTTGCGAACCGGCAAGGTATCCCACGCATTAAGCACCAGTGCCAGTGCCAGGTAGAGCAGGTTCGTTCCCCACATCCAGAGGAACGGATCCAGCTTGCCCTTCGCGCCGTTAGACCGCAGGGAGGTTTGCAGCAGGAAGAAAATCAGATAGAGCAGGATAGCCGGCAGCATACTCAGAACGCGGCCCTGACGCGGGTTGACCACGCTGAGCGGAACCACCAGCAACGCCATAATAAACACGGAAACGATCAGCGTTAAACGCCAGTTCAGCTCTGCACTGGCTTCCGGTTCATTGGAATTCCAGAGCTGCGTCATGGTCATCTGATCAGACTGATTCGGGTCAAGCTGCACGGTCTGATGGCCGATAACCGCCAGATAATCGGTGAAGTCCGTAACACGGAAATCACGCAACAATGCGGTGCCTTCGTAACGCGTGCCTTTATCCAGCATCACCTGTTGTGAACCGTCAGCACGCTGCAACATGTGCCCTTTATCTGCCACCACGACGGAAGGTCGCTGGTTGCCGTTCGGGCGTAACTGCGCGAGGAAAACGTTATGGAATTCTTTCCCTTTTACACTGCCGACAAACAGAACCGCATTGCCGTTCTGCGCCTGCTGGAACTGGCCTTCAACCATCGCCGCCATGCTCGGGTTAGCTTTCGCTTCCGCCAGAACCGCGTCCTGATGTTTTGACGACCAGGGACTCAGCCAGATGGCATTAATCCCGGCGAAAAATGACGTAAACAGCGCCAAAACCAGCGCCGCGATAACCAGAGAGCGTTTTCCAAGGCCACACGCATGCATGACGGTAATTTCGCTATCGGTATATAACCGGCCGAACGTCATCAGCAGACCAAGGAACAGGCTGAGTGGAAGAATAAGCTGCGCCATTTCCGGAATACCTAACCCCAGAAGTGACAGAACTAAATTTGTTGGGATATCGCCATCGACCGCTGCTCCAAGCACTCTGACCAGCTTCTGACAGAAGAAGATAAGAAGTAAAATGAACAGAATGGCAAATTGGCTCTTGAAGGTTTCCCTAACCAGATATCTAATGATGATCACGCTTAATACGCCTGTGAAAACTTGTCTTTTTGAAGGAAAATCGCTAGTTTCATCGCTAATCCGTCATTTATTCTCATCATATGGCAACCTTCGCAGCTAAAATAGTATTACAACACCGAGATTTGGGGTGTCCTATAGGAACTTGCTTATAGCCGCCAAAATAAAAACTAACGCCGTTTAAGGTTAACACAGGTCGTTAACACAATGACGGGAGAGTGTCTCCGGCGACTCATTCTAGCCGTACCTCCCGCCCTTGTCTTTAAGATTCAGGAGAGTGCATGGAGTTCAGCGTAAAAAGCGGTAGCCCGGAAAAACAACGCAGTGCCTGTATTGTAGTCGGCGTTTTCGAACCTCGCCGCCTGTCACCGATTGCCGAACAACTCGATAAAATCAGTGATGGCTACATCAGCGCCCTGCTCCGCCGTGGCGAACTTGAAGGCAAAGTGGGCCAGACCCTGTTACTGCATCATGTACCGAATATCCTTTCCGAACGTATCTTGCTGATTGGTTGCGGCAAAGAGCGTGAGCTGGATGAGCGCCAGTACAAACAGGTGATCCAGAAAACGATCAACACCCTGAACGACACCGGTTCTATGGAAGCCGTTTGCTTCCTCACCGAGCTGCACGTCAAAGGGCGTAATACTTACTGGAAAGTGCGTCAGGCGGTCGAGACCTCCAAAGAATCGCTTTACACCTTCGATCAGCTTAAAAGCAATAAAACCGAACCTCGCCGTCCGCTGCGTAAAATGGTTTTCAACGTGCCGACCCGCCGTGAACTGACCAGCGGTGAACGCGCAATTTCCCATGGTCTGGCGGTTTCTGCCGGTATCAAAGCGGCAAAAGATCTCGGCAATATGCCACCGAACATCTGTAACGCCGCGTATCTGGCGTCGCAGGCCCGTCAGCTGGCAGATGCGTTCAGCACCAACATCACCACTCGCGTAATCGGCGAACAGCAGATGAAAGAGCTGGGGATGAATGCGTATCTGGCGGTAGGTCAGGGTTCGAAAAACGAATCACTGATGTCGGTGATGGAATATAAAGGAAATCCTAATCCTGACGCTAAGCCTATCGTGCTCGTCGGTAAAGGTCTGACCTTCGATTCCGGCGGTATTTCCATTAAGCCAGCGGCTGATATGGATGAAATGAAGTACGACATGTGCGGTGCCGCAGCGGTTTACGGCGCGATGCGTGTAGTGGCTGAACTGAATCTGCCGCTCAACGTGATTGGCGTGCTCGCAGGCTGTGAAAACATGCCAGGCGGTCAGGCGTTCCGTCCGGGCGATATTCTGACGACCATGTCCGGCCAGACCGTTGAAGTGCTCAATACCGACGCAGAAGGCCGTCTGGTGCTGTGCGATGCACTGACTTACGTTGAACGCTTTGATCCTGAGCTGGTGATTGACGTCGCCACACTGACCGGCGCCTGCGTGATTGCCCTTGGCCATCACATCACCGGTCTGCTGTCGAACCACAATCCGCTGGCACACGAACTGATCGGCGCGTCCGAACAGGCCGGTGACCGCGCGTGGCGTCTGCCGCTGGCGGATGAATATCAGGAACAGCTGGATTCCAATTTTGCTGATATGGCGAACATCGGTGGCCGTCCGGGTGGTGCAATCACCGCGGGTTGCTTCCTGTCGCGCTTCACCCGTAAATACAGCTGGGCGCATCTGGACATCGCCGGTACCGCATGGCGTTCAGGTAAAAACAAAGGCGCAACCGGTCGTCCGGTCGCACTTCTGGCGCAGTTCCTGCTGAACCGCGCTGGCCTTGATGGCGATGAATGATTCATTCGCTAAATAAGGTATAATTCTCCAGTCAGGGTCTGGAAATATCCTCAGACCCTTCACAGGCGGGCGCACCCAGTTGCGCCCCTGTTTTTTCTCAGCAGCACAGTGAACTCATCATGAAACAGGCAACCTTCTTTCTTCTCGATGCGCCGGATGCAAGTGGCGAGCTCAGCTCACACGAAGCGCTGGCCTGTCAGGTCGCCGCCGAACGTTACCGGATGGGCAAACGTGTTCTGCTGGCCTGTGAAGATCAAAAACAGGCCGAGCGTCTGGATGAAGCGCTGTGGAAGCGTGATCCAAACCATTTTGTGCCACACAATCTGGCGGGTGAAGGCCCGAGATTTGGTGCACCGGTGGAGCTTTGCTGGCCGGGTAAGCGCGGCAATGCGCCACGCGACCTGCTGATAAGCCTCCTGCCTGAATTTGCAGATTTTGCTACTGCTTTCCATGAAGTGGTAGACTTCGTTCCTTACGAAGATTCCCTTAAACAGCTTGCGCGCGAACGCTACAAAGCCTATCGCAGCGTGGGTTTCTCTTTGACGACGGCCACGCCGCCCTCAGTCACCACATCGACCGACGAAAATACGAAGCGAAATGGATAAGACATATAACCCGCAAGACATCGAGCAGCCGCTTTACGAGCACTGGGAACAACAGGGCTATTTCAAGCCACATGGTGATACCAGTAAAGAAAGCTTTGCCATCATGATCCCGCCGCCGAACGTTACCGGCAGCTTGCACATGGGTCATGCTTTCCAGCAAACCATCATGGACGCCATGATCCGCTATCAGCGCATGCAGGGTAAAAATACTCTGTGGCAGGCGGGCACCGACCATGCGGGCATCGCAACGCAGATGGTGGTTGAGCGTAAAATCGCAGCCGAAGAAGGCAAAACCCGTCACGACTACGGCCGTGAAGCGTTTATCGACAAAATCTGGGACTGGAAAGCAGAATCCGGCGGCACCATTACCCGTCAGATGCGCCGTCTCGGCGATTCCGTGGACTGGGAGCGTGAGCGCTTCACCATGGACGAAGGCCTGTCCAACGCCGTGCGCGAAGTGTTCGTACGCCTGTATAAAGAAGATCTGATTTACCGTGGCAAACGCCTGGTGAACTGGGATCCAAAACTGCGCACCGCGATTTCCGACCTCGAAGTTGAAAACCGCGAATCTAAAGGTTCCATGTGGCACCTGCGCTATCCGCTGGCTGACGGCGCGAAAACCGCTGAAGGCAAAGATTATCTGGTTGTCGCGACCACCCGTCCGGAAACCGTCCTCGGTGATACCGGCGTGGCCGTTAACCCGGAAGATCCGCGTTATAAAGACCTCATCGGCAAAGAAATCATTTTGCCGCTGGTAGGCCGCCGTATTCCCATCGTGGGCGACGAACATGCCGACATGGAAAAGGGCACCGGTTGTGTGAAGATCACGCCTGCGCATGACTTTAATGACTATGAAGTCGGTAAACGTCACGGTCTGCCGATGATCAACATTCTGACTTTCGATGGCGATATCCGCCAGACTGCTGAAGTGTTCGACACTAACGGCGAAGAAAGCGATGCCTGTGCTAACGATATCCCTGAACAGTTCCGTGGCCTGGAGCGCTTTGCCGCGCGTAAAGCGGTCGTCGCTGCATTTGACGAAGCCGGTCTGCTCGAAGAAATCAAACCTCACGACCTGACCGTACCTTACGGTGACCGTGGCGGCGTGGTTATCGAACCCATGCTGACTGACCAGTGGTACGTCCGCACTGCGCCACTGGCGAAAGTCGCGGTGGAGGCCGTTGAGCAAGGTGAAATCCAGTTCGTACCTAAACAGTACGAAAATATGTATTTCAGCTGGATGCGTGACATTCAGGACTGGTGTATTTCCCGTCAGCTGTGGTGGGGACACCGTATTCCTGCGTGGTATGACGCCGAAGGCAACGTATTCGTTGGCCGTGACGAAGCGGAAGTCCGCAGTGAAAACAATCTGGGCGCAGACGTTGTGCTGACTCAGGACGAAGACGTGCTCGACACCTGGTTCTCTTCCGGCCTGTGGACATTCTCTACACTGGGCTGGCCAGAACAGACGCCTGATCTCAAAGCTTTCCACCCTTCAAGCGTTGTTGTGAGCGGCTTCGACATCATCTTCTTCTGGATTGCGCGCATGATCATGATGACCATGCATTTCGTGAAAGACGAGAATGGCAAGCCACAGGTTCCGTTTAACACCGTTTACATGACCGGTCTTATCCGCGACGACGAAGGGCAGAAAATGTCCAAGTCCAAAGGTAACGTCATCGATCCGCTGGATATGATTGACGGTATTTCGCTGGAAGATCTGCTGGAAAAACGTACCGGCAACATGATGCAGCCGCAGCTGGCGGAAAAAATCCGCAAGCGCACCGAGAAGCAATTCCCGAACGGCATCGAACCGCACGGCACCGATGCCCTGCGCTTCACGCTGGCGGCACTGGCTTCTACCGGCCGTGACATCAACTGGGACATGAAGCGTCTTGAAGGCTACCGTAACTTCTGTAACAAACTGTGGAACGCCAGCCGCTTCGTACTGATGAACACCGAAGATCAGGATTGTGGCCTGAATGGTGGCGAACTTGAGCTGTCACTGGCTGACCGCTGGATCCTCGCGGAATATAACCGCACGGTGAAATCTTACCGTGAAGCGATGGATAACTACCGCTTCGATCTGGCTGCCAGCATTCTGTATGAATTCACTTGGAACCAGTTCTGCGACTGGTATCTGGAGCTGACTAAACCGGTTATGAACGGTGGCAGCGAAGCACAACTACGCGGCACCCGTCATACGCTGGTTGAAGTGCTGGAAGGTCTGCTGCGTCTTGCGCACCCGATCATTCCTTTCATCACAGAAACCATCTGGCAGCGCGTGAAAACGCTGAAAGGCATCACAGCAGAAACCATCATGCTGCAGCCTTTCCCGGAATTTGACGCGGCGAAAGCAGACGAACTGGCGCTGGCCGATCTTGAGTGGATCAAGCAGGCGATCATCGCTATCCGTAACGTGCGTGCCGAGATGAATCTGTCTCCGGCCAAGCCGCTGGAACTGCTGCTGCGCGGTGCGAGTGCCGATGCACAGCGTCGTGTTGAACAGAACCTGAGCTTCATTAAGTCTCTGGCGCGTCTGGAATCCATTACCATTCTGCCTGCAGGTGACAAAGGCCCTGTGTCTGTCACCAAACTGGTTGAAGGCGCTGAGTTGCTGATCCCAATGGCCGGTCTGATCGACAAAGATGCCGAGCTGGCGCGTCTGGACAAAGAGATGGCGAAGCTGGATGGCGAGATTGCGTCTATCGAAGGCAAACTGTCGAACGAAGGTTTTGTGGCGCGTGCGCCGGAAGCCGTAGTCGCAAAAGAGCGCGAACGTCTGGCAGCCTGCGGTGAAGCCAAAATCAAGATTGCAGAACAGAAAGCAACAATCGCTGCTCTGTAATTTTGGTGCCGGTTATCCGGGTAAATACATGAGATGACAAAGGCCGCGAAAGCGGCCTTTTTTATTCTGCGATAACAGCCGGTAACGTTGCACCCACCTGCCCTTAGATGGTATTAAAACGGTCTGTTTATTTATCTTATTATTTGAAACTGAGTGAGCAATATGACGACCTCCCTTCCTGTCAGCGTGCTGGTGCGCCCGATTCGCCCTGAAGATAACGCGGCTATCGCACACGTGATCCGCCATGTATCTGCTGAATTTGGCCTGACTGCCGATAAAGGCTATACCGTAGCAGACCCGAATTTGGATCATCTGTATGAAAGCTACAGTCAGCCACGTTGCGCTTACTGGGTGGTGGAAGTCGACGGTAAAGTCGCCGGCGGCGGCGGTGTTGCACCGCTTTCTGGCGGCGAAGATGATTTGTGCGAACTGCAAAAAATGTATTTCCTGCCTTCGATGCGCGGCCAGGGTCTGGCGAAACGACTGGCGTTACAGGCAATGGAACATGCCCGCCAGAACGGATTCGGGCGCTGCTACCTGGAAACAACCGCCAGCCTGACGCAGGCGATCGCGCTGTATGAGCGTCTGGGTTTTCAACATATTAATGGCTCACTGGGCAATACGGGGCATGTCGATTGTGAAGTGACGATGTTAAAATACCTCTGATATCCTTTTCGCAATCCATAAAAAAACAGGCATCTCATGTTCACACATAAAGCCATTTCAGCGTTAAACGAACTGGAACTGACGGTCTATAACTACATCGTCAAAAATGGCGATAAAGTGATGTACATGACTATCCGTGAGCTGGCAGATGCCGCCGGGGTATCCACCACCACGGTTCTGCGTTTTTGCAAAAAAATGGATTGTGAAGGATATTCTGAGTTTCGTATCCGTTTTAAATTGTTTTTAGAACATGAAGAAAAACCGCCGGTCTCCTTTGGCATCAGTGAAATAATCAGCTATTTCAAAAGTATTAATAACAGCGAATTTGATGAATTATTAGATCAGGCGGCCAAAAGAATTTCCGACGCGCAGCGAATTATATTTGTCGGCGTAGGAACATCAGGTTCATTAGGGAAATACAGCGCACGTTTTTTCTCTAACGTCGGGAAATTCAGTACCTTTATTGACGATCCTTATTTTCCGATTAACAGCGATATGTATAAAGATGCCATCGCTATTATTCTTTCTGTCTCAGGGGAGACGGAGGAAGTATTACGGTTCGCTACACAGTTCAGCCAGCACAACTGCCAGATCATCAGCCTGACGAACAGCGAAAACTCAACGCTGGCGCGTATGGCAGACCTCAACATCTCCTACCACATGCCGCAAATTGTATTAGAAGGCCAGTACAATATTACAACGCAGATCCCCGTACTTTATATTATCGAAACGATTGGAAAGAAATTACCTTTAATAAAACGTGACTCAGCGCAATGAAAAAACAGGGTGTTTTTAAGGTGTGACAAATCACCTGAGTTGTTTTTTGTTATATCGTGACAATACCCTTTCTTTTGCTACACTCCTGCCAACGAGTAAAAAAACAAAAAAGCTCACCTCTGTTTACCCGCAGGAGAATAATAAATAATGGCCATTGATTACGCTCAGACAGCTCAGGAAATTGTTAAATATATTGGCGGCGATAATAATGTGATTAGCATCACACATTGCGCCACCCGTTTACGTTTTGTTCTGAAAGATAATAAAGCCGTCGATAAAGAAGAATTAAAACGCGTCAAGGGCGTGATCACGGTGATTGAGGCCGGCGGCCAGATGCAAGTGGTGATTGGTAACCACGTCAGCGACGCTTATAAACAGGTTCTGAAACTGATCCACGTCGACGAAAACGCGCCGGTCTCTGCGCCGAACGTCGGCATCGTCAGCCGCGTGATGGATGTCATTTCCAGTATCTTCACGCCATTCCTTTATCAGCTCGCCGCCTGCGGTATTTTACAGGGGATCATTTCCTTCCTCGCAGCCGTCGGGATTATGGACTCAGGCAGCGGCACCTACCGTATTCTCAATTTCGTTTCCTGGACGGCGTTTACCTTCCTGCCGGTCATGATCGCGTTTACGGCGGCAAAAAAATTCAACGTCCATCCGTTTACCGCCGTCATTACGGCCTGTGCGCTGATCAGCCCTGATTATATGAACATGCTGACCGCGTTCAAAATCACCTCGATCAACTCCGCCGACCCGGCCATGCAGCAACTGATGCGTGAAGCCGTGAACAATCCGGAAATCGCCAGCATCCTGACTAACATTGTCGGCATTCCGCTGGCTTCGCCAACGCTCGATTTCCTCGGGATACCGGTGAAATATCTAAGCTATACCGCGTCAGTTATTCCGATCATCCTGATGGTTTGGGCGATGTCTTACGTCGAACGCTTCTTCAATAAAGTGCTGCCAGTGGTTATCCGCAACCTGTTCACCCCGATGTTTTGTATCGCCATTATGGTACCGATGACGCTTCTGGTATTCGGCCCGATCGGCAACCTGATCGGCGGCGCGATTGGCGGCGTTTACAACTATCTCTATCACCTCAGCCCGACCATTGCCGGTTTCGTTGTCGGTGCTTTCTGGCAACCGCTGGTCACACTCGGCGTTCACTGGGGCATTACGCCAGTTACTGTCGGCAACTACGCAACGCTGGGTTATGACACCTTTACCGGCCTGCAGGCATCCGCCGTCTTTGCAATGACCGGCAGTATGTTTGGCGTATATCTGAAAACCCGCAGCCGTGAAATGAAAGGGATTTCCCTCTCCGCGGGCGTTACCGGCCTGTTTGGGATTACCGAACCTGCGATTTACGGTGTGGCCCTGCGCCTGAAAAAACCTTTCCTGTGCAGTTGCGTGGCGGGTGGTATCGGCGGTGCGATTGCCGGGTCCTTCAACGCCGTGTCATGGAGCTACTGTTTGCCGGGCATTGCGGTATTGCCGGTATTCTTCAAAGAAGGCCACATGCCACAGTTCCTCGGTTTCCTGCTCTCGATTACCGTCGCCTTTGTGCTCGGCGCCCTGTTTACCTGGCTGGTCGGTTTCAAAGATGAGCCCGATGTCGCGGCCACGAAAAAGATCCAGGCTGAAAGTCAGCGCGCCGCACAGGCAGAAATGAATTAAACCGGATATTACATTTACCACGCGGGCTGCTACAGCCCGCCTCAAGGGAGAACGAAAATGAGTCAACAGTTACCGAAAGATTTCTTATGGGGCGGCGCAGTTGCGGCACATCAGGTTGAAGGCGGCTGGAACAAAGGCGGCAAAGGCGTGAGCATTTGCGACGTGCTTTCCGGCGGCGCACACGGCGTCGATCGCGTGATGACAGACGGCGTGCTGGAGGGTTACAGCTACC
>Ga0153981_1000050_pt1 | contig 36285 bp, 38 predicted proteins | sample TSGA065MetaG_FD_104714 | JGI IMG/M metagenome (GOLD analysis project Ga0153981, IMG submission 104714) | Attine ant fungus gardens microbial communities from Georgia, USA - TSGA065 MetaG | ecosystem: Host-associated > Fungi > Mycelium > Unclassified | place: USA: Georgia, Magnolia Springs State...
AATTTTCCTTGCATGACTGACGTCACTGAACCAGTGTTCATTCAGGCATTCATCGCGAAAGCGTCCGTTAAAACTCTCAATGAATCCGTTCTGTGTCGGCTTGCCGGGCTGGATAAGTCGCAGCTCCACGCCATGCTCAAAGGCCCATTGATCGAGCGCGCGGCAGGTAAATTCCGGGCCCTGATCAGTTCTTATCGTCGCCGGATAGCCGCGAAACAGCGCAATACTGTCCAGAATACGCGTGACCTGCACGCCTGAAATCCCGAAGGCAACGGTTACAGTCAGGCACTCCTTCGTGAAGTCATCCACGCAGGTCAGGCACTTGATCCTCCGACCGGTCGCCAGCGCATCCATGACGAAATCCATCGACCAGGTTAGATTGGGTGCCGCCGGGCGGAGCAGCGGCAGACGTTCTGTTGCCAGCCCTTTACGTCGTCGTCTACGTTTTACCCCCAGGCCACTGAGATGATAAAGCCGGTACACGCGCTTGTGATTGACATGAAGCCCTTCGCGGCGCAGCAGCTGCCAGATGCGGCGGTAGCCAAAACGTCTGCGCTCCCGTGCCAGTTCGGTGATGCGTCCGGATAAGTGCGCATCTGACGCCGGACGCTGCGCTTCGTAGCGGCAGGTCGACAGGGACAAACCTGTCAGCCTGCAGGCACGACGTTGCGACAGACCGGTCGCATGACACATCAGTACCACGGCTTCCCGCTTCTGGTCTGTCGTCAGTACTTTCGCCCCAGAGCCACCTGAAGCGCCTCCTTATCCAGCATGGCTTCGGCCAGCAGCTTTTTGAGTCTGGCGTTCTCTTCTTCAAGCGACTTCAGGCGCTTAACCTCGGGCACCTCCATACCTCCATACCTCCATACCGCCATACTTCTTACGCCAGGTGTAAAACGTGGCATCGGAAATAGCGTGCTTGCGGCAGAGTTCACGGGCGGATACCCCGGCTTCAGCCTCGCGGAGAATACTGATGATCTGTGGGTCGGAAAAACGCTTCTTCATGGGGATGTCCTCATGTGGCTTATGAAGACATTACTAATATCGGGGTGTATTAATCAACGGGGAGCAGGTCAATTTTCGAACAGAGAAAAATACTGTAATAACAAGGGTTATAACGGTTGTATTCGAATCCTGCAGGGTTCAAAAATCCGCTAAACAATTTCCCCTATGGCACCAACACAATCTTACCGCTGAAGCTTCGGGTTTCCAGCAGTCGGTGTGCATCTGCGCCGGATGATAATGCAAACTGAGTAACTGGCGGAAGAACTACGCTGCCTTCTTTAATCAGGGCAAAAAGCCGATCTGCGCGGCACTGGCGCTCTTTGGCGGAGGTCAGGTACGTCCAGAGATCGGCGCCCAGAATGCCGTGAGAATTGAGCTGGAGGCGGGCTGGGTCGAATTCAGCAAGCGCTCCGCCGGACATACCGAACAGCACTACACGGCCGCCGTCTTTTAGGGAATCCAGACTTTGGGTTAGCGTTGTTCCCACGGAGTCGAATACCACATCGCAACCTGCGCTCTGCCACAAACGTACCTGCTCAGGCCAGGTGTCATAATTTGCAGCAGCATCAGCGCCAAGCTCCAGACAAGATTTCTGCTTTTCCAGGCTCGATGCAACAGCAAAGGCGTGGATGTCCTGATGTTTTAGCATCTGAAGCAATAAACGCCCGACGCCACCCGCGGCAGCCAGTACTGCGACGTGCATTCCGGCACGTAAAGGCAGCACATCGTGAAGCAGATAATCGGCAGTCAGGCCTTGCAGCAAAACTGCGGCGGCATCAGTTTCAGACAGCCATTCCGGTAAGCGGATTGCGTGGTCGACCGGCACCCGGATATGGCTGGCGTGCGCCAGCGGGACATCGGCAAAACCAACGCGATCGCCAGTTTTCCAGTCGGTCACATTTTCACCCACAGCAATGACCCGGCCAGCCCCTTCATAACCTGCGATATACGGCGAGGTTCCTGCCAGCGGATAACGGCCCTGACGGCGGTAAATGTCAGCAAAATTTAGCCCGGCTGCGGTGACCGCAACCAGTAATTCTCCTGAAGACGGAACAGGATCGGCCGCCTCATGCATATGTAATACATCGGCCGAACCCGGATTTTCAAAAACCAGTGCTTTCATTGCCTTTCCTTAACTTAATCTTTGTGAATATTGCGGCGATTATCGTGAAGCGGTCGCAGGAGATAAACAGCGGTCTGCTTTATTTATTCGATAATATAAATTTATAATGCTTCATTTTATCCTCACGGAGCAGAGCAATGGATTACCTGAAGTGTGTCGAATCGTTCATCACCGCGACAGAATCCGGAAGTTTTACGGCCGCCGCCGATAAGCTGGGTATCACGCCTGCTATGGTCGGTAAGCACATCCAGATGCTGGAGACCCGCACGGGCTGCGTGTTGATTAACCGGACCACCCGGCGTCAGGGGCTGACGGAAGCAGGGCACCGTTTTTATCTTTACGGAGTGCAGATCCTCGCAATGATTGAAGATGCCGATTCTCTGGCGCGTCATCTTAACGAACAGGTGACGGGCATGCTGCGTATCAGCGCGCCGGTTGCGTTTGGTCAGCGTATCCTCACGCCAATATTGTCGAAATTTCTGCAACGCTATCCCGCCGTCAACGCCGATCTGGTTCTGAGCGACCGCCGTGTGGATATGATTGAAGAGCGTTTTCAGATAGCGATACGCATTGGTAATCTTCAGGACGAAGGATATGTCGCCGTTCCTTTACCGCCTTATGAGATGGTGCTTGCAGCCTCACCGTCGTATCTGGAGACTCACGGAACACCGGCAACGCCCGCTGATTTAGCCCGCCACCATTGTGTCAGTTTCAGCCAGTGGCGCTCTGCTCATCGCTGGCAACTCCTGGGGCCGGACGGTCAGATTGATGTAGATATCGTCCCGCGCCTTACCGTGGATTCCGGTGAAGCTATCCGTCAGGCCGCGTTATCTGGTCTGGGCGTAGTTATGCATTCCTGCGTCACGCTGCAAGATGATATAGAGGCCGGACGGCTGAACCGCGTATTACCCGATTACGCGCCGGTATCCAGACCCATGCATTTACTCCGTTTACCCATAAGGCCCGCCGCTACCGTGGTTTCATCTTTCTTTGAATATTTTATGCAGCAATTAATCCCGTAACCCGGCACGCCTGCTAGTGATGGTCACATCATCGGGTAAGTTATCTTTTTCTTCACTTTCCCCAGCTTGTCGCTGGCTTTTTCCGACAACTCAAACAGGACCGGCAAGATATGCGCTGAGGCTTTCAGGTAGGCGCTGACCTGCAAAATGCCTTCGGGCGGCAACAATTCTCCATTCTCCAGCCCTTCACTCAGGCACAGTAAACCTTGGCACAAACCTTCGGCGGATTCTGACGCCAGTGCGCTCAGGTCGTAAAGCTGCCCCTCGTTAAAATTCCCCAGATCCAGCCCGGCAACCAGTGAGCGAAAAACGGTGACTGAGTTTTGCTGAAATGCTGTGCCGCTTTCGAAATTCATCATGATGTTTATCCCGAGTCAGTAAAATTGAAGCAGCTTTCCGGGCCGCCTTTACCGGGTTGACTCTATTCCTGACCGAGAAATAAAGAAACAGACTGTATGTATTTACAGTGTTTTTAATTCAGATTTGGAAAGTGTCTCGCAAATCGTGAGGGTTCGGCTGACACGTTTATTTAATGTGATTGCTGCGGGCTGGTGATCTTGATCACAAAAAATCCGGCGCAGCACGATTGTTTATATATGTACCCGTCCTGCTCTCACTGCCGGGGTGCGTTGTGCTTATCGTGAAGACCGGATTTATTTTTTTCTGATGTCCGTTGCTGTGTTTCCTTCTATCCGGAGAAAAAAAATGTCGTCATCTGATGTAGCAAAACTGACTGAAAATCCACTGAAAAATACCAAAGTGATGAACCTCTTTGTGTCTTTCGCGGCGGCGATGGCCGGGCTGTTGTTCGGCCTTGATATCGGTGTGATTTCGGGTGCGCTTCCCTTTATTACTGACCATTTCGTCCTTACCAGCCGGCAGCAGGAATGGGTCGTCAGCATTATGATGCTCGGCGCGGCATTCGGGGCGCTTGCCAATGGTTGGCTCTCTTTCCGGCTGGGGCGCAAATACAGCCTGATGGCCGCAGCATTATTGTTTGTTCTCGGTTCGCTTGGCTCAGCGTTTGCTTCAGGTGTTGAAATTCTGATGGTTTCTCGTCTGATCCTCGGATTTGCAGTTGGCATCGCCTCTTATACTGCGCCTCTGTATCTCTCTGAAATGGCGTCAGAAACTATCCGCGGCAAAATGATCGCGATGTATCAGCTGATGGTGACTTTCGGTATTTTGCTGGCCTTTTTGTCTGATACGGCGTTCAGCGCAAGCGGCGACTGGCGCGCCATGCTGGGGGTTCTGGCGATCCCTGCATTAGTTCTGATGCTCGCGGTCTGCTTTTTACCCAACAGCCCGCGCTGGCTGGCGGCGAAAGGACAGCATATTGAAGCGGAACGTGTGCTGCGGATGCTGCGCGATACCTCTGAAAAGGCCCGTCAGGAACTGAATGAAATTCGTGAAAGTTTGAAGTTAAAACAGGGCGGTTGGAATTTATTTAAAGCCAACAGCAATGTGCGTCGGGCGGTGTATCTCGGCATGTTATTGCAGGCCATGCAGCAATTTACCGGCATGAATATCATCATGTATTACGCGCCGAAAATTTTTAATCTGGCCGGATTTACCAGCACACAGGAACAGATGATTGCCACGATTATTGTCGGCCTGACGTTTGTGCTGGCGACTTTCATTGCTATCGGCATGGTTGATAAAGCGGGGCGTAAACCTGCGCTGAAAATAGGTTTCAGCGTGATAGCGCTCGGGACGCTGGTGTTGGGATATTGCCTTCAGCAGTTTAATCACGGAACGGCGGGAGCCGGGCTTTCCTGGTTGTCGGTGGGGATGACGATGATGTGTATCGCCGGGTATGCCATGAGCGCTGCGCCGGTGGTGTGGATCCTGTGTTCTGAAATTCAGCCCCTCAAAAGCCGCGACTTTGGGATCACCTGCTCAACGACCACCAACTGGATTTCCAACATGATTATCGGTGCGACTTTCCTGACGCTGATGGACAATATTGGCGCCGCAGAAACATTCTGGCTGTACACCGCACTGAATCTCGCTTTTGTTGTGATTACTTTTATTCTTATTCCTGAAACGAAAAACGTAACGCTTGAACAGATTGAAAGAAATCTGATGGCAGGGAAAAAACTGCGGGATATCGGGCAGTAAGCCGGTTGAAAAATTTTTGAACAGGGAGAAGATTATGTCTGCGCTGACAAGCATGGTTAACGGTCTGGATTATCCGATTAATGATGAAGAACTTATTGAAATCCGCTACCAAACCCGGGACAAAGTGGACGAGTTTAATGCACTGGGTGCGCGTCAGGTGGCTGAGAAAGACAGCCTGATCAGAAAAATATTCGGTCAGGTTGGGCACAACGTGCATTTTGAAAAAGGCATGCGTATCGATTACGGTATTAACACAACGTTTGGGGACAACGTTTTCATCAATTTCAATTTTGTCCTGCTCGATTGCGCGCCGGTGTGTATTGGGAATAACGTTTTTATCGGGCCAGATGTGCAAATTTATACCGCTCAACATCCGCTGGATTGTGATTTACGCAGGGAACATATCGGGAGCGCGCAACCGGTCACAATCGGTGATGATGTCTGGATTGGCGGAGGGTGCATCGTTCTGCCAGGCGTCACCATCGGAGCGGGAAGTACAATTGGTGCTGGCAGCGTAGTGACTCGTTCTATTCCAAAGGGCGTTGTTGCCTGTGGTAATCCGTGCCGGGCGGTTCGTCGGGTAGATTAATTGTGTTAAATAAATTCCTAAGTCAAATTTCAGTGTTAAAAACATAAAAAAGCCCGCTCCAGGCGGGCCGCAAATGCGAAAAATACAATATTTCTTAAAGTCCGCAAAGGATGAATGAAATTCTAATAAAAATCAATAAATTATCAATTTTTCTAATATTGAATCTGCCGTGCTTTGTGTTTTATTTATGAATCCCGCTCATAGCTCCTTTCATATTTTGTCATCTAGTCGTTTAAACGGAATGTCTGTACCTTTTATCAGAACGAGAAAACGGAGAGTAAAATGTCTGACAAAATGAGAATTACCAAAAGCGGTTCTGTTCCTTCACAGAATGGCCCGGAAAGCTATTTTACCGGCAAGGTGCGCATCGATACGCCGTTCAGCGGTACTGAATCTGCGCGCGTCGGGGGTGCAACCGTGACGTTTGAACCGGGCGCGCGCACCGCATGGCACACGCATCCGCTGGGCCAGACGCTGATCATCACTCACGGCCGTGGCTGGTTGCAGGAAGAGGGCGGTGAAATTCGTGAAATGAATGTCGGCGATATCGTGTGGATCCCTGAAGGGGTTAAACACTGGCACGGCGCTACGCCGGAAAATGCCATGACTCACATTGCAATTGCCGAATCTCTTAACGGCAGCCCGGTGGAGTGGCTGGAAAAAGTGACCGACGCTCAATATCAGATGTGATTTTGGGGATCAGAAATGAGCGCGATCCTGTCCGGTTGTCCCGGACGGGGTTTCTGCGTCTTATTATCCGCGCGGATTTTTGCGGGGCTTGGTCATGGAATTACTCAGCTCATAAAGCCGGTTCATGGTCTGAAGCGGGACTTTTGGTGAAGAGGCGGCCAGCGCCAGCACCAGAATTTCGAGGCAAATGACAGGCTTGCCGTGGACGGGGATTTTTTCCGCATCAGCGCTGCGAGGAATAAACACCACGCAGTTCGCTTCTTTGATAAAAACGGATTCGGCCGAGCCGGTCAGTAAAATAGTTGAAATCCCCAGGCGTTTGGCTTCTGCCAGCGTTGTGACACCTTCCCGATGGGCGCTTCGTTGCGCCATCATAATCAGCACATCGCCAGGACGCATGCCGATCAGTTGCTCACTCAGCGACGCGCCGGTACGGTTAAGCACATACGCGGGCGTCCCGTTACGGTTGAACAGACGGGCGGTATATTCCGCCAGCAGAGAGGAAGCTCCGATGCCAAAAATGGCTATCCGGTCGGCGGTTTTCAACAACGCGTTGGCACGCGAAAGTGCCAGCCGGTTCTTCTCCTCCGACAGCATCTGGCAGGTATAAAGATAGCCGTCGAGCACGAAATCAATGCTGGAATTGGTATCCGGAGTCAGGGAATTCACCGTAGTTGCCATTTTTGCCGACGACGTCAGCGTCTCCCCGAGATAACTGGCCAGCACATTTTTAAGGTCGCGCAGGCCGGAAAATCCCAGCGCCTGAATGGCACGCACGACCGTAGCATCTGAGCTTTGGGTATCCGCTGCGATTTCCATGGCAGTTTTATCCAGCACTGCGCCACGGTGAGTATGAATATACTGCGCGACAGCAAACAAGCGTGGCGATAACTGGTTTTTACGCAGGCGGAAACGTTCGCCGTAGAGATCCGGGCCGGAGCGGTTGGGTTTAGTTTTCGGGTTTTTCACAGTTACGCCTGTTCATTCACATTGCTGCCATTTTTTTACAGTGTACTTCGGGAGCGACTTACAGGTTTGCCAGTCTTTGCCGCTGATAAGCCAGCATCGACGGTTCCAGCGGCACGTATCCTTCCGGGCTGTGGGTCTGATCAGCCACAATAGTTTGCCCTTCATCAGACAGCGTCATTTCCAGCCAGGCTTTAACCAGCGGATCCAGCGTGGCTCCCGGCGGCAGGTCAAAGCAGAGCGAAACATAGCTTGAAAGCGGATAGTTCCCCTGCGCCACATTGACTAAATCCGGCGAATAAAATGCGGTGTTTGCTTCTGAGGCCAGCGGCAAAATACGCACGTCGTCAGAGAACAGTGCCGCGTTACACCAGCCCAGACAGCCCGCCCCGAACGGGTCTTGAGCCACGGCTTCAATCACGGCGCGGCGATCGGCGAGGCCTTCATAATGGGCAGGATAATGGCGCCCGGCCAGATGCGCATGCCGGAATGCGGTGGCGTATTTCCCGTTATCTCGCAGGCCATAAAGATGAATGCGCCGTTTATGCCATTTGCCTTCGAGCCCCAGTTGCTGCCAGTCAGTGATATCTCTGCAGCTTTGCCCTGAAGAGAAAACCGAGGCCAGCTGCGCCATTGTCAGTCCCGCCAAAGGGTTATCACGGTGAACATAAATCGCAGGCGGACTTTTGGCTTCCGGTCGCGGTCCGTGGCCGGTATATCCGACATGGATTTCCGTCGGCCGGTAACCTTTTACGCGCTCAAAAGCCGCCAGTTCATGAGGCCATGGCGCGCGCGACATCGGTGCCAGCCAGCTGGCATCCGCCGCCAGTGCCATAATCGCCGTTGACGAGCCTTCCAGCGTGCAGTCGAAAGAAATTGCCGGATTCGCTTCGCGGAAAAGTGCGCACCACGGAAGGATCAGAGAGGCCATGCCGTCATTTCCGACAATCGGCAGCGGGAGATTTATTGTGTTTGAATTCATGAATGCACCGCGAATATTGCACGCTGCTGAGCGAGCTCAGCAGGTTCCAGAGGCAGACAGGTTGTCTCTGCGATTATTGTCTGACCGTCATCGGAGAGCAGGAAACCGGCCAGTCTATGTGCGTCGTGGCCTTCACCGGCGGGCAGATAAAGAGACAGAAAACGGGTAAGCGGGTCGCGCGCCTGGCCCGTCAGCGTCACTTTACGTAATAGCGGATGTTCTCCGGCGGTGTCAGCAATGCAAATGCCGTCTGGCATATTCTCAAGCCGCGCCAGAAGCGTGGCCGAATCCGGCACATATTCAGTCCGCGCAGTCAGCTCACGTCCGGCAAATAAATGCTTTTGTAAAAACACCTGAAGGGCGCTGTCTTCCGGCAGGCTCAGCGGCAGAATACTGGCATCGTGAGAAGACGAAAGGAGTTGTCCCCAGTTCGAAAAATCACCCTGTGCATTTCCGCGCGTGAAAATCTGTGAAAGTTGCGTCACCGAAATTTCAGTCAGCGGATTACTGTGATGCACGTACACGGCTGGCGTTGCCGGACTGACCGCCAGCTTCACAGAAAACGGTGCCGAGCCGCGCTGCTTTTTATACGGCACGGATTCCGTGGGCGTAATTTCTCTTTCAATCAGCGCCATCGTGGAACGACGGTTAATCAGAAAGGCAAACGCGGCATCGTCATGGCAAAAAGTGGCGGCGACCGGAATATCAGGGTGAACGCGACGGAATGCCGCAATGATTTTTTCAACCAACGGCACAAGTTCTGGCTTTGCGGTAATCCTGATAACGCCTTTCTTTTCAGAGGGGTACTGCGCTGGAGCGGGCAGGGGGCTGTCCGGGTTCAATCTGTTATTCCTTCTGGCTGAGTCTTTAAAACTTGCGCGATCATGCATAACTCTTCTCAGTGATGCATGAGAAGAATTATCATTATCCTTTAAGAATCATGATGAAGTACGTAACTGTAGTAGTCAACGCTACGAAGGTGTGTCGGGATATCAGGGCTATTCCGGGCGAGTTTTGCAGAACAGATTACGAAAATAATATATTCAATTTCAGAGGGATATAAAAAATGAAATCCCGGTTTTTACTCCGCCGGGCTTCTCTTTTTTACACTTCATTGCCTGACGTTTACTACTACAGCCCCATGTGATGGAATGATAATCATTCTAATTTAGTGAGCCCTTTGATTCCTGTAAGATTGAGCCGGAACTGGCCAGCGGCGCCCGGTGTCTCGCGCAATAAGCGAGTCAGTAATCAGGTTTTCTTCCTGAGAAAGTCGGCACGGATATGCTGAAAAAAATAATAAAAGCCGGCCTGAAATTAATTTTGATTTAAATACTTTTACGGATGTTTTTGGGGATTGTATGAACTTCAACAAAATGAAAAAAAACGCGCTGGCGCTGTTAATTGCCAGCGTTCCTGTTTTATTGCCTGTCAGGGAAAGTCTGGCTGAAACGCGCTCCGGCGAAAATAGCGTTAAATACCCTGATCAAAATAGTGATAATACAAATCTGCAAAAAGATGACACCATTGAAGTTAACGGAAGCTCTTACAGCGAACCTTCGGGATATATTCCCGGCTATGCCGACGTGGGGGCTTATCAGGGACGCGATATGATGGATGTTCCCGCCTCAGTCAGCGTCGTTTCCAAAGATATTATTCAGGCGCAGCAGGGCACGGGCTTATTTGACGCTTTGCGAAATGTGGCGGGTATTGTTCGCCAGCAACAAAGCGGAATTGCTTACGACCAGCTTTCCGTTCGCGGTATTAATCTGGATAACCGCTCAAGTTATATGTTTAACGGCGTTCTGCCTTTTGATAATAACCTGCCGATTCCGATGGAAGATAAGGAGCGGATGGAAGTGCTGAAAGGCGCATCGGCACTTTATTATGGCTTTGTCGCGCCCGGTGGCGTGGTGAATATGGTGACCAAACGGGCGGGGCAGCAGCCTGTCAGAACGGTGACGTTTTCGACCGATGATAATGGCTCGTCCCTCGCGCACGTCGATCTGGCTGACCGCTTTGGTGAAGAGAAGAATTTTGGCGTCCGCATCAATGCCGTCACCAATAATATCCATACGCCGATAGACGGCGATAATGGTAACCGCCGGATGTTCAGCGCAGCATTGGACTGGCAGGCGACGGATCGGCTTTTGCTCAAATATGACTATGAGTCAATCCGCGCACGTATTACTGAGCAGGCGGCAATCGCCACGCCGACCGCCGTTAATGGCGTCATGACCATTCCTTCAATACCTGATCCGAAAAAGCTGTTATCGATGAAAGGGAAAGACACGCATTCCTCGGCAGAAACGCACTTACTTCAGGCTGAATATGCCCTGACCGATAACTGGACGGGTAAAGTCAGCGCGGGGCAATCGCGTACCAAGCGTGACCGCTGGTTGTGGGTCTTTGATAATTACAATGCGCAGACCGGCGAGGGAACGGTTTATGGTGCCGATCAGCCTGGCCAGGATTATCTGAACCAGAACGTCCGGGCGGAAATTAAAGGCACGTTTGATACCGGTTCCGTTGAGCATGAATTGTTATTTGGCGGCAGTCAGAACCGTCTTTACCAGCCGAGTTTTGAAACCTACATGTATTCTGCTGCGCAGAATATGTATGACCCGGTGACCATTACATCGCTGACGCGTGCGGCTAAAAACAGTAAAAAAACGCTGACTGACCGCAGCTTTAAAGAACAGACTATCCGCGACGGCGGCCTGTTCCTGCAAGATTGGATCACGCTCAACGATCAGTGGCAGGTGACCGGCGCTGTGCGTTACGGGCGCTATACCAGCCAGCAGCTTGATGCGGCTTCCGAAGATGTTCACGCGGTTACGCCAGCCGTCAGCGTGCTTTATAAAGTCACGCCGGATATCAGCCTGTACGCCAGTTATGTGGAAGGTCTGGAGTCGGCGGGAACGGCACCATCAACCGCCGCTAACGCCGGGGAATCCCTGAAAGCGGCGGTCAGCAAACAGAAAGAAGTGGGGATCCGCACACGGGTTTACGGTGAACTTTATGCGTCGGCGGCTTATTTCGAGCTGAAACAACCGTCTGCCAGTACCGGCGATGATCTGATTTATTCCCTTAACGGCGAAGCACGATTTCGCGGCGGGGAATTCTCGCTTCAGGGCGACGTCACGGAAAATACGTCGGTGATGGGTTCTGTCATGTTGCTGAGTGCGGAAGTCACCTCAACCACCAATGAAAAGCTGCTGGGGAAAACGCCGGAAAATACGCCGAAAAAAGTGGCGAACATCTTCATCAACCACAAGCTGGATTTCATTGACGGTCTGGCGGTTAATGGTGGCGCGTATTATGTCGGCTCACGACCGGTGAATGCCCAGAATCAGGCGTTTGTGGCGGGCTATACGACGTACAATCTGGGCGCGAGTTACACCACTAAACTGGCGGGAACCAGGGCCACATTCCAGGCAACCGTGAATAATGTCACCGACAAACGTTACTGGAGCGCGGCAGGCAGCGGCCAGCTGGCGGTCGGGATGCCAAGAACGTTACTTCTTTCCTCAACGTTCGAATTTTAACTTCGCAGGCAATTCCGGGCGGGCGGCAAATAAGCTGCCCGTAATCTCCCTCACGATAAATTCTGCACGTCTGATTTAGCTTTTCGACTTTTTATCCTAAATTACCTGCTTATTCGCTGACCCGTTTTATTTAAGCCTAAAAAACCCCGATGTTCGGCCCATTAAAACCGGTGCTTTCAGTAGCTCTGTGATATCCAACTCGACTACTATAAATAAAAATCAATCATTGAGTCTTCTCGGGTATGGCATATTTTTCTACAGATGAAAGTCTCGTTCGTGAGCGTTCTGATCGTTTCTTACGACGAATGTATTTAATGCGCATACTTGGCACTTTTCTCTGTTTTTTCCCCATTGCCTCGGTGCTTTTAGAACGCGAAGCTTCCTGGATCCCGATGGGTTTTCTGGTGCTGAACGCGTTTGTCTGGCCGCACGTTGCAATGCTGATTTCCCGCCGTTCCAGGCATCCTAATCAGGCTGAATTCAGAAACCTGGCGTTCGACGCCATTGCCGGTGGCGCATGGGTCGCGCTGATGGGCGTGTGTCCGCTGCCATCTGCGATCATTACGTCTATTCTGGTTGCCGACCGGTTTTCTGCCGGTGGCTGGCAATTACTGCGCCGTGCTGCGCTGTTTTACTGCGCCGGATTTATTCTGTGCTGGCCGCTTTCCGGGATGAGCCTCTATACCGAAGTGAGCGACCGGACGTTATGGCTGACGCTGCCGCTTTCCACGATTTACATTATTGCGTTCAGCGCCGCCAATTATTCGATTTCCCGCAAACTGCGCGATAAGCAGCACGAACTGGAAAAATCGGCGCTGATGGATCCCTTTCTTGGCCTGCCTAACCGGCGTTTGCTCGATCGCCGCCTGATGCTGGAATTTGAACGTTCAAAGCAGGATCTGGCCTGCCTGATGGTGCTGGGCGTCGATGATTTGAAAATGGTGAATGACCTGTTCGGACGCGAAGCGGGCGATTATGTTTTACGATCGGTATCAACTATTTTGCGTAAGGAAACGGCTGAGCACGATTTTCCAGCCATACTGGGCGGTGACGAATTTGTGGTGATACTGCCGGGCATTTCCGAAGAAGAAGCGTATGCGGTCGGATACCGGTTGTTGCTGAAAACCTCGGAAATTCGTCTGTCGCAGGATTCTGGTTTTCAGTGCTCGATGAGCATTGGCGTGGCGACATCCAGAAATCATGAGAATTACAATCAGTGGCTGGCCGCCGCCGAACGGGCATTGATAAGCGTGAAAAAGAATGGAAAAAACAGTATTGGCAGCGCGGGCAGGGCTTAGGCCGTTGTTCATCTACACTGAATAGAATGGAAGATGTCTCGGGATAAATAATGAAAAATATCAAAATAATGATGGTAGCAGCGGTGGCAGCAGCAACTTTATTGGCAGGATGCTCATCGATTGATGAACCCGTTGGCGCGGAAGTCTACCGGCCTGCAAACTTTGATGCGTCTTTTGTACAGGGGCAGGCAAGCTATGAGTCTTCCGTGTTTTCCATTCTGGAACGTCAGCGCCGCGCGGATACCTATAAAAAGATCTTCGATTTTTGTACAGGGAAATTCCAGACGCTGGGTGAAAGCAATGACGGCGACCGGGTACACATAAGATTTGCATGTCTGCCGAAACCGGCGACGCAAAGCACGTATTCAAATCAAAACACTTACTCAATTCAACAAAAATCCCCGTCGCTGTACTGAGGCCGGCTGTGTAAAACGGATGCAGCGACCGGCGGGAAACGGAGTCAACGATGAGCAAGGAAAGACCCGACTTTATCGCCAACTGGCGTGAGCTCGAAGGCCCGGACGACAGCAGTTATCCGGGTGATGATGAACTGATGTCGATTGGTGCACCGCTCGGCAAAGCGCTGGGGCTGACGCGTATCGGCATTCATCACGAACGTCTGCTGCCGGGGCGACGTACCTGTTACGCGCATGCTGAAAGTTCTGAAGATGAGTTTGTTTATGTGCTGGAAGGCCAGCCTGACGCGTGGATAAATGGCCACCTGCACCGGCTTAAACCTGGCGACGCGGTGGCGTTTCCCCACGGCACCGGCATCTGCCATACGTTCATCAATAACAGTGAAGAAGAAGTACGTTTGCTGGTCGTTGGCGAAGCGAATAAGCCGGAAAACCGCATTCATTATCCGCTCAATCAGGAATATGAAGCAACGCGTAAAGACCGCTGGCTGGATGTGCCTGAACAGGAACTGGGTAGCCACGACGGTTTTTCAGATTCGAGAAGAGAAGCCAACAAAAAGCCGGTGTAAAAACCGGCTTTTTTGGATTCATTCATAAAATTGAAGATGCGCTTACTGGATACCCAGTGACTGCCAGCGTTGCTGACAATACGGCATCATGCGATGAATTTTCAGGCTTTGCGCCTGGTGGCGGTTCAGGGAATAACCCTCCGGCGTAATCTCTAAAGTGTCGCCGGTTTGCAGTGTAAAGTCGTTATCGACAGACAGGATAAGCTTCAGGTTTTTGAATGCCTGAATGCAGATATATTTCAGTCCGGTCTGTGGGATACTCAGGATATCTATGATTTTCCATTCCATATTCTCGCTCCTTTCCTGTTGCTGCCTGATTTCTGTGTCCCCTTTTCTACCTCAGATCCACGTCATTTTTTGTCATCACAAGGTAATGATTTCTTTATAGGCGTTCAGATAATTTGAATGCTTGAACTGACTCACAAAAAGAAGGCGAGAGAACCCTTTGGGATCGCATATTCGGATTTTTCGGAAAGATTGTGAATCATCTGTGTTTGAAAAACGCTTGAAATGACGTGAGCAAAACAGTTATCTAAACCCCAAGTCTGACTTTTAATTTATTTCTCAGGACGGGAAGGACGCAACAATATGACCTCAGATTCACGCGAATCAGATTTACGCAAAACAGTGTCAGAAATCGGGCAGGACGAATTTATCTGGCTGGAAGGATTGCGCAATGAAAAAGCGCTGGCCTGGGCACATGAGCAAAATTCGGTCACACTTTCTGCTTTCACGCACGGAAAAGATTTTGACCCGATCCGCGAAAAAGTGCTTCAGGGGCTGAATTCCCCCGAGCAAATTCCGGGTGTTTGGAAATGCGATAACGACTGGTACAACTTCTGGCAGGATGCGAAAAATCCAAAAGGATTACTGCGCAAAACCACGCTCGATGAATTCCGCAAAGCCGAACCGCGCTGGGAAACGGTGCTCGACGTCGATGCGCTGGGTAAAGCCGAAAATATTGAATGGGTTTTCTCGGGCTTCTTGAACCTGAAACCGGGCTTTGAGCGCGCTTTCGTTGTGCTTTCTCCGGACGGCGGCGATGCCTGCGAAGTCCGCGAATTTGATTTGAAAACCAAAGAATTTGTCACCGGCGGTTTTTATCTGCCGGTAGCCAAAAGCCGCATCAGCTGGATTGATGTCGACCATATGTTTGTCGCCACCGATTTTGGCGAAGGCTCGATGACCGATTCCGGCTATCCGCGTATCGTGAAAATCTGGCAACGCGGAACGCCGCTCAGCGAAGCGGTGACGGTTTACAGCGCCGGGCAAAAAGACATGATGGCTGCGGGTTATCAGGGATCCGACGGGGACATTAAACGCAATTACGTCGTGCGGGTTATCGACTTCTATCATCGCGAAGTTTTTCTGGTGGACGACACCCGCGCGCTGGTCAAAATCGACATTCCGGACGATGCCAAATTCACCACCTGGCAGGAATGGATCCTTATCGAACCGTCGAGCGAATGGCAGGTGAATGGCCAGCGCTGGCCGTCAGGTTCACTGCTGACGATGAATTTTGACGCCTTTATGGCAGGTGAGCGCACGCTGAAACCGCTGTTTGTTCCTGATACCGGTTCCGCGCTCAGCGGCGTGACGCAAACCCGCGATCAGCTCAACGGTTACTCACATACCCGTGATCACATCATTCTCAGCCTGACCCGTGATGTGGTAAATCGCCTTGAAGTGCTGACACCAAAGAATGGCGAATGGCAGCGTGAACCGTTCGGGCATGTGCCGGAGCTGAGTAAAATCAGCGCCTGGGGCGTGGATGATAAAACCAACGAATACTTCATGAGCGTCAGCGGTTTCCTGCAACCCGCCAGCCTCTCGATGGGCAATCTGGACAACGGCGCTAACGCCGAAGCCGAATTGCTGAAACAGGATCCGTCGCATTTTGACGCCTCCCGCTATCAGGTCAGCCAGCACTTTGCGCAATCTGACGACGGGACGCGCGTGCCTTATTTCGTGATCAGCCGCAAAAATGTGGTTTATGACGGCAAAAATCCGACGCTGTTATACGGTTATGGCGGTTTTGAAGTGTCGCTGGAGCCGTATTATCTGGGCGTGAGCGGCGTGTCGTGGCTTGATCGCGGCGGTGTTTTCGTGGTCGCGAATATCCGTGGCGGTGGCGAGTACGGGCCTGAGTGGCATAAAGCCGCGCTGAAAGAAAAGCGCCTGCGTGCGTATGAAGATTTTGCTTCAGTGGCGAAGGCGCTGATTGCCAGCAAAATCACGTCACCGGCGCATCTGGCGGCGCAGGGCGGCAGTAACGGAGGCCTGCTGGTGGGCAATATGCTGACACGCTATCCGGAACTGTTCGGCGCGATAGTCTGCGAAGTGCCTCTGCTGGATATGCAGCGCTACACGCAGATTTCCGCGGGGGCGTCGTGGATTGCCGAATACGGCGACCCGCAAAAGCCGGAAGAGTGGGCGTTTATCCGCGAATTTTCGCCATATCACAATATCGACCCGCAGAAAAAATATCCGCCGGTATTGTTCTCGACCGCGACCAGCGATGACCGCGTCGGGCCGGATCATGCACGAAAAATGGCCGCGAAGATGCAGGCACTGGGTATTCCTGACGTGTATTTCTACGAGAACACCGAAGGCGGGCACAGCGCGGCAGCGGACAAAACGCAGTCGGCATTTAAACGTGCTCTGGTGAGCGAGTTCCTGCTGCATTTCATCGGGCGTAAACCGTAACTTCCGCGCACGGCGTTACATGACTGGGCGGGGAAAATTTCCCACTCAGTCATATTTCGACATGTTTTATCAGGCTTTTTCCCTTCCAAAAACGTTGCCTCGCCCTTCATTCCTTGTTTATTATTTTCGCTTCATTTGATAACAATTATCAAAATCATTTCTTATTCATTCTCATTTTCGGGGATTTGCATGTTAAAGAATACCGCTCGCGTGCTGTCTGTCGCAGGTCTGATGGCCGCTTCATTTTCCACTTTTGCTACCACCTATCCGCTGACTGTTACCGATCTTAGCGGGCAGAAAGTGACGCTCGACAAAGCCCCGCAGCGCATCATCTTGCAGGATGGCCGCGATATTCTGGCGCTTGCTGTGCTGGATAAAGCCGATCCGTTTAAGCGCGTCGTGGCGTGGAACAATCTGCTGAAGACCACCGACAGCGGCACCTGGGACATGCTGAAAAGCAAATGGCCTGAGTCGTCCAAAATTCTGGATATGGGATTCACGGACAAAGGGCAGGTTGATCTGGAAACCGTGATTTCCAAAAAACCTGACCTGATGATTGCGCAGGTACGTGCGAAGAATTCTCTGGCACAGGCGGGTGTTCTGGATAAACTTGCCGCGCTGCACATCCCGGTTGTTTTCGTTGACTACGAAGCGGATCCGGCGAAAGACACGGCACCGAGCATTGAGCTGCTGGGTAAAATTGTGAATCAGGAAGACAATGCCCGCGCGTACACCGCGTTCTATAACGAGCACTTCCAGAGCATTCAGAAAGCCGTTGCTGCTATTAAAAACAAACCAAACGTGTTCATCGAGCCGATTGCCGGTCGCGATGATTCCTGCTGCTTTACTCACGGCGACGCGGGCTGGGGCAAACTGATTCAGGCGGTAGACGCCAATAATATCGGCACCAAATTGCTGCCGGGGGCATCAGGCACGGTTTCTCTGGAGCAGGTGATCAGCATGAAGCCGGATGTTTACATCATGACCGGTTCCGCGCGCCCGAGTAAAAACGGTTCCGTGACCCACATTCTGCCGTTCGGTTATGGCGCGAATGAGGCCAGCATCGACAAGGAAGCGAAAGTTCTGCTTTCCCGCACCGGCGTGGCGCAGATCCCGGCGGTCAGCAGCCAGCACGTTTACGGCATTTACCACCAGTTCTACAACCACCCGTACAATATCGTCGGGATGGAATATCTTGCGAAATTCATTTATCCGGAACAGTTTAAAAATCTGGATCCGGCAAAAACCTACCACGACCTGGTGCGTAACTACACCAATCTGCCGGATCAGGATTTCATTCTGGGCTGGTCACCGAAGAAATAAGTCTTTGAGCCTCCCCGCCTGTGGTCTCGCAGGCGGGTTTTCAACCCCGTCACGGCGCTTCTGCACAAACTTTACCTCCGTCACATTTGTTGACACTCCGTTAATTCATACAAAAATATAACTGTATTACTGTATCTGCATAACGCCGACTGGCGTAGTACGACACATCAACAAGGTGAATTTATGCAATCTGAAGAACAGCGTTTAATTGACGGGCTTTTTAGTCGTTTACAACAGGCTGAGTCCAATACGGCACCGCGCGATGCGGAAGCTGAACGTGTGATTCAGGCCCATATCCGCCAGCAACCGTCAGCCCCTTATTACATGGCGCAGGCGATGATTATTCAGGAAGCGGCGCTGACAAAGCTGAATGCTCAGGTGAAGGAACTGCAACAGCAAAACGAACAGTTGCAACAGCAGGCACAGAACGCGAAACCGCAAAGTACCGGTTTCCTCGCAGGGCTGTTTGGCGGTGGTTCGGCACAGCCTGAACCCGCGCGTCAGTCTTCACAAGGCAGCCAGCCAATCCCGGGTACGCAAGCCTGGGGCGCACAGCCTCAGCAGCAACAATACGCGCCACAACAGCAGGCTCCGGCTCAGGCCGCGCCACAGGCACCGGGCTTTCTGGGCAGCGCATTGCGGACTGCCGCCGGTGTTGCGGGTGGGGTTGTGCTGGCAGATATGCTGACCGGAATGTTCCATCACAGTCAGCCGCAGGAAATCGTCAATATCATTGAAGAGCCGCCCGTGCAGGATCTGAATCCTGCCGACAGCAGTTTCCTCGACAACTCACAGGGTTTCGACAGCAATATACCGTCCTGGGAAGATGCCTCGTTGCGTAACGATAATTCGGATTTAGGGTTTGGTTCTGACGACTTTGATTCCGACGATTATAGCAACGACGATGATTCGTTTTTCTAACCGCTTGATGTCAGAAGGCTATTAAAGGCCGTTCTGACAGCAGAAAACGGCGGCAGAAAGTGAAGAGTGAGAGCTTTATCGCTTATTGCCATCAGAATTCTGGACAAAAGTTAAATCTGTTGCTGTACTGTATTTGACACACGTTTTGTGTCCAACATTCACGTAAAGGTAAGTTTGATGTCTAAGATTAAAGGTAGCGTTAAGTGGTTCAATGAATCTAAAGGTTTTGGTTTCATTACCCCTGAAGATGGCAGCAAAGATGTTTTCGTTCATTTCTCTGCTATTTCCAGCAATGGTTTCAAGACCCTTGCTGAAGGCCAACGCGTAGAGTTCGAAATCACCAATGGTGCCAAAGGCCCGTCGGCTGCTAACGTTATCGCTATCTGACTTTAGCCGATTTCTTAAAAAACCCGCCGAAGCGGGTTTTTTTTTGCCTGGACATTAGTGCGTATAACGGTAAACCCTTACGCGGTTTTGCGCACCAGCGTCACGAACATCAAAATAGCGATCGCGTAACAGCCTAAAATCGTCAGGCCCATGGACAACGCAGGCATGCTGCCAAAACCGGTGACCGGTACGGCAATCGCACCCAGCGCAAACATACACACGCCAAGCAGCGCCGACGCGCTCCCCGCATTTTTCCCCTGACTTTGCATCGCCAGCGACCCGGCGTTCGGCCCGATAATCCCTATCACCATCACCGAGAAGAACAGCGGAATCAGCAGCGTCACCAGCGGCGCATTCAGGCTGGCAGCCATCACCAGCGCAACAGATGCCACGGCCGCTATCACTAACCCGGCTTTAACGAGCGCCATTTCACCGAAACGGCGGCTGAGGCGCGTGGAAACCTGCGCAGAAATCACCAGCCCGATACCGTTAATGGCAAAACACAGGCTGAACATCTGCGGGCTAAGATGGTAAATCTGTTGCAGTACGAAAGGCGAAGCGCCGATGTAGGCGAACATCCCCGCCATGATAAAACCTTGCGTCAGGCACAACCCCATAAACGGACGGTGTCCCAGCAGGCTGAAAACGGAACCGAGCATGCTGAAAATACCGCCTTGCGCACGGCGTTCCGGCTGCAAGGTTTCATGCAGTTTCAGGGATGAGAAGCTGAACAGCAGGATGGCAATAAAGGCCAGCACAGCGAAAATTCCCCGCCAGTTCATCCAGCTGAGCATGGCGCCACCCAGCACCGGCGCGATAATCGGCGCCAGTCCGTTTACCAGCATCAGCAGCGCGAAGAACCGTGTGAGTTCATGGCCGTTATACAAATCTCTGGCGACGGCGCGTGAAAGCACAGCGCCGCCTGCGCCCGCAATGCCCTGTAACAGACGGGCGACAATCAGCTGATTGATGTCCTGCGCGACGGCGCACCAGACCGATGCCGCGAGCAGTAACGCCAGAGACCACAGCAAAGGGCGCATGCGGCCATAACGATCGCTGAGCGGGCCAAATAATAGCTGGCCGAAACCGAGGCCGAGTAAACCCGCGGTCAGGCTCAGCTGAGCGCTGGCGGTGGAAGTGTTGAGATCGCCGGCCATTTCAGGCAATGCAGGCAAATATAAATCTGTACATAGCGGGCCGAGGGCGGCAAGCGAGCCGAGAACCAGGGCATAACCGAGGCGTTTTTCTTGCAGATGAGCGCTCATGGTAAAAGTTTATTCCAGTTTGCTGGTGGTTAAATCCGTGTCAAAGAGATCCTGGAAGTAGCGATTGTATAAAGCTTCCAGATGCTCTGCGTCGGCGTGAACGGTAGTCATACGTCGGAATGCGGTGCCTTCACAGATCACCGCCAGAGATTCGACTTTTGCCGTCATTTCAGCCTCTGAAAATTGCGGGAAAGTTGCACTGAGAAGGGATTTTGCTTCGCTGAACAGTTGTTTTTCTGAATCGCGCCAGATTTTTTCCACGATAGGATTGCGGGTCGCTTCTGCGGCAACCTCAAGCATCAGCGCGTGGTCAATCTCTGCCTGTTCTTTTTGTTCGATACACTGATCCTCTTTATAAGGCGCGCTTAAATTGCCAATCCGGCGGTGTGCCAGGTTATGAGCAACCTGCTGCAAGTTATGCGCGTTACCGGTCATCAGGCGGATTTTCTTCATCACGATGCGACGAACAATTTCTTCGATGATGGCGTCTTTATTGGCGAAATACCGGTAGATCTGCCCCACACTGAGCTGCGACGTTTTGGCGATTTCGGCCATGCCTGCACCATGAAAACCGTGTTTGCGAAAACACAGCCGGGCTGCGGCAATGATCTGGTCGCGTCGCGCACTGATGCGCGCGTCTTTACTGCAAAGTTGTGGGTGAAGCATGGATACCTGGCACCTCTGTTGAAAATGAGTGTGAACGATCATTCTCAATTATAGGCAATAAGGAGGAACAGGTAAATATTTGTATTATGAAGGGAATGAAAAGTGACGCTTCGTATCAGTGTGTTTTCACGGATTCAGAAAGGCCGACGGCGCATCCATCAGGAATGCGCCGTCGGCGGAAAAGGGTGTACTACGGGCGCGCAGGGCGCATCTGTCTAACTAAAATATGCCTGTAAAAAAGCCACTACAGTAAGAATACAGAGGGCAACAACCAGAAATTCAGAAGACGTTTTTGGAACAGAAAACATGGCATACCTCAATTTATAAACCTGAGCTGGTTTTGCCATTATCTGCAGATAACATGAAGGAAACATTAAGAAACGCAGAGAAGAGGTGAAGCTATGTCACAAATTTGTTACAGCGATGCCCGTTGTCATAAAAAAGGCATCGCCGGAAGGTAGGATCAGTGCGACGTGTACCAGCTGACCAGCATGAAGCCGAGCAACGTCAGGGCAATCGAGCCGAAAAGATTAAGCGCGATATTGAGCAGGGCATCGCCAAAACGGCCCATTTGCAACAGCGTAACAACTTCCAGGGAAAACGTGGAAAAGGTGGTCAGCCCGCCGCAGAAACCGGTCGTAATGAGCGCTTTAACCACCGGATCGACGCTGTTCATGCGGCCAAAAATCGCGATGGCCAGGCCAATAATAAATGCGCCGATGAGATTGACGGCCAGTGTACCGAGAGGCACCACAGGCGTGATCACATTCATTTTGAGCCCGAGATACCAGCGAGCGACACTACCAACCGCACCACCAATCAACACAGCAAGAAAGGTACTGAACATAAAAAAAACCTTAAAAAAAAGTGAAATTCAGAAAGGCCCGGGCACGACGCTACGAACCTCTCACGAGATTGCGTAGACATCATCAGCCGGTAAAGGCGGTTTGGGAGGAATGTCATCTCCATATTGCAGGCAGTAAGTTTACCGTGTGTGATAGCAATTGTGTAGCCGCGAATGAGAAACAGATTTTAACAAGGAAATAGTCATGTTAATCAGAGAAGGTGATGTAAACGACGCACAGGTTCTGGCGGGACTACTCGGCGATTTGGATTATCCCAATACGCCGGAAGCGATCGCTGAGCGGATTGTCGTAATGGCCGCCAATCCGGACAGCCGTTTGCTGGTAGCCGAGAGCGAAGGGCGCGCCGTCGGTTTTATTTCGCTGCATTTTATCCCGCAAATCGCCCTCGCCGGTGAATTCTGCCGGATCAGTTATTTGTGCGTGAGCAGTGAATCGCGTGGCGAAGGTATCGGGCAACAATTGCTCGATGAGGCTGAAAGGCTGGCCGGCGACCGTGGCTGTGACCGGATGGAAGTTCACAGCCATACGCGCCGTGTCCGCGCGCACGTGTTTTATGCCCGCGCGGAATATGAAGAATCGCCTAAATATCTGATGAAAAAGCTGACGCCCCGCTGACCATCATGCGCCCAGCGCCAGAACGATGGCGTCGGCAATCAGGTCCACTTTCTCAGGTTTAATCTGGCTGGTGCTGATACGGATAAACTGCCCCGGCCCAATGCGGCTGCGCTCGCCGGGCAGAACAGCAATGCCGCGTGCCGCCAGCGTGACCAGCGCAAACTGTTCCGACGGAACGGGGATCCACATTGCCAGCCCGTCGCGTTCCGGGATATTTACTCCGCGAATGCGCAGCGCGTCAGACATCGCTTTGCGGCGCTGAGCGTAAACCGCTTTCGCATGGGCAATGCTTTCCTGCGTTTTAGAATCCTTGATCAGCCACGCCAGAGCTTCCTGCAAAATTCGGCTCGACCATCCCGCTCCGAAGTTCCGGAATGATTTGATTTGTTTGATCAAATCCGTCGAACCGGAAATCACCGCCAGCCGTAAATCCGGCCCGTAAGCTTTGGAATACGAACGGACATGTACCGTGCGATCCGGCAATACGCTGCCCATGCTGACGGGCGCGTAGCGGGATAACTGCCCGATGCCGTCATCCTCAATAATCAGCGTATTGGTGTGGCGGAGAATTTCGGCCAGCTCCGCGTAACGCTCCGCATTCATGGCGTGGCCGCAGTGTGAATGGGTGCGCGGCTGGTAAATAAACGCGGACGGATTTTTGGACAACGCCAGACTCAGAGATTCCGGCGTCGGGCCGAACTCATCGCATTTTACCGGGATCACCTGCGCGCCGAGATTATCCAGCATATCGAGCAAACGCGTGGCGGTCGGGTCTTCAATCGCCACGACGGAACCTTGCATCAGCAGGGTTTGTAGCGTGAGGTTCATGCCGTCAAATCCGCCGTCGGCAGACATGAACGCCGGTGCGTCGTAAGGCCAGTCCTGACGTGCGGCTTCCAGCAGCGAAGGCGCGATGGCTTCGCGCTGATAGCTATTCAGGTTATCTGCGCCAACGCCGTGCTGCATGGCTTCTCGCAAATCAGGCAAAAGCGCCGGATCGGGCGATGACAGCGCGAGATCCGCAATAATATGCTCGCCAAAGTTACCGATTTTTTCAAACCTTGCCGGGCGGGGCGACAGCATGTCACCGCACACCCAGACGCCGTTGCGGCCTCGCCCGGCGATCACTTTTTGGCGCCGGAGCTGACCCCAGGCGGCAGATACCGTGGCCGGGCTGACGCCCAGCGCCTGCGCCAGTTCACGGACAGCGGGCAGATGCGTGCCGATCTCGATGACGCCGGACCGGATCATCGCCGCTGTTTCAATTGCAATGCCCCGCATCGAACGATCCTGTAATTGTGTCGCTAACCATTCTGCATCCAGCGTTTTTTCGAGGGGTTTATCTGCCATGTTTTTGCCTTTTGTTCAGTAACAAAGATTCCATTGTACATATTAATTTATGCCATTAGTATCAAACTTAGCCAACGGAGGCGATAAAATAATCACATTACGCTGAACATGATCTCCTTCGTAAAAGAATTTGGTGCGTTTCCGATAAGGTTTGTAAACGCACAGTTGTCTTTCTGCATATCAACCATGCTGACACTTAAGGGGATAGATGTGACGATTACCATCAGGCTGGCTGTTCGTGACTGGGATTATTTTACGCCGCTGGCGTTGGGCGACCTTAAACCTGAAGGGTTTAATCTCGAGATAGATCGCGTGGGAACGCTGGTGGATAACCTGGCGACCAGTGATAAATATGACGCGGGTGAAGTCTCTTTCAGCCGTTATGCGCAGGGGCGGGCTCGCGGTGAATCTGATCTGCTGGCGATCCCACACTTTCTGATGCGTGGTTTCCGCCAGCGCTGCATCATCACCCGTGAAGACAGCCCGCTGACCGAACTTTCTCAGCTGGCAGGCAAGCGCATTGGCCTGACCGGCTGGCAGGATTCCGGCAACACCTGGACCCGTACGCTGCTGGCGCTGGAAGGCGTCGGTATTGAAGACGCAAACTGGTACGTTGGACGTCTGACGGAATCGCATCCGGTTGTCGATCGTCTGGCCGGGTTTGGTCGCGAAGGGCGCATTGAAGCGGTGCCCGAAGAGCGCCCGATGATGGAACTGTTGCAGGAAGGCTGGCTGGACGCCGTATTCACGCCATTCATGCCTGACGGTTTCTTCAAGCCTGATTCCGGTTTCCGTCAGTTCCAGCCTGATTTCCGTGCGGCAGAGCTGGTCTATTTCAACCGCGTGGGTTACATCCCCGGCATTCACCTGCTGGCGATTAAACCTGCCCTGGCCGAAGAACATCCGTGGCTGCCGCAGGCGCTGAGTGAAATCATCGACCGTTCTTATCAGGTCTGGATGGATAAACGCGCAAAATATGCTGATACCACACCGTGGTTGCTGGACGACTTGCGTCGTACGGTAGTTGATTTACCTGCTGACTGGAACGCAAACGGTTTCGCCGCCAATGAAAAAATGATCGACGATTTTGCACATGAATTGTATGCCCAGAAGCTGACGGCGCAGCGCCTCACACCGGCTGATTTGTTCCCTCAGTTCGCCACACAAAAGTGACGGGAGAGTAAAAATGAAAGTTGCATTAGGTCAGTTTGCTGTTTCCCGCGAATGGGAAGCCAACGTTGAAACCTGCCTTTCGCTGATGGCGAAATCTCTGGAAGCAGGCGTGGATTTACTGGTGCTGCCGGAAGGTATTCTGGCGCGCGACATCACCGATCCGGATCTGGTTCTGAAAGCCGCACAACCGCTGGATGGTCCGTTCGTCAGCCAGCTGGTGGCCGCCAGCCGCGGCAATCAGATGACGACCATGATGAGCGTTCATACGCCTGCACCCGATGGTCGCGCATGGAACGTGCTGATTTCTATCAGGAATGGCGAAATCATTTCAGAATACCGTAAGCTGCATCTTTACGATGCGTTCTCCTCGCAGGAATCTAAAAACGTCACGCCGGGCAGCGATGTACCACCACTGGTTGAGGTTGCCGGGTTTAATGTCGGCCTGATGACCTGTTACGACGTGCGCTTCCCTGAGCTGGCGCGTCGTCTGGTACTTGATGGCGCGGACGTCCTGGTCTTGCCGGCTGCGTGGGTCAAAGGTCCGCTGAAAGAAATGCATTGGGAAGTGCTGGTCACAGCCCGTGCGCTGGAAAACACCACGTATATGGTCGCTGTCGGCGAATGCGGTGAACGTAATATCGGTAACAGTATGGTGGTCGATCCGCTGGGCGTGGCGATTGCCCGCGCGGCTGAAGCCCCTGCACTGGTTTTTGCTGAGCTGGACAAAGATCGTCTGGCGCATGCCCGTAAAGTATTGCCTGTGCTGGCGAACCGCCGCTTCGGTTTGCCGCAACTGCGCAATGACTGAACCTGACTGCAGCCGGTCCTCAACGGTTGCACCGTCCGGTGAATAAAGCCGTACCGAGCGCCTCACCAGGGAACTCGTTTTTCATAAGACTTAAACACGATCTGAGCCAGGGAAGGTTTTCATTATAAATACACAACATTCATAAACTCACAGACCGACTTTTTACACAGAGGAATAAGAAAATGATGGCAAAACAATTACGTCAGGCTGCTGCACTGACCGCTGCATTACTTTCCGTAACGTCCATGAATGCCTTTGCTGCTGAAACGGTGGCGATCCCGGCTCAGACGATGGATCCGGCAATTCACGCCAAATTACCTGCGGATATTCAAAAATCCGGTGTGATGACCTCTGTGAACAACGGCTCGTTTCCTCCGTACGAAATCGTGACCGGGGCGAATGGCCTGGATGGTGCGAGTGCGGATCTGGCGCATGCACTGGCAGAAGTGCTGGGTGTGAAAATTGAGCACGCTTCCGTAAGCGGTTTATCCGGCATCCTCAGCGGAATGGCTGCAGGGCGTTATCAGATGGGTATCGGCCCGATTGGTGATTACCCGGATCGTCAGGCGAAAAATGATTTTATTGATTTTGTGAAGGAGTTCGTGGTGTTCGGCGTCCGTAAAGGCAACCCGGAAAACATCAATTCTCTGGATGATACCTGCGGTAAACGCATCGCCGTCATGGCGGGCGGATCTGCCGAACAGGTGATCCGTAAGCAGTCTGAAGTGTGCGTGAAAGACGGTAAACCGGCGGTTACCGTGCAATCTTTCTCTGACCAGCCTACCTCGATTCTGGCCGTGCGTTCTAACCGTTCGGACGCGTTCTTCTCTTCTCAGGCACCGCTGACCTATTTCGTTGAGAAAGCGAATGGCCAGCTGGAACTAACCGGCACCGGCAAATCCAACGGTTTTGGCGATATTTTCCAGGGAACGGTGGTCGCGAAGGATTCTCCTGTACGTGACGCTATTCTGGCGGGATATCAGAAACTGTTCGATAACGGGACTTACGCCATCATCATGAAAAAATGGGGTCTGGAAGGCAACATGATCCAGGCGCCGGGGATCAATCTGGCAAAGGCACAACCTAAATGACTGATAAAACGTATAGTTCAAAGCCGGCAGTCAAGGACGACTATACGCAGGATCCACGACGTAACGTTGAATTCTCCCACGCGCCACGCAACATTGGCCGCTGGATTGCGTGGATTGTCGCGCTGCTGATTGCCGCCGATGTGATTTGGGCCGTTTCGCATAACCCGAATTTCGAATGGCATGTGGTCGCGCAGTGGTTCACAGAAGCGACGATCATCAAAGGCCTGGGCGTTACGCTCGGCCTGACCGTGGTGTCCATGTTGATCGGGGTGTTCATCGGCCTGATGCTGGCGATCGCCCGTTTGTCTGACAGCCTGTTGCTGCGCAAACTGGCCGGTTTATACATCTGGTTTTTCCGTGGCACACCGCTGCTGGTGCAGCTTTTATTCTGGTATAACATGTCGACGCTGTTCCCCCGCATAGTGATCGGCATCCCGTTTGGGCCGGAATACATGAGCTGGAATACCAATGATCTGATCACCCCGCTGACGGCGGCGATTGCCGGTCTGGCGCTGAATGAAGCGGCGTATATGGCGGAAATCATTCGTGCCGGTTTGCTGTCGGTTGATAACGGTCAGGCCGAAACGGCGCAGGCCTTCGGGATGAGCCGTGGCCGTGCGCTGCGCCGGATTATCATTCCACAGGCGATGCGTTCGATTATTCCGCCAACAGGTAACCAGCTGATCAGTATGATCAAAGCGACATCGCTGGTCAGTGTGATCGCAATGGGCGATTTACTGTACTCGGTGCAAACCATTTACAACCGCACCTTTGAAGTGGTGCCGATGTTGATGGTGGCGGTGGTCTGGTATCTGCTGATCACCTCAGTGCTGAACCTCGGCCAGTCGGCGATTGAACGTTATTATTCCCGTGGCACACGTCGCACGGTGGCGAGCGCCAAGCGTCGTCAGGAGAATGCGGAAGAAAAAGGGGTTCCTGTTATGAATCCACCGGGCCTGGCCCGCAAGGAGGACTTATGAGTCAACTTTCTGCCGACGCGCAGTCATCCGAAACGGCATCTCTGGTTGTAGCCCGTAATGTGCATAAAAGCTATGGCGATAACGAAGTGCTCAAAGGAATTGATCTGGATGTCAAACCCAGCGAGGTGGTGGTGATTTTGGGGCCTTCCGGGTCCGGGAAATCCACGTTCCTGCGTTGTATTAACCATCTGGAAGATATCGACCGGGGCTCAATCATGGTGGGTGGCGAGCAAATCGGTTACGAGCTGCGTGGCGACAGGTTGCACAAATTATCCGAACGGGCGATTGCGCGCCAGCGCCGTGATATCGGGATGGTATTCCAGCAATTTAACCTGTATCCGCACATGACCGTTTTGCAAAATATTATTGAAGCGCCGGTCGGTGTGCATAAGGAGAGCCGCCATGAGGCCGAAAAATATGCCCGTGAGTTGTTGCAGAAAGTCGGGCTGAGCGACAAAGCCGATGCTTATCCGCGTCATCTTTCCGGTGGTCAGCAGCAACGAGTAGCGATTGCCCGCGCGCTGGCGGTGAAACCGAAACTGATGTTGTTTGATGAGCCGACATCGGCGCTCGACCCTGAACTGGTGGGTGAAGTGCTGGCGACGATGCGTGATCTGGCGCAGCAAGGACTGACCATGATTGTGGTCACGCATGAGATTGGGTTTGCAAAAGAAGCGGCTGACCGGGTGGTCTTTATGGATCGCGGTTATGTGGTCGAGCAGGGTGCTGCGGATGAAGTGCTGGTCAATCCGCAGCATCCGCGTACTCAGGCGTTTCTCAGCCGCTTTATCTGACGTTTACAACAGGAAAACCAGACGGGCTGAAACCGGGAACCGGGCAAGATTAACTTGCCGTTTCCACCCGGTTCCGCCCGTTTTTTTTGGCTTCATACAATGCGTGGTCAGCGGCATTCAGCCAGTGTGTCGCGGTTTCCTGAACGTCATCACATTCAGCAATACCCGCGCTGATGTGGATTCTCAGGTCAGGATGTTGCGGAAACAGGCTGTTATCCAGCCGGCTTTGCAAACGTTCTATCGCGCGCCGGGCCTGTAGCTCCGTGCTGTGCGGCAAAATAGCGGCGAACTCATCACCCCCAAACCGGCCGATAATATCGGCGGCGCGCATCGTATGCTGTAATTCCTGTGCCAGCAGAATAATGGCCTGATCGCCGACGCTGTGCCCGTAATTGTCGTTGATGGCCTTAAAGTGATCGATGTCGATCAGCACCAGCGTGGTCTTATGCCGGTAGCGGCGGAAGCTTTCCAGCTCGGTGTTAAGCAGCGATTCCCAGTGGCGACGGTTGTACAGCCCGGTCAGTCCGTCGCGCACACTGATTTGCATGATGGCCTGTTTATGTTCGGCCAGTTTTCGGGATGTGCGGTAGGTGACGTTGCCGAGAAAAATCGGGTAAATCATGATCATTGGCAGGCAGAGATAAAGCTGGAACGGCGTGGTTTCGGGCATGAAGGGGATATCGGCGACAAGCAGTAGCGCAATGGCAACCGTGATTTGCGCGATAACGCACCGGAAGAATAACCGCTGGCCGCCTGCAGAGATATTATTCATGCCCATCATGGCAAATATGGTGGCAGAGGGCAGGGCGTTGAAGCCCATCATTGCAATCCATATGCCGCCGAAAATGGCGTCGGCCTTCAGGTTATTGATTTCACTGTTAAACGGGCTTGCCGAACGCTTTGCTTTCCAGTAGGCAATGTGCGGCCAGATGAATCCGTTTAAAAACAGCAACAGCCAGAGCCAGACGGGCGTTGTGTGCTCAATCATCACCGAGCCGACACAAAAACTGCCCGTTCCCAGCCCGACGATGCGGGGCAAATAAGTCCTTTTGGCAAAACGTATTCCGGAATGATGAGTATCGTTAACCAGAGTCGTATGAAGCTTTTTCGGCATCGGTTCTCATTACAGGGTCAGTTAACCCGGGTTAATAATCTGGTCGAAATCAAATTTGAAGGTGTTTTACAGATTTTAAAAACTGAAAGACTTTATGAGCGTGCTATTCAAGCTCATAATAGCTTACTCTGGTCACAATGCGCACAGTTCTGGATCCGTTCTGTTACATTTTCGGGTTGTATTAACGTCGCGAATGGCCGTTAATAACGGCAAATTGTCACTGCTGTATTCCAGCACTCAGTGTAAAGAAGGTATGTATGGAAGGTCTAAGTATTACTAAATTGTTGGTGGTCGGCGTGCTGATCGTTCTGTTGTTCGGTACCAGCAAACTGCGTTCTCTGGGCGGTGATCTGGGTGCAGCACTGCGTGGCTTCAAGAAAGCCATGAATGATGATCCGGCGCCTGCTGAAAAAACCACTGCCGAAGAAAAACCAGCCGAGCGTGTCGAACACAAAGACTGAGTTTTTACGGAATTAATTCCGGTTACAAATTTCGGGCATTAAAAAAGGTTGTTCTTATGAACAACCTTTTTTGCATTTTGGGCATCAAGAAGTAACGAGATATTACTTCACTTCTAACCCTTTGGCTTGCAGATCGGCGTGATAAGACGAACGCACGAACGGGCCACAGGCGGCGTGCGTGAAGCCCATTTCCATTGCCGCTTCTTTCATCTGGTCAAACTCTTCCGGGCTGACGTAACGCTGCACCGGCAGGTGATGACGGCTGGGTTGCAGATACTGACCCAGCGTCAGCATGGTGACGCCGTGGCGGCGCAGGTCACGCATCACTTCGATGATTTCTTCGTTTGTCTCACCCAAACCGACCATCAGGCCTGATTTGGTTGGGATTTCCGGATGCGCTTCTTTGAAACGTTGGAGCAGCGTCAGTGACCATTCGTAGTTAGCGCCCGGACGAACCTGACGGTAAACGCGCGGCACGTTTTCCAGGTTGTGGTTAAACACATCCGGCGGGCTGGCGTTGAGAATATCCAGGGCGCGATCCATACGGCCACGGAAATCGGGTACCAGTGTCTCGATTTTGATGGTCGGGTTTTTAGCGCGGATCGCCGTGATACAGTCGGCAAAGTGCTGCGCGCCGCCGTCACGTAAATCATCACGGTCAACCGAGGTGATGACGACATAACGCAATCCCATATCCGCGATGGTTTGTGCCAGTTTTTCCGGCTCATTGGTATCCGGCGCGGTTGGACGACCGTGTGCCACGTCGCAGAACGGGCAGCGGCGGGTACAAATTGCGCCGAGGATCATGAAGGTCGCGGTGCCGTGGTTAAAGCACTCTGAAAGGTTTGGGCATGCGGCCTCTTCACAAACGGAGTGAAGGCCATTCTTGCGCAGTGCGGATTTAATGCCCTGAATTTTCGTTGAGTCCGCAGGCAACTTGATTTTCATCCATGCCGGCTTACGTAACATTTCCTGCCGGTCACTGACCACGGTTTTCACCGGGATTAACGCCATCTTATCTGCATCGCGGTATTTGACGCCGCGTTCCATCTGAATCGGTTTACTCATAATCTTGCAGCTTCCAGGTTCGTCTCTCGTAACTCGAGTTTTTTCAGGACATTCAATGAACTGGCTGATTCATCAAAAAAAGTAGAAATAATGCGGAAATTATATCATTGAAGCATCACCGGATTCAGCCTTTACACATAGCCTGAAGTGCTAAACGCTGCATTTTTTTAACCTGAAGAAGATTTTTTCCTTAAAAAACTAGTCTTATTTATCACTTAATTTTTTGATATATATAATTTTTTAAGTGCGACTCTCGTTATCTTCTTCTGGTGTTAATGGTGTGTAAATATTTTCGCCGATTCCGAAAATTCAGCCGGAAGACGTCAGCGATTCATCCTGTGAGAAAGCCAGTTTGATCGCATCAATAATCATGCTCAGCGTTTTATCGCTTTTTGCCGTTTTGTTGTAATACATGATGATATCAAATGACACCGCTGGAATATCCGATTCGAGGATATCGACCGGAAAACTTTTTTGCAGCAGTTCGACCATTTTTCTCGGCAATATCCCCAGCAAATCGGTGTTGGAAACCATCGAGAGAGAGTTTATTGCGTTATAACTGGTAAACACTATAGGGCGATCTGGCAGGAAACCGCTGATTTCAAATTGTATACGCTTGAGATCGCTGGCGTTTGTCACCACGGTGGTCTGCGGCATGGCCAGAGCCTGTTGGAGCGTAATGGTTTTATCCAGCGTCGGGTGATTCTTTCTGCACACAAATACCGCGGTATCTGACATCAGCCGGATGCCTTTCAGTGACTTGTTAAACAGCGGGCTGGTATCAATCACTAAATCCGCACGATGTTGGATCAGCGTATCTTCCGGATCGCTGAGCGGCAGGTGTTTCAGCGTGTAGTTGCTGTTGATTTTCATCAGCTCTTTGAGGATCAGCGGAAACGTTTGTAGTGCGACATACGGGTAACAACTGATGGTCAGTACGCGGGATTTGTCGTTATCGTGCGTAAAGTCCAGACCGGTGAGAATCGAACTCAAACCCTGACTGATGTGCTGATGCAAATTAATGGCATACGCCGTCGGGCTGATACCTTGTCCGTTACGGATAAACAGCGGATCGGGAAAGGTATTGCGTAATTTCTGAATGGACTGGCTGACTGAAGACGGCGTCAGGTTCAGCGCTTTAGCGGCGTGAACAATGCCTTTATGCAGATATACCGCTTCGAAAACGGTGAGCAAATTGAGATCAAGGTTATGAAGCTTATTCAGGCTGGCACTAATATCGTTATCATCCATAAATATTTCCCGGCAGTGTGAAGGACTGTCCCGGTTATTAGCCGGGAAGTATGCTTATCCGTAAGCGATAAAATGCTAAGAAGTTCAGCGGGTGATAGTAAACCAGAATGCGAAGTAAAACTGCTAAAACGTTGATAAGTCTGATGGTAAAGCACAGGAATCAGAGCGGCGAAGTCGCGTACTGCTCAATTTGCCAGGGCAGATAATCAACTTGCTGATAATCAAGACGATGATTAAAGGATTTCACCAGAACCGGCATAACCTTGTCAACGGTCAGTCCCGGTTTTTCCAGGCTGGCCTGCGTCATTTCCAGACCTGCATACCCGCACGGATTAATCCGGTGAAACGGCTCGAGATCCATATCAATATTCAATGCCAGACCGTGCAATGAACATCCTTTTCGAATGCGCAGGCCGAGGGAACAAATCTTTTTGCCATCGACATAAACGCCGGGCGCATCGGCACGCGGGTAGGCATCGATAGAAAAGTGCGCCAGTGTATCCACTACGGTTTGTTCGATAGCCGTGACTAACTGACGGACGCCCAGTTTTTTCCGTTTCAAATCGACCATCACATACATCACCTGCTGGCCCGGTCCGTGATAGGTGACCTGACCGCCGCGATCGCTTTGGATCACCGGAATATCGCCGGGCATTAAAACATGCTCTGCCTTTCCTGCCTGACCCTGAGTGAAGACGCGCGGATGCTGAACCAGCCAGATTTCGTCCAGCGAGTCGGCGTTCCGGTGCTCAGTGAAATGGTGCATGGCCAGAGAGACAGGCTCATACGGCTGAAGGCCAAGCTGGCGCAGTACGATACGTTCTTGCGGATTATGTGATTGCACGGCAGTTATCGTCAGTAGGAGGAGGGAAACGCGCGACAGAATTTCTCTCGCGCGGGTCGGTCAGAAAGGGCTTACAGCACCATGCGGACAATTTCGATATTACCCAACTCAGAATACAGGGTTTCGACCTGATCGATGTGGGTGGCGGTGATCGTAATTGAAACGGAGTGGTAATTCCCTTTACTGCTCGGTTTTACCTGAGGATTGTAGTCGCCAGGCGCATGGCGTTGCACGACTTCCACAACCTGGTCCACCAGCTCGGGTTGTGCCAGGCCCATTACTTTGTAGGTAAAGGAGCAAGGGAATTCGAGCAGTTCGTTCAGTTTGGTTTTCATGTGCACTCCAGCGTATTAAGTATTATCTCTGAAAGTATAACTCCCGCCGAAGCGGGAGCCATAATCTATACCGATTATATGGGGATTGTTTCAAACTTTTTCAAGCGGGCAACTTAGCCAAACCAGTGGTGGAACATCAGCTTGATATAATCGACGATGCGGCCGAAGAAACCGCCTTCTTTCACTTCGTTCATCACGACCAGCGGACGTTCATCAATGGTTTTACCATCAAGCTGGAAATTGATTGAACCCACGACCTGATTTTTCTGCAATGGCGCGTGCAGTTCAGGTGTGTTCAGCACATAGCTGGCTTTCAAATCTTTCATGCGGCCACGCGGGATGGTCAGATAAGCATCTTTCTCAACGCCCAGCGCAACGCGATCGGTATCACCAAACCAGACTGGCTCAGAGGCGAATTCTTTACCTGCTTTCAACGGAGATACAGTTTCGAAGAAACGGAAGCCCCAGGTCAGCAGTTTTTTGCTTTCAACTTCACGGCCTTTATAAGTATGCCCGCCCATGACAGCAGAAATCAGACGCATCTGGCCTTCTGTTGCGGATGCCACCAGGTTATAACCCGCGGAATCGGTATGGCCGGTTTTGATGCCGTCAACGTTCAGGCTGTTATCCCACAGCAAGCCGTTACGGTTCATCTGGCGGATATTGTTGAAGGTGAATTCTTTTTCTTTATAGGTTGCGTACTCTTCCGGTACATCGCGGATCAGCGCCTGACCAATCAACGCCATGTCGCGGGCAGAACTGTACTGACCGGCGGCATCCAGACCATGGACGGTACCGAAATGGGTGTTTTTGAGGCCCAGCGCGTTCACGTAGTTGTTCATGATGGCAACGAACGCATCCTGACTTCCGGCGACGTGATCGGCCATTGCCACACAGGCATCGTTGCCTGATTGCAGAATAATGCCGCGGTTGAGTTCAGAAACTGGCACGCGATCGCCGGGTTTGAGGAACATCAGGGAAGAACCTTTGAACACCGGGTTACCGGTTGCCCAGGCGTCCGGCCCCACGGTGACGATGTCGGTCGGAGAGATTTTGCCGGCTTTGATGGACTGACCGATGACATAGCTGGTCATCATTTTGGTCAGGCTGGCGGGGTCACGGCGCGCATCAGCATTCATTTCCGCCAGAACTTTGCCGGAGTTGTAGTCGATCAGGACGTAGGCTTCTGCATCAATTTGCGGAACGCCAGGGATCATTGTTTTTAAATTAACATCGTCGGCATAGGCGGACGCTGCACTGAAAGTGATAACGGTGCCAAATGCGAGGCTTTTGACTAAACGTGAAGTGTTTACAAGTTTCATGATCGGGACAACAACATCCGTGGAGGTAAGTGATAAACGTGCGCCACTATAGCAGAAGAGTCATAAGTCAGACATCTTCGATTACCGGCGCTTACTGACTTTTACTTATAAGAAAAGGGACTTATAAGTCCGGGGCCTGAGCCCCGGAGGGGTATTACATGCTGGCAGTGACAAAAGATTGCTGTTGGGCTTCGCTGGCGAGCCGCTGTTGCAGTTGAACCGCCTGCTGGCGCGTGCTGAAGGGCCCAAGCTGAACGCGGTAAGTACTGCCATTGGCCTGCACTTTGCCCGGAACGTTGAAGCGCTGGCTCAGGCTTTTCTGCCATAACTGTGCGTTTTGAGGATTACTCAGCGCACCGACTTGTACCATATAACCAGAACTCGGAATGGCAGTAGTATGCGCTGGTGCGGCGGCAACCGGCGCGGCAGAGGCCGCGATAACCGGTGCTGCGCTGGCTGTTGCCACCGGCGCGACAGGTTCGCTGCCTTCAAGTACGCCCGCGCGCAATGGCGTTGGCGCACTCAGAAAACCCCCACCGCCGCTGTTGCCGGACATTGTGGTAGCAGCAGGCACATTTGCGTTGCTGTTGTCTTCGTCATTGGTCAGCGGTGCTGC
>Ga0153981_1000051_pt1 | contig 36143 bp, 33 predicted proteins | sample TSGA065MetaG_FD_104714 | JGI IMG/M metagenome (GOLD analysis project Ga0153981, IMG submission 104714) | Attine ant fungus gardens microbial communities from Georgia, USA - TSGA065 MetaG | ecosystem: Host-associated > Fungi > Mycelium > Unclassified | place: USA: Georgia, Magnolia Springs State...
TCACGACAAAAATGAATATGCGTAAACCGCTTTAGCGGATGTATTTCATAAAGTTAGTCGGTTTACCCACGCGGTCATAAAGCTGGCGCGCGGTGTAATTGGTGGTCTGCGTCATCCAGTACACGTTGGCTTTTTCGTTTTTGTCAGCATGAGCGTAGACCACTTCAATCAGTTTCTGCCCGATACCCAGTTTGCGCGCGGACTCATCGACGTATAAATCCTGCAAATACACCACCTGCTGCATGTGCCAGCCGTGATCGTGATTCAGGCAATTCACCAGCCCGACCAGCCTCCCCTGATATTCCGCCACATAGCCAAACATGCCGTCATAGTCAGGATCCGACAACCGCCGGAACGTGAAATCAAACTGCGCCGGATCCAGCTCCGACTGGTAAAAATCCAGATAACCGCGCCACAAATTTTCCCAACCTTCGCGGTCGGCAGGCGTTAACGGACGGATAACAACATCTTGCGGCTGGCTCATCGGTCATTCTCCTCGGTAAATGAAATCGTTACGGGCGGGACTGCGGATAATGTATCAGGTCGTGGAAACGCACGGAATGTTCACTCTTATTGCGGTATGCGTGCGCGCAATCCGCCGCAAACCGCAGCGCTTCTCCGGCGCTCAGTACGCGGGTCACGCCATCCACGGTCAGCGTCAGTTCGCCCTCAATCACAATCACATGCTCGATAACACCGGCTTCATGAGGCGTAGACTCGCTGCAACCGCCGGGTTCGAGATCGATAACAAACATATCCATGCGCAAAGTCGTGTCGTAGGGGAATAACGGCACGACGCGCATTCCTGAAGTGTCGCTGTTAAACGTGGTCAGCAACCCGTGGCGATGCAGCGCGGCAGATTGCTCCGGCGGTGTTTCGAGAAACTCTGAAAACGAGACATTCAGCCCGCTGGCGATTTTCCATAAAGTCGCCACGGTCGGACTGGATTCGCCGCGCTCAATCTGCCCGAGCATGGCCTTACTGACGCCGGTTTTTTCTGCCGTCTGGGTGAGACTCCATCCGCGTTCGCTGCGCACGGCTTTCAGCTGACTGCCAATATGGCGGGTAAGTTCCTGCATTGTGTCTCCTCTGCGACGATGATCGTTCATCGCGATTGTGCGTTATAACGCACAGTGATATCTTGAGCGCATCATATGTGCGCTATAACGCACAACAGCATACCGCCAGCGTCCGCTAACCCGAAGGATTTTCACAAATGACCATGCGTATCAGTTTGCACGATGTCACTTTTTCGGCGGTGATCGCCGGATTTGTCGCAGTTTTAGTCGGCTATACCAGCTCCGCGGCAATTATCTTTCAGGCAGCTGAAGCGGCGGGTGCCAGCGCGCCACAAATCGGCGGCTGGCTGAGCATGCTGGGTCTGGGAATGGGCGTGACGAGCATCGGACTTTCGCTGTATTACCGCACGCCGGTCGTGACCGCATGGTCGACGCCCGGCGCAGCGTTACTCGTCACCAGTCTGCCCGGCACGTCGATTAACGAGGCCATTGGCGTGTTTGTATTTGCCACCGGTCTGATCCTGCTGTGCGGCGTGACCGGCTTGTTCGCCAGACTGATGCATTACATTCCGCAGGCGCTTTCGGCTGCGATGCTGGGCGGCATTCTGCTGCGTTTCGGGCTGAATGCGTTTACCTCGCTGCAAAGTAATTTCGCGCTGGCGGGCACGATGTGTCTGGTTTATCTGCTGGCGAAACGCGCCCTGCCACGCTATGCGGTGGTGCTTGCGCTGATTGCCGGGCTGATCGTCGCCGGATTACAGGGTGATATTGCGCTGCACGGCCAGACCATGACGTTTGCCGCGCCGGCATTTGTGATGCCGCATTTTACGTGGCCTTCCATTATCGGCATCGGCATTCCGTTTTTCGTGGTGACCATGGCGTCACAAAATGCACCAGGTATCGCCACGCTGAAAGCGCACGGCTATCACCTGCCCGTTTCGCCGCTGATTTCGTGGACCGCGCTCACCGCGTTAATTCTGGCACCGTTCGGCGGATTTACCGTTTGTATCGCCGCCATTACCGCCGCAATTTGTATGGGTGAAGATATCCACCCGGATCCGAAAAAGCGCTACATGGCCGCCGTCGCCGCCGGGATTTTCTATCTGATTGCCGGTGTGTTTGGCGGTTCGATCGGCCTGGTGTTTACCGCGCTACCTCCCGCGCTTATTCATACCATCGCCGGGCTGGCACTGCTCGGCACTATTGCCGGGAGTTTATACCGGGCGCTGGAAAATGAACGTCAGCGTGACGCAGCGATTATCACGTTTCTGATCACCGCGTCCGGCGTGACATTACTCGGCGTGGGTTCGGCGTTCTGGGGCTTAACCGGCGGCGTGATCTCGCATCTGATCCTCAGTATTCATGCGCGTAACAAGGCGCAACCGCCCGCGAAAGGTTGAGTCCGTTCAAGTTATGGGTAACAGGTTTTCGTAACACGAAACAAAGTGACGGTGGTCACATTTTCCGCCGTCCAAACGCTCTTTACTGGGAGCCATCAGGCCAAAAATGCCCCTTTAAAGAGCGAGAATTCCATGACAATTGCCACTCAATCCTGCGTCGTAACCGGGAAAAAAGACGTCTCGGTGATCGGCCAGACCATCGACTACACAGGCCAGGGCACGCTGGTAAAAATCACCCGTGGCGGCATCTGCGGTTCCGACCTGCATTACTACGAACACGGCGCGGTGGGCGATTTCAAAGTACGCGAGGCGATGGTGCTCGGGCATGAAGTAGTGGGTGTGGTGGAGAAATCTGACAACCCAAATTTGCAGCCGGGCCAGAAAGTCGCGCTGAACCCCAGCAAGCCATGCAAGGCCTGCAAATATTGCCTTTCCGGTGATGAAAACCAGTGCACCACCATGAAATTCTTTGGCAGCGCGATGTATTTCCCGCACATCAACGGCGCATTTACGCAATATAAAATCGTCGACAGCGAACAGTGTATTCCTTACGACAATCAGGTCAGCGACCGGCTGATGGTTTTCGCTGAACCGCTTGCGGTAGCAATCCACGCGGTCAATCAGGCCGGGGATATTCACGGCAAAACGGTGTTTGTTTCCGGCGTCGGTCCGATTGGCTGCCTGATCGTGCTGGCCGCTAAAGCCAAAGGTGCAGCACAAATCGTGGTAACGGATCCGAGCGAACGTTGTCGCACGCTGGCACTGGCCGTTGGTGCAAACAAAGCGCTGGACGCCGCGCAGGGTGATTTCAGCGAATATCAGGCCGAAAAAGGTTTCTTCGATGTCTCCTTTGACGCCTCCGGCCATCCTTCTTCTATCCGCCGCTGTCTGGAAGTCACCCGCGCACGCGGCACACTGGTGCAGGTCGGCATGGGGCCGGTGGTGAATGAATTCCCGCTGATGATGCTGATTGCCAAAGAAATTAACTGGGTCGGCAGCTTCCGTTTCACCGGGGAATTTAATACGGCGGTGGAATGGCTGGCGAATAAAACCGTCGATCCGATGCCGTTACTGTCAGCGGAATTCCCGCAGGAAAGTCTGGTGGAAGCGCTGGACTATGCAATGGATAAATCCAAAGCATCGAAAGTTCAGCTGGTTTTCTAGTCTGCAGACGGATTCACAATATCAAAACATCGTTTCATTTTATGATGTCCTCTGATTTTCATCCTCAGAGGACATTTGCATTATGGTGAAGGATAACGCGAAAAAGCAGGTCGCGCTGCTGCTGGCCGACGGATTTGAAGAAGGCGAAGCGGTGATTGTGCTCGATATTCTCGAGCGGCTGGAAATTCAGGTCACTACGCTGGCCTGCCAGAAAAGCCTGACGCTGCGCACTTACCACGGCATTCAGATGCAGGCCAATGAATTGCTGAGCGCACAGGGCGATCGTTTGTATGACGCGGTGGTGATGCCCGGCGGCCCGGAAGGCTCGGTGGCGCTGGCGGCCAGCAAAGATGTCGTGGAATTTGTCCGCCGTCATGACGAAGCCGGAAAACTGATTTGCCCGCTGTGCTCGGCGGCCGCGCGCGTTCTGGGCGGTAACGGCCTGCTGAAAGGGCGGCGTTATGTCTGTTCCGGCGATTTATACAAAGACGTCAAAGACGGTGTTTATGTGAATCAGTCTTTTGTTGAGGACGGCAATCTGCTCAGCGGAAAAGGCTTAGGGCTGGCATTTGATTTCGCTTTCCAGCTGGCGTACCGCCTGACCGGCGACGCCCAGACCACCAATTTTCAGGCCGATCACATCGATTATCACCACTGGCGCGCTGACCAGAAAATCTGATTTTTATCAGCGGGCGATGCAGGTCGTCCGCCAACATCAGTATCATGTCCGTTTTTGGCATTCTCCCGGCAGGTTTTCAGGCGCAGACTGTTTTCACATTCACCAGACGGAGTCCGAAAATGACCCACAGCGCCCTGTTAAATATCGACGTGCAACGTTCTTTCGAGCAAAAAGATTTCTGGCAGCAGGATGATTTACCGGCTTTCAGCCAGGCATTAACCCGCCTGATCGACGGCTGTCAGACCCGTAAAGTTCCCATCATCGACGTGTTTCATGTCAATCCTGACGGTGTGTTTTCGCTTGAATCCGGGCTGGTCACGCCGATGGCTTTTCTCACCCATCAGCCGCAGCACGTTGTCCATAAACATGTTCACAATTCCCTGACCGAATCCGGCCTCGACGCGTGGCTGCGGGAACGAGGTATCACACATCTGATCATTGCCGGAATGCGTACCGAACAATGCTGTGAAACCACGGCGCGCGTGGCGTCCGATCTGGGTTACACAGTGACGTTTGTTACCGAAGCGACGCTGACGTTTCCGATGACGCACGCCAGCGGCGTGACGCTGAGCGCGGCTGAAATCAAATTGCGCACCGAGCTGGTGCTGGCCGACCGTTTTGCCACGATTACCGACGTCAGCGGCGCACTGGCGGAACTCGCTCGCGCTGTGTGAAGATAGGCGCAGTGATGATGAATCTGTGAGGCGATATGCAACGAAATGTCTACTTTATGACGCTGCCGGGCGTGATGGCCTTAGACCTGACCGGTCCGGGGGAGGCACTGCGTATCGCCGGGCAGTTTGCGCTGCACTACATCGGCCCGCTGCCGGAAATCACGATGTCGACCGGGCTGACGGTCAGCCATTTGCAGCCACTGCCGGAAACGTTGCCGGAAGGCAGCATTCTGATCATGCCCGGCGTTGATCGTTCGGAAGAAAATTTTTCCTCACCCGTCGCCCAATTTGCCTGTGACTGGCTGCGTCAGCAAAAAAATGCCATCGAAAACGGTTTGCTGACGCTGGTTTGTATCTGTTCCGGTAGCCTTCTGGCGGGAAAGGCCGGGCTGCTCGACGGCTATCAGTGCACCACGCATCACGACGTGATCGCGCGTCTGCGCCAGCAGGTGCCTGCCGCACAGGTGAAAGATAACCGGATATTTGTCGAGGATCGTTCCGTGCTGACCAGCGCGGGGATCAGCGCCGGTATCGATCTGGCACTGCACCTGATCGCCACGCATCTCGGCCCGCAGGCCGCGCTGGACGTCGCCCGCGAAATGGTGGTGTATTTCCGCCGCGGCGGCGATGATCCGCAACTCTCCCCGTGGCTGCGCTACCGCAATCATCTGCATCCTGCCGTCCATCGTGCGCAAAACCTGATGGCCGCCGAACCGGAATCTCCGTGGCAGGTGGAAGACGTCGCCGCCAGAGCCCACATCAGCGGCCGCCACCTGACGCGCCTGTTCCGCCAGCATCTGGGTATCAGCGTACGCGACTACCACGAACAGCTGCGCATCGCCGTCGCACAACAACGCATCCGGCAAGGATCAGGCATCGAGAAAGCCGCCCTCGCCGCCGGATTTTCCTCTGCAAGACAATTCCGGCGGGCGCAGGAGCGCTGGAATGATGGCGTTGCTGATTGCAAGTTGAGCAATAAGTGAGTAAAATTTTACTCACTGACGGTTTGTGGGACTGAATAGCAACGCTAAACAGTACGTCAGTGTCTGCCTTTAAAGGTCGCTGGCCGTGCCGCGATAAGATGAAAAATCTAAAGACCTCCGCCTGAAGCTGTAAAATAAAAAAGCGACCCTGAGTCGCTTTTTTGTTATCTGCGCTTTGCCGGCAGTTTTATTCCTTTCATTCTCGCATCAAAAATATACCAAAAACTGAATCGCCCGTTTACACCAACCTGTCCGGCCCATTTTTCTCTCGGATAACCTGTCATTACTTTTAATCGGATATCACTCGCAGGATGTGTGTTTTTCGTTATCTCAAAAAACATACAATAATCTACACCCATATAATGTTCTTCAAGATAATAAAAGGTGTCCTGATGCTGATGAGGAGTTCTTGCTAATATCGCATTTTCGTTAATCAATTTATTAACAAGGTCGGGTAAGCGGCATGAATAAAAATAACGCTCCCGGCAGAAATAGCGCCGGTGCTTACCAGGGCTGTGCGGATAAACCCAGAGCTCAGACTCAGCCTGATGTGCTGTAAAACAATGATCAGTATAAACAATAAAAATCTGCAACTGACGAACTGGAAAGTCATGGCTGGCAGGCCTTACCGCGGTAATTGTCGATGCCCGCAGATGTTCCAGCGAATAAATCTCACCGTTGATTTCAAAGGGCAGCCAAAATGTCATGTTGATTTGCCTGAAAAAAGGAAATGAAAGAGTATCCAGAAAAAACAGACAAAGATAATGAAATAGATTAATCGTCCTGCGGTACATTCCTGACATAATAAAATAGACAAAGGAATTAATAATATAACCCAATATCATTCACGCCAGTTATAATCACATTACTCCGAATTAACTCACCCAATTCCGCCGGTCAATTTTCCCCAGCGCCATCGCCAGCAGCAGGCCGCCGCCGAGCCCGCAGATAAACAGGTACGCGACATTGAGCAGCGGGAATTGGGGGAAATCGAGATGGCGGCCGCGCAATCCGATGATAATCAGCGCATGAAAGCCGTAGATAGCCAGTGAATGGCGTGAGATCAGCGCAAATCCCGGCAGGATGCGCAGTGCCAGCGCATTCTTAAACACCACAAACAGTGATATGGCGGAGATAAACACCAGCGGGCCGGTGTAGACGTAGAAAGTATCGGCGAAATTCTGGTTAATCAGCATCTGCCGGTAAGTCCCGTCCGCAATCGCCAGCGTGCTGAGAACGAAAACGGCCACGGCGGTCAGCGTCACGCCGGATTTTCGGGTATCAAGCTGGCTGATGGCGCGCCCCATCAGGGCATACAGGACGTAATAAAACGTGTCGCCGCTGATGTACAAATCCAGCGGTAACAGATGGATTTTCTGCCAGGTGAAAGCCGGAAGCTGCGGGTTCGCCAGCACGCCGAGCAGTATTCCGGCGATCAGCAGATATTTGCCAGACACAGTTTTGACGTTTATCAGCGGGGAAAGGAGGTAAACCACGATAATCGCGTAGAAGAACCAAAGGTGATAAAACACCGGTTTTTCCAGAATCAGACGCAGAGACGGCCAAAATCCAATCTTTGTCATCGTGAGGATATAGATAAGCGAGACAACGCTGTAAAAAATCAGGCATAGTGTGACGCGCAGGAAATGCCGTTTTTGTGCGCTCCGTTCACCAAAAAACAGCGCGCCGGAAATCATAAAAAATAGCGGTACACAGACACGCGAAGCCGAATTGAGCAGATTGGCAACGGTCCATTCCGCCGTGTGTATCGCCGAAAAATTCACTACCAGTGACGTGCTGGCGTGAATCATCACCACCATCATGCAGGCGAGCGCGCGCAGGTTATCTATCCAGCTGATTTTTTGGCTCATTACCTGCGATTTCCTTCCCGTTGATGTGCTGTTTGCAGCGTAGTCACCTTTTTGAACGTAAACAAGGCAAAAGTGCCGATCTCAGATTGTGCTTAACGTGAATCAGAAGATTGCGCTACGCTCAATAAATGGGCAAAATAACGCCCATTACTGCCTCGCTTGCGAATCCCGCCCGGACAGTCTCTTATTCTTCCGCTAATAATCAAACGATTAGCCTTACGTCTGTGAAATAAAAATATGCATAATTCTCCAAATACTGCGTCCCTTCTGGGGCGGCAGGCGCTTTTGTTCCCTCTGTGTCTGGTGTTGTTCGAGTTTGCGACCTATATCGGCAACGATATGATCCAGCCGGGCATGCTGGCCGTCGTGGCTAATTTTAATGCCGGGGAAGAATGGGTGCCCACCTCAATGACCGCGTATCTCGCGGGCGGAATGTTCCTGCAATGGCTGCTCGGGCCGCTGTCCGACCGGCGCGGGCGGCGGCCGGTGATGCTTGCGGGCGTCAGCTTTTTCATCGTCACCTGTCTGGCGATTCTGTTCGTACAGAACATCGAACAATTTATGGTGATGCGCTTCCTTCAGGGCATCAGTCTGTGCTTTATCGGCGCGGTGGGGTATGCCGCGATACAGGAATCCTTCGAGGAATCCATCTGCATCAAGATCACGGCCATGATGGCAAACGTCGCGCTGATCGCACCGCTGCTGGGCCCGCTGGCCGGTGCGGCGCTGATCCACGTTGCGCCGTGGCAGCTGATGTTTGTGATTTTCGCCGTGCTGGCCTCGATTTCGCTGTGGGGGTTGTGGAAATCCATGCCAGAAACCGCGTCACGCCTCGGCGAGAAGTTTTCCATGCCAAGCCTGCTGCACGATTACAAACTGGTGCTCAAAAACCGCCAGTTCCTGTGTGGCGCACTGGCAATTGGCTTTGCCAGCCTGCCGTTGCTGACGTGGATTGCGCAGTCGCCGGTCATCTTAATCAGCGGCGAAGGCTTACCGGCGTACGATTACGGCCTGTTACAGGTGCCGATTTTCGGTGCGCTGATTATTGGTAACGTTACGCTGGCGCGCCTGACCGGCAAACGGACGGTCGAATATCTGATTAAACTCGGCGCGGGCCCGATGGTTGTCGGTCTGCTGATTTCCGCCGTGGCGACGCTTTTCTCCGCCCATGCTTATCTGTGGATGACCGCCGGTCTGAGCCTTTACGCTTTCGGGATTGGTGTGGCGAACGCCGGTTTGTACCGCCTGACGCTGTTCTCCAGCGACATGAGCAAAGGTACCGTTTCTGCGGCGATGGGCGTCATCAGCATGATGATTTTCACGTTAGGGATTGAGCTGGCGAAAGTGGCTTACGTCGAAGGTGGTGCGGGAATGTTTAACCTGTTCAACCTGCTGAGCGGCCTGTCGTGGCTGGCCCTGGTAGTCGTTTTCCTGCGCAGTCGTCAGGTTGTGCTGCCGCCAAACAGCGTAGTTTGATTTCGTTCTGAGTCGCCATTAATACCCCCTTCGCAGGGAGCAGATCGCGCTTTTGCTCCTCCCCCTGCGAAGGGGGAGGCTGGGAGGGGGTTGAGCAGACAGCTCAGTGTTTAGAATAACCCCATCGGTTTACTCGAATATGAAACGAGCAAACACTTGGTTTGCTGATAGTGATCCAACATCATCTTATGGGTTTCACGCCCGATACCGGATTGTTTGTAGCCACCGAACGCCGCATGTGCCGGATAGGCGTGGTAGCAGTTGGTCCAGACGCGACCGGCCTGAATGTTGCGTCCCATGTGATACGCCACGTTGCCGTCACGGCTCCAGACGCCAGCACCCAGCCCATACGCCGTGTCGTTGGCGATTTGCAGCGCTTCATCCATATCTTTAAACGTGGTCACCGCCAGCACCGGCCCGAAGATTTCTTCCTGGAATACCCGCATGTTGTTTTTACCCAGCAGGATGGTCGGTTGCAGGTAATAACCGTCGTTCAGCGAGCCTTCGAGTTTTTTCTTCGCGCCACCGGTCAGCACTTCCGCGCCCTCTTTCTTACCGATTTCGATGTAATCCAGAATGGTTTTCATCTGTCCGGCAGAAACCTGCGCGCCCATCTGGGTTTCGATATCCAGCGGGTTACCGGTTTTGATGGCTTCTACGCGTTTGATGGCGCGTTCCATAAAGCGTTCGTAGATGGATTCCTGCACCAGCGCTCGGCTCGGGCAGGTACAAACTTCGCCCTGATTGAACGCAAACAGCGCGAAACCCTCCAGCGCTTTGTCAAAAAACTCATCTTCTTTGTCCATCACGTCGGCGAAGAAAATATTCGGGGATTTGCCGCCCAGTTCCAGCGTAGCCGGGATCAGGTTTTGTGCCGCGTAACCGGCGATTTGCTGGCCGACTTCGGTCGAACCGGTAAAGGCGACTTTGGCGATACGTTTGGACGTCGCCAGATATTCGCCGATTTCACCGCCTGAACCGTTCACCACGTTGATGACGCCCGCTGGCAGAATGTCCTGCACCAGTTCCATCAGCAACAGCACGGAAAGTGGGGTCAGTTTGGCTGGTTTGAGCACGATACAGTTACCGGCAGCCAGCGCCGGTGCCATTTTCCAGCAGGCCATCAGCAGCGGGAAGTTCCACGGGATGATTTGCGCCACCACGCCCAGCGGCTCGTGGAAATGATAGGCGACAGTTTCGCTGTCGATTTCGCTGATCCCGCCTTCCTGCGCACGCACGCAGGACGCAAAATAGCGGAAATGGTCGATGGCCAGCGGAACGTCCGCACCGCTGGTTTCGCGGATCGGTTTCCCGTTGTCCCAGGTTTCGGCATTCGCCAGCAACTCAATGTTTTCTTCCATCCGGTCGGCGACTTTCAGCAGCAAGTTTGCCCGCTGCTGCACCGGCATTTTGCCCCAGTCACCTTTGGCTTTGTGCGCGGCGTCCAGCGCCAGCTCAATATCATCGGTGCCGGAACTGGCGACTTTGCACAGCACCTCACCGGTCACTGGCGTCAGATTGTCGTAATACTCTTTTTTCACCGGCGCGACCCATTCGCCGCCAATGAAGTTGTCGTATTGTTTTTTGAGTTTGAGCGGGAAACCGTATTCTTCCGGTTTGACGGCATGAGGATTTTTATCATAAGCCATGATGGAACTCCTTTATGCAGCAGGTTTTAGCAGAGCGCTGCATAAAGTTTAGGCAGTGAAAATCTAACCGACGGGATGTAAAGAGAACTCTTCGAGCGGCTTCACACCTTTTTTGCTGCAACGCTGGCGTTACCGCTGGCAGGGGGTGTCGTGCGCGCAAAACTCTCGCGCAGGAACAGGCGTTCAACCAGTTTGATCAGCGCCGGACGCTCAACACACCAGCCCGGCGCAATGCGGCGAAAGTTGATATAACCGAGCGAACAGGCGGTGGCGATATCGGCGACGTTAAGATGGTCAGAATTCAGCAGCGTGCGGTTTTCGGCGTGTTTTTCCAGCGCGTCCAGCCCGCGCAGAAGTTTCTCCCGCTGGCGTAAAATCCAGGCTTCGTTGCGTTTAACGGCTTCACGGCGGTTTTCCAGCACCAGCGCGACGGCGGCGTCTGTCACGCCATCGGCCAGCGCTTCAATCTGTTTTACCCGCAACGCTTCCAGCGGCTGCCACGGCAAAAAGGTCGGCGCGACGTTCATCAGCTCGATGTACTGCACAATTATGGGGGAATCGTAAAACACTTCGCCGTCGTCAGTGACCAGCGCGGGGACTTTGCCAAGGGGATTAAACTGGGTGATTTTGCAGCCCGCGTCGTGCGGCACGTCGTTGATGAAATCGAACGGGATACCTTTTTCCAGCAACATCACCGAAATTTTGCGCACATACGGGCTGGTATAACTGCCGATCAGTTTCATCTGAGCCTCCACGTTTTTCACCGGAACCTCTGTTAAAGCTAGCAGCCACGGCACGCTTTACCAGTAAAGACGCGACGGACTGCCAGCTTTCAGAGTCATCCTGCGGGGAACAGGAAGGGGTTCACGCCGCTGCCAGTAAAGCCTTTATCTTCCATGCGGTCGTCGAGCAACAGCGTGGCGAGATCGTCGGCGACGGCATCGGCCTGCGGATCTTTATCCTGATAAATCACTTTGAGATACGCGCCGCAATCATCGCAGGCTTCGGCTTTGATCGTCGCCTGCTCAGCACCGGCGGTATCTTCGCTTAAAGACCAGTAGTGAAGATTGCCCATTTCGTCGCAATTGCTGCATTTGGCGCGCACGACGTGCCATTCGCTTTCGCACAGATTGCAGTGCAGATAGCGCAGGCCGTTATTAGCCCCCATCGCAATCACCGCCGAAACCGGAATGCTGCCGCACACCGGACAAAACTGGCGGCTTTCACCATAATCGGCGCGGCCAACGCCACGAAGCTGCGCAGCCATCTGCGCCCAGTACAGCGACAGCGCCGCCCAGATAAACGGCGCTTTGTCAGCAGGAACGTGTACGAAATCCTGGTTCAGTAATTGCGTCGCCATCATTTCCCGCTGAAGGCTCGGGGAATGTTCGAGGCGTTCCAGTACCTGGCGCACTGTTTCATCGGCACCCGGTTTGAGTTCCGCAATCAGCGCATCCAGCAGAACCAGCCAGTGCGGCGTTCGCGGAAACAGGCTGCAATCGAGCGGTGGTTTACCGGCGGCTTTTTGCAGTTCTTCGCTGAGGTCAATTTCCAGCGGGAATGCCGCCAGAACGCGCTGCTGCGCGTCGCAAATCGTCGCGGCAAAATTCAGATACCCGTCCAGCGGGCTGTCTTCAGCCAGTGCGCGCAAACGATCGGCGCGGCGCTGGTAAAGGTTTTTCAGATTGGCGAACAATACGGGCGGGATATTTCCCGCCGTTTTGCCGTCAGCCAGTTCGTCCTGTGGAACAATCTGTATGCTCATCCGGCTTTCCTTTCATCCTTGTCTTTTTTCAGTTGTTCAGCACGCACCTGACGATACCAGCGAGGATGATGATATTTCGCCCATGACGCCGGAACTTTGCCTTCCGTCATGGCCGTGATGGAGCCTCTCGCCCAGGTCGCCGCGTATACATGCATGATAATCACCAGAATCAACCCGATACCGGCCAGCGAATGCACCAGCAGTGCAAGGCGGATCAGCGGGATCGGGAAGTAACCGGCAAACCACGGGCGCCAGATAATGACGCCGCTCGCCATCAGCAGAACCAGACAGCTGATGGCCGCCCAGAATACGCATTTCTGACCGAAGTTATAGCGACCGGTGTCTCCGACTTCTTCATTCATCAGGACTTTATGAATATTTTTCGCCCACACGATGTCATCTTTTTCCGGCAGATTGTGCTTCCAGTAACGGAAGAACATGCCGAGGAAAGAGACGAACATCACCACGCCGAAGAACGGATGCAGAATGCGCGCCATTTGCGGGGTGCCGTAAACGTTCATCAGCCAGTTAAATGACGGGAAAAAGAAGCCGATGCCGCTGAGTGCGAGCGTCACAAAACAAAAAGCGACGATCCAGTGATTGAGGCGTTCCACCAGGCTATAGCGCTGGATTAACTTCTCTTTTTTCATGGGTGTGTCTCCTCATCATTCTGTTTTTCTTCCTCTTTCTCATCTGCGTGATCTTCTTTCACGTAGTTTGGCCCCACGCCAAGGAAGTGGAAGGCCGCCGCCGCGAAGGTCACTGCAAAACCAACGGCCGCCAGCGGTTTCCAGATGCCTTTCCAGAGCGTAACCGCCGTGCTGATGGCCGGGTCTTTTGGCAGGCCGTGGTACAGGTCGGGTTTGTCAGCATGATGCAGCACATACATAACGTGCGTGCCGCCGACGCCCTGCGGATCGTACAAACCGGCCTGTTCAAAGCCGCGCCCTTTCAGCTCGCTGACACGTTCTGCCGCCAGCTCCTGCATTTCCGTTTTGGTCCCGAAATGAATCGCGCCGGTCGGGCAGGTTTTCACACAGGCAGGTTCCTGCCCGACGCTGACGCGGTCAACGCACAGCGTGCATTTGTAAGCGCGGTTATCCTGCGGGTTAATGCGCGGGATGTTGAACGGGCAACCAGCGATGCAGTAACCGCAGCCGATGCAGTGTTCCGACTGAAAATCGACGATGCCGTTGGCGTACTGAAGGATTGCGCCTTCCGCCGGGCACGCTTTCAGACAGCCCGGATCGGCGCAGTGCATGCAGCCGTCTTTGCGGATCAGCCATTCCAGCTTGCCGTTCTCTTCCACTTCCGAGAAACGCATGACCGTCCAGGATTTCGCGCTGAGATCCATCGGGTTGTCGTAAACGCCGGTGTTCACGCCGACTTCATCGCGCAGGTCGTTCCATTCGGAACAGGCGACCTGACAGCCTTTGCAGCCGATGCAGGTGGTGACGTCGATGAGTTTCGCCACTTCCTGCTGATGATCGCGGGCACGCGGCGCTGGCGTGAACCCGTTGGTTGCGGACTTACGAAGTATGTCCTGAGATTGCATTGCCATAATTCGCCTCCGTTAAACCTTTTCCACGTTAACCAGGAACGCCTTGAACTCCGGCGTTTGCGAGTTAGCGTCGCCGACTGACGGCGTCAGCGTATTGGCCAGATAACCTTTACGCGTCGCACCTTCAAAACCCCAGTGACACGGGATGCCGATGGTATCGACATGTTTGCCGTCGATGGTCAGCGGGCGGATGCGTTTGGTCACCACGGCTTTCGCCACGATAAAACCGCGCTTCGAGGAGACTTTAATCTCATCGCCCTGAGCGATATTTTTCGAGGCGGCCAGACTTTCGCCGATCTCGATAAACTGCTCAGGCTGCGCGATGGCGTTCAGCAAGGCGTGCTTGGTCCAGTGGCGGAAAAGTTCGGTGATCGAATAGGTGGTCGCGACGTAAGGGAAGTCTTTCGCGGTGCCCATATTCGGTAAATCGCTGGCAAAAATGCGGGCGACCGGATTGGAGATCACGTCCGGATGCAACGGGTTGGTGCCAATCGGCGATTCGATCGGTTCGTAATGCTCCGGGAACGGGCCATCGGCCATTTTGTCGGTCGCAAACAAACGCCCGACGCCTTCCTGTTGCATGATGAACGGCCCGACGCCGGTGCCCGGCGCGGCGGTGCTGTAATCGGCAACGTCGAAACCGGTCCATTTCGCGCCATCCCAGCGGATGATTTCACGTTTTGGATCCCACGGCTGGCCCTGCGGATCAACGGAGGCGCGGTTATACAGAATTCGACGGTTCAACGGCCAGCTCCATGCCCAGCCGGACGTACAGCCCAGACCGGACGGATCGGCGTTATCGCGGCGCGCCATCTGGTTACCGGCTTCGGTCCAGCTGCCGGCGTAAATCCAGCAGAAACTGGCGGTCGAACCGTCATTTTTCAGGTGCGCAAAGGTGGAAATCTGCTGCCCTTTTTTCGCCAGAATATTGCCCTGATCGTCGCGGATATCCGCCAGCGCTTTGCCGTTGGCTTCGCGGGCAATTTCTTCCGGCAGCGGGTCAAGTGGATCCTGATAATCCCACGCCATGTTCATTACCGGCAGCGGATTCGCCCCGCCTTCTTTCTGGTACAGTTCTCGCAGTTTCATGAACAGACGCGCGATGATTTTGCCGTCGTGCAGCGCTTCACCCGGTGGCTCAGACGCCTGGAAGTGCCATTGCAGCCAGCGGCCGGAGTTCACGATTGAGCCATTTTCTTCCGCAAAACAGGAAGACGGCAGGCGGAACACTTCGGTCTGAATGTCGGCAGTTTGCACGTCGTTCATCGCGCCATGGTTCTGCCAGAAGTTCGAAGACTCAGTCACCAGCGGGTCGATCACCACCATGTATTTCAGTTTTGAAAGCGCACGAGAGGATTTGTTTTTGTCCGGGAAAGCCGCCAGCGGGTTGAAGCCCTGCACGATATACCCGTTGAGTTTGCCCTGGGTCATCAGCTCGGTCTGTTGCAGCACGTCGTAGCTTTTGTCCCATTTCGGCAACCAGTCATAACCCCAGTCGTTGTCCGCCGTGGCGTGTTCGCCCCAGAAACTTTTCATCATGCTGACGAAGAAGTTTGGCGTGTTTTTCCAGAAGTTAACCTGATTTTCGACCAGCGTTCCCGGCGTAATTTGCTTCAGGTAATCGGTGATATTGGTTTGTTTCTCAGACGGCAGCGGCATGTAACCCGGCAGATTGAGCGACAGCAAACCAAGATCGGTATAACCCTGAATATTCGAGTGGCCGCGCAGCGCATTGACGCCGCCACCAGGCATGCCGATATTGCCGAGCAGCAACTGAATCATCGCCGCACAGCGGATGATTTGCGCGCCGCCGGTGTGGTGCGTCCAGCCCAGTGCATACAGGATGGTGGAAGTTTTATCGCGCGCGCAGGTTTCCGCCAGAATCGAGCTTATCAGCAGGAAATCTTCTTTCGACGTTCCGCACAGGCGTTCGACCATTTCCGGCGTATAACGGGAAACGTGCTCTTTCAGCAGATTCCAGACACAGCGCGGGTCTTGTAACGTTTTGTCCTGTTTTGCGATACCGTTTTCATCGAGCTGATAATGCCAGCTGTCTTTGTTGTAGGATTTTGTGGTCGCATCAAAGCCGCTGAACAATCCGTCATTAAATTCATAATCTTCACGCACCAGCAGACTGGCGTTGGTGTATTCCCTGACGTATTCGGTCTGGATTTTATTATGCGTAATCAGGTAGTTGATCATGCCGAGCAGGAAGGCGGTGTCGGAACCGGCGCGGATTGGCGCGTAAATATCGGCGACGGCGGCACTGCGGTTAAAGCGCGGATCGACAACAATGACTTTGGCGTTATTTTTAGTTTTGGCTTCAATCACCCATTTGAATCCGACCGGATGGGCTTCCGCCGCATTACCGCCCATAATCAAAATGACGTTGGCGTTTTTGATATCCACCCAGTTGTTGGTCATCGCACCGCGACCAAAGCTAGGCGCTAATGCCGCCACAGTCGGACCATGACAAAGACGGGCCTGACAGTCGATGGCGACCATACCCATTGCGCGGGTGAATTTCTGATCCAGCAGGCCGGTTTCGTTACTGGCCGCAGACGAACAGAGCATTCCGGTGGTCAGCCAGCGGTTAACGGTGACGTTATTTTCGTTTTTCTCGATAAAGTTGGCGTCGCGGTCATCTTTCATCAGGCGGGCAATACGGGAAATCGCCTCGTCCCAGGTGATACGCTGCCATTTATCTGAGACCGGCGCACGGTATTCCGGGTATCTCAGACGGCCTTCGCTGTGAATATAATCCAGCACACCTGCCCCTTTCGGGCACAATGAGCCACGACTGACCGGATGATCGGCGTCACCCTCTACGTGGAAGATATTTTCAGTGACGTTTTTTGCGCCATCGCCCTGGCTGTAAATCAGCATGCCGCAACCGACTGAACAGTACGTGCAGTTATTGCGGGTTTCACGCGAACGAAGCAGCTTATACTGGCGGGTTTCTGCCAGCGCGATTGTCGGGGCGAAACCTAACAATGCTGCCGTGGTGCCGGCCATACCACCCGCACATATCTTGAATAATTGTCTTCTGCTGACCTGCATGAAAGACTCCTTCCCATCATTTGTTAACACATTGCATTTCAAATTGGCGCTTTCCCCGTCAGACGCGGAAGCGGTAAAATTAAGACTCATTACCCATATTTTTTGTACGGCTTATGTAGCCGGATTGTTTATAAGGTTATTGCCAATGGATGTCCATCAAGTAAACGAACTGGGCGAAAAAGATGACAAAAAAGTGACTCAGATCATCGGAGTGCGCCAAAAAACGGTGATGCAGCGCGCCCGTCTGGACGCGCCTGAAGAGGACTGGATTGCTGAAGAAGTGCCCGTCGCGCTGGTCTATAACGGGATATCGCACGTGGTGATGATGGCGTCGCCAAAAGACTTTGAAGTCTTCGCGCTGGGATTTTCGCTTTCGGAAGGCATTATCGAATCAGCCAGCGACATTTACGGAATGGACATCACGCAAAACTGTAATGGAATCGAAGTTAATATTGAGTTATCGAGCCGCCGCTTTGCCGGGCTTAAAGAACGCCGCCGCGCAATGGCGGGCCGTACCGGTTGCGGTGTCTGCGGTATCGAACAGCTGGGCGATCTGTTTCGCCCGCTTGCGCCGCTGCCGTTTACGCAAACCTTCGATCTGGCGAATCTGGACGCCGCGCTGCACCAGCTGAAATCCGTTCAGACCATCGGTCAGCTGACCGGCTGCACACACGCCGCCGCGTGGATCACACCGGATGGCACACTGTCGGGTGGCTGCGAAGACGTGGGACGTCACGTGGCACTGGATAAAATGCTCGGCCTGCGCGCCAGACAAAACGACTGGTACACCGGCGCTGCGCTGGTGTCTAGCCGCGCAAGCTATGAAATGGTGCAGAAAGCCGCGATGTGTGGCGTCGAAATTCTGTTTGCCGTCTCCGCCGCCACGACGCTGGCGGTAGACGTTGCCGAAAAATGCAACCTGACGCTGGTCGGTTTCAGCAAACCAGGACGGGCGACGGTGTATACGCATCCTCAGCGGTTGCGGTAACCCTCTAAGCATCACGTGCCTTTAGACAATTTAGGATTGTTTGCGGTTATCTGGTTCTAAGCCCTCAATAACAGGGGCTTACGCGTAACCTCACGAAGCGTCGGGCTTAGATAATCATTTTCAATATCATTTAATTAACTATAATGATCCGACTGATTACGCGGTGCTCACAAAGACGGTGCCGCCCTACACTATGGAGACGATGAACATGAGTTATTCACTGCCATCACTGCCTTACGCATACGACGCACTCGAACCGCATTTCGACAAAGAAACGATGGAAATCCATCACTCTAAACACCACCAGGCTTACGTTAATAACGCTAACGCCGCGCTGGAAAGCCTGCCAGAACTGGCTGCGCTGTCTGTTGAAGAGCTGATTGCTAACCTGGACAAAGTGCCTGCGGACAAGAAAGTTGCACTGCGTAACAACGCAGGTGGCCACGCTAACCACAGCCTGTTCTGGAAAGGCCTGAAAACTGGCACTACCTTACAGGGCGAACTGAAATCTGCGATCGAACGCGATTTCGGCAGCGTTGATGCTTTCAAAGAAGCTTTTGAGAAAGCAGCAGCAACCCGCTTCGGTTCCGGTTGGGCATGGCTGGTTCTGAAAGACGGCAAACTGGCTGTTGTTTCAACTGCTAACCAGGACAGCCCGCTGATGGGCGAAGCTGTTTCAGGCGTTTCCGGTTACCCGCTGCTGGGTCTGGACGTTTGGGAACACGCTTACTACCTGAAATATCAGAACAAACGCCCTGATTACATCAAAGCCTTCTGGGCTGTTGTAAACTGGGACGAAGCAGCAAAACGTCTGGCTGAAGCGAAATAATTTCGCTTTACCGCCCTGAACGGGCACGATGTTTTCGCAAGAGGCAGGTCGGTGACCTGCCTTTTTTTATGCCTTCGTTTCAATACCCCCGACTTATATGCCCTGACTTTATGCAAAAAAAACCTAAGCCTGATCACTGTGTTACAGTGAATTATCCTCACCTCTTCCGCCATTTTTAGACCGCCCTCTCATTATTCAAAAATACCCCCCGACACCTATAAAGTTTCTCTTAAGTCCTGACGATAGATTGTTCACAAAGGCGTCACAAAATCGCAAATTTTATTGCATGGAATGCTTGACGGAGAACAGCAATGGGCAACGGCACGGGTCTTTCGCAGTGGATGAATAATCTCAAAGTCGGCACCAAACTGGGGCTCGGCTTCGGGTTGGTTCTTTTGATCGCCGCGGTGATCACCGCAGCCGGAATGATTAAGTTTAATGACATCAGCCAGCGCGCTGAGAAAGTTGATTTTAGTAATCAGATGAATGCGTTACTTAATGATGCCCGCCTCAGCCGCACGTTGTATCAGCTCAACTACGACCCTGCCTATCTCAAGCAAAATCAGGACAAAATTAATGCACTGTCGCAGCTGATTGCGCAGTCGAAAGGCAAACTGGAATGGGATGCGACCAGCCAGGCCGATCTCAATCAGGTACCGGTAAAAATCCGTGAATATCAGGTAGCGCAGGACGCCTTCAAACAGGCTGTCGACAGAAAAGATGCCGTGCGTGCCAGCTGGAACCTTTCCGAAACCGAAGCCGTTGTGAAGCGCCTGCAAGAGCAGCTGCGCGTAGAAGATGCCGATCCGTCGATTCGTCTTTCCCTTGCGGAAGTGATTCAGAAACTGATTAGCGTACGTTATTACGTGCGCGGCCTGTTGCTCAGCATCAACAAGGAGTCTGAGGCCACATTGTTGCAGGCCATCGACGATACGCAGGCCAACGCCAAAAAACTCAACGCACTGCTGCTCCCCAATCAGCAGGCGACACTGGCTCCGCTGATGACCGCGCTGGCGACGTACAAAAGCCACGTTGTGGCGTATATGCCAGCCTATGAAGATGAACAGAAAAACTCGCAACTTCTGTCTGTGAAAGCCGCGGAGATGAACGCGCTGGTGGCGAAAATCTTCGAAAACGAACTCGATAATACACACAACGATATCAGCAATGCGCAGATGATCATGATGGTGATTACGCTGATTGTAATGCTCGCCGGTATCCTGATTGCGTGGCGAATTACCCGTCAGATTGCGCAGCCGATCCGCGATACGCTGAAAACCGCCGAAGCCATTGCACAGGGTGATCTGACCGCTGCCCGAACCACCACGCGCCGTGACGAACTGGGCATGCTGATGAACGCCGTTGCCGGGATGAGCCAGAATCTCAGCACGATGATTTATGAAATCCGCTCAGGCGTCTCGCAGGTTTCCCACGCAGCAGCGGAAATCGCCGCCGGAAATACCGATTTGTCTTCACGCACCGAACAGCAGGCCGCCGCGGTTGAAGAAACGGCCGCCAGCATGGAAGAACTGAGCGCCACGGTGAAACAGAACGCCGATAACGCCCATCACGCCAGCAAACTGGCGAGCGAAGCATCGGGCACCGCCACCTTGGGCGGCAAACAGGTCGGCGAAGTGGTCGATACCATGCAGCAGATTTCCGGCAGTTCAAAACGCATCGCTGAAATCACCTCTGTCATCAACGGCATTGCGTTCCAGACCAATATTCTGGCGCTGAACGCCGCCGTAGAAGCCGCGCGCGCTGGTGAACAGGGCCGGGGATTCTCGGTGGTGGCGTCTGAAGTCCGCACGCTGGCACAGCGCAGTGCGCAGGCAGCAAAAGAGATTGAAGGACTGATTGCCGAATCCGTTGAACGGGTGAATACCGGCGCGAAGCTGGTGGAAAATACCGGGCGCACGATGCAGGACATCGTGAAATCCGTCTCGCACGTCCGCGATATTATGGGCGAAATTGCGTCGGCTTCTGACGAACAAAGCCGCGGGATCAGCCAGATTTCGCAGGCGATTGTTGAAATGGACAGCACCACCCAGCAGAACGCCGCGCTGGTTGAACAGTCTTCGGCGGCGGCGGATTCTCTGGAAGATCAGGCCGCAACGCTGACACAGGCGGTGTCGGTATTCCGTCTGGCCGAAAACGGCAATATGCTGAAAGCGCCAGACTCCGGCGCGCTGCGCCGCCCGGTTCTGCCGGCTGTACAGGGCAAAACCAGTCAGGATAACTGGGAAACCTTCTGATTTTCCCCTATCGCCCTGCGTAATTTTAGCGCAGGGCGATTCCTGATACTCCGAACCAGTAATGCAGGTTATGCTGAGGTTAACGACTGATTCCTCGCGGAGACCATATGCATTATCCCGACGTTTATATCGGCAATATCGAAAGCTACCCGGATTATTCGCCCAGCGCGATTGCCAAACGACAGATCGACGGTGCGGTCGTTCTGACGTCTGCCGGGCTCGAAGGCGATCAGCAGGCAGAAAAGAGTTATCACGGCGGCGCAGACCGCGCACTGTGCCATTTCCCTCGCGAACACTACGCCTGGCTGCGTCAGCAGTTTCCTGAAGAAGAAGAACGTTTCCATCCTCCCGCCTTCGGCGAAAATCTCTCAACGCTCGGCATGACGGAAGATAACGTGTTTATCGGCGATATTTTCCGCTGGGGCGAAGCGCTGATTCAGGTCACACAGCCGCGCGCGCCCTGTTATAAGCTCAATCATTTTCTGGGATGCAAAAACCTGTCGCCGTTGTTGCAACAAAGCGGCCGCTGCGGCTGGCTTTATCGCGTTGTTGGCACCGGAAATGTCAGCGGCGATCGCCCGCTGGAGTTGCTGACGCGTAACAGCGAAGTCTCCGTGGCTGAAGCGATTTCGATAGCCTTTAACATGCCGTTCGATGAGGAGCAGTACCGGCGTCTGATGTCTGCGGCGGGGATTTCGGCGAGCTGGACTAAAACCATGCAAATGCGGTTGGTGAATCGCAAGATCGAAGATTTTGGGCGGAGATTGTTTGGGAAGTAATGTTAACGCCCTCCCCCTTCGCAGGGGGAGGAGCAGGGCAAAACTTCACCCCCGGGAGTATTTCATCAGAATTCTTTCTTAGCGAAACCGGTGACGACTTTCAGGCCCATTTCGCGGCCCAGTGCGGTCATCGGGTGAACCACCACGATACCGCGCACGGTTTTCTTCAGCGTGCCCATATCAGCCTGTTCTTTCTTGGTGATTTCACGGCTGAACAGCTTTTCCAGTTTTTGCGCTTCGGTGCTGAGCTTTTTCACACGCACTTCTTTGAGACGCGCGATCTCGGCAGCCAGCTTTTCTTTCTCTTCTTCGTGCTTGTCGATCAGTTCAGCGTTACCTGCCTGAATAACGGTCGCATCTTTGTGATTCAGTGCATCCAGCATGTCGCTGAGACGCTTGATCTCGGCTTTTTCGACTTCTTTCATGGTTTCAGATCCGTTCATGCCGCAGCGGGCATAACTGTAAATTGGGAATAATAAACATCAGTGTATCAGGAAGTGCGCGATTCTTCAGCTTGCTCCTGCGTTTCTGCCAGCCCGGGCGGCAAGCCACACATCTCGCACGCCCGCTCGCCGATGCGGATCATCGCCGATATATAGCGGGTATCAAAAACATAGCAGCACGATAAACGCAGGCCGTTACTGTAGCGGCCACTCGGCGAATATAACTGTCCCGGCGTCATACAAATTTTATCTTTCAGCAACTGCTTAAACAGCGTGACACAATCCACGCCCGCCGGAAAATCGACCCAAATCACAAAGCCTCCCGCAGGTTGCGTGGCGCGCGTTCCCTGCGGGAAATGGCGGGCGATCAGCGCACGTGCCTGCTCGACCTGCGACGCGTAACGCTTACGCAAAGCCCGCAGATGATGGTCATAGCCACCCGATTCCAGAAACACCGTCAGCGTTTGTGAAAGCAATGCGGATTCTGCCATCGACGAGACCGCTTTGAGTTTATGTAGCTTGTCAGCAAAGCGCCCGCCTTCTACCCAGCCGATACGAAAATCGGGTGCCAGCGTTTTAGTGAAACTGGTGCAGAACAGGATCCAGCCATCGGTATCAAACGATTTCACCGCCGGAGACAACGTCGTACCGAACTGGATTTCCGCATAAAGGCCATCTTCAATCAGCGGGACCTGATGAACGTTCATCAACCGCGCCAGCCGTTTTTTGGCGGCCAGCGGCATGGTGAAGCCCAGCGGATTTTGCGCCGTTGGCATGGCGATCACCGCATTCAGGCGCTTCTCGCTGAGCAGCATTTCCAGCACATCCAGCGATAAACCGGTTTGCGGATCGGTCGGGATTTCCACCGCTTTCAGCCCGAGGCTCGCCAGCATTGGCAGCAGATAAAAATAGGTCGGCGTTTCCAGCCCGACGCTGTCGCCCGGTTTGGTGGTCACGCGCAGCGCCAGCTGTAACGCTTCCATACAACCGTGCGTAATCGTAATGTCGGTCGGTTCTAAAATCATGCCCAGCGCCAGCGCGCGGCGGGCGATTTGCTGTCGCAGCGCCGGATGCCCCGGCGGCAAAGCATATTTCCCGATCAAGTCCGGCTGACGGCGCAACAGGGACGACATAATGCGCCCGAGTTTTCCGCTCGGATAAAAGTCATTGGACTGCGGACACGCCAGCGAAAGATTGGTATACGCCGGGTCGGTTTGCGAGGCAAAAACGGTGTCGATCAGATCCAGTACTTCGTCTGCCGGTTCGGCGGCTGGCGTCTGAGGTTGTTCCTGCGGCGGCTGATGTTCCAGCGCGGGCAATGCGGCACGCACATAAAAACCGGACTGCGGACGCGCCTCAATAAAACCGCGATCTTCCAGCCGCCGGTACGCTGCCACCACGGTATTAATACTGACTGACCAGGTTTGTGCGCTGCGCCGTACCGAGGGCAAACGGCTGCCGGGCGCGAGCGTGCCCCGCCGGATGGCATCCGCCAGTTGTTCCGCCAGCTGGTTATATCGGGTGTCAGTGAGATCCGCAGTGTCAGTCATGGTGTCAGTTCCGTGAAAAGTGATGGGTACAGTTTTTTGTTACGCAATCTGTAACCATGACAATAGCGTATTTTTGGTTCTGTTACCTTCGACTGACTCTGATTATTCTGGTTCTCTGGAAAACAGGGGATGCAGGAAAACGAAAATGATAGATACCGCTTTTGTCAGTTATGTCACCGTGATGTCGATTACGCCCGGTCCGAACAATCTGTTGCTCGCTGCTTCCGGCGTCAATTTCGGGCTACGACGCAGCGTGCCGATGATGCTGGGGATCACGCTCGGCTGCGTGGTGCAGTGCGCGCTGATGACCTCGATGCTGGCGATTTTACTCAGCTGGATGAATGTGGTGCGCCTGCCGATGGCGGTGATCGGCTGTACCTATCTTTTCTGGCTGTCGTGGAAAATCTACCGTTCCGGCACGCCAAAAGAAGGCGAAAAACAGCAGCCGATGAATCTGTTCAGCGGTGCACTGTTTCAGGCCGTTAACCCGAAAGCCTGGCTGATGGCGACTAACGTCGCGATCCTGTTTACGCCACCGGACGGCAATATGCTGCATCACACGCTGCTGATTTGCGTCGGATTCGCGCTGATCAACCTGCCGTGCATACTGGTCTGGGTGGTGATGGGTGACAGATTACGTCAGGCTTTACGCGTGGAATGGAAGCTGAAACTGTTCAATACGATTATGGGCGGCATGATGGCGTTAACCGCGCTGTGGCTGCTGGTCGGCGAAGTGCGCCACGTACTGGCGTAACGTTATTTTTGCACCGGAGAAAGTCTTGAAGGCTGCTGATTGCTGATATGGGCGATCAGGCCGGTCACGGAAAGAACCATCGTGGAGCGGACGATTTGCTGGTAGCGCTGACGTTGCATGGCGATCAGCGATTCGTCGGCTTCACCGGGTTTGAGGAAGGTTGGTGCGGGCGGAAGCTCCGTCACGCAATGTAATTCACCAAACGGGCCAAGAATTTCATCGTCGGTAAAACGATACTCTTCGCCGTCGTAATTCAGTTCTTCCCGCAGCGCCATCAGTAATTCGGCGTCTTCATATTCATGACGGCTGATCACTCCCAGCGCGTAAATCAGTTTGAGACGCACAGATAAATCACCGAGCGGGCCGGTACCGGTCAGTAACGGTTCGACGGCATATTTCACCGCGTAATCGTCTTTGCGGAAAACCTGCACCACCAGAATATCCAGCGCTTCGGCCAGCAATTCCACGGCGGTCATCAAAAAGCTGCGCACGGTTTTACCCGCATTGAGCTTTTCAAGAACCCGGTTTTCAAACGCCTGAGCTTTTTCCATAGGGCTTACTTGCAGTAAAGTGCCGATGCTGACAGCGCCCCTGGCGTCATCCATGATGCGCGCATGTCGGGCAGAAACATCCTGCCCGACAGGGCTTTCTTTGCCTGGTGTTGGCGAAATCAAAATAAACGCAGTATTAGTGCATCGATTCGTAGAGAGCGACGGCTTTCGCCACAACTTCGCCATCTTCCGGCAGACCTGAAATCTGGGCGAGGGCGGCTTTTGGCCCTACTTTCTCCAGCAACTCTACCAGTTCTTTAGCTTGCGGGTCTTGCTCGCTGCGATAATGCATCGCGGCCGCAATCCCTCTGACAAGATTGTCGTTCGGCAGGCGGTATTCCTGCGTGCCCAGCAACGGTTTAATCAGCCGGTCGCCTGCGCTCAGTTTACGCAGTGGCTGACGGCCAACGCGTTCAACATCGTCATGCAGGTACGGATTTTCAAAACGAGACAGAATTTTTTCGATGTACGCAGAATGTTTTTCCGGATCAAAGCCGTAACGGCGGATCAGGACTTCACCACTTTCTTCCATCGCACCACGAACCACCAGACGCACTTTCTCATCGAGGATCGCATCACGAATCGTCGCGTGGCCTGCCTGCTGACCGAGATACGCAGTGATCGCATGACCGGTGTTCAGGGTGAACAGTTTACGCTCGACGAAGGCCATCAGATTATCCGTCAGCTCCATACCGGCGATTTGCGGCAACTCCCCTTTGAACTGGGTTTTGTCCACAATCCACTCGCTGAAAGTTTCAACGGTGACTTCCAGTGGATCGGTAGTACCCGCAGCCGCTGGCGGAACGATGCGGTCTACAGCGGAATCGACAAAGCCGATATGCGCTTCAACCCAGGCTTTTTCATCTTCCGGCAGCGCGTTGAATACATGCTGTTTGAACTGGCTGGTGCCCCGCACCATGTTTTCACAGGCGATAATATTCAGTGGCTTTTCGTTGCCCTGCTGATGACGCAGCACCAGACCTTTCGCCACGTTCGGTGCGATTTTTTCGAGCACGGTCGGGCCAACGGCGGTGGTCACTAAATCGACTTCGGCAATCAGGTTGATGGCATCCTGACCGGCGCTGTTCACGGCATTCACATTGCTGACAGGCTCAACGGTGGCCTGTTCACCGACAACGTGCACGTTGTAGCCTTTGCGGCTGTTCAGTGCATCCAGTAAAGCAGGGCTGACATCGGCAAATGTCAGTTCAGCCCCGGCATCAGCAAGTAATTTACCGATAAAACCGCGACCAATGTTACCTGCGCCAAAATGTAATGCTTTCATAATATTTCCTTCAAATCGGGGGCCATACTTTCTGGTAAAAAGCTTTAGGTAAAGCTGGGAGCCGCCCGGCTCCGAATCAACAAGCGGGTCTCAATATCAAGACCCGCTTAGTAACGCTCTACTGATTAACCGCGAAGAATCGTCAGAACTTCTTCAACGCTGGTGGTGTTCGCCAGACGTTCGATAACACCGTCTTCGTCAAGCGCAGTCGTCAGCTTGGTGATCACGTTGATGTGTTCGTTGTTGCGTGCGGCGATACCCACCACCAGACGCGCTGAATCATCTTCGTCTTCACCCCAGCGGATGCCCGCCGGATACTGACAGAACACGATACCGGTTTTCAGTACGCGATCTTTCGCTTCGATTGTACCGTGTGGCACCGCGATTGACTCGCCCAGATACGTGGACGTCAGTTTTTCACGCGCCAGCATCGCATCGACATATTCTGCCTGAACGTAACCGCCTTTAACCAGTTGTTCACCTGCAAAACGAATGGCGTCTTCTTTCGTTGCTGCGTGCAGGCCCAGGAAGATGTTGCTTTCGCTGATGCGGAACAGGTTTTCGTTTTCACTGTCGGACACGATGCTGTCGCCCAACGTGGTGGTCACTTTCTCTTTGTACTGGCTGCTTTTGTTCACTTCCACCAGACGGGAAGTCAGGTCAGTGTACAGGCCGCTGTCGAGGAAGTTAGTCAGCGAGATGTGCTGTGCATGTGGCACCTGGCGCATCGCACGTTCAGTCAGGTCACGGTGCGTAATCACCAGGTCCACATCGTCAGGCAGATTGTTGATCGCGCTGTTGGTTACGCTGATGTTGGTCAGCCCTGCATCCTGCACTTTTTTGCGCAGAACACCGGCACCCATTGCGCTGGAACCCATACCGGCATCACAGGCAACGATGATTTTGCGTACGGTAGACAGGTCGCCAGCAACGCCAGTCGCGCCTGCTTTACCGCCTTTAGATTCGGCTTTCATGTCCTGAACGCGACGGGTTGCGTCTTCCAGATCATCACCTTCTTTCGCCTTGGTGGTTTTGAGCAAGAAGGAAGAAATCACGAAGGACACCGCAAACGCAGCCACGATAGCAGCGATGTTAGCGAAGTACGCACCTTTTGGCGTCATCGCCAGCACGGCCAGGATTGAACCCGGAGAAGCCGGAGACACCAGACCGCCGTTCAGCATAGTCAGGGTGAACACGCCAGTCATACCGCCCAGAATAACCGCCAGTAACAGACGCGGGTTCATCAGAACGTACGGGAAGTAAATTTCGTGGATACCCCCCAGGAAGTGGATGATTGCCGCGCCGCCGGCAGATTGCTTAGCGCTGCCACGACCGAAGAACATGTACGCCATCAGGACGCCCATACCCGGACCCGGGTTCGCTTCGATCAGGAAGAAGATTGATTTACCGGTTTCAGTCGCCTGCTGGATACCCAGAGGAGAGAAGATACCGTGGTTGATGGCGTTGTTGAGGAACAGGATTTTCGCCGGTTCAACAAAGATAGAGGCCAGCGGCAACAGGTTATGAATAACCATGATATGCACGCCTGCAGCCAGCACTTTAGACAGCGCTTCTACCAGCGGACCGATAGCCAGGAAGGCGAGGATCGCCAGCAGCATACCGATAATCCCGGCGGAGAAGTTGTTAACCAACATCTCGAAGCCGCTTTTGATTTTACCGTCAACCCAGCGGTCGAAACGCTTGATTGCCCAGCCACCCAGCGGACCTGCAATCATTGCGCCGAGGAACATTGGCATATCCGCACCGACGATAACACCCATAACGGTGATTGCGCCGACCACACCACCGCGATCACCACCGACCAGACGACCACCGGTGAAACCGATGAGCAACGGGAGGAGATAAGTGATCATCGGGCCCACCAGCTTCGCTAATGTTTCATTAGGGATCCAGCCGGTAGGAATGAACAGAGCAGTAATGATACCCCACGCGATAAACGCGCCGATGTTGGGCATTACCATGTTACTCAGGAAGCGACCAAAGTTTTGAACCTTGATCTTAACGTCTGGTGAAAACATAAAACGCACCCCTATTGATACGCGCTGACAATAGAGCGCGTGATATCAGTTAATTATCGGTGACGGTTATTTCGGTTTTTCTGCCACTGCTTTAAAAATCCGTCCGTCGAATTGCTGTCTGCGAGGCGGACTCTACCACGTGATTATAGGCCTCGCGTAGCCACCCCACAGCCCGTGACAGAGATCACACGTATACGACCACTACCCCCTGTATTTTGGTGATCGCGATCACAAAACACCCCTGTAATCCGGCTACACAGACGATAATTTGAGCTTGATACGTATAAAAACGTGATGAAAGTCACTTTTTATTAACGAGTCTTTATCATAAAAACGTGATATTCATCACAAAGTATTTTTCGATAACCTTGCTTATTTCGCTTAAAAACCGTTCAGACGTGTCAGGTGAATGCGGAACTGAGTTTACGGGGGAGAGTTTGAAATAAAATTACAGAATGGGGTGCTGAAAAAAAAAGCGAGCTGTCTGCCAGCCCGCCGCTATTTAATGAGTTTTTCGCAGCGAAAAAATTACTTCCCGCCTTGCGCCTTAACAATGGCAGCCTGCAATTCTTCGGCTGAAACCGCACCCGGAAGCACGGTGGTGTTCGCCGCCGTTGCGCCGCTGGTTGGCATCACGACAAAGCCGGGTGTACCGCTGAAGCCCAGCGTACGGGCCAGTTCGTCATTGGAGGCTATCGCCTCATGCGTGGCTTTACGCTGCGCATCAGTAGGCTGGGTGGCTTTGGCCGCTTTCACCGCACCGGCGATATCGGCATCGGTCAGTTTACCTTCGTCATGGCCGGTGCGATAAATGCTGTTGTGGTAGTCGAAGTACGCCTGCGCGCACTTCTCTTTCCAGATAGCCATACCGGTTTCCGCCGCAGTAATGGACGCTTTCCAGCGGTCACCGAAGATTGGCCATTCTTTGAAGACGAAACGCACGTTCGGATTGGCTTTCACCGTTTGCTCGACTACCGGTGCCATGTGGCTGCAATACAGGCACTGGTAATCGAAGAATTCTACGAAGGCCACTTTGGCATCTTTCGGGCCATAACTCGGCGTGGCAGGGTCTTCAGTCAGGGCTTTTGAATTTGCCAGAACGGCACTCAGGGTTTCCTGTTGCTGCTGATCCGCCTGCTGTGCCTGCAACTTCTGGCTGACCTGCACCAGAATTTCAGGATGCTGAAGCATGTAATCTGCTGCAATTTTACCAATGGCTTCCTGTTGCGCCGGGGTGAAATCTGCCGTTGCGCTGTCAGTAGCAAAAGCCAGCGTCGGAGCCAGCACCAGAGAAGCCAACAGAGTCATCGTCTGACGTTTCATCAAAAATCCTTAAAGTGAAATACGGGGAAAACCGGACAGTTGCCTTCAAAAGTAGAGGAATTTTCCCGGCTTTGCAGGCTAAAAATTGTCATTTTTTATAAATCCCGCCGTCACTATCACTCAAAATGAAACGCGCCATCGCCCGACATTTGCAGCGTGATATCTGCCTGACGGCTATCCCTCAGAACCCGCGCCACATTGGGTCCGTCCGTGGCAGCGTAAAAATCACCGGCCCGGGCAGGCGTCAGTCCACCACGGATTTTACGTTCAATAAGACGACCGCGCAGGACTTCCGGACTGGCACGAATAAAGACGCTCAGATCGCAATTTTCTGTCAGTTGCCGCCAGCCGTCATCGTCAAGCAGCAGCCAGTTTCCCTCGACGACCAAAACAGGCGCGGTAACATGGATCGCGCCTTCGACCGGCTCATGCAGCGTGCGGCTGTACTCCGGCCAGCGGCTTCCCGGCTCGCGTAAAGCGATCAGTGCGTCCCGCAATTTGGTCACATCAAACGTCTGTGGTGCGCCTTTACGCTGACGCAAGTTGTGTGCGTCCAGCCAGTCATTGCGATGATGGAAACCGTCCATCGGCAGGGTCTGCAAAGGGACTAAATCCGGCGTTTCATGAGAAAGCTTTTGCCAGAATGCGGAAAGCGTCGATTTGCCGGTGCCGGGCGGCGCAACCAGAAACACCACCAGCGGGCGGTTAAGCAGGCGCTGCTGTGAAGAAAAACGTTGAAGAAGGGGAAGGTGTAGTTGTTCGATATCTTCGTCGGGGAAAAAAGCCTGCGTGGACAGTCCGTTAATGGTCAGCATCACGTTCATAAGTCAGTTCCTTGAGTAAATCCGTCACTGCCAGAGACAGTGCCGTCCTCATCAGATTGCCGTAACGCGCCTTACTGAAGGTTTCAAAACTGGCAAACTTCATTTTCTCGACAGACTGAAACATCAGCGTGTTATCCGTCACGCAGCTCAAATTCTGGAGAAATTCATAAGCCGTTTCTTCATGAAATTCCACAATCTCTGTCCCTGCTTTCAGGTGCTCGTCCAGCTGAGAAAACAGCAAAATATCGGCATAGACCGGTTTTTTGATTTTCCCCAGGGCATAAATCAGCCTCAGGGAAACATCAATACTGTCCAGCGGGCCTGATTTAGCGAGTAAGGGCTTTACGGCAAATTCGCGGATGTCCTCGTCATTATTGATAAAAAGGTGGGGAAGGAACTGTTTTATACCGCTGAGTAAAATGGCATTCGCGGCATGCAGAAAATCATTGAGATTCGTCTGGCCGGATAACCTCTCCAGCACCTGATCTTCAGTTAATACAGTCATCCTTCCCTTAAACACCGTCAGTAATGAGGAGAACCGATAATATTACAGCCCGGTGGAAACACCAAAATGGTTCAGCAGCGCCTGCTCGGCCTGCTCATTCCAGACGCTATGCGTCGGTGCTACCCGTTCCGCCAGCAGGGCAAACAGCGGATCGGTTTTGCCCAATTCTGCAAAATCTTCAATGGCGGTCAGCGGCAGAGAAATGCCGTTATAAATAAGCTTTTTACCGCCGGGAATATGCGGCAGATTGAGCACCGTTTCCGGTACAGCGTCCAGGCCGCCGATGTGCGTAATCATATAAGAAGGCTGAATACGTCCGGCCGCCGTCAGTGCCAGCGCCTCTTCCATATCGCCGGTCGAACCGCCGGATGTGCCGACAATGTGCGTAGAACCGTAGTGAACGTTATAGAAATTGAAGGGAACGTTGAAGTTTTTGTCGGTCGGTCCGGCAAAGAAATTCAGGCAACCGTCCTCGCCCAGCAGCGCGTCGCCCAGTTCGATAACTTCAGCCACGGCCGCGAAAACAAAGACATCATCATAACCTGCGCCGCCCGTCATTTCGCGCAACGTGGCAGCCGGATCAGACAACGTTTTACTGTTGATATACACCAGCTCGATGCCTTTTTCTGCCGCCATAGCCACCGGCAGAAGTTGCTCTGCGCGCGCCAGCCGTTGTTCGTCGATATCCACCACCACCACCCGCGCCGGACGCACATCGCCGTTGATCGCATAATCAATAGCACCAATGCCCATCGGCCCCGCGCATGCCAGCAGCGCCAGATTCCCACCCGCTTTAATTCCCATTTGATGTTCATACACATATTGCGTGGTGTGATAGCTGGCGTGATACGCGCCGATAATGCAGCACATCGGTTCAGCCAGCGAGGCGGCGGCGAAATAATGCCCTTCGTACGGCAGAACACAGCCCAGGTCGATAGCCAGTTTCGGGATGATCATGTACGTCGCGTTGCCGCCAAAGGTTTCGTAACTGTAACCGGCGGAATACCCGCTGGGCAGCCCCATCGCCGGTTGCAGCACGAAGCGTTTTCCCGCTTCAAACCGGTTCGTGAGATTTTTGCCCACCTGCACAATCACGCCCGCGCATTCGTGCCCCGTTACCGCCGGATGGTCGGCGATATCTTCCGGTACGCGTTTATGTTCACCGCCCAGCAAAGCGGCTTTGTAAGTCGAGAGGCAAACGCTGTCCGACACCACGCTCACCAGCAGTTCGTCATCGGTGATTTCCGGCAATTCAAATTCACGGAGTCTCACATCTTTTTTACCGTAAATGGCGGCGACTTTGGTTTTCATGCTGTTGCTCCTTGCTGAACCGGGGAAGTGATATCGGCAAACAACGCATCGAGCGCCGGATCGCCGAGATAGTTTTTAATCAGAATCAGTGGCTGGTCGGTCACACGCTGAGCGCGGCCTTCAAGACTGGCGTGGGTCACAATGATGTCGGCATCGGCCGGAATGTTTTCGATGGAGTAATGCTTCACTTCGATTTCATAACCGGCTTTTTGCAGCTTTTTGCGAAAAGTCGTCGCCCCCATCGCGCTCGACCCCATTCCCGCATCACACACAAAAGCGATTAACCGGATACTGGCCGCCACAGGCTGCATCCCGCTTTTGCCTTCGGCTTTGCGCTTTTTGCTGGCGGCCTGAGAATCCGCAAAACTGTCCTCCGCAGGGGATTTGTCCAGTTTCAGAATGGCAGAGGCGACGACGAAAGAGACCACGGTTCCGGCCAGCACGCCCGCACAGGTTCCCATAAAGCCCCCACGTGGCGTCAGTGCCAGATACGCAAAGATAGAACCCGGACTTGGCCCCGCCACCAGCCCTGCGCCAAAGAGCTCGAAAACATAAATGCCGGTCATGCCGCCCGCGATCATGGCGATAATCATCAGCGGTTTCATCAGTACATACGGGAAATACAGCTCGTGAATACCACCGAGAAAATGAATGATCATCGCGCCGGGCGCAGATTTTTTACTCAGCCCTTTGCCGAACAGCGAAAATGCCAGCAGGATCCCCAGACCGGGGCCGGGATTTGAGGCCACCATGAAATAAATAGATTTTCCGGCGACGGCGGTGTCCTGCATACCCAGCGGATAGTAAACGCCCTGATCGATGGCGTTATTCAGAAATAACACCTTGGCGGGTTCATTAATCACCGACAGCAGCGGCAGGTAACCGGTCGCCACCAGCGCCTCAATGCCCTGTTTCACAAAATTATTGGCTTCCATTACCGCCGGGCCGATCACTTCATACGCCAGCAAACAAAGCAGCATGCCGAGAATGCCGAGTGAGAAATTATTGATCACCATCTCAAAGCCCGCCGGAATACGTTTCTCCAACGCCTTATCGACCACTTTAATGAGATAACCGCCCAGCGGCCCCATGACCATCGCGCCGATAAACATCGGAATATCCGCCCCGACAATCACGCCCATCGTGCCGATACCGCCCATCACGGCACCGCGTTTTCCGCCAATAAGATGCCCACCCGTAGACCCGATCATCAGAGGCAATAAATAGGTGATCATAGGGCTAACGAGTTGCCCGAAATGCGAATTAGGTGTCCATCCGGTGGGAATAAACAATGCTGTAATAAAACCCCAGGCAATAAACGCGCCTATATTGGGAATGACCATCGCTGTGAGAAACCCGCCAAAAGCCTGCACTCTGGCGCGCATTGATTTATTAGCCATATTAAAATCCTGTTGAGTGTTAGGATAAAACTAATAACGCTGAATGATGTTAATTAATTCCTCTGGGTTATTTGCATTGAGTAATTCATCAATAACCTCATCTTCGCAAAGCATTTCACTTAACGCCTGAATCGCCTCAATATGTGAATCAGAATCTTTTGCCGCTAATCCGATAAGCAGCCTAACGGGCGGGCTTTCAGCTTCAAAGCTGACGCCTTCTCGCAACAGCGTAAAACTGAGCGCCGTCTTTAACGCACCGCATTCCGGTCTGGCATGTGGCATGGCAATGCCGGGCGCGAGCAAATAATAAGGCCCAATTTCCGTTGTGGTATCTTTTATTGACTGAATATAATCCGCAGTAATGTATTTTCTTTGCAGCAGGTTTCTCATCGATAAATCTACTGCCTGCGACCAGTCTTCCGCTGATGGATATATGGCAATACTTTCACTGTCGAAAAAATCCATTAATGATGACATTATTTATCCTTATTTTTATCGATGAGAATTTATATTCCCGAGCATATTCTCTGAAAGGGATTTAATCAAACCGGCGGGGATTTGTGATCAGCATTAGAAAAATGGCGTTCGCAATAATAAAACCCGACATGCATCACACCGATGGTGGGTTATTTCAATTAATTAGAATAAATGCAATAGCCTGTTTGTGAACAAGACCACAAAAAATGTTTTTATATTATTATTCATTTTTGTGACCGTCGTCTGATTGACGTTATTGCGTTTGGTTTTCGCGCATAAAAAAGCCACGCGTTGAGGCGTGGCTTCTGTTCATCACATCGTAAACTGGCTTAGTTGCTGAAATCGCCCTGGGCGACTTTCTGCGCCTGAAGCAATGTCTGCTGTTTGCCGACCAGATTAGACATCATGGTGTTGTACTGCGTCGCCTGCTGCTGCGTCGGGAACTGCACGCCGCCGTTAGCGAATGCCACCTGAGGGCCCTGTTGTTGCAGGAAATCACCCACGGAGACGATATCCTGCGTGAAGCTTTGCAGCGCCGGCACCAGCGGAGTCAGCACGTTAGCTGGCTGGGTCACCACAGTGTTGTAGACCTGACCATAAACCGCTTTCAGGTCATCCGGTTGTTTCAGGGCAGCCATCGCCGTATCGGCTTTCACTTTTGAATCACGCAACTGCGCATTCAGCATGCTCAGCGTGCTGGCCGCCTGTTGTAACGCGCTGCGCTGGGTCATGTAATCCTGCGGGGTACGCACCTGGCCAATCGCGCTCACCACCGGCACCAGACTGCCATCAACAGCGCCTTTCATCTGGCGGGAGAACGACAGGATGATGCCATAGTCATTCGCGTAATTACCAAACCGTTGTTTCTGATCTTCACTCAGCGAAGGCAGGTTTTGCCCGCTGCGTATGACGGTATTTTGCAAATAATCGATAAAGGCTTTGCGTTGTTCCGGTTCTTTATCGCCACAGGCAGTGAGCTGGAAAACAACCAGCAGTGCGATAAACGGCGCCAGCCAGCGAGAAAATACACCGCTTCTGATCCCTACAGCCATGAGTCCTGACTCCTGATTTCAATGTTCTTCTTCCGGCCAGTTCCCTGCCGATGCTGTGCATTCCATGCGGGATATAGGATAGAACAATTGGGGGGATAACGCTTTTTAAAAAAGCGTAGAAATTGACATCTGATAAGGTGCCTTGCTCCTCCCCCTTCGCAGAGGGAGGAGCAATAACTTCACTTACTGAAGCAGCGAAATATCCGCGACCTGCAGGAACAGCTCACGCAGCTTGGACAGCAGTGTCAGGCGGTTGATACGCACCGCTTCGTTCTCATCCATCACCATGACAGTGTCAAAGAACGTATCGACGGTTTCGCGCAGCGCAGCCAGTTCCACCAGCGCTTCTTTGTACTCACCGGCCGCAAACAGCGGTTCCAGTTTGTCGCGCAGAACCACCAGATGCGTCGCCAGTTTCAGCTCAGCAGGTTCTTTCAGCACGGAGGCGTGAACGTGATCCAGCAGAACGTCGGTGGA
>Ga0153981_1000053_pt1 | contig 35781 bp, 26 predicted proteins | sample TSGA065MetaG_FD_104714 | JGI IMG/M metagenome (GOLD analysis project Ga0153981, IMG submission 104714) | Attine ant fungus gardens microbial communities from Georgia, USA - TSGA065 MetaG | ecosystem: Host-associated > Fungi > Mycelium > Unclassified | place: USA: Georgia, Magnolia Springs State...
GCGAACGGAAAGTTGTAAATCCTGCGCATAGTTTTGGCGGTTCTGAACCTGTAAACCCGGAACGCTGCCGAGGCTTTCAGACAGGTTGACCTGCGCTTTGCTGTTTCTGAAATCGTCGCCATCAATCACACTGACCGCCGCAGGGGTATCCAGTTCGGATAATCCACCGGTACTTTCACGCCTGATGACCATCAGCGAGGAAGAATCTGACGAATCGTCGGAATCTTTCGCGGAAGTGCCCGGCGCTGACTGTGCGTAACTGACTGAAACTGGGTTCAAAACTGATAAAAACGTGATGATAAAAGCAGAGGTTTTGGCGTTCACTTTATGAGTTCTTTTGTTTTAAGTTAAAAGGCTGAGTCAAAAAAGACGACGCACATCTCAATTTTAGACATTAGAAGTAGACACAAATCGACCAATCTGATTGAGAGCGGTGAAGGGCGTCACTATAGTTTTTTTCTTCCTGTTAGTACATACGCAACTTTACAAATATAACTTTTTAACAAAATATCGCACGCAGAGTACATCTGAGGGCCATTCTCATTTTAAATCTCCGCCCCAAACCTGCGTGTATATACAACTTGTGGCGTTTTTTCTCCCATATGAAATAAACGGTTTGTTTCACATGAAAATTAACCCGATAACCACAGGGGTATTAATAAATTTCCATGGTAACGGTTACAGTAAATTCAACCCATTGATTAGCAATTAATTTATAAAAAACCTGCATTGCCAGATATCCCCATAAATTACGTTCAGAAAGCGCCCCGTAATTCGGAATATCCTGTTTCATTTCCCTCAGAAAGTTCTGCTTACTGAATGAATATAGACCACGATTTGCACAAGCGGGAATAAGTCGCGGCATTTTCGTACGCACAATGTTCCGATATATGGCCCCGCCCTGCCTTTACAAAACAAATAGAACCGGATGCCCTGTGACGTGAGGATTTACTGAGGGAAAGCGTTTTCACAAATGACGTTTTTGTCATGAAGCCGTCACCCGCCTGTCAGAGCCGCGGGCTCAGAGTGAAATCACACATCCGATGTTCATTCTGATTTAAAGCAAAGAGGTCATGCCATGCGTTTACGTTTAGCTTCTACATTACTGGTTGCCGCTGCAGCCGCGTTCGGTTCTCAGGCTGCACTGGCCGCACCGGTCAAAAATATCGTGCTGGTTCATGGCGCATTTGTCGGCGGTTCGGGCTGGCGTCCGGTGTATGACATCCTGACGCATGACGGCTATAAAGTGACGCTGGTGCAGGAACCGCTGACGTCGTTCCCGGAAGACGTCGCTGCCACCAAACGTATTTTAGACAGGCAAGATGGCCCGGCGATCCTGGTGGGTCACAGCTACGGCGGCGCGATTATTACGGAAGCGGGTAACGATCCGCACGTCGCCGGGCTGGTTTATATCGCGGCGCATGCCCTGGATAACGGCGAAACTGAAGCGATAAACGGCAAGAAATTCCCGAACTCCGCGCACCCGTTTGCCAAAACGCCGGACGGTTTCCTTTACATCAATCCGGCGAATTTCCCGGCAGACTTCGCCGCTGATTTACCGCTTAAACAAGCCGAATTCGAAGCGCAGGCGCAGATGCTGACGTCCGCCAGCGTGTTCACGGCCAACATCCCGGATCCTGCATGGAAAGTAAAACCAAGCTGGTACATGGTGGCGAAGTCCGACAAGATCATTAACCCGGATTTAGAACGGATGTACGCCAAACGCGCACACAGCCACACGGTTGAAATCGCGGGCGCCAGCCATTCAGTTTACGAGTCACATCCAAAAGAAGTGGCCGCACTGATCGAACAGGCGGCAAAAGGCGCAGTGAAATAGAGATTCAGGATTGGGGATGCAGGGATGCGTCTCAAAACTTGTTACCTTTAGGCAACACGTTGCGTAACGGCCTCTCCTTTAGCCAACCGAAATACTTAACCCATACTTATGTATTTACTAATTTTATGCCTGTCAGGTCAGATTAAAAACGTAAAAAAGGCTGTTCCCATCACAAAAAAATCTCACTTATGGTCTAAACAGGTTCTTCTTTGTTTTTGGCATATTTAAATCATTGCCATTATCGATATCTCAGAAAAATATTTTTATTAATATATTTCAATCAATTACAATGGTGATTTTTGCGTCACTTTGTCCTTACGAACATATGCATGCGGCATCAAAGCGGCAGAACACACTGAGATATCATCGTGTTGCCACACCGACTGGTGCACAAACTCCTTTTTCCCGCATCAAGATAATTCTTAATCTTTTTTTATGTGTCGTTTGATCTTCTTTGCAATGTTGCTATTGTTGATTATGTCGTTCATGACAGTCTCTAAATATAAGAAACACACTCCATTACGGAACGCATTCTTACATGAAAATTTGAATTTACTTAAAAAACGGCTTTCCTGTTGTTCAGGAAAAGTCGTGTTAAATAATGACTTCACTTTGCAACTTTTGAAATATTAAAGTTCGCCGGATATTGCCTGACGGGTAATCTGGTGCACTCACACCCCACCAGGCTAAAATAATTCGATTGCTATTCATTAGTGCATTTAATTTTTAAAGAATTATTGCATAACTCGCAATGGCAGAAGTTCGTTACTGCCATTTTCATAGCCTTGTGTCTGAAGTTTATTGGGTGCTGAATTTATGACTACACAAAATTATACAGCCGATGAAAAGAGCGTTGTAAAAAATGTCATCAACAACTATGGCAATAAAGGCGTTTTTATTATTGATCCAGGAAATACTCTGCTGGTCAATTTTTATGACATTCAGTTAAAGCTTTCCGGTTTAGCCTACGCGAATTCCCGTCAATTCTCCCAATGTTGGGAAAACGCAAAAAAACTTAAAGGCAGCACCGGCCAGTTAAGCCAGGCAGCAAATGACTCTGTCACTCCGGTATACAGTATTGTCCGGATTGACTCTACCGATGGGAAAAATTATCGCGCGGATGCCGTGGGTTCTCTTCCTGTTTCCGCCAACAATGTGACGCAAACGCTGGGATTATTTGACGGTGATGCCACCAATGTCGGCCCGGTAAAATATACACAGAATTATGTGAATGCCGCGGATTGTGTTATCGGCGCTGAAGGGGTATATCCGGACAGTGATAAAAAAGCTGATTTCCCGGTCACGGTGATTTATACCTTTGCGCAAACCATCAATAACATGACGGTCTACGGCGCTGAAATTATTACCACGCAGAACTACCCTCAGGCAATTTATAATGAATCTCCACAGACTATTCATAATCCAAACGAAATAAAAATTTGCTTAACGCGCGTGGAGGCCGACTGTGACTACAGCCAGCCCTATGAGGGCGGGGGCATCGTCAGTGTTCCGGTCAAAGGTTATATCACCTACGGCGGGAATATTGATGTCAGTGGTGGCAAACCCGTTAACGGGATGAGCAGTATCTATCTGATACGCACCCGCGCGGGGGGTAACCCGATTACGCCTTATCCGGGATTTGATTTTTTCGACCCCAAAAATTCAACCATCGCCGGCAATAACATCAAATGGGACCTTAACTGGTTAAAATTTAATAAGGTCGATTTTGATTCCGGCGAAATGGTTTATTATGTTTTTAAACTCATTCTTTCCGTCTCAGGAAAAAGCATTGCAGCCTTTATCACTAATGCCCCTAAAGATATAGTCCCCGGTCAGCAACTTTTAAATACGGTCACAATAAAACCGATGAAAATTGTTTACGGGTGCCTGCATGAAAACACCCAAATAACGATGACTGACGGCAGTGAAAAAATAATTTCAGCGATGAGAATGGGAGATCGGGTGAAAACCGTAAATAATGGTGAGCTTACCGTTGAAAACGTCACCACCGGGCAGGAACAGCATTGTATAAAAATAATCGCACAGGCTGCGGACAATAAAATACTCAGCGTGGTCGCCAGCCCCGGACATCCTTTTATAACCTCGTCTGGCGTAATTATTGCGCGGGAGCTTAAATCTGGCGACAAACTTTTAACGCTGAAGGGAGACAGTATCGTTATCGATATTCAACCGCAGCCGGATGAAGCTACGGTATTTAACCTGCAACTGTCTGGCGAAAAACGCGATGAAAATGTGCTGTACGCTAATAACATTTTGGTTGGCGATATCCAGATGCAAAGATTTTATGAAGATGAATATTACCGGAGACCTGAAAACATTCTGAGCCAGTTACCAGAAGAATGGCATGAAGATTACCAAAATCATCTCAACGTAATGGGTGAATAATATCATGTACGAAGGATATCCGGACTTTCAGAACATTATAACAACAGCTACGCAACGTTTTATCGGGACGTATCAGCAAAAAGCAGCCTATTTTCTGTACCCGGAATCCCTCGGTATTCAGGCGGCGGAGCCGTTACCGTTTTCTCTGGATATTGTCCGTAGTACGAGTGCAGACAGCATTTATGGTTGGCTGAGTTTCACGACTGAGCTTGAGTATGCCAGCGGGCAAAGCCTGGAAGATTTCAAAAAACTGTATCCGGGTAAAGCGGTGAACATTTTGCCTCTGGTCTCGGGGAGCCTGGGATTTGACGTGCCGGTTGAGTATCACAGCGATCTGCGGGCGCAGAGCTTTGATGCCACGTGGTATTCGGCGCAGTACATCCAGTTCATTATTCTGCTTAATTCAGCAAGCACTCAGCTGATTGAGGATACGATCCTCGACAAAATCATCGGGTTTAATGCCCGGCTGGACGGTTTTGTAGAAGGGGTATCACCTCGCCTGCCCTATTCCATCGAATTTGATCCCCGTGCGCTGATGCAGGTGTTAACCGATAACGTTCCGGGAACCGTTACCGCTGACGGCACCCGGGTGGCGTTTGGCTATGAGCTGTTAACGCAATATCTGTACCAAAATATCCGTCAACTGCCTCTGACGATCGCCCCGGCGCTGCCGGTGAACGATCTCGCCGCGATTCGAATGTTCTGTCAGGCCTTCCTTGACCGGCTCTGTAACCTGGCGGGTTCACCCTGTGCGGGCCCGGCGAACAGCAATGTCGCCATGATCTGCCTGGCGTCGCAACCACAAAGCGGCCGGGTGATTTTTATACTTGATACCGTCGTGCTGAGCCTGCGCCCTTTGAGCTTTTTACTCGATCCCTTCAGCGCTGCGCAGCAAATTGCCAAAAAGTCGCCCGACACGATAATTCACCGGGTCACTCCGCCCCCTATGCCAGAAGACAAACGGGCGATCGACGTTTTTTACACGCCACCGCCAGGGCTGGGCGCGGGCGTTTCTATCGATATTCAGCTGACGCTGCCGGCCGGTAATATTTATCCGCAAAAACAAACACAAACGCAGGCTCTGACGCCGGATAAAAGTCGCGTCACCTTCACGTTTTTTAACAGCTCACTTGGCGTAAGCCCCTTCTTCTATCAGGTCCGCGTGAATTATTCTCACGGGGGAAGCTGGCAAACAATCTCCGGTGATCCGTTGCAGTGCGCGGACCGCTTTCTGGTGCTGGATCCCACGTCGTTACCCTGTAAGTTCCTGACCCTCAGCCTGGATGAAGGTTTTGCCCGCCAGAGCATAATCAGCGGGACTTATCATTCTGGCGGCGTGGATCAGAGCCTTAAATTAACCTCTGACGCGCCCGATTTCAGTTACCCGATCCTCTGCGGCAATACGTATGCCGACGTGGAAGCCCGTCAGATATCCGGGGAAGGCGTGGTTCCGCTGCCCGGGCCAGTCACTCTGTCCACCACACTGGGCGCATACAGTTTTCCGCAGTTTGGGGCGCAACTGGCGCGCATCACGGTGAATCTGCCGGACGGCGTCACTGCGGCAGAATTCGAGTTTGAGCCGCAAAGCCTGATGCCTGCCACAAAATATAACTTCACTCATCTGCATAACACATTCGACTACAAATGGACGGTCACCTCTATTTATGCCAGCGGTTTTCGCTACAGATCTGCTGGTGGCCCGTGGTCAGCCTATGTAACCGGTAATCAAACAATTGATTTTAAAGGTGAAAGATGAACACTGAATATTTAAACCCTGAGCAGACGCTACAAAACTTCTTTCTGCTTGGCCGGGACTTTGCTTTCCATGATCAGACGCTGCCACCGGAGGCCTACACCTATGGCAGCTTTGCCCCTCCGGTCGTGCTGGATACTCCCGGAGGTCAGATCAGCGCGTTGCATTTACTGACCAGCCCCGGCGGGGGAATGGCGACCTTCGTCGCTCCTGCACAGCCCGCAGATACCCCGGCGTTAAAAGCGTATATCCGGGAACATTTCATCCCGTCGCCGGGCGAGATCAGTCTGATCCAGGGCGATGTCCGTCAGTCCCTGTTCCTGCGTTTTGTCCATCAGCCGGAAGCGGACAGTTATGACGTTGAGTTTGAGCAATCCCGTATGGCGCTGACGCATAGCGAAAGCGGGGTTCTGGACGACGCTATCAGAGGCGATAAAAACAAGGTTTACCTGCGGGTCCGCAGCCAGTTCAGCGTCAGCAGCCGCGCGGCGGCACGGATGGAAACGGACTGGGTTGCATTTCTGACGCTGGCGTTCAATGAAGATGCCCGTCAGCCGCAGACCATCGCCCTCCTGCTCAACCAGCAGATCGATGCCGGTGTGATTACCCTGGACGAACAGTTTGATAATGCACCTTCAGAACAGACCCGCGAACGGGTCAGGAATTCTCTGGTAGAAACGGCGTCGCTGCTGGTCAGTAATACGCTGCGAAATATCCATTCGGTGGATGAGATCCCGACCAAAATCAGCTACGACGTCGGCTACAGCCACAGTGTGCCGCAACAGTATTTGCTGACACAGCAACAGGATATCGCCGTGCTGCTGGGCACGTTGCCCGCAGAAAGCATTATCACGTTTACCCCGACGCCGCTGCCAGAACCCACCCGCCCTGACAAGCCGGTCATCACGCGTGAATGCCGGGTTAGTCTGGGTTTCAACCCGGCCGGTTTCAACATCATGTCGGTTGATCTGGTGTACGCAGATGAGCAGACACCGATGCCGTGGCCCAATTTCACACCGGTCACGCTGAAAACCGAATCGGACATCAGCACGATCACGCTCCGGGTCAAATTTGCGGATTACAGCGACTACGAAACGCAACTTCGCTGGCAAGACGACATTGCCCTTACGCCGCAGGAACTGGGTTTTTACAGCGTCCTGTTTGATGCCGAAGACCTGAAATCCAGCTTTAAGTCGGTCAAAGGCAGCGCGACCTACCTGCCCGCGGGCCCGGCAAAAAAACAATCTTTTAGCTTCTCATTTTCCACAGAACCCACGTGGCAGGCCAGCTGGTGGGTCAACGCCCATTTTGCCGGTCTCAACGGCCAGATTGAATACAGCTGGAGTGGAAACCTGAAATCGCTGTTCCCGAAAACCTACGACTCTGGCCGCCTGAAGGCCAGTGTCAGCCCCGTCAAACTGCAATACACCAAGTGATATAAACAAGAGGAATGCCCTATGTTAACCACCGCTTTGCAGCAGTCGATCAAAATCCCAACGGATAAGTATCTGGGCGAAACTGAATATATCTGTACCTGTTACGGCGACAGCCTGGACAAGAATACGTATTACGTCGTACCCGAAATCCCGGTATTTGTTGCCCGCGACGCTAACAGCCCCAGTTTTATGTTCTATAAATATCGCGGCGAAGACATGCAAGGCGGTTATGCCCAGTTCACCGTAATGCTGCCGTTGCCTCCCGATGATCTGCAGGCCAAAATCCGCGCTGAACTGTTTGGCAATATTCAGGGCCAGCTGACGGCGAAATCCACCCTGATTGTCACCTATGTTAAAGCCGAACAGGCTTCGGCAGCGGATCCGGAAAACCAGACTAAAAAAGCGGCGATGGACGCTGCGCTGAAAAATACCGGCCTTGACACCGATCAGGCCAGCAAATTTGTGTCGCTGTATGACAGCAGCAAAGGCAATGACCAGTTTCTTCCTGAGCTGATGCCGGAAGAAGCACAGAAAATTAAGCTGTTGCAGCCTAACTACACCTCGGCGCAGGCCACATTAATTCTTGATGACAATGAAAAATTCTACCGTCAGATCCCGACGCCTTTATCGCCATCAGGTTTAGGCGATAACAGAACCGTTTTCGGGCTGACACTGACCGGCGAAGGCGCCACCCTGTTTGAAAATGTGCTGGCGGGCACCGATAAAAACTCAAGTGTCGGCGTTCGTTTTAACTTCAATCTGGACGCTTCCCTGCCTGCGGCCAAAGTAACGGTGAGCTACGACAGCGAAATCACCAAGTCGGTCACGCAAACCATCTCTTACCATACGTGGTCGGCAGATGAGAAAAAGATTGAACGCGAATACATTGAGAAAGGGGCCATTAAAATTGATGTTCAGGTCGGGCTGACCGCGGCAGAAATGGGGATGACGGCCGATCAGTACATCAAGTGGAAAGAGGGCCTGACGGCATGGGGGCAGAAACAGGTTGAGCAAATCTTAAGCAGTCAGACCGGCCTGGACATGAGTCTCGATATGCTAAATGACGCGGGTAACTTTGGTAAATTCCAGGAAAGCCTCAAACAGACCAAAAGTTTTACCCGGGTTTATGACGAAAACTCTGTCGTTTCCTTTGCCATCGCACCGCAAACCCAGCTGCCGTCTATCCAGTCCATCGTGGGCGAAGCGAACCTGAAGGATTATTTCAAAGAGTACGACCTGAACGATCCGTTCTATCAATTTATTCAGCCTGAGTTCTATGTCACTCAGGATCTGGCGACCTATAACATCGCCAATATTGTCGTGACGGCCATCTACGACAAAGACAATCAGAGTACCTTGCAATTTAACCCTAAAGATATGGATCCGAAAAAAACCGGCAAATGGTTTATCAAGCCGGAGCTGGGCCGCGCGTTTAAATATTCCTACACCGTTAACTTCAGCGGTACACAGGCCAAACCCTATCATTCCGGCGATATTCAGAGCGACAGGGATCTGATCATCTCCATTAACACCGCACAGTGTGGCGTCGTTTACGCCGATATTTCTACCCTGCTCGACCCGCTGGGATGGAAAGTCTTCAGCCAGGTGGTGGTTAAAACGCGCTATTCCGATCCCGATAAGGGGGTTGATCTTAAAACCACCAGCCAGGTCGTCAGCGAATCCGCACCGCCTAAACCGTTCATTTATCCCATCGGCACGACCGTGGATAAACCGATTTATTATTCTGCCGATTACTACGCCATCAATGGCGACAGCCTGACCTACATTCCCAATGGCGTTGAGACCAGCCCGCAATTGCCGGGTTATGGCCTGACGCAGGGCAATCAGATCCTGATCCCTAACGCCCTGCCTAAAGCGCAGAAGTACACGGTTATCTTCCAGCCAACGCAGAAAGACGTCACGCTGATCACCTATGAAATGACGGTGAAATACCCGAAATGGGACTTCAGTGAGTCGCAAAGTATTGCCATCACCGAATTCGACAGTAAGTCGATGACCCAATATCTGACCTTCAATCTCATGCAGGCAGAAGCGGGCAATGAACCGGAAATAAGCTATGTCTCGACCGTGTATTTCGGTGACAAAGGCGAAGAGAAAACGAAAACAGATAAGGTATCGAACACCACGACAATTGTGGTGGTGAAGTTCTGATGCTCTGAAATAACACAGGGCAATCTACGTTGCCCTGTTTTTACTTCCGTCACGCAGGATTGCCGCGATGAATAATCAGATCATAGTGCAAAACATTTGTTTTATCCGTGCAGACCCGGACAGACCTGTTTATTTTTACTGCGCCGCAGCGCCGGGCATTATGGTCACCCGCGACGATCAGCCCGCGGTCCAGCTACAGATTTTCAGAAACAGCAGCGAACCGGCCACCGTTTATTATGCCAGCTTGTCACTGCAAACTTTATTAGCCAGCAGCCCCGAAGCCGCGCGCGCAGCGGCAGATGCCAGCACGGATATCCCGCGCGATGCGGTGCTTTTGCCCTTGCAGGCTATTTCCTGCAGCGCGACGCTGAATATTCCCGGTTTCATTACCGGACAAACCAGTAAGACGGCGTTAAACGACCAGCAAAATTGCTATCTGCTGGCCAGGCTCGGCCCGCAAGACAATATCGCCCTGCTGACCAGCCTGATGGCGAAGCCGGAAACGGCACCTGTCACGGTCAGCTACAAAATCGATTATCTGCAACAGCTGCCGCCCGCAACTTTTGAACTGGAGGCCAGCTGGGACAAAGTTTATGAGTTCCTGCAAGAATCGATGGGCTTCAACCTGCTGTTTTTTTCGGTCGATATCGAAAATACCTCGTCACGGCTGATCACCGATAAAATCGTGACCATCAAAGTCCGCGACACAGATCCCGACAAACATATCGCGCAGGCCGGTGCCGAACTGACGCAGATCCTGCTCAGCGAATTCTTTACCCCGGTGTTTGCCGATCTCCCTGCGCAACCCCGGCCACAGGCCGGTTTTTATCTGCAGCGGGTTTCTGTTAAAGACATTGAGCAGCGCCGTTTGAGCGGAAAACTGAGCGAAACGACGGTGGTAAAACGCTCGGTTTATCCGCAGGCTTTATTCAGTGAACTGGTCAAAGGCACGGACTATCAGGCCGGCCGCGTGATCACGGAAACGGATCTGCAGGATGATTTTTTTGCCTCCCGAAACGTGCAGATAAACTTACTGACGCCCGAGCTGGACAGCAATATTCAGCTGGTGATGGCGCGCCTGCGTTATGGCGACAACGTCCAGCAATATGCCTTCCGTAAAGGCGACGTTCTGCCCAAGCATTTCAAAGCACCGAGCATTACCGACCCGAAAACGGGGAAAATGCTGTGGCCCGTCGGGTACGATTTTATCGTCTATTTTAATAAGCCTTTTGGGAGCGTGACGTCCGTCAGTTCCGGCGATCTGCAAACTGAGCTGGACGACATTTATCTGGATCTCGATTCCGTTTATGCCCGCTATGATTTTCTTATCCGCGCAGCAAGCCAGTTTAACTGGAACTGGTATCAGTCGGTTCTGGTTACCGTGCGCTGCCGCCACAGGCTCTTGCCGGGCCCCATCGTGTCAAAAATTTTTCAGATCACCTCCACGTCCCGGGAAGAAGATTATCCGGTCACGCTGCCGGACCCCGATTTGTATCTCTTTGACGTCAGCAAGGAGTACAGCAGTGAGGTCAATTCGCCGCATTTATCCGCCGTGCTTGATGAGCCGACCAGCCAGGATATCTCGCTGTTCTCCTCGTTGTATCACCAGCGGGTATTAACACTTTCCGCCAACATGGACTGGCAGGAGGTCGAAAAAGTGATCGTGTCGGTCAGCTACCCTTATTCTCCCACTGACGAGAATGCCTGCCTGCAACAGGTCTTTCAATTTACCGAAAAAGACGCCGCCATTCAGCGTTTCAGCGCTGATCAGCCAGACCCTGCGCGGCTCACCGTCAACCTTGATATCTGGTTCACCTACCAGGATGGCAAAGGCGGTGATCACCCCGAGTACGTCCAAACCGCAACCGTTCAAGACAGTATCAATATCGCCAACCTCATTTAAGGAAACGCCATGTTATTACTTAGAGAAAGAACACAAACCATCAACAACATCACCTTCTTTGCTGATGACTCCGATGACAAGCAGTTCTGGTATTTACCCGGTGATATCCATATCGCGGAAAATGATAAAAAGCCGGTATTTTCATTGATTAAATACACCGGCGACGGCAGCGGTCAGCAAGGGGGCTACATCAACTTCGAGGTGAACACGTCCATTGATGAAGATGTACTCAACAACGCATTCCAGGAGTACCTGAGCAAACTCAAGGTGGATCCGAAAACGGCGCGCAAAACGCAGGTGATGTTTGACAAAGGCACGGTGAATTTCTTTGTACTGGGTGCGGAAGGGACGAACGGCGAGCTAATCAGCGCCCAAAGCCCCAGCCTTTTTGGCAAAAACAGCGCGATCTTCAGCGCGAAATTAACGCCGGAACAAGCGGTGATCCTGGAAGCCGCGTTTAATCAGGCGCAGGCACCAGCCGCCGTGGCGTACAACCTCAGTTTTACGGGCATCACGCCAGCCTTAAAAGTGGAAGTCGAAGCCAAGCTCGAAAGTCTTTATAAAGAGTTTGATCTTAAATTTGGGGCCAATATTCCGATCCCGGTCGAAACGCCCGCCAGCTTCTGGCTGGGTTTTGACAGCGTCATTAAGAAGCTACAGCAGGATCAGAAACTGATCATCAAAGTCACTGAAAGTATGCCAGGCGATCAGGCGGAAAAAGAAAAGGAATGGGCGTTGCAGTTTGTCAAAGAAGAGATTTTGAAAAGCTTCTTTACCGCTTCGCTGAGCCCCAACGACGACAGCAATACTCAGGCGAAATCGGCCAGTTCCTCCATTCTGGATTCCCTGATCGCCAGCGACAAAAAAGAGGACGAAGAAGGCGGAAAAGGCGGGCTTTTCCCCAGCGCATCACTGGAGATAAAAATGGTGCGCATCGAAGAGACGAAAGCGCTGAACTTCAACTACATCTCGTCGCAGGCGATCACCCAGGCCGCGGTGCCGCAAAACTTTATCGGCAGCGATATCCTGCGGGCGAAGAAGGTTCCTCCCTACTTCATTGAAGTCAACGTTAACGATCCGTTCTTCCAGAAAATTGACTTCACCGTGCTCGGGCCGGACGGATTTGATGAATATGGCATTAAAGCCGCGAGCTTCAAAATCGGCTACAACAATCAGGTCTATACCGCCGCGCCGTTCACCGCCGATGACGGGACATGGGGCAAGAATATCTCCCGGAGTAAAAACACCAATGAACTGTTCGATATCCAGAGCGAGTTTATTTTTAAATCCGCCGCCGCGTCTGGCTGGGAAGGCAGCAGCAGCTACCAGCCAAAATCACAATCTGCTTCAACTTTGCTGAATCTCGATCCCGGCTCAGTGCTGACATTCAATGAAATCTCCATTTTTCTGGACAAGAAATTTTCGTGGGAGAATTGCAACCAGCTGATCGTCGAGCTGGCTTATACGGACGATAAGCAGAGCAAAAAAAGCAAAAAGTACACCTTCAGCGAAGATAAAAGCCAAGCGCAGACCTTTAAATACCGCTGTCTGACCGAGAAACCGTGGAATGTTAACTACAAAATCACGTACTTCTTAGTCGGCGGTAAGACAACGACGCTTGATGGCAGCGAAAACCCGCCCGCTATCGTTATTCCGGCAGTAGCGTAGGCGACAGACAATGGTCGAACTTAACACCGTAATCCCAGTGGCATGGAACGCCCTGGTCAACGCACTTTGCCGGGAAGCGCCTTATCTGCGGGCAACGCTGACCGCGGAAATTGCCCGTTTCACGCAGGCACGTCTGGCATCCGGCGGTTTAGCGACGGCTTTTAATACCAGCCTGCTGGCCTACAACGGCTGTCCGCTTGAATTTACTGTTTCGACGTCAAAACCGCAGGCGCTTGCCTGCACTCTGGATCCCTTTTTACCTTATTACGCAGAAGATCGCCGGATAGAAGCGTTTGCCCGCCATTACCGGCAGATAGTTGCGCCGGTTTCGCAGAATGACGCTGACATTCGTTTTGATGCGGCGGCCATAATGCAAAACCAAAGCGCGCAACCGCTGCGGTTTGGCTCCTGGCTGGGGCGAAAATATACGCCTGAAGGGATGAAAACGAAGATCTATTCCGAGGTGCAGTCCGGTGGTTTTGACGAAACGAACTGGCCCGGCGCGATGGAGAATCTCTCCCTCGCCGCCTGCCGGGAAGCCGGATTGTCATTGCTGATGACCGGCGAATATCCGCAGCAATCCGCCTCGCCGCGTGAGTATTACTTCCAATGGCATAGCGCGCACATCACGCACGCTGACATTGCGGCGGTCATGCGTTTTTTTGACTGTGAATCGCTTTGGCCTGCGCTGAAGCCCTTGCTGGAGCAGGCCGTACAACAAACCCTGAACGGGCAGGTTTTTCCGGCGACAACCTACGGTTTTAGTCTGGTTTATGGTCAGGATGCAGAGCCTGCAAGCTTCACGCTGTTTGTGATGGCGGCAAGTTTCTTTGGTGATAATCAGCGGGTTTTCCCCGCAGTTCAGAACCTGCTGACGCAAAATGACCACCAGCTGCCTTTACTGCAACGGGTGGTTACTGAGCAAATTCCCATACAGTTCAACGTGGTGGGCTTTTCGGTGGACAGGCAGGGAAGCCGTGCCATCAGCTGCACTTTCAGCCCGCAGAATAGTCATTTTGAGACATTGCCGGTCAGACCATCGCCGCCGTCAGTACACACGCCCCGGGTCAGCCTGAAAGCCTTACTGGCGCAACAGTCTGCCAGCGGTGCTTTTGTGTCGTATGTCAGAACACCCGACGGGCGCTGGCATCAGGATGAAAATGCGTTTGTGACCGCGCAGGTCTTACGCACGCTGGAGAACACCGCGCAGACGGCTCCGTACATTGAAAAGGCGCTCGGTTTCCTGACAACCTGTGAAACCCGTCCGCACCATTTCAGTTTCTGGCCAGCCGCCGCCCATCCTCAGTGGATGGCGAACCTGAAAATCTGTGCCGATATTGATGACACGGCCATCATTACCGAACTGCTTTATAAATCTGGCCGACTGTCGCTCGCGCAGGCCCGGCAGACGCTTTCTCATATGAACAATTATCAGGTGCGGAAAGTAGATCCCCGCCTGAAAGCCGCGCAAAACCAGTGGGCTGAGTGTCAGAGCTTTTATACCTGGATGCACGATGAGAACGAACTCTCTCAGCTCGATTGTTGCGTCAACACCAATGCGCTGATTTTGCTGCACAGGCTGACGGATGAAGGCAGTCCTCTGCCGCCCGCTTATCCGCGCATTATTCAGATGCTGAATCAGGCGGTGCAATGGAGCGGCAGTGACTTCGACCGGCTCAGCGCATTAACCCCGTATTACGCCCACCCTGCGGAATGGCTGGCCACACTGATTTACGCCCGACAAGCGGGGATCCCGCAACTCACGCCGTTGATTAATGCACTTTCCTGCTGGCAATTGCCCGCAGGACAACGGGAAAGCCCGCTTTATCGCCGGCATGACGGGCGCTATCTCTGGACGTCTCCCTGCCTGAATCAGTTCAGATCTCTGGCTCAAACTGAATATGCTGAGGAAAACCATGAATATATTTCTTAATAACCTGGTGGCGCTGAACCAAATTATTCTGCAAAACGCTCGCGAACAGTTCCCGGTTGCAGAGGGGAAACACCTGCGCTACCGGGCTGCCCAGGCGGTGCTGGCCGATGCGCTGACCGCCAAAGTGTGTACCGAAATCATCTCAGGAGAAACCCGCTACGAAATTGCGACCAGCACCGACGGCACAAGCTGGAAGATGATGCTGAACTTCGCGCTGAGCCAGCCGGTTCCTCAAACGCCTTATGTTGTGCTGAGCTTCAGCACCTTCGGCAATGCCGAAGAAATGGTCTTTGACAAAGTGATGGAGACTGAAACGGAAAATGTTTATCAGGCAGAGCTTGAGCTGAACGAGCTGGCACAGCGTGATGCGTTGCTGCGCGCCTTGTCTGATTTTGATGCGCAAACCACGCTGGTCGTTGCACTCAAAACCGATCACAGCATTACCAATACGATCACCGATCCTAAAGTTTTCTACTTCGCGGAAAACTACTATCCGTATATTTATCAGGGCATTCTGCCGCCACCCGCCCGACTGCAACTGAAACTTCTGCCGCTGGTTTTTCAGAATGTGACCTACAACTATTATCAGGACTATGTTCTCCAGAATTACCTGTATTACCTGCCTGATACCTTTGAGGTTGGTCTTGGCACAGACCTTAAACCGATGCTCTCATTTTCATTTTCAGCCCCTGATAACGCCACGAAACTGGATCAGGTCACCGTCACGATGGACTACTTTTTACTGCCTAAGGTGAACCAGGCGCGGATTGCCAACGCCAGAGACCAGTTCACCCCGAAACATCCTGACGGAAAACTGATCCCGTTTGCCAATGCCGATACGCTGGCATTACAGCTGGAATTGCCCGCGGGTAAAACAGAGGAGAAGAATGCGCTGATTAACCTGCAAAGCGGCGTCGCAGATTCGTTCACCCTGCCGGTCAGTCAGTTTGTGACAATCTGGGATGCTCTGTTTTCAAAATCACCGCAAAGCCTGTTACTCAAAGGGGAGCTGGAGGTTCAGTTCAAGGGATTCAATCCCGATAAATTGCCGGTGAAAATTGCGCTGGATGACAAATATAAGGATAAACCGCTCGATTTTATTACACAGTCCACGCCCGTGGACATTTCCAATACCCTTACGTTCAAAAGTGATCCCCAGGCCTACAGTTCGTCCGGGCCACGTCCGATCGAGCGTATGTTAGTCAATATCGGGAATGAAACTTTCGAATTGAATAAAACGAATCCGGATCACGACGCCATCGTAAAAGTATCGGTGATTGATCTCATCCTGCATCCGGATAAAAAACCCGTATATACCTATGACCTGCAAATTCGTTACGTCGACGGAGGAAAAGTGGAGCGTAATAACCAGACCACCACGTTTGAGATTATTTATGTGCCGTAATGTAATACCCGGAAAGGGCTGAATGCCGTCAGTTTAAATATCACAATCAGGAGATGCCTATGCCCGAAATCTGATATGAGAATAAAGATTCTGTACAAATTATTTAGCGTTAGATTCCCGAAGCAGATGATCTGTTTTGCGATCTGTCCTCGGCCATTTTTTGTGAAGTGACCTGTGCAGATTTCCTGCATATGTCTTTAAATCAATCTGTTAGCGAGGTTCAAATGAAACAACATTATATGCTCGTTATTGCTGCTGGTTTGCTGGTTTCCGCGTCATCTTTTGCAAAAGTTAACGACGTGCCTAAAGGGGCATTAGTAGTCCGTTACGGTGCGGCTAATACGGATGCGAATTACGCCAGCCAGGATGGATATCCGGGCACCTTACAAAACGTCTCGGCCTTATGCTCTAAAGCGAATTCCGGCGTTGATCAGGCTAAAGTCGAAGCGTTAATTAAAACGGATACCGGCAGATCTAAAGATTTAAAACAGGCAGGAGGCACCAATGCATCCACGCTGGTTAATAAAAATGCCACGGTGTCCACGGATCCGCAGCCGGGTAACCCCAACCATTGCATAATCAGTAATATTGAGTTGAAAAATATCAAAGGTGCATGGCAAATGTTTGCACTTAAATAAGCAGACTAAATCAGGCCCGGTAATATTTTATGCCTGTTTTGCAGGAAATATTTTTCCGGGCCAGATCCCTGCTGAGTTGTGGCAGCCATTTCCGGCGCTGCGTATAAAAAGTTATGCTTTTCGGGTGTACGCGATCATGTGGGATAGCGCGTACACCACGCAGCCGAGGAAGGCGGCGGGGGCGAGGCTGTCATAGAGATGTCCCGGCTGGGCGCCGGTATACAATATGACCGCCGAAACGGCGATCCCCATCATCGCGCCGGGAATATGGATCCAGCGGGTTAAACGCTGTTTTTGTGCTTGGTAGGCGGCGAATTCCTGATTCGTGCGATCCAGCGCCTGGCTCAGGCGTTCGCAATCTTCTTCGTTATCGCGAACGCGCTCTGCCAGACGGGTATTTTCTTCCTGAATTTCAGCGAGCTGCTTTTTCAGTTTCGCTTTTTCACTCTTCGCGTTCTGCCCTTCGTACTCTTCCAGTTTCAGACTGGCACGCAGTTGCGTGACTTTACGGTTAGCCTCAGCCGTCAGTTCTTTCTGCTGACCGAGCAAGGCGTAATTCCCGTCTGCACGACGGTTAGCCGCGTGGCGTTTGTCTTCTTCCCCGGTCACCTGCTCCTGAAGCCTGTCGCGGGCAGCGGCCATCGCCGCCATCTGACTGCCCATATAAGCGACAAGATTTCTGGACTCTTCCAGCTCGGCGGAAACTGAATTCCCGGCAGTTTGCTGACGTGCGCGCATCAGCGCCAGTTCGTCAGCGTGCTGTTTTTTCTGTATTTCAGCCTGGCGCAGCAGTTCGCTGACCCGCGTATTCAGACGGTATAATTCTCCTTCCAGTCGCTGAACGTCTTCTTTATTCCCGCTGCTGGTTTGGTTGCGTGCAACGGCCAGTTCATGGGTCAGACTGCGCACCTGCTTTTCCAGTGATGCCAGTTTTTCGAGCGTGACGGCGGTGTCTTTAAAAACGGTTTTGACTTTGGCTTTATCGCCTTCAGCGCGGCTGAAACTGACGCCTCTGAGTGCGCTTTCCACTTCGCGGGCGATGGACGTTTTATCCATTGCCTTCATCCGGTTGCACGCGCTGGCCAGAAAAGTGGCCGCTTCATTGCTGTTACCGGTGCCAAAGGCTTGTTTGATAAGGCTCTGTATCACGCTCATTTTGTCGTGCTCGCTCGCAGGATATATTCAGGACACGCATGATGCAGACCTTAGGTGCATCAGATTCTAATTACTCATTGTATCAGATAGGATTTGTTTTATTTATCGAAGTTATTTTAAGCGGATGTTTTGAAGGATTAATGGCCGTAGTCTTGAGATACAAAAAGCCGGAACCCGGTTTCCCCCGCTCCGGCTGTTTTCATGCAGAAATTAATGGAATTGCAGATATGCGACGTGGGTTTGCAGATATTCCTGCAAGCCGTGTTTGCCGTCTGCGCCGCCGACGCCGGATTTACGCCAGCCCGCATGGAACCCCTGCATCGCTTCAAAGTTTTCGCGGTTGATATAGGTTTCCCCGAACTTCAGCTGTTTCAGCGCTTTCATCGCGGTGTTGATATTGGAGGTATAGATAGAAGACGTCAGACCATACTCGCTGTCGTTGGCCATCGCGATGGCTTCTTCCAGCGTTTTGAATGTCGCGACCGGCAGCACAGGGCCGAACACTTCTTCATGCATGATCGGCATATCCTGTTTTACATCCACCAGCACCGTCGGCTGATAGAAGAAGCCTTTGTCGCCGTGACGTTTGCCGCCCAGCAGCACTTTCGCCCCCTGCGAGACGGCTTTCGCCACTTTGTCCTCGACGCGTTTTAACGCCGCACCGCTGATGAGCGGCCCCATATCCAGCTCTTTTTGTTCAGCGGTATTGCCAAAGGTCACTTTTTTCATCGCCACGCTGATCCGCGAAATGAATTCGTCGTACACACCTTCCTGCACGTAAACACGTTCCGCACAGTTACACACCTGCCCGGTGTTGATCACGCGTGAGCTGACGATGGCTTTGACCGCAAGATCCAAATCCGCGTCATTCATCACAATGGCCGGGGCTTTCCCGCCCAGTTCCAGCGAGACTTTGGTAACGTTCTGCGCCGCAGCGGTCATGGTAGCGATACCCGCCGCCACGCTGCCGGTCAGGCTGACCATCCCGACTTTCGGGTTGGCGGCCAGTTCCTGCCCGACAACCGGCCCGTAGCCGGTGACGATATTCAGCACGCCTTTTGGCAGGCCGATTTTGTGGATGATTTCTGCAAAAATAATGGCGTTGTTTGGCGTGATTTCACTCGGTTTGATCACGATGGTGTTGCCGGTGATCAGTGCCGGTGCGGCTTTACGGGCAATCAGAAAGAACGGGAAGTTCCACGGCAAAATACCGGTCGTCACGCCGATGGCTTTGCGAAACACAAAGATATTTTCGTTTGGACGGTCACTCTGAATGATTTCGCCTTCGTAACGGCGCGCCCATTCGGCCATGTAATCGAGATAATCGGCGGTAAACAGCACTTCGGTTTGCGCAAGACCGTAGGTTTTGCCGCCTTCCGCAATAATGGTTTCTGTCAGTTCGGCTTCGCGTTCGCGGATCCCGGCGGCGATTTTGTGCAGCCACACGCCCCGTTCCACTGCGGGCAACGCTTCCCAGCCCGCTTGCGCCGCTTCGGCAGCATCAATGGCTTTTTTCGCGTCTTCGGCAGAGCCTTCAGGGATCTGCGAAATCAGCTGTTCTGTGGCCGGATTGACCACGTCAATCCACTTACCGCCGGTGTTTTCAACGAATTCACCGTTGATGTACATACGTTTTTGAACTGTGCCCATGTCAGAAATCTCCAAAGAACGGATAGAGGGATGATGAACGAGTTGTTAAAAAATAAGCTCTTTTTTGTAAAGTTCTAACAGCCTGTTCTATCCGTGACGTTTTTACCTTTCCGTGATTGCCAGTTGGTTTTGAGAAATGGCAAAAATGTCATGATCGGTCTGCACGACATAACATTTTTGAAAATTGAGCATTTGTGAAAGGAATATGCCGGGTAGTTACTGACGGACGTGGCGGGGCGCATACCCAAATTCGCGCTTAAAGAGAGTAGAGAAATAATTGCTGTCGCAGAAACCGCACTGATGCGCGATGTCCGTGATCGAGCTGTCGCTGAAACGCAGCATGTTGCGCGCATTGAGCAGCCGCAGGCGGTTAAGATAATTGAGCGGCGTGCAGCCGGTTTGCTGTTTCATCTGGCGGTGTAATGTGCGAAGCGACATCGAGAATTGTTCCGCCAGCACCGGCCAGTTGATCTCTTCGTCATAATGCTCGTTCATCCAGTCCAGCAGATTATTCAGGTCGCCACCCTGCCCGCGATACCCGACGTCACGGCTGCCCTGACGCAGCAACAATAAAAGCTGCATGAAATACAGTTCCTGCTGAGCCTGGGATTCCGGCGTCTGGCTGACCGTTTTACGCGCCAGCAGGTCGATGAGCGTTTTAGCCTGCGTCACCTGGTTCGGGCTGATGCGCCAGTGCGCCGGATAAATGCCATCGACTTCCTTCGGCAGTAAATCACTGACCCCGTTGAGGAATCGAAACGCATTCGGGCCACGGTACAGAACGTTGGTCAGATGCAGATTGTCGGTATCTTCGTAAAGATGGTGGTCGCAGTGGCGCACAAAGCAGACGCTGCCTGCACTGAGGATCAGCGGATGGTCATTAAAAACGTGTGTCCCGGTGCCCTGTTCGACCAGCACAATCTCGTTGAAATCCTGGTGATGATGTTCAGGAAAAGTTTCCTGCGGGTAACGGGGTTCAATGGCGACCGGAAAATCTCCTGAAGGGAAATATTCACTACTGCGTAACACGGTCATTTCCGACTCCTTATTAACATTATCGTAATATCTTAGTCGTCACTGACGCCGTCATCGGGCTGAAATTGTGATCTGCCAGCCGCTTTTGAACAAAACCTTTCTTTCCCGGCACAATCTTGCGCAATCCGGCGTATGACGCAGGTTTACGCCCTCTTTCAGTGCGGTTTTTCCCTGCCCGAAATCGGTTTTTTTCGGGGCATTTCCATGGGTCGAAACAAGATTGTTATCAATTTGTGAGGTTGTTCTCTTAAACCTTTGCAGCTTTGCCATAGTTAGCGCAGAACTGGCACTCGCGGAAAGGTCAGATCCTCAGCAACCTCCTAGAGTCGTGATCATGCGCCTGGCGCGTCGGCAATTTTTGGTCGTTAAACTTTATGCAGACTTATGCGGAGTACAAACAATGAAATTAAAACACGTACTGAGCCTCACCCTGATCGCGAGCAGCATCCTGCTGGCAGGCGCGGCATCGGCAGAAGTGAAGATTGCGCTGGTGGCAAAGTCACTGGGCAACGGTTTCTTTGAAGCGGCAAACGTTGGCGCGCAGCAGGCAGCGAAAGAGCTGGGTGATGTGAAAGTAATTTACACCGGCCCGACCACTACCACCGCCGAAGCGCAGATTGAAGTGCTGAACGGCCTGATTGCACAGGGTGTTGATGCGATTGCGGTTTCCGCCAATGACCCGGACGCGCTGGTGCCTGTGCTGAAAAAAGCCATGCAGCGCGGCATTAAAGTGGTGTCCTGGGATTCCGGCGTCGCCAAAGAGGGCCGTCAGATCCACCTGAATCCGTCCAACAATGCGCTGATCGGCGAAACCAACGTCAAACTGGCCGCCGATGCACTGAAAGCGCTGAATGTCGAAAAAGGGGATGTCGCGATCCTCAGCGCCACACCCACCTCGACCAACCAGAATCTGTGGATTGCCGAGATGAAAAAGGTGCTGCCAAAGTATCCTTCCGTCAATCTGGTGACTGTGGCGTATGGCGATGATTTGTCGGATAAAAGTTATCGCGAAACTATCGGCTTATTGAAATCTTATCCGGATCTGAAAGTGATTATTTCTCCGTCTTCCGTCGGGATTGTGGCCGCCGCGCAGGCGGTGAAAGATCAGGGCAAAATCGGCAAAGTTTACGTCACCGGCCTCGGTCTGCCGTCTGAAATGGCGGGTGCGGTGAAATCCGGCGCGACCAAAAGTTTTGCCATCTGGAACCCGATTGATCTTGGTTACGCGGCAACCTATCTGGCCGACGATCTGGTCAAAGGCACCGCCACCAAAACCGAAGCCAGCATGGGGCGTTTAGGTAAAGTGAAACTGGACGCGGACGGCAGCGGCGCGATGGCTGAACCGTTTGTTTACGACGCCAGCAACATCGACAAATTCTCGAAAATATTCTGATCCTGACGGCGGCTCATCGTTTTGCGGTGAGCCGTTTTGTTGTACTTAGCCAGACAGGGGAAACGAAATGACAGATTCCACGACTCCGCTGTTGTCATTACAGGGCATCAGCAAGGTCTTTCCGGGCGTCAGGGCGCTGAATAACGTACATGTGGATTTGTATCCGGGAAAAGTAACGGCCCTGATTGGCGAAAACGGCGCGGGTAAATCCACGCTGGTGAAAGTCATGACCGGCATTTATCAGCCGGAAGAAGGCGAGCTGCGCTATAAAGCGATTCCGATAAAACTGCCCAATCCGGAATCCGCGCACAAAGTCGGTATTACCGCCATCCATCAGGAAACCGTGCTGTTTGATGAGCTTTCCGTGACCGAAAATATCTTCGTCGGCCACTATGTTTACGGCGGGATTTTCAAGCGGCTGAACTGGCCGGCGATGCATCAGCAGGCGCGCGATATTCTGACGCGTCTGGAAGTGAACATCGATCCGCATGCCATTTTGAAAGAACTGAGCATCGCGCAACGCCATATGGTGGCGATTGCCCGCGCGCTGTCGTTTGATGCACAGGTGGTAATCCTCGACGAACCGACGGCGGCGTTGTCGCAGCATGAAATCGTGGAGTTTTATCAGATTGTCGAACGCCTGAAACATGAAGGAAAAGCCATCCTGTTTATCTCGCACAAGTTCGACGAGATTTTCGCGATTTCCGATTACTACACGGTGCTGCGCGACGGCAGTTATGTCGGCTCCGGCAAAATCAGTGATATCAGCGAGCAGCAGATGGTCACGATGATGGTCGGGCGCGAAGTCAGCCAGGCGTATCCGAAAGTGAACTGCGAACCGGGTGAAACGGTGTTGCAGGTGCAGAATCTCAGCCATCCGACCGAATTTGCGGGCATCAGTTTCTCACTGCGCAAGGGCGAAATTCTCGGATTCTACGGGCTGGTCGGCGCGGGACGAACCGAGCTGATGCAGGCGCTGTTTGGCGTGACGCAACCGGGCGGCGGCAAGATTCTGATCCACGGCAAAGAACATCATTTCACCCGCCCTTCTCAGGCCATCCGCGCGGGAATCGTTTACGTGCCGGAAGAGCGCCAGAAACAGGGCGCGATCATCGATTTGCCGATCAGCCAGAACATCAGTTTGCCGCAGCTCAGTCAGCTCAACCCGCGCGGCGTGCTCAATGATAAAAAAGAGTGGGCGCTGGCCGACGATTATGCGCGCCGGTTGCAGGTGAAAGCTTCAAGCTGGAAACAACCGGTGGGCACGCTCTCTGGCGGTAATCAGCAAAAAGTGGTGATCGCAAAATGGCTGGCGACGCAGCCGGACATCATCATTCTCGATGAACCCACCAAAGGGATTGATATCGGTTCAAAAGCGGCGGTACATCAGTTTATGTCCGAGCTGGTCGGACGCGGGCTGGCGGTGATTATGGTGTCTTCCGAATTGCCGGAAGTCATGGGCATGGCGGACAGAATTATTGTGATGCACGAAGGGCTGATGGTGGCGGAATTCAACGCGGGTGACGCGACCGCCGAAATGATTGTCAGTGCCGCCAGCGGCGCGGGCGAGGAGGCGGCATGATCAAGAATTTACTCAAGTACCGTGAGCTGTTGCTGGCGGTGGTGATTGTCCTGATGGTGCTCGGCGTCGGCGCACGCTCACCGGAGTTTATCGGCGCCGGAAACCTGCTTGAGATGTTCAACGACACCTCGATTCTGATCATCCTGGCGCTCGGCCAGATGATGGTGCTGCTGACCAAGGGCATTGATTTGTCGATGGCCGCCAATCTGGCGCTCACCGGCATGATTGTTGCGCTGATCAACTTCCATCACCCTGACATTCCGGTGTGGTCGCTGGTCGTGCTGGCGACGGTTCTCGGCCTGATCATGGGCGCGGTTAATGGCCTGCTGGTCTGGAAAGTAGGGATCCCGCCGATTGTGGTGACGCTGGGCACCATGAGTATTTATCGCGGGATTATTTTCCTGCTCTCGAACGGCGGCTGGATTAACGCACACCAGATGAGCCCGGATTTCCTCAGCCTGCCGCGCGCGCCGTTTCTTGGCCTGCCGCTGCTCGGCTGGTGCGCGATTGCCGCGCTGATTCTGGTGGCGTATTTCCTGCGCTACAGCCGCACAGGCCGCGCGTTATATACCGCGGGCGGCAATGCCACGGCGGCGTATTACACCGGCATCAACGCGGGAAAAATGCAGTTCATCAGCTTCTGCCTGTCCGGCGCGCTGGCGGGTTTCTGCGGATACCTGTGGATTTCTCGTTTTGCCGTCGCCTACGTGGACGTCGCCAACGGCTTTGAATTGCAGATTGTCGCCGCCTGCGTCATCGGCGGGATCAGCACCATGGGCGGCATCGGTTCAGTGGTGGGCTGCCTGCTCGGCGCGCTGTTCCTCGGCGTCATCAATAACGCCCTGCCGGTGATTGAAGTGTCGCCGTTCTGGCAGATGGCCATTTCGGGCGCGGTGATTGTTATCGCGGTGATCCTGAACGAACGCGGCAATAAACGTAAAGGAAGACTGATTTTACGCCATTCTCCTTCCGTCCACGCATCAGGACCTGAATCAGAGGCCAGATCATGAATAAGACCTTAACTTCGCGCACGCCTGCACGGGAAAGTGTGCCGATGGCCGTGACGCCCTTCTTCCGCCGCCTGATGTGCTGGGAAGGATTTTTGCTGGTGGTGACGCTGCTGGTGTTCGTGGTGAACGCCCTCGCCTCGCCGTATTTCCTCAATATCTGGAATCTGTCCGACGCGACGTTCAATTTCACGGAAAAGGCCATCATTGTTCTGCCGATGGCGATGCTGATTATCGCCCGTGAAATCGATTTATCCGTCGCCTCCACGATGGCGCTGAGTTCCACCATAATGGGATTCTGCGCGCAGGCCGGTCTGCCGACACCGGCGCTGGTGGGCGTCGGGCTGAGCGTGGGATTATTGTGCGGGCTGATTAACGGGCTGCTGGTAACGCGCCTGAATCTCTCATCGATCGTGATCACCATCGGGACCATGAGCCTGTTCCGTGGCATCACGTATGTGCTGCTCGGCGATCAGTCACTGAATAAATATCCGGCCAGCTTTGCGTGGTTCGGGCAGGGTTATGTCTGGGGGCCGCTGTCGTTTGAGTTCGCGTTATTTCTGGTTTTGGGCGCTGTCTTTTACTTCCTGTTGCACAAAACCAACTTTGGCCGCCGTACCTACGCCATCGGCAATAATCCGGTGGCGGCCTGGTATTCCGGCATTAACGTGAAGCGCCACAACCTGACGCTGTTTGTGCTGGTCGGCGTGATGTCCGGGCTGGCGGCGGTTCTGCTGACGTCACGGCTCGGCAGTACGCGCCCGACGCTGGCGCTTGGCTGGGAGCTGAGCGTGATTACGATGGCGGTGCTCGGCGGCGTCAGCGTGCTGGGCGGTTCAGGCAGCATGACCGGCGTCATTATTGCCGCCTTCCTGATGGGTCTGCTGACCTTCGGCCTCAGCCTGCTGAACGTGCCGGGGATCGTGATGTCAGTCATCGTCGGCGCAATGCTGATTGTGGTGATTTCGCTGCCGGTGCTCTACCGGAGGCTGATGACAGCGCGGGGGAAATAGCGTCTGGCCTGCACTCCCCGCCTAGGGGCGGGGAGTGCAGTTCGTCGAATAAATGACACTGAAGAATATCAGGTGAAAAAAATCATCAAAAACTCTTCTTTTCTGTTTGTTACTCAACCCTTTATTACCACCTTGTTACTCAATCCTTTATTACCCCCTCTTGATTAAAAGGCACACTGTCCCGTAGTTTAAACCCACAGCTTGGTTTCTGAATGTTTTGAAACAATGGGGAAAACATATGCGGATTTTAGTGGTAGGCGCGGGTGCGACGGGCGGATATTTCGGTGCGCGGCTGGCTCAGGCCGGGCAGGATGTGACATTTTTACTGCGCGAGAAGCGCGCGCTGGCGGTGCAGAAAGACGGATTGACGGTTCACAGCCCGCACGGTGATTTTCACCTGCAACCCGCCGTGGTACAGGCTTCTCAGCTGACCGGCCCTTATGATCTGATTTTGCTGACGGTGAAAAGTTTTGGGCTGGAAGCGGCCATTAAGGATATCGCACCGGTCGTTGGCGAAAATACGCTGGTCATGCCGGTACTTAATGGCATGAAGCACATGGAAACGCTCAGCCAGCGGTTTGGTGAGCACGCGCTGATTGGCGGACTGTGCAAAATCAACGCCACGCTGGATGCCGACGGCCATATCCACCAGATGACGCCGCTGCATCAGATTATCTATGGCGAACTCTCCGGCGAGAAAACCGAGCGCATTCTTAGTGTCGATCAGGCATTTCAGAGCGCCGGTATCGATGCCCTCCTTTCGGAAACCATCATCAGCGATTTGTGGGAGAAGTGGCTGCTGCTGTCAAGCTTCGGCGCCATCACCTGCACCATGCGCGGCAACATCGGTCAGGTCGCCTCTGCGCCTGGCGGAACGGAGTTCGCACAGGCCATCGTGAGCGAAGCATTAACCACCATGAAAGCCTTTGGCTACGCGGAACGCGCGGCGGCGGTGGCGAAAGTCAGGGAAGCCGTGACCGACAAAAATTCGCCGCAGACGTCATCTATGTATCGCGATATGACGCAGGGATATCCTATCGAAGCGGAGCAGATTATTGGTGACCTGGTAGAACGCGCAACGCGTGTGGGGATCAGCATTCCACTTTTACAGGCAGCGTATACGCATTTGTGTGTGTATCAGAAGAACCGCGAATAATACCTGATTTTGCCAAACTTGAAGGCCAGAGGATCTTCAAACGATAAAAACAAAAAACCCGCCAAAAGGCGGGTTTTTGTGGTGCTTCAATTAGCGGTCTGACAATAAACAGACGACCTGCGGGGAGGTGATTAACTCAAATTCACGCACCCGGCTACAAATCTCGCGAACTCATTGTTCTGGCATATCTTTCATGGGTTTAATTTGAGTTAAGTTGAGCCATAAATTCAGTCGCTTGCAAAAATCAAACAGGTTATTTCAATAAAACCGCCTGGCGTGATATCCAATACAAAATCCACCGCGGGAAATTTTATTCTTCCGGATTGCCTTTTTTAATGTCTGCTAATTCTTCCCCGGCAACATGCGTATCAACGTATTATCGCGGCGGCGGTAATGGTGCCAGAGCGCAGCGAAAGCGTGTAATCCGATCAGATAATATCCGGCATTCGCCAGCCATTCATGCAGGGTTTTTAACTGTTTTTGTAATGTCAGATCGGCCAGGTAGCTTTTGGGCATTCTGATGTTAAACATCGTCCAGTCATGGCCGCCAAAATATTGCGACAAAATGCCCAGCACCGGTAAACCCATAAACATCAGATAAACAGAACCATGCGTGAGGACCGACAAACAATGTTGCCAGCGCGGTGGAACAGGTTTAATGGCAGGCGTGACGTACATCGCGCGGATAAAAAGGCGTACGCACATCAGAAATAATACGCAGAAACCCAGGCTGTAATGCGTAAGAGTTAATAGTTCTCGTACAAAGGAACCTTTGGCGAACGCGTCTTTTATATCCATCGTCGTATAGGTCAGAACGACCAAAACAAACACCAGCCAGTGAAGCACAATTTGCGGATAAGAATATCGGGTACGCATAGAAGTTCCGGTAAACAAAGTTACCGTTATCTTACTTGTTGAGACTTAAGCTTACATTAAGACGGTGGTAAACGCGCCGGGGAGAAGATTGTGTGGAAAGAAAAATTAACCGCTTTGGCGGTGAATGAATAAGGGCTTTAAAAGCTGAGAAGTTGGATAACGCTACCTGCCCGTTTCACAAGCTGACAGGTAACGCCCCAACACATCACGATTTAATTAACGCGCGATCAGGAAGCTTTCCAGCGCAGCGCCTTTATCCAGAGCGGCTTTGATGGCTGAAGGAGTACGACCCTGACCGGTCCAGGTTTTTTTGGAACCGTCGGTGTCGGTGTACTCATACAGCGCAGGGCGCGGCTTGCGCTTCGCTTTGGTGGTTTCTTTTGCCGCCTGATGCCCCAGCAGGTCATCAATTGCGATGCCGTCATTTGCCAGCATTTCACGATATTTCAGTAATTTCTCATCACGTTCTTGTTGTTGCGCGCTGCGTGCTTTCACGTTCTCGCGGGATTCTTCAACAATAGCGGTCAGTTTTTCCAGAATTTCTTCCAGAGTGCTTAATGGCGTTTCACGAGCCTGAGCCCGAAGTGTACGGATATTATTCAAAACGTTTAACGCGTTGTCCATGATGTGCTCACTTTAGGGGGTATCATTAAATTAGTGACACTGATTCTACACAAACAAATAATGATATCAATTGCGCCAGGATAATATTACAAGCGATTACACAATTCCTTTGCCTGCCGTTTAGTTTCATTGAATGTTAATATGCTATTTTTATAAGGGCTTGCCGCATGAGAATAAATAAAGTTATCCACTTTCCGCTTTACCCCCTTGAAATAGGTTGCGAATTATTAACCTAAATTTAGGCATCTTCTTAATAGTATCGCAGCGTGAATAACCGATGTTGCTATTATGCACAATTGACGCAAGTTCTTTTCTTTTCGTGCGAACTGCTGCGGGGAAAATAGCGTTTTGATAGAATCATCCGATTTTTCTACGCCTCAACGCGTTTTCTGCACAAGAAATAGGGCGTAATTTAACAATTCTCGTCTTAGACTGTGACTTCGGTCACAAACAGGACTTCCCTCATATTATGTTCAAAACCATTATTTTCGTGTGCGCCGCCTGCGTGTTACTCAAACTGGCGCTCGACTGGCAGGTTATTTTACAGACGGTTGAGGGCTGACCGCAGCGACTTTTGCCATCCTGATGAATTCCGACAGATTGCGCGTCAGCGTTCCCCGGCGCCAGATTAGCCAGGTCGTCAGAAAGCGGTAGTTATCCGCCAGCGGCCAGACGCTGACCGTCGTGCTGCCCGGCATACTTTCCAGCATGCTGCGCGGCATCAGCGCCAGCCCGCCGCCTGCAATCACACACGCCAGCATCCCGTGATATGACTCCATCTCGTAGATTTTTCCCGGCGCGGCACCGTCATCGGCAAACCAGCTTTCGAAATGACGGCGATACGAACAGTTCGAACGAAACGCATAGATAATTTCGCCGTTAACCTCTTTCCCCCGCGTCACCGCCGCGTGACTGAGCGGTGCCACAATCACCATTTCTTCCTGATAAACCGGGATCCCGTCGAGTACCGGATGCAAAACCGGCCCGTCGACAAACGTCGCTTCCAGTTCACCTTCCACCAGTTTATCCAGCAGTTCGCCGGAAGGGCCAGTGCTCAGCGCCAGTTCGACTTTGCCAAACTGCTGATGATAGCGCGTCAGTAATGCCGGAATGCGCACTGCTGCCGTGCTTTCCAGCGCGCCGAGCGAGAAAATTCCCTGCGGTTCTGTACCGGACACCGACAAGCGCGCTTCTTCGACTAGATCCAGTATGCGGTTGTTATAGCTGAGAAAATTCCGGCCCGCAGGAGAAAGCCGCAAACGCTGGTTTTCGCGGATAAACAGCTCCACACCCAGCTCGGCTTCAAGCTGTTTAATGCGGGTCGTCAGGTTCGACGGCACGCGGTGTACGCGCTGCGCGGCGGCGCTGATACTGCCGGTTTCGGCCACGGCACGGAACATCTCAAGCTGGGACAGGTTCATAGTGATTCTCAAAAAGTGAACGGTTTGCTTATTTTTATTCATTTTTATTAAATCGCGCAAGCCTCTATTCTTAATGAACTGGCTTAACGAGGACACCGAAATGACGACAGCAACTTCGAACACACATGCAATCTCAGTCAATCCGTTTAACGGCGAACGTATCGCAGATTATGCGTACGACACCGATCTGGCACTTGAAGCCGCCGTTGCGCAGGGCTTTTCTGCCTTCAAACAGTGGCGCAAAACAGACGTCAGCGAACGCGCTGCCCTTTTGATCCGCCTGGCAGCCGCACTGCGCGAAACCAGTGAAGACATCGCCCGCAGCATTTCTCTTGAGATGGGCAAACCGGTGAAACAGGCGCGCGCCGAAGTGGAGAAATCCGCCGGTTTGTGCGAATGGTATGCCGAAAATGGCCCGGCGATGCTGGCACCGGAACCGACTCGGGTCGATAACGGCGAAGCGCACATTCATTACCGCCCTTCCGGCATGATTCTGGCGATTATGCCGTGGAACTTCCCGGTCTGGCAGATCCTGCGCGGCGCGGTTCCGGCCTTGCTGGCGGGGAATACGTTCCTGCTCAAACCTGCGCCGGGCGTCATGGGCACCACATATCTGGTGAAGCAGGCCGTGCTGAAAGCCGGTTTCCCGGCGGGTGCATTTGGCGTGATCAATGTCGGTACTCCGGCCGTTGCCACGCTGATTGCCGATCCGCGCGTGGTGGCGGTGACGGTCACCGGCAGCGTGCGTGCCGGTGCGGCGATTGCGGAACTGGCGGGCAAACAGGTTAAAAAATGCGTGCTGGAACTCGGCGGGTCTGATCCGTTTATCGTTCTGAACGACGCAAGTCTTGACGAAGCGGTGAAAGCCGCCGTCGCCGGGCGTTATCAGAATACTGGGCAGGTTTGCGCCGCTGCAAAACGTCTGATCATTGAAGAAGGCGTGCTCGACGCATTTACGACGAAATTTGTGGCGGCCACCCAGGCGCTGGTCGTAGGAAATCCGCTGGATGACGCCACTTATATCGGCCCGATGGCCCGTTTCGATTTACGCGATGAGCTGGATAAACAAGTTCAGGACAGCCTGTCCGAAGGCGCGACGTTGCTGCTGGGCGGTGAGAAAATGGCCGGAAACGGTAACTTCTATGCACCGACTATTCTCGGCAACGTTACACCGGAAATGACGGCATTTCGTCAGGAACTGTTCGGACCGGTCGCCGCGATTACGGTTGCCCGCGACGCAGATCACGCGGTCGAACTGGCCAATGACAGCGATTTTGGCCTGAGCGCCACGATTTTCACCGCTGATGCAGAACGTGCAAAACAGATGACCGCAGAGCTGGAAACCGGCGGCGTGTTCATTAACGGATACAGCGCATCGGATCCGCGTGTGGCGTTTGGTGGCGTGAAGAAAAGTGGCTATGGCCGCGAGTTGTCGCATTTCGGCCTGCGTGAATTCTGCAACGTGCAGACGGTCTGGACTGACCGCACGTAATCACAGAAACGTGTGGTCAAAACAAGAATCACAGGATTCCATCATCCTGTGATTCTTTGCATTTAATTCCCCTGCGACGTCTCGGCGTAAATTGTGGTGACCGCCTGCTGATTGGCGCTCAGCGTTTCATCCAGCGTTTTCTTCCCTTCCAGCAAATCCGAAATATTCCGCCCGACCGCATCACCCATCTGATCAAAGCCCGGAATACTCACGTACTGCACGCCCTGATACGGCACCGGATATAATGTCGGCTGTTCCGGCGTCGCGGTTTCCACCGCCTGTTTTACGCCGTCTGCGTAAGGCGCGAGTTTCTGGTATTTCACCTGCGCGTAAGAAGAATAGCGGCTGCCCGGCGGGATAGCGCCCCAGCCCACGGTTTTCGCGACGTCCTGAATATATGCCTGCGATGTGGCCCAGGTGATGAATTGCTGCGCTTCGTCTTTATGGCTGGCGCGTTGCGGAACAGCCAGCGCCCACGCCCAAAGCCAGTGCGAACCGTTACTCGAAAGCGCCGTCGGCGCGGGCGCGAAACCGGCGCTGTCCGCGACAGGCGAAATCTGCGGATTAATTACCATTCCGGCGGCGACGGTGCTGTCGATCCACATCGCGCATTTGCCCTGCGCAAACAGTTTCAGGTTCTGACCAAAGCTGTTGGATGTCCCATCCGGCGGGCCGTAATCATGCATCATCTGTACGTAATCAGTGAGCACTGCACGCCACTCGTCGCTGTCGAGGCGCGGATGCCAGTTTTCATCAAACCATTCCGCGCCATAGGCGTTGGCCATCGTGGTGATAAACGCCACGTTGTCGCCCCACCCCGCCAGGCCGCGCAGGCACAGGCCGTAAACGCCTTGTGATTTATCGGTCAGCTGCGCCGCGAAAGCTTTCACTTCATCCCAGCTCGGATTTTTCGGCATGGTCAGATTTTTTTTCGCGAACAGATCTTTGCGGTAATACGTCATGCTGCTTTCGCCGTAAAACGGCAACGCGTACAGCGTGCCCTGCCAGGAAAGCGCGCTGCGGATGGGTTTGAGCAGATCATCGACATTGTAATCAGCGGGCAAATTGTTGAGCGGTTGCAGCCAGCCTTTTTTGCCCCACAACGGCGCTTCATACGTGCCGACCGTGATCACATCGAAATTCGCCTGCCCGCTGTTCATGTCGCTGAGCACCTGTTTGCGCAGCTCGCCGTCGTCCATGACGTGCCATTCGAGTCTGATGTCCGGATGTGATTTCTCAAACTCACCGGACATCTGCTGCATGATCGTCATGTCACCGTTGGCGATGGTGGCAATTTTGACCACGGTTTGCGCCTGCGCGCTGGCGCAAAAGGCCAGCGGCAGCAAAATACTGAAGACTCGTCGCTGAAAAAGACCTGGCATGAGACCTGACATGTTCGTGCTCCTTTTCGGCTCAGGCATTCGCCAGACGCGGTTGACGGGGCGCTGTTTCCGGCGAATTCAGCGCAGGCAGCGGTTCCAGCACGCCTTCCACGGCACCCGGCGCAAACTGTGCTGACGGACGCAGATGGAAGAACGACATTTTCTCAACCAGCCGCGCTGCGTGTTCGTTCACGGTATGGCTGGCCGCGCTGGCCTCTTCCACCAGCGCCGCATTTTGCTGCGTCGCGCCATCCATCTGTACGATGGCGACGTTAACCTGATCGATACCGCTGGACTGCTGACGGCTGGCGACGGCGATGTCAGCCACGTATTCCACCATTTTCGCCATGCCGCCGTTGATTTCCTGAAGCGTTTCGCCGGAACGCAGCACCAGCTTGCTGCCCGCATCGACTTTGCTGACGCTGGTCTGGATCAGGGTTTTGATTTCCTGCGCCGCCGTGGCAGAACGTTGTGCCAGCTGACGCACTTCTGAGGCGACCACCGCAAAACCGCGCCCCTGTTCGCCTGCCCGCGCGGCTTCACCGCCGCATTCAGCGCCAGCAGATTGGTCTGGAAGGCAATTTCGTCGATCACCCGGTTAATATCGGCAATTTTATTACTGGATTCTTCGATGTCGCGCATTGCGGTCACCGCATCGTCCAGAATTCCGCTGCTTTGCTGCGCCTGTTTGCGGACGGTCTGCGCCAGTTCACTGGCCTGCGCGGCATTATCGGCGTTGAATTTCACCGTGGCGGTCATTTGTTCCATGCTCGCCGCTGTCTGTTCGAGCGAGCTGGCCTGCGCGTGCGTGCGCGAGGACAAATCATTGTTGCCGTCGGCCATTTGCCCGGCTGCGCTGCTCAGCGCGAGCGCGCTTTCCCCGACTTCGCGCACAATGCCGCTCAGACGGGCGTCCATTTTCGCCAGCGCCTGCATCAGTTCGCCCATTTCATCTTTCGGGATTGCGCCCAGACGGTGATTCAGGCCGCCTTCGGAAATGGATTCAGCCAGACGACGTGCGCGACGCACTGCGCCGGTAATCGAACGCACCAGCAACCAGCCCGCAATTCCGGCGACCAGTAAACCGACGGCCAGGATCGCCGCCATGCTGTTGCGCATCGTGGCGTACGCCGCTGAGCTGGTGGCGTAATTGTTTTCGGCATGGTTTCGCATCAGGTTATCCAGCCCGTCGATATCCTGCTGCAATGCCTGACTGCCACTTTTCAGACGCGTTTCGATAATGACCAGCGCACCGGACGGATTGCCTCCGGCGACCAGTTTTGCAGCATGGCTGATGGCGGCCTGATAACTGTTCAGGTCATCGAGAAAAGTGGTGCGGAGTTTTTCGCTGCCGGGCACGGCAAACGTGGCTTCATACGCCTTGCGCTCGGTGGCAATTTGCCTGCCGTAAGCATCAATCTGCGCGACACGCTGATCGACTTCTGCCGGATCGGTCCAGTAGCGCAGCGATTCAAACAGCGTCGCCGATTGCATCTGTGCCAGACGGTATAATTTTGCAGAATGCTGTAACGGTAATAACTCGGTGCGGTAGGTCGAAATCGCACGCTGATCGGCGGCGCGTAACCCTAAAATGGCCCAGACGGCGGCGACAGTCAGCAAGACGCACAACAATCCCACGATGCCAATCAACCGGCTTTTGATGGTAAATCCCATATCAATTCCTCTGATAACAGCGGTAATCCAACAGGAAGGCGTCAGCACCAGATGGCAAATGGGTGATCGCCCTTTGCACGGTTTATCGGCAGGCCTTGAAGAATGTTTAGTCAGTTATTTCAGTCGCCTGTGGCTGCGTCGCAATGACGACTTTGGCGATTTTAGATGGCAGCGGTTTACGTTTAATCAGGGATTTATGCTGCCGGTCAGACGCAAACATATTTTGTTACTTTACGATGGCAAAAGATTTTGGGACGGATAAAACACAAATGATTACTATTCACATTCTCATTGCGTGCTCTTCTTAAAATTTGCGATTCGGGCTGATGACTGCGGTCAGATGATCCTGTTTAAAGACAATGAAAAGAAGCGGCGGCGCTTTCTATTAATGTGGTTTTTACGGGATACATTATGTCTTTCAGTGGCAAGGATTACGGCGCGGAAACGTCTGCGCCGGAGAACAAAAGTAAGCTTTCAACCTCATTGTCGGCACTGGCGATCCTGGTCATGACGGCTTCCTCCGCGGCTCACGCCGCAGCCGCTACCAGCACAGCGACAGCCGCCGCGCCCGCCGCCGATGAGAATATGGTTGTGGAAGGAACAACGGGCGGAACCGCCGATGAGTCACAGGATTACAACGTCAAAACCACGCGCGCGGGCACGAAAATGTTGCTGACGCCGCGTGACGTACCGCAGTCCGTCAGCGTGATCACTAAACAGCGCATGCAGGATCAGAACCTGCAATCGGTCGGCGACGTGATGGATAACACCACCGGCATCTCGACGGAAGTGATCGACAGCGAACGCGTTTCCTATTTCTCACGCGGCTTTTACATCAATAATTACACCTACGACGGCATTCCTTCTTCCGTCAGCGATACCTGGAACTTTGGCGATGCCGCCGAAGACACCGCCATTTATGACCGCATCGAAGTGGTCCGCGGCGCAACCGGGCTGATGACCGGTGCCGGTAACCCGGCAGCGTCCGTCAATATGGTGCGCAAACAGGCGGACAGCAAAGAGTTCACCGGCAATATCAGCGCCAGTTACGGCAGCTGGAATAAGCAGCGTTATGTGCTCGACGTTTCCGGCCCGCTCAACGAAGAAGGCTCGGTGCGCGGCCGCGTCGTGGCCGGTTATCAGGATCAGGACAGCTGGCTCGACCGTTAC
>Ga0153981_1000054_pt1 | contig 35689 bp, 40 predicted proteins | sample TSGA065MetaG_FD_104714 | JGI IMG/M metagenome (GOLD analysis project Ga0153981, IMG submission 104714) | Attine ant fungus gardens microbial communities from Georgia, USA - TSGA065 MetaG | ecosystem: Host-associated > Fungi > Mycelium > Unclassified | place: USA: Georgia, Magnolia Springs State...
AGATCATCTGCGGCGCCGACGCGGGTGAATATCCGGTCTACGGGGCCGATAACCGCGGTATCCGCAGGAACGTAGCTGCCAATATGCGCCATCAGAACAATCAGCGCCGCCTGACGCATATAGGTACTTTTACCGCCCATATTCGGGCCGGTGATGATCAGCATCCGGCGCACCGGAGACATGTTCAGCGGGTTGGAAATAAACGGTTCTTTCAGTACCTGTTCCACGACCGGATGGCGGCCACCGGTGATGTTGATGCCGGGTTTCTCGCTCATCGTCGGGCAGGTATAACTGAGCGTGTAGGCACGTTCTGCGAGATTACTCAGAACATCCAACTCGGCCAGCGCACTGGCGCTTTGCTGCAAAGCGGGCAGGTGCGGCATCAGCAAATCAAACAGCTCTTCGTACAGCGCTTTCTCCAGCGACAGGGCTTTGCCTTTGGACGTCAGAACCTTATCTTCATACTCTTTCAGTTCCGGTATGATGTAACGCTCGGCGTTTTTGAGCGTCTGACGGCGGACATAATGAATAGGAACGAGATGGCTCTGGCGGCGGCTCACTTCGATGTAATAACCATGTACACCGTTAAATCCGACCTTCAGCGTTTCCAGGCCCAGCTTCTCGCGTTCGCGAATTTCTAAACGGTCAAGATAGTCTGTTGCGCCGTCAGCCAGTGCGCGCCATTCGTCCAGTTCCGCGTTATAGCCTGGCGAAATCACACCGCCGTCACGCACCAGAACCGGCGGAGCTTCAACAACCGCACGTTCAAGTAGTTCGACCAGCTCTGTAAATTCACCGGTTTGCTCCACCAGTGTAGCGACATGCGCGGCGTCAGCATCTTGCAAAATCCCCCGGATCTCGGGCAGTTGCTGTAACGCATGACGCATACGGGCGAGGTCGCGTGGCCGTGCGCTGCGCAGGGCAAGGCGCGCCAGAATACGTTCGAGATCGCCGACCTGACGCAGCACGGGCTGCAAGTCGGCGGTCAGATCCTGTAATGCTCCGATTGCCTGCTGACGATGGGTCAGCATTTTGATGTCGCGGCTTGGCATGTGGATCCAGCGTTTGAGCATACGACTGCCCATCGGTGTGACGGCCTGATCCAGGACTGCCGCCAGCGTATTTTCCACGCCACCTGCCAGATTTTGTGTCAGCTCCAGATTACGGCGCGTCGCCGCATCCATAATGATGCCGTCCTGCTGGCGCTCCATCGTCACGCCACGAATATGCGGCAGGGCGGTGCGCTGGGTATCTTTTACATATTGCAGCAGGCAACCGGCGGCGCGGAGTGCCTGAGTGGCCTGTTCCACACCAAACCCGCTAAGATCGCGGGTGCCGAACTGGAGATTCAGCTGTTGCTTTGCGGTTTCGAGCTCAAATTCCCACATCGGACGACGGCGCAGGCCGCGGCGGGAAGCAATAAGCGGCATGGCTTCAAAGCTTTCCGGATACAGAAGTTCTGCCGGATTTGTACGCTGTAATTCAGCGGCCATGGTTTCCAGATCGTCTGGCTGAGCGACACGAAAACGACCGGAGCTGATATCCAGCGTCGCATAGCCAAAGCCACGTCCGTCTTGCCAGATGGCCGCGAGAAGGTTGTCATGACGCTCACTCAGTAAGGCTTCATCACTGACCGTGCCTGGCGTCACGATCCGCACAATTTTGCGCTCAACCGGCCCTTTGCTCAGCGCCGGATCGCCAATCTGTTCAGCGATGGCGACGGATTCGCCCAGTTGCACCAGCTTGGCCAGATAGCCTTCAACGGCGTGATAAGGCACACCGGCCATCGGAATCGGTTCGCCCGCCGAAGCGCCACGTTTGGTCAGGGAAATATCCATCAGCTGAGACGCACGTTTTGCATCGTCATAAAACAGTTCGTAGAAGTCCCCCATACGATAAAACAGCAGAACTTCCGGGTTCTCCGCCTTAAGACGCAGGTACTGCTGCATCATGGGGGTGTGAGCATCCAGCCCGCTCATATCACTACCTTTATTCTTGATTTCATTCAATTTTAAATCATCCTGTTGGCTCGTACCGCCCGGGGCAACGACTTTACAACGGATCCTAACGTGAGTAGAGGTAAAAAACCACGATGCGTTTTGAAGTTGCGTAATGCTCCGCAAATCACCGTGGATCAGGATCTTCGTGCATCGTTGTAAAGACGTTTATTTTCAGTTTTTTCGGCCCTGATAATGCTCTACCATATCCCCCACCTCTTTTATTGCATGGTTACGGATATCCGATGCGCCTCGTGGCAGTCATTATTCCCCTGGTTTTAACACTTTCTGCTTGTAGCAGTAATAAGCCTCCGGCTCAGCCTGAAGGCCCGCGCAATCCTTTCTCTGACGGAAGAAATGCCAGCGGCAATTCGGTTCCCGGCGGGGGCTTTCTGTTGCAACCCGAACATACTGGCGCAGTGCAGTCCGGTGATTTCGCGTACGATCCGGCCATGAACCGGTTTGTGGACAAAATGGTCAGCGAGCATGGTTTTGATCGCCAGCAACTGCATGATGTGCTGGCGCAAACGAAACGACTGGGATTTGTATTACGTCTGATGGATCAGCAAGCGCCATCTGGCCCGCCGTCAACCGTGCCAAATGGTGCCTGGAACCGTTATCGCAGCAAATTTATTACGCCGGATAACGTCCAGAATGGTGTCGTGTTCTGGAATCAGTATCAGGATGCCTTGCAGCGTGCGGAGCAGGTTTACGGCGTACCGCCGGAAATCATTGTCGGTATTATCGGCGTCGAAACCCGCTGGGGACGCGTGATGGGGAAAACCCGCATTATCGATGCGCTGGCGACCTTATCCTTTGCCTATCCGCGCCGGGCGGATTACTTCTCCGGCGAGCTGGAAACCTTTCTGCTGATGTCCCGTCGTGAGGGGGACGATCCGCTGAGCCTGCGCGGTTCGTTTGCGGGTGCGATGGGTTACGGTCAGTTCATGCCATCTTCTTATAAAGATTATGCCGTGGACTTTAACGGCGACGGCCATGCCAATCTGTGGGATCCGATTGATGCTATCGGCAGCGTAGCCAATTACTTCAAGGCGCACGGATGGACGAAAGGCGCACCCATTGCGGTGCCAGCCGCCGGGCAGGCACCGTTGCTGGAGAATGGCTTCAAGACAAAATATCCACTTTATACGCTGACGGCGGCGGGTCTTAGCCCGCTGGGTTCTCTGGGGGGTTATCAGGAAGCGAGCCTGTTGCGTCTGGATATGGGCACCAGTTACCAGTACTGGTACGGGCTGCCAAACTTCTACACCATCACCCGTTACAACCACAGCGTGCATTATGCGATGGCGGTATGGCAGTTGGGTGAAGCGGTGAAAGCGGCGCGCTGAACCTGATTTCCTGCTTTATCACGGAGGGCCGCTTGTTGTGGCCCTTCTTTTTGCCTTTTATTCCAATTCTGAATACATCGCGCAAAACGCACCGACGGGACTCACACAGCGAAAGAGAAATGCTAACATCAGGTTGAATTCAGCTGACCCGCCAGGATGGAATATGGACGAAAAACGTTTACATGAATTGAGTGCAGAAATCGGCACTGAGCTTAAATCTCAGGGATTGTGGATCACCTGCGCGGAATCTTGCACGGGCGGATTAATTGCCAAGGCCATTACGGACATCGCCGGAAGCTCGGCCTGGTTTGATCGCGGATTTGTCACTTACAGCAATGCGGCCAAGCATGAATTGCTCGGCGTGTCTGAAAGTACGCTTGAGCAATATGGCGCGGTGAGTGAGCAGGTAGTACATGAAATGGCGCAGGGTGTATTGCACGCCGCGGGTGCGGATGTGGCCCTTTCGGTCAGCGGCATCGCCGGGCCTGACGGCGGCTCAGCAGAAAAACCTGTCGGCACGGTCTGGTTTGGATTTGCCGGAAAAGACGGGCGTGTCGTGACGACAAAACAACAATTTTCTGGCGATCGAGAAGCAGTACGTTTGCAAGCTGCTGTTTTTTCGCTACAAACTGCTTTGCGTGAGTTTATTAAAAATTAGGCTTGATACTGTATGAGCATACAGTATAATTACTGCCAATTACCTGTACATAAATTATATTCAGTGATGCAGGCGGGATGTTCCCCTGTATCAGACGAGGAGTAAAAATGGCTATTGATGAGAACAAGCAAAAAGCGTTAGCTGCAGCACTGGGCCAGATTGAAAAGCAATTCGGTAAAGGCTCCATCATGCGTCTGGGTGAAGATCGCTCCATGGACGTAGAAACGATCTCTACCGGCTCTTTGTCTCTGGATATCGCGTTAGGCGCTGGCGGTTTGCCAATGGGTCGTATCGTGGAAATCTACGGGCCGGAATCTTCCGGTAAAACGACGCTGACCTTGCAGGTTATCGCTGCTGCACAACGTGAAGGCAAAACCTGTGCGTTTATCGATGCGGAACACGCACTGGATCCTATCTACGCTAAGAAATTGGGCGTGGATATCGATAACCTGCTGTGTTCTCAGCCGGATACCGGTGAGCAGGCGCTGGAAATTTGTGATGCGCTGACACGTTCAGGTGCGGTTGACGTTATCATCGTTGACTCCGTCGCAGCTCTGACACCGAAAGCTGAAATCGAAGGCGAAATCGGCGACTCACACATGGGCCTCGCGGCACGTATGATGAGCCAGGCAATGCGTAAACTCGCGGGTAACCTGAAAAACGCCAACACCTTGCTGATCTTCATCAACCAGATCCGTATGAAAATCGGTGTGATGTTCGGTAACCCGGAAACCACAACCGGCGGTAACGCACTGAAATTCTATGCTTCTGTTCGTCTGGATATCCGTCGTATCGGCGCTATCAAAGAAGGTGATGTGGTTGTCGGTAGCGAAACGCGTGTGAAAGTGGTGAAGAACAAAATTGCTGCACCATTCAAACAAGCCGAATTCCAGATCATGTACGGCGAAGGCATCAACATCAACGGCGAGCTGATCGACCTTGGCGTTAAGCACAAGATGATTGAGAAAGCCGGCGCATGGTACAGCTACAACGGTGAGAAGATTGGTCAGGGTAAAGCAAACTCCTGCAACTTCCTGAAAGAAAACCCGAAAGTAGCTGCTGAGCTGGACAAAAAACTGCGTGACCTGCTGCTGAGCGGCACCGGCGAGCTGAGCGTTGCCACGACAGCTGAAGACGCTGACGACAACATGGAAACCAGCGAAGAGTTTTAATTTCGCGGTTATCTGACGTCACAGTCGATAAAATGCCAGCCTGGTTTCAGGCTGGCATTTTGCATATCTGAGGGACTCCGATGTCCACTGAAAAAGCACCGAATCAAAATGTCATCGATCTGAAACGACTTCTTGAAGAAGTTGAACAAAACAGTGAATCCACACTGTTTGCGCCTCAGGAAAAAGACGCCAATGCGGCGAAAATTAATACACTGATCAGCCGCGCGATGCGTCTGCTGTCTCAGCGTGATCACGGTGAAGCTGAACTGCGCCGCAAACTGCTTATCCCGCCAGTCCCATTTGTAAAACCCCAAAATAAACAAAGCCGCTGGTCTTCACGTAAACGACCAGACGAAAATGCCTTTGATGAAGATAATGCGGTAAAGGCGCGCCCGGAACCACGCCCGGTGCCGGAAGAGATCCCGGAGGAACATGTACAGGCAGTTATCGACTATTGCTACCAGCATCACTGGCTTGATGATGCCAAATTTGCCAGTCGCTATATTTCCGGTCGCAGCAATAAAGGCTACGGGGCACAACGTATTCGTTCGGAATTACTGCAAAAAGGTGTCGATAAAGAAATCATATCGACGGCACTGGAGGAAACGGAGGTTGACTGGTGTGTTCTGGCGCGGGATATTGCCGTCAGAAAGTTTGGAGAAAATTTACCGAAAGACTGGAAAGAAAAATCGAAAGTTCTGCGTTATTTGCTTTACCGAGGCTTCTTTCAGGAAGAAATACAGTCGATTTATCGCGATTTTGACGATTGACCGCATACGGTATTTTACTTCCCTGCGCAGAAATTTTATCTTATCCGCACTTTTTCGTTCGTGAGCTGTACAGATTGCTGCCATATGCAGCGTTATCCGGCTCAAGAGCCGTTCTTCCAGCATGATTCCGGGATATTTATGAGCAAGAGCACCGCTGAGATCCGTCAAGCGTTTCTCGATTTCTTCCATAGTAAGGGACACAACGTTGTTTCAAGCAGTTCGCTTGTCCCGACAAACGATCCGACACTGTTGTTTACCAATGCCGGGATGAACCAATTTAAAGACGTTTTCCTCGGTCTGGATAAACGTGACTACAGCCGTGCCACCACATCTCAGCGTTGTGTGCGTGCAGGTGGTAAACACAACGACCTCGAAAACGTCGGCTATACCGCCCGTCACCACACCTTCTTCGAAATGCTGGGCAACTTCAGCTTCGGCGATTACTTCAAGCACGACGCAATCAACTACGCTTGGGAATTACTGACCGGCGAAAACTGGTTTAATCTGCCGAAAGAAAAGCTTTGGGTCACCGTCTATGAGACTGACGACGAAGCGTTTGAAATCTGGGAAAAAGAAGTCGGCGTTCCAAAAGAACGTATTATCCGCATTGGCGATAATAAAGGCGGCGCTTACGCTTCTGACAACTTCTGGCAGATGGGTGATACCGGTCCTTGCGGTCCTTGCACCGAAATTTTTTACGATCATGGCGACCATATCTGGGGCGGCCCTCCGGGTTCTGCTGAAGAAGATGGCGACCGTTACATCGAAATCTGGAACATCGTTTTCATGCAGTTCAACCGTCAGTCTGACGGCACCATGCTGCCACTGCCTAAACCTTCCGTCGATACCGGGATGGGGCTTGAGCGTATCACCGCTGTTATGCAGCATGTGAACTCAAACTATGACATCGACCTGTTCCAGAAACTGATCGCCGCCGTTGCTGACGTCACTGGCGCGACCGATCTGACCAGCAAATCTCTGCGCGTTATCGCTGACCATATTCGCTCTTGCGCTTTCCTGATTGCAGACGGCGTGATCCCATCGAATGAAAACCGTGGCTACGTGCTGCGTCGTATCATTCGTCGTGCGATCCGTCACGGCAATATGCTGGGCGCGAAAGAGACCTTCTTCTACAAACTGGTTGCTCCGTTAATTGACGTGATGGGCCCGGCTGCGGCTGAGCTGAAAGAACAGCAAGCCATGGTTGAGCAGTTGCTGAAGACTGAAGAAGAGCAGTTTGCCCGTACTCTGGAGCGTGGTCTGGCGCTGTTGGACGATGAATTATCTTCTCTGCAAGGCGATACGCTGGACGGTGAGATTGCTTTCCGTTTGTACGACACCTTCGGTTTCCCGCTGGATCTGACTGCGGACGTGTGCCGCGAACGCAATCTGAAAGTTGACGAAGTCGGTTTTGAAAAAGCGATGGAAGTTCAGCGTCGTCGCGCACGTGAGTCCAGTGGTTTCAGCGCGGACTACAACAGCATGGTGCGTGTTGACGGCGTTACGCAGTTCTCCGGTTATGAGCATCTGCAACGTCATTCCAAAGTTGTGGCGCTGTTCATCAATGGTCAGCCAGTAAATGAAATTCAGGCGGGCGATAACGCTATCGTCGTTCTGGATGACACACCATTCTACGGCGAGTCCGGCGGACAGGTTGGCGATAAAGGCATCCTGAAAACGGCTGCCGGCACGTTCGACGTTTCTGATACCCAAAAATATGGCAAGGCCATTGGTCATCAGGGCTCGCTGAGCGCAGGCAAACTGAGCGTTGGTGACAGCGTTGAAGCCGAAGTTGACGTTGAGCGTCGCGAACGTATTCGTCTGAATCATTCCGCGACTCACTTGCTGCACGCTGCACTGCGTCAGGTACTGGGCAAGCACGTTGCTCAGAAAGGCTCGCTGGTAAACGATAACTATCTGCGTTTCGACTTCTCGCATTTCGAAGCGATGAAGCCGGAAGAGATTCGTCAGGTCGAAGATCTGGTGAATGCGCAAATCCGTCGTAACTTGCCAATTCAGACCACCATCATGGATCTGGATGAAGCGAAAGAAAAAGGTGCGATGGCGCTCTTTGGTGAAAAATACGAAGACAGCGTGCGCGTGCTGACCATGGGTGATTTCTCCACCGAGCTGTGCGGGGGGACACACGCCAGCCGTACGGGTGATATCGGCCTGTTCCGTATTCAGAGTGAGTCAGGCACGGCAGCAGGTGTTCGTCGTATCGAAGCGATTACCGGTGAAAACGCCATTAATGCACTCCATCAGCAAAGTGATTTGCTGCAAGATGTTGCGCACATGGTGAAAGGTGATGTGAACAGCATTACTGATAAAATCCGTACTCTGATTGAACGTTCCCGTGTGCTGGAAAAAGAACTTCAGCAGGTGAAAGGGCAACAAGCTGCGCAGGAGAGTGCTTCACTTTCCAGCCAGGCGAAAGAAGTGAAAGGCGTTAAGCTGTTGGTCCGTCAGCTGGATAACGTAGAGCCTAAAATTCTGCGTACGATGGTTGATGACCTGAAAAATCAGTTGGGTTCAGTGATTATTGTTCTGGCAACCATCGCTGACGATAAAGTCAGCCTGATTGCGGGCGTCACGAAAGATCTGACGGATCGCGTCAAAGCAGGGGATCTGATTGCTTCTGTCGCCCAGCAGGTGGGTGGTAAAGGCGGTGGTCGTCCTGATATGGCGCAGGCAGGGGGAAGTGACGTTCAGGCATTACCGGCTGCACTGGCAACAGTAGAAGCCTGGGTTGAATCCCGGCTGTAATAAGAAATAAATAGCTAACCAGGAAGCGCCATAATGTATTGTGCAATATGGCGTTTTCGGTCTTAATGGCAGGGTAGGCCTCGCGATAAAAGTCGCGACAATGATGATATCGGCTAAACTTAAAGTACTATGGCTTGAGTTGCGGGCCGCTTACAGTTTACGTAGGGGTCATGGCTTACGTTTTACCTGCTTATGATAGATAATGGCCGGGAAACTGAGAGACCCGACTCTTTTAATTATTCAAGGAGCAAAGAATGCTTATTCTAACTCGCCGAGTTGGTGAAACCCTCATGATTGGCGATGAGGTTACTGTTACCGTTTTAGGTGTTAAAGGTAATCAGGTGCGTATTGGTGTGAATGCGCCGAAAGAGGTTTCTGTTCACCGTGAAGAGATTTATCAGCGTATCCAGGCTGAAAAGTCTCAACAGACGAGTTACTGATTTACGAGGCGTCTCGTCGATGACGAGGCGCTGAACTTCCTTTCTCCTCTTTTTTGATTTTTCTCCCCTTAATTTACTGCCTCCCCAGTTTTTATTTTCCTTCTGCGGCTTCTTCCAGACCTGTCATTTTTTAAAAGCTAAGCCTTTTTTCTGACCACTGAGCCCCTTTATTGCCTTCAAACTGCTCAGGTTGTGCGTGAAATGTCCAAACGGGTGATTGTTAGGAAAAAAGGGTTTGACTTATAAGGGCCAGAAAGTAATATGTGCGCCACGCAGTGCCGATGAGCTTAAACAAAGTTAGTCAGCACACTCGCAAGAGGCGTATGGTGAGGTGGCCGAGAGGCTGAAGGCGCTCCCCTGCTAAGGGAGTATGCGGTCAAAAGCTGCATCCGGGGTTCGAATCCCCGCCTCACCGCCATTTAAAATGCACCCATAGCTCAGCTGGATAGAGTACTCGGCTACGAACCGAGCGGTCGGAAGTTCGAATCTTCCTGGGTGCACCATACTTTCCTGAACGTATGTTGATTTGCAATCAAATGAGCGTGACGGGCAAAGGCGAAAGCTGATGTAGTGCGGAAAAATGGTCAGGTAAATCTGCAGTAAGAATCAAAATGCACCCATAGCTCAGCTGGATAGAGTACTCGGCTACGAACCGAGCGGTCGGAAGTTCGAATCTTCCTGGGTGCACCATTCTTCCTCTTAGTATTTTCCGAAAAAACTCAGCACGACCCCAATGCACCCATAGCTCAGCTGGATAGAGTACTCGGCTACGAACCGAGCGGTCGGAAGTTCGAATCTTCCTGGGTGCACCATATTCCAAACATGTTTGAGCGACGACTTTTATATAGAGTCCTCCGGCATGTTAGAAAAACCCGCTTTGGCGGGTTTTTTGCTTTCTGCTTTTCCTCTCTGATTTTCCTCCCTTCTTTTTCATTTCCCTGATTTTTCTGACGTGTTCGGATGTGCTGTAGGTGTGGACAAAATGCGACTTTCGCCAGACTTTGCGATAAAGTAGTTTTCCTGTTTTTTCGTGATCATGGAGCATTCGATGTACGATCGATACGAAGGGCTAATATTTGATATGGATGGCACCATATTGGATACCGAACCTACGCACCGTAAGGCATGGCATCAGGTATTGACCAAATACAGTATGCATTATGATGTCGAATCCATGGTCGCTCTGAATGGTTCACCAACCTGGCATATTGCCCGGTTTGTTATCGACAGCAATAACGTCGAAATGGATCCCCATCTCCTTGCCGCAGAGAAAACCGCTGCTGTGCAGGAAATGTTGCTTGATACCGTACGTCCTTTGCCATTAATTGATGTCGTGAAGGCTTATCATGGCCGCCGGCCAATGGCGGTAGGGACGGGCAGTGAGCACTGGATGGCTGATGCGTTATTGCGTCATCTTGGGCTGCGCGATTGCTTTGATGCGATCGTGGGTGCAAATGATGTACAAAATCACAAACCGGCACCCGACACCTTTTTACGCTGCGCTGAGTTAATCGGCGTGCCTCCTGAAAAATGCGTTGTCTTTGAAGATGCAGATTTCGGTATTGAGGCGGCCCGGCGCGCCAATATGGATTTTGTGGACGTGCGAACGCTGTGAGTAGCGTTGTGGCGCTGGCTTCATTATTTGGCAGCAGTTTTCTCAGCGCGACATTATTGCCCGGAAATTCAGAAGTCTTATTAGTCGCTTTATTGTCAGCTGGCAGCGCAATGCCAGCGGCACTGGTTTTGTCTGCAACTGTTGGCAATACCTTAGGAGGCATAACCAACGTCATCATCGGACGCTTTGTGCCGCAGCCCAAACCGCAACGTGGACTTGATGTTGCACAGAACTGGCTGAAGCGTTTTGGACCGGCGGCATTATTGCTAAGCTGGCTGCCGGTGATTGGCGATGTGTTGTGCGTGTTAGCAGGTTGGCTGCGAATGCCATGGGGTCCGGTGGTCTTTTTCATGTTGATTGGAAAAGCAGTGCGTTACATCGTTTTGGCTGTTGTGACGTTACAGGGGCTTTCATGGTTAGGTTAGATTGGCATCAGTTATCAATTATGGTCACATCTATGCAGATTCAGTATGCTTGCAAATTAATGGTTTCACCGAGCGGGAGGTCAATTTGATCCCGGATGTATCTCAGGCGCTTTCCTGGTTGGAAGCCCATCCTCAGGCATTAAAAGGTATTCGTCGCGGTATTGAACGTGAAACGCTGCGGGTCAATCCCGATGGTTCATTAGCGACGACCGGACACCCGGAATCTTTAGGGGCTGCACTGACGCACCGCTGGATAACCACCGATTTTGCTGAAGCTTTATTAGAATTCATTACGCCCGTCGATGACAATATTGAGCATCTGATGGCGTTTCTGCGTGATATCCATCGTCACGTGGCTCGTGAACTTGGTGACGAGCGGATGTGGCCATTCAGCATGCCGTGCTTTATCGAGTCCGGACAGGATATTGAGCTGGCACAGTACGGTTCATCTAACGTCGGGCGCTTTAAAACGCTTTACCGTGAAGGGTTGAAAAACCGTTATGGCGCGCTGATGCAGGTGATTTCCGGCATCCACTATAATTTCTCGCTGCCGCTGTCTTTCTGGCAGGAACGTCTGGGTGTTACGGATGTTGAAAGCGGGAAAGAAGCGATTTCAGCGGGCTACTTTAAGCTGATCCGCAATTATTACCGCTTTGGCTGGGTGATCCCGTATCTGTTTGGTGCGTCACCTGCGATCTGTAAATCCTTCCTGAAAGGGCGTGAAACAGATCTGCCATTTGAATATACCGATTCCGGATTGTGCTATCTGCCGTACGCCACCTCGTTGCGTCTGAGTGATTTGGGCTATACCAACAAATCACAGAGCAATCTGGGGATCACGTTTAACGATCTGGAAACGTACGTTCAAGGCGTGAAGAAAGCGATTCGCACCCCGTCTGCGGAATACGCGGAAATGGGTGTAAAGAAAGACGGTAAATATCTGCAACTGAACACCAATGTGTTACAGATTGAGAACGAACTTTATGCGCCAATCCGTCCAAAGCGGGTCACCAAATCAGGTGAAAGCCCTTCTGATGCACTGATGCGCAGCGGGATCGAATACATTGAAGTCCGCTCGCTGGACGTCAATCCGTTCTCACCTGTGGGTATTGATGCGACTCAGGCGCGTTTCCTGGATTTGTTTTTGGTATGGTGTGCCTTAGCGGACGCACCGGAAATGAACAGTGATGAGCTGCTTTGTACGCGCAAAAACTGGAATCGGGTGATCCTCGAAGGCCGCAAACCAGGCCAGACGATTGGTATTGGTTGCAACGATGAGCGCAAGCCGCTGGTCAGCGTCGGGAATGCGTTGTTTGATGATTTGAGCCGTGTGGCGCAGGTTATGGACGAGCAGAACGGCGATCACCTTTATCAGGATGTCTGCAAAGAGCTGGTTGCTGCGTTTGATGATCCTGAACTGACGTATTCTGCGCGGATCCTTAAAGATCTGAAACAGCAGGGCGGCGTGGGCAGTCTTGGGCTGGAACTGGCAGAAAAGTATCGCCAGATGCTGGTGAGTGAACCGCTGGAAGTTTTAGATGCCAGTGCATTAATGGCAGAGCAGGACGGTTCATGGCAACGTCAGCGCACACTGGAAGCGGGTGATACGCTAAGCTTTGAAGAATATCTGGCTGCGAACGCAGGCAGTAGCGATGAGTAGAAAAGAAAAAGGCCACAATCAATGTGGCCAAATAAACATCTCTGTTTACAGGGATGATGATAACAAATGCGCGTCTTTCACTAATTAAGACCCGCATGCTGGGAAAAGGTTTCCTGAGTTCGTAAAAAAAATTAATTTATTTAGGAGAGGTGACGATATGCCACTGTTGGATAGCTTTACCGTAGACCATACCCGTATGGCAGCACCTGCTGTTCGCGTCGCAAAAACCATGAAAACCCCGCACGGGGATACCATCACTGTGTTCGATCTGCGCTTCTGCCGCCCGAATATTGAAGTGATGCCTGAACGCGGTATTCATACGCTGGAGCACCTGTTCGCAGGTTTCATGCGTAACCACCTGAATGGCAACGGCGTGGAGATCATTGATATTTCCCCAATGGGCTGCCGTACGGGTTTCTACATGAGCCTGATCGGTGTACCGGAAGAGCAATTTGTTGCTGATGCCTGGAAAGCGGCGATGGCAGATGTTCTGAAAGTGAAAGAACAGCGTCAAATCCCTGAGCTGAATGAATATCAGTGCGGTACTTACGAGATGCATTCCCTGAAAGAAGCTCAGGAAATCGCGCAACATATTCTCGATCACGACGTAGTTGTGAACCGTAACGACGATCTGGCTCTGCCAAAAGAAAAACTGTCCGAACTGCACATCTAGTTTTAGCGTGTTGCAGGTAAAAAAAAGACGCGTTCATCGCGTCTTTTTTATGTCTGTTATTCAGCGGATTAGCGTTGATTTACGCTGGTTTGCAAGGGCTGTAACGGGCGAACCTGCACCTGTTTGATCATATTGTCCTGCACGTCGAGAATTTCGACTTCGTAATCTTCAATGCGCAAACTGGTGCCGATAGTCGGGATATCTTCCAGCACTTCCAGAAGCATGCCGTTGATGGTTCGTGGCCCGTCGGCAGGAAGATGCCAGTTAAACGCTTTGTTCAGCTCACGGACGTTCGCGCTGCCTTCAATCAGTACAGAACCGTCGCTTTGCGGTGTCACTTCTTCAGCCAGAGTAGGTGACATCGACGTGGTAAAATCACCGACGATCTCTTCAAGAATATCTTCGACCGTCACCAGCCCCTGAATGTCACCGTATTCATCGACCACAATGCCCACTTTCTTTTTATTGCGCTGGAATTTCACCAGCTGAATGTTCAGCGGCGTACCTTCCGGAATGTAGTAAATCTCGTCCGCAGCGCGCAGCAGGTTTTCTTTGGTGAATTCTTTCTTCTCGGTCATCAGGCGATACGCTTCGCGTAAACGCAGCATGCCGATCGCATCATCAAGCGAGTCGCGGTAGAGCACGATTCGGCCATGCGGTGAGTGCGTGAGCTGGCGGATGATGGACTTCCAGTCGTCGTTAATGTCGATGCCGACGATTTCATTGCGCGGCACCATGATGTCATCAACGGATACTTTTTCGAGATCCAGAACGGAAAGCAGCATGTCCTGATTACGGCGTGAGATTTGCGAGCGCGATTCATTCACGATAGTACGCAGCTCTTCTTTGCTTACGGCATCACTCAGGCTGGCGGTGGTTTTGATACCAAACATACGCATCAGCAGACGCGAGAGGCTGTTCAGGATCCACACCAGTGGCATCATGATTTTTTGCAGCGGACGCAACAAAATGCTGCTCGGAAAAGCAATGCGTTCAGGATTGAGGGCTGCGAAGGTTTTCGGCAGAACTTCAGCAAACAGCAGAACCACGAAAGTCAGCACACCGGTGGCAATCGCGACCCCGGCATCGCCATACAAGCGGATACCCACAATGGTTGCCAGAGCGGAAGCAAGAATGTTGACCAGGTTATTGCCGATAAGCACGAGGCTGATCAACTGGTCCGGGCGTTTTAACAGCTTTTCGACGCGACGCGCCGCGCGGTTACCCTGTTTGGCCAGGTGACGTAACCGGTAACGGTTGAGTGTCATCATACCGGTTTCGGAGGCTGAAAAATAAGCCGAAACCACCACCATGATGATCAATGTGATGATCAGGGTTGTTGTCGAGACGTGCTCCAACGGGTATTCCTTTTAATTAATGAACCATGATTTGCTGGATCAGGCGACTGCCAAAATAGGCAAGAGTCAGAAGAATGGCGCCTGCCATGCTGAACCATACCACGCGGCGGCCACGCCAGCCTTCGTGATAATGGCCCCACAGCAGGACGATATAAACGAACCATGCCAGTATCGATAAGACAGCCTTGTCGATATTCTCCGGGCTGAACAGGTTGTTCAGATACAGTAATCCGGTGCACAGCGTCAGCGTCAGTAAAATGACGCCAATCTGGGTGATGTGAAACAGTTTACGTTCAATGCTCATCAGCGGTGGCATATCGGCAGTAAATGTCAGGCGTTTGTTCTTCAACTGGTAATCAAGCCACGCCAGTTGCAAGGCGTAAAGCGCTGCGATCATCAGCGTAGCATAGGAGAATAACGCCAGGCCGATGTGTACCAGCAAGCCTTTGCTTTCTTCCAGATGCGTGATGAATTCGCCCGGAAGGAAGGTGACGAACGCCAGATTGATCAGCGAGAAGCTGTAAACGATCGGTAAGACAAACCAGCCGCGATTACGTGAGGCAACAATAGTCATCACCGTACCGATGATTAAACTGACCACTGAACCGATGTTCACCAGACTCAGGTTCTGGCCGGTGCTGACATCGAATATGCGTTGCTGTAATGCCACAGCGTGGCAAATAAGCGCTACCACAACAGAAATCAGTGCTAAACGCCGGTATGCGCTGTTCTTCCGGATGATGCTCGGAATGATCAGTGCAAGGCTGAGCAGATAGGCCAACATGGCGACGAGAGCAAAAACTGACATAGCGTTTCAGTAGCATCGAAAAGTGAATGAGAACCGCAGTATAACGTTACCGGCGTCACGCTCCAACCTATCTGAGATGCCAAAGCAGAGATCGTCCGCGCTTCGTGTTATAATCCCGCAATTACGTCGCAAGAGCGGCCTGTCATTACGTTGAGCAAGAGACGATGTTTGAGAATTTAAGCGATCGATTGTCGCGCACACTGCGCAATATCAGCGGCCGCGGGCGGCTGACCGAAGAAAATATCAAAGAGACATTACGTGAAGTGCGTATGGCGTTACTGGAAGCGGACGTTGCGCTGCCGGTCGTTCGCGACTTCATCAACCGGGTGAAAGAGAGCGCTGTTGGCCATGAGGTCAATAAGAGTCTGACGCCGGGTCAGGAATTTGTCAAAATTGTCCAGAAAGAACTGGAAACCGCGATGGGCGAGGCTAATACCGAGCTCAACTTAGCGGCGCAGCCACCGGCTGTCGTTCTGATGGCGGGTTTACAAGGTGCTGGTAAAACCACCAGCGTCGGTAAACTGGCGAAATTCCTGAAAGAAAAGAAAAAGAAAAAAGTGCTGGTGGTCTCCGCCGACGTTTATCGCCCTGCGGCGATCAAACAGCTGGAAACCCTGGCGCAGCAAGTTGACGTGGATTTCTTTGCATCCGATGCGCAGGAAAAGCCGGTGGATATCGTCACCCGCGCCCTGCAACAGGCGAAACTGAAATTCTACGACGTTCTGATTGTCGATACCGCCGGCCGTTTACACGTCGACGAAGCGATGATGGACGAAATCAAACAGGTTCATGCCGCGATTAATCCGGTAGAAACGCTGTTTGTGGTCGATGCCATGACCGGCCAGGATGCGGCGAATACCGCGAAAGCATTTAACGAAGCGCTGCCGCTGACCGGTGTGATCCTGACGAAAGTCGACGGTGACGCCCGTGGTGGTGCTGCGCTGTCGATCCGCCACATCACTGGCAAACCAATTAAATTCCTGGGTATGGGTGAAAAAACCGATGCACTGGAGCCGTTCCACCCGGATCGTATCGCGTCCCGCATTTTGGGCATGGGCGACGTGCTTTCTCTTATCGAAGATATTGAGAGCAAAGTTGACCGTGCACAGGCTGAGAAACTGGCCAACAAGCTCAAGAAAGGCGATGGTTTTGACCTGACCGACTTCCTCGAGCAGCTCAAGCAAATGCGCAATATGGGCGGCATGGCGAGCATGATGAGCAAATTGCCGGGCGTGGGTCAGTTGCCTGACAACGTCAAATCTCAGATGGATGACAAGGTTCTGGTGCGGATGGAAGCGATCATCAACTCGATGACGATGAAAGAACGCGCTAAACCAGAAATTATTAAAGGTTCCCGCAAGCGCCGTATCGCGCTGGGTTCCGGCATGCAGGTGCAGGACGTTAACCGCTTACTCAAGCAGTTCGACGATATGCAGCGCATGATGAAGAAAATGAAGAATGGCGGCATGGCGAAAATGATGCGTGGCATGAAGGGTATGATGCCACCAGGTTTCCCGGGCCGTTAATCGACATCACTGTCTATATATCAGCCACATAGGCGGCTCATGCAAAATGCGGTCTGGGCTCTTTACGCTTTAGATTGCTTTTTGCGCCAAAATGAGTAAAATTTTCGGGCTTTTTATATTGCAACCAGACCCCGTTCCCCGATGGGGTCTGGTTGTTTTATTAACTAAAGAGGATGTTATGGTAACAATTCGTTTAGCACGTGGCGGCGCAAAAAAGCGTCCGTTTTATCAAGTAGTAGTGACCGACAGCCGCAACGCTCGTGACGGTCGTTTCATCGAACGCGTAGGTTTCTTCAACCCATTGGCTTCTGGCCAGGCTGAAGCACTGCGTCTGGACCTGGATCGTATTACCCATTGGGTAGAGCTGGGTGCAACCGTTTCTGATCGCGTTTCTTCGCTGATCAAAGACGCTAAGAAAGCAGCTTAATCTGTCGCGGTGGTGGCAATGAGCAAGCAATCCAATCCAGTGGTACCCGCTGAGCCGTTAGTACTCGGCAAAATGGGTTCAACATACGGCATTCGTGGTTGGCTCAGAGTGTTTTCATCCACCGAAGACGCTGAAAGCATCTTCGAATACCAGCCCTGGTTTATCCAGCGTGCCGGTAAGTGGCAAGTTGTCGAGCTGGAAGGCTGGAAACGCCACACTCAGGACCTGATTATCAAAGTCAAAGGCGTTGATGACAGGGATGCAGCGAATCTCCTGACCAATTGCGAAATTGTTGTTGATTCAAAGCAGCTACCTCCACTGGAAGACGGCGACTACTACTGGAAAGACCTTTTTGGTTGCCAGGTAGTGACCACTTCCGGTTACGAACTGGGAAAAATCATCGATATGATGGAAACCGGTTCTAACGATGTGATGGTAGTCAAAGCCAACCTGAAAGATGCCTTCGGACTCAAGGAGCGGTTGATTCCGTTCCTCGATGGGCAGGTTATCAAGAAAGTCGATCTCACTACTCGCACTGTTGAAGTAGATTGGGATCCTGGTTTTTGACCTCCGTAACGTTTACTGATGTAAACAACGATGGGTTGAGCGATAAAGCATTCGAAAGGGGTAGGCTATGTGGATTGGTATAATTAGCCTGTTTCCTGAGATGTTCCGCGCAATCACCGATTACGGGGTAACTGGCCGGGCAGTTAAAAATGGCCTGTTGAGCGTAAATTGCTGGAGTCCTCGTGACTTCGCATACGACCGACATCGTACCGTGGACGAGCGCCCTTACGGCGGTGGTCCCGGCATGCTGATGATGGTGCAACCTTTACGGGAAGCTATTCATGCAGCAAAAGCAGCGGCAGGCGAAGGTGTGAAAGTGATTTATCTTTCACCTCAGGGACGCAAGCTGGATCAAACCGGTGTGTGTGAACTGGCGGCCCATCAGAAAATTATTCTGGTTTGTGGTCGTTACGAAGGGATTGATGAGCGCGTAATCAAAACCGAAATTGATGAAGAATGGTCAATTGGCGATTATGTTCTCAGTGGTGGAGAGTTACCGGCAATGACGCTGATTGATTCAGTTTCCCGCTTTATACCGGGCGTTCTGGGTCGTCAGGCTTCAGCAGAAGAAGATTCTTTCGCTGACGGATTGCTCGATTGCCCCCACTATACCCGCCCTGAAGTGTTGGAAGGCATGGAAGTTCCGCCAGTTTTACTGTCGGGAAACCACGCTGATATACGTCGCTGGCGCCTGAAACAGTCGCTGGGTCGAACCTGGCTTAGAAGACCTGAACTTCTGGAAAACCTAGCTCTGACTGACGAGCAAGAGGTGTTGCTGAGAGAGTTCCAAAAGGAACATCGGCTCAGTCAACAAAACTATGAAGGGAACGCTTAAGCGTTACGCTAAGCCCTCCCGATATATCAGTTTACCTAGGGTAAGAGACATATTATGAGCAATATCATTAAACAAATCGAACAAGAGCAGATGAAGCAAGACGTACCTGCATTCCGTCCAGGTGATTCCCTGGAAATTAAGGTATGGGTCGTTGAAGGTTCTAAAAAGCGTCTGCAGGCATTCGAGGGCGTGGTTATCGCTATTCGTAACCGCGGTCTGCACTCTGCATTCACTGTTCGCAAAATTTCTAACGGCGAAGGTGTTGAGCGTGTATTCCAGACTCACTCCCCAGTAATCGACAGCATTACTGTTAAACGTCGTGGTGCCGTTCGTAAAGCTAAACTGTACTACCTGCGTGAGCGTACTGGTAAGTCAGCTCGTATCAAAGAGCGTCTTAACTAAGGTATCGCTAACGCGACATCGACTAGTTAATAGAGAACAAGGGGTTAGCCATCGGCTAACCCCTTTTTTGTGTTCAGTGGCGGCAAATTGACTACGCAGCAGGGCGCTGGCTGCCGGGTTTTGAGATGACCCGGGCGACGGATTCGTGGGTGGCAAACGTACAGCTGCATTCAATATTCTGGCACTGATGATAACGCTCTTTGGTCGATTCACTCAGATAGCGGCTTGAACGGGTATGAGCGACTTTTCCACACAGCGGGCAATGCATCATAAAAACCTCCGGCATGACAGGTAAGCGATGGAGTCATTATGAAATTCATAACTCGCAAAAGCAAGTTATAATTGTGAGATTGAAGATTGATAAGTGATGTCTGCAATATAAATCTTCAAATCCAATGTCGTGGTAAACCCTTTGGCATTGATGTCATGTTTTGCCGAGTTAATGACCCAATTCTCATTATCAATAACCTCCTTAAAACCTTGTACATTGACCGGCGTTTGCGCACTCAGGTCTGCCCGCCCAAGTGCCAGCTGAATAGTGAAGGAAGACGAGTCGTTCTGGATTTGGTTAAAAACAGAATCAGCAGCCCGTTTTGCCGTTTCCTCATCAGGATAAATTTTACTCAGCTGAAGAGGGTTTTGATTTTTACCCGCGATATAGCTGTTGTCTGCGTCCCCTTTGTTCTGGCCAGCGGTTCGTTTGAGATCGACGTTGCTGGTGGTCGCCGTTTTGACGTCATGCCATTGCGCTTTCACACCGCCATACGCCAGTTGATCAACCAGTTTAAAGGCGTATTTATCCCCATCACTGCGCTCGATGGTTCTCCACGGCAATGCCTGACCGGACGCGGTACGTCCTACGCTGGCTTTGTAGAAAATGATCGAACCGTTTTTGACTGTTACCTGAGCGCCGTAAATTTGCGCCAGCCGTGTCAGGAAATAGCTGTCGGCTTCGTTCGTCTGATCGATGTGCGAGATCTTGATGCTATCCAGCTCCGCCGGGATCACCGGAAGGGTGAGTTTATTCCGCGCAGAAATGATACGAACGATCGCGCCCAGCGTGTAATCGTCATACGACTGGCTGAGTTTGGTATCAAAGGAACCACTCAGGTCTGCACTGCGGGCAGTGACGGTGATGATGTCCGGTGCGCCGGAATATGTCACCGTATCGACGATAAAATAGCCGCAGTCATATAACGCCAGCTTCGACCACCCGAGATGCAAATGCAAAACGGTTCCCCGGGCAGGCATCTGCAACCGACCATCGCTGTCGTCGAAGGTCAGGTTCAGAGTATCCGCCACAAAACCGCTGTTATCTGTAACGGATAAACTGATGATACGGCTGGAAATATTCTCTTCCAGGACTTTGTTTTTTACCGTCAGGGTAAACGCCGGCGCAATGCGTGCGCCAGCCGGTAACTGATAATCGGTAATCATAGTCAGACTCCCTGAACGAAGTTGCTGACTGCCGAACTGGCCTTGTTAAATAGCCCTTCAGCCTGAGCCAGCAGATCGCCAAACATGGCCGCCTGAGATTCATCGACGCGTTTTAAACTGACCGAAAAGCTGATGCTCCGTGCCTGACCGTTCGAATTAATTTCGGTGTTATCGTGTGTCATGTTCTCAATAATAAACATACCGTAGATGGTTCCGCTGCCTTCGATCAATGGCCACGCCCGCCCGGACTCGGCCATACCTTCTAAAACTTGCAAATAGCTTATTCCACCGGTAACTTCCGGCAAAAGCAGCCCGCTGAGTTTCATCGACTCTTTCCCCAGCCCCAGAAACTGGGAAACCGGACGTTGCCCGATACGCGTGTTTTCCTGCCAGTTGTAATTTACTTCCCGGTGAAGCGTCTGATAGGGAAGGGTATTTAGTTTAAAAACGAACAAACCCAGTGACATCATCATCCGTAAAACCCTCCGTTAGTAAACTGGCTGTACCCGGCGTTGGTGGCGTTCCATTCCCGCTCGTTCATGGTGTTTGCGATAAGCTCACGAATTTGATTCTGATCGGTGTCCGGCGTGGCGGTGAAACTGACATTGACGGTGGTTGCGCGGTTGTCGGTCAGGTTATTCGCCACACTGTTTTTGGCCGGCTGATACATGCCCAGAATGCCGCCCGTAGGGGAAATGCTCTCCACTGGCGGCGTTGACATATCCGGGGCAGCGCCAGGTTCGTCGCCGCCGAAAATAGAATCCCACCCTTTTTTAGCCCAGCTAAAGATTTCGCCGATCTGGGAAACCGCCTTGTTCAGCGTGACAAAAACTTCACCGATTGCGATGCCGACTTCTTTACCTATATTGGTGAAGCCACTCAGTTCGTCCTGACTGAATTTTATCGGTTCGAACAAATCCGTGATCCAGCCCAGCGCGCTTTTGAAAGGCGCAAACGCTTCACTGACCGGCCCCATCACGGAACTGAAGCCTTCAATTATGCCGCCAACAACGGCACTGATCGGCTCCCAGAGTTTCACCACGGCAATGCCAATACCGGCTATCAGCGCGATGACGGGCAGAAGTGGAAGCCCGATGGCGGCGAAAGCCGCGGCAATCGCGCCGCCCGTGCCGGTAAAAATGGTGCCTAACAGACCGGCACCGGCGATCAGCATGTTTACACCGCTCAGAACCGGCGCAATGACCATGCCCAGCGAGCCCAACCCGCCAACAATCCCGGTGACGCCTAATGCCAGCCCGAGCAGTGAACTCACCAGCTGCGGATTATCGGTGATCCAGGTATTAAGCGTGTTTAGCCATCCGGAAGCTGTCTGCGTCAGCTCGCGCAGCGCAGAATTCTGACCTTCGAACAGGTTTATGCGCAGCGTGTCCCAACCTGCGAACAGCTTTTTGACGTCACCATCCAGATTGTCGCCTTTCACTGTCACGGCCATTTTCGCCTCCGGCGTGACACCATTCAGTTCGCCAGGTGTTTGCGTCAGAACCTGATCGGCATTCATGCCTTTTGTAGCCAGATCTTTTTGTTTCGCCACGACTTCAGAAGGTGCATGGCCGGAAACCACCATGGAAAGCCCCTGCTGGCGCAACGCAGCAATGCGCGGATCGCCATTTTTCAGGCGGAGGAGAGACTGAACCTCGGAAATCCCGGCCTCAAAATCTGCGCCGGGTTTGAGAACGCTTTTGGCCAGCTCGAGTTTCGGCTGTGCAAAAGCGAGGGCCGACGAAGCCGCGCTTTTGAGCTGCCCGGTTTGCTGTTCACGCGTCTTGAATTGCTGCCCGATTTCAAGCCCTTTTTGTACTATCAACATCGGTCGTTGCTGGCGGCGTTGTTCCCTGGGCTGTTCTTTTGCGGCTATTTTTACGTCGCGATAGGCCTGCTTTTCGGCCGTTTTATCCGGCTCGAAAATCGACTCGCGCAGCGATAAAGAGGCACCAGTGATATCTTGCGACATCGTGGTGAATAAATTCTTGTCGGGCACCGTTGCGTAGGTTTGCCAGATATTGGTCGTCGCCTTGCGCAGCGACGCCAGTTCGTCGTTCATTTTTCCCAGCGTCGTGGGTAACTGTTCGAGATTACTCATCTGTTTTTACTCCGCTGCGTTGCAAAGCCTTATGCCGCCAGTTCAGGAGCTCCGTCAGCGACATGCCGCCCATTTCGGACGGCGGCCAGTGGAAGATCACCGCGATGTCTGCCATCAGATCATCGACGGTGAGGCGTGGCGCGATTTTTACGCCTCCGGTTTCGGTGATAAAAAACCAATCACCTTGCCTGCCAGCGCAATCAGGTCCGGCAATTCAAGGCGCGCGCATTCTTCTTTGGTCAGGTTGGGCATCGTGATGCGCGGCAAAATAGTGATTAACGCGTCAACATCCGCATTGGCCAGTGCCGCAAGGCCGATACCGCGCAGGCTGCCCGCGGTCGGTTTAGTGACCTGGATTTCAGTGATTTCGGTTTCACCGCGTTTTAGCGGAACATCCAAAATGACGGTGTTGTTTTCAGTCTGACTCATGATTTTTCCTGTTAAAGGAGAGGAAGCCGGCAAGGTTCTGCCGGCTGAGGGAAGGGGGTTACAGGCCGAGCGCGGTGCGGTGTTCCGCCAGGCGGTCAACGCCATTGACGATTTCCACCATATTGACGGTGTCGATCTCAATCAGCTCTTTGCCGTCGATGGTCAGCTTGAAGTAAGTACACTGCGTGGTGACTTTGGTTTCAGTGTCTTCGCCCTGTTTGTATTCGCCGAAATCAAACTCTTTGTGGCGGCCACGCATCATCACTTCGACTGCGGAAACGTCACCGGTGTCGTCGCGTTGCAGTGAACCGGCAAAGCGCAGAGGAATATCCGACGTGCTGCCCCATTGCTGTAAAACCAGCTCATCCAGGCCGCCGATAGACCATTCCAGCGTCAGCGCGTCGTCGTCCAGACCGAAGTCCACGGCGACCGAACCGCTCATGCCGCCGCCGCGATAATTCTCCAGCTTGCGGGTCAGTTTCGGCAGGGTCAGGGAAGAGACCAGGCCCAGATAGCTGTTCCCGTCGTTGAACAGGTTCAGGTATTTCAATTTCTTAGGAAGTGCCATGAGTCATTGTCTCCTTAGCTGTTAATGGACGCGGCAAAATTCACCAGATAAGAGTCGGTGATGCGCTGGCGCAGGGTCAGATCTTCCAGTGGAGGAACCGGGGTGTAGTCGTAATCGATATACAATTTCCCGGCTTTCAGGGTTTCAGCGGTGTTCGCGGTTTCGTCGTACCAGCAGTCGCCGTCGATGATGTAACCGGCTGATTTCATTTCACGCATTTTGGCTTTAATGCCGTCGATCATGTCGCGAACCAGCGTTGGGGTCATTGGCTTATCGACCGCCCACATATGTGCTTCAGCCATCGTGTCCGCCAGAACCTGCGCCGTGCGGGTATAGTTTTCAAACAGGAACAGGGTGTCATCGCTACAGGTACGGTTGCCCCAGAAACGGAAGCCGTCTTTGCGCACCAGTGTGGTGACGCAGGCTTCGTTCAGCAGATCGGCGTCAGTGCCACTAGCCTGCAAATCCCAGAAGACGCTGGCAGAAAGGCCGGTAACCCCGTTGACGCCCACGTTGGATAACGTTTTGTGCCAGCCGGTTTCCTGGTCAATTTTGGCGCGCAGGCCCAGGGCTCTTGCGGTGGCATAAGCAACGTCAGGCTGGCTGGTGGCAGTATTCCAGTTCACGAAATCAGGCCAGATCAGCATCAGTTCGCGCTGGCTGAAGTTATCGCGATACTTGATGGCATCGGAAATAGTTTTTGCGCCATACACGCCGACATAGCCGAAAGCGCGCAGCTGCTGGCAAACGCCTGCCAGTGCCGTGGCAACGGCCTGATTATCCAGCCCCGGAACGCCCAAAATACGCGGTTTCACGCCGAGTTCTGCCTGTGCGGAAAGCAGCGCTTTCATGCCGGTGTAGCGGCCATTGGCATCGGAACCGCCGATAATATTGGTGGTCGTTTCTGCTTCATCTTCACCTGTCGCGACGCGTACAACGACGGTGACCGGTTTACATTGATCGGCAATCGCCAGCAATGCTGCACGCAGCGTACCGGAAGTGCCCGCTTTACCGCTGGCGGCCAGAACGTCGGTGATCAAAACCGGCGTGTTGAGGGGAAATAAAGTGGCATCCGCATCTTCTGCGGTACACACCATGCCGATAATTGCTGTTGAAACGGTGGAAATAACGCGGGTGCCGTCGTTGATTTCGACGACGCGTACGCCGTGATGATAATCAGCCATCAGGTCGACTCTCTCTGTTGTGGGTGGTGAAGCAAGGATGCCGGTTCACAAAAGAAAGCGCATTCGATGGCAGGCGTGGCAGGAGTGGCACAACAGAGGGGGAATTTGTTCAAATAAAAGAAATAAAAAAGCCCCCGAAGGGGCTGAGATCAGGCCGGTATTTCTGGCCAGGTGATGTCGGGGGCGGTGGAAAGATCTAAACGACTAAGGGCGATCCGGTAGGTTTTCCAACGGGTCAGTTCCGTTTTACCTGCATTCTGAGAGAAGCCTAAATCAATTTCGTCCTGCAATATATTGATGTGGGTGGTAGCTTCAGCAATTTTGGACTCGGCGATCGTTATCGCTGCTTCGGTAGTTAGCTGCACGATTCGTGGCGCTCCCTGAATAACTTCTCCATTAATGTATTGGGAATCCTGTCCGATACACTCAAAGATATCAGCAGATAACATCAGAAGTCCCTGCCGTGTATAATCTTCGCTCTCCGCAGGTGTAAGGGCAATCATCATGCTATCTACGTAATTATTTTTATCCACGCCAATGAAATAATTTGTTTCGTAAATAGGTTGCTCGATATCACCATTCGGCTCAATATTTTTATTCATGAGTTAATCACCAAATCGCTAATAAATTGACATTTAGGGAAATGTTGCTGGAATTATAAATATTCGCACCACTGTTAGAAGCACCGTTGAACCATGCTTTTAACTCCCCGTTGAACGTTGAAATAAATAAGGCAGGGGTACCGGAAAATCCAGCTGGAAATGTCCACGTTGTTGTCGTATTTGCTGCTATAGATAAGTTTTGTCTACACCATTGTGTGCCATTTGGGAGTTTAACCCATGCCCCATTCCCATTGTTGCCAGATTGGAATTGATCAAGACGTACCGCGTGCCCCCACGATGTTGCCTGTGCGACATCGAATGTCTGCACTGTAGAGCCTGCAAGTAATGCCCTTTTCGCCACGGCGGCATTTAGTTGGGCGAGATTGACGGCATGCTCATTCGCAGTGGCAGCAGCAGCAATCACACCGCCTGTCGTGATTAACGTCCCATCATTGCGAAATGTAAACCAGCCTTCATTACCGCCGCCGAAAACGTGAAATCCCAAATTGTGATAGCTGTTTGGCACCTCTGAATGGAAAATATCAACAAGCATATCAGTTCGCCCAACAATCCTAAGTCCGTTCGTCTGATAGTAATCTCCTGACTTTTGATTGCCCTTCTTTTCAATCCAGCCATTATCAGTCACAACCAGCGTTGGAGTGCTTACACCAGCACTGCCGACGGTGCCACCTTGTACAGGGAATGCCCCGACATTAGCGGCTGTGATGCTTATATCCGCCGTGCCATCAAACGCCTCTCCCGCAATTTTCCGTGCTGACGCCAGCTTAGTCGCTGCAACAGCAGTACCGCCTGAGGGCAGGCGCCCGTTGGCATTATCATTTACCGTTTTCACCGCTTTCGGTGTTGCTGCCAGAATCTCGCTGGCGCTATCGACCGCACTGCTGAGCTGAACGAAACCTTTATCCGTTAGCGTTCCGTCCGGGTGTCGACGTGATGCTTCGTGTTCGGCCAGCAGGTTATTGACGTACTCTTCGGTGGCGATGACCAGTGTGTCGTCGATCGTCAGGGTTACCGCATCGGTGTTGGTGACCGTTATCACCATGCGTAATGTCTGGGTACGACCTGATCCTTCCTCGAGTGTCGGTTTGTAGCTGTCCGCCATATTGCTGACCGCGATCAGCTCTCCTTCGGATGAAAACAGGCCCATCTCGCGCATCCAGAAGCCGCCGATGCTGGCGGGAATAATCGCTTCGGCGATGATCCAGTTAGCATTTTTGTTGTCGGTCTTGATGGAGTTGAGTGGCAGACGATACGTTTCATGCACCAGTGCCGTCTGGCTTGCGGAAGGCGTCGTTGCGCTGCCGTTGCCGTCACCCACGGCAAGATGGGTAATATTGACGTCTTTTCCGCTCTCAATAGCTGACGCAATCCGCGCCTGTCCGAGAGCGGTGACGACTGATTTAAATTTGCTCATAAGATTCCTTATCAGTTCGGGTAAACGGTGAGTATTTCTGCGTCATAGGTGGCTGATCCCAGGTAAACCGTGCCGGGAACATCTTGCGTAATTGTCAGCCCAATCAGTTGGCGGCTGGCGGGTTTGGCGTCATCAATCAGCCGCTCCATTTCTTCATACATCGCTTCATCAATGCCGGATTCGAGGACGCCGATATCGAGCTTAAACGTGCCCGGCGGATCATCGGTCTGCCACCATTCGCTGACATTAATGACGTAGCCGAGCGGCTCGACCACGCGTTTTATCGCGCTGATCGTGCCTTTGTGCTGATGGATGAACCACGCCGACTGAATGACGCTGCGTTTAATCGCCGCAGGCCATTCGCTGTCCCAACGGTCAACGGAAAGCGCCCAGGCCAGATAAGGCAGGAATTTGGTCGGACAGGTCTGCGGGTTCCACAACGTTTTCAGGGGAACGCTGATCTGCGCGAGTTCAGCACAGGCTTGTGCGGCGGCCAGTTCCAGCGGTGAAGATCCGCTGGGAAGTAACCTGTCACTCATCGGAGCCTCCGACCGTGATGGAATAGTGGTTGCAATAGGACGCCTGGGTTTTATCGAGCACGATATCAGCAGGCGGCTGGGCGAGTTCGACGCGCTGAACGCCTTCAACGTGTAAAGCCGCATAAATGGCAGATAAGCGGATATCCCGGCCTAAACGGTGCTGATCGCTGATATAGGCTTTCAGTTTTTCTTCCGCTGCCAGGGTAATCGGTTCTGATTCAGGGCCGGGGTAGAGGAACAGTGTTGCGTCGATTTCATAAGGGACGACGCTGGCAGACTGCACCAGGACACGGTCCGCAATCGGCCTCACATTTTCGTCGTTGAGCGCAATACGGACTTTCGCCAGCAAGTCTTCAGGCGCAATGCCATCCGCCTCCCGCGACAAAACGGAAATCGTTACATTGGCCGGAGACGGGCTGATGACAGAAATGTCGGCGACGCGGCCGTCAGCAGAAAGCCCGTGAAACTCGTAAGATCCTGACGGGCCTGCGACGCTCATTCCTTCAAATGCCTGCGGAATGCGGCTGCGAAAATCGGCATCACTTTCCATTACTGCTGGTGTCGGCGGGAGCGTCGTATTATCTGCCGGGGTCAGAACCAGCCGCTGTACACCGTTGTTCGCCGCCAGCTGATCCAGATCGCTGCCCGTGGCATACGCTACCATCACCGCGCGGGCGGCTTCGTTTACCCGCTGGCGCAGGATCAGTTCGCGGTAGGCATTCTCTTGTAAGAGTTTGACCAGTGGCTCGGATTCCAGCGTCAGCGTACGGCTGATGGCTTCCTGCTGATCGGTGGGATACAGGGAAACCAGCGTGGTTTTACGTTCTTCAAACAGACTTTCATAATCCAGTTTTTCGACCACATCGGGGGCCGGTAACTGGCTCAAATCGATCGTTGCCATAGTGTCAGCTCACAGGAATATTGAGAGAGAAATCGGTTGCCGTATCGCTACGGTTTCCGGTCAGTTCCACGACCATTTTGCCGGTGTAACTGGTGTCAAAAGTAATGGCCGAGAGTGAAATACGCGGTTCCCAGTGCAACAAAGCGGTGTAGCAGATCGCCATCATTTGCAGGCGCAGTGCGTCGTTTTGCGGCTGGTCGATGAGCGATGAAAGCAGTGAACCGTAGTTCCGGCGCATCACCCTGGAACCGGCCGGTGTGTTCAAAATATCGCTGACGGACTGGCGGATATGATCGAAATCTTCAATCGCCGTGCCGCTGTTTTTGTTCATCCCCAGGTACTTTGGATTACTCATTGCGGGCCTCCGGTTTGACCGCCGCCAGTCTGAACGCCGCTGTGGCGATGGGTGTGCACAACGATGCCGTTGGACGTCAGGCTTCCGCCGCTGTGGGTTAAATTGCCGGTCAGCGTGCCACCTTGTTTAACTTCAAGAGAGCCGGTGGTCAGTTTGCGGGTGCAGACGACTTCCGGCGTATCCAGCGTGATGCGTGTGGTGGCGGTGCAGCGGATTTCCGGCGCGGTGACATCAACCTGCTCCGACGCGTCGATCACCGCCGTTTTGATGCCGCTGACTTTCAGGGCGCCGTTCGCCGGTTCGTACTCAAAAATCGCGCCGTCCGGAAATGCCAGATGCAGGGCATCTGCCGAAGCTGACGGTGCCGGTGAGGCATTGGAAAACACGGCCGGTAAGACGAATGCGGTATTGAGCTCGCCGCCCATCGACAGCAGTAAAACCTGTTCGCCCGGAGAGGGCGCCCACCAGCTGCGGGTCCGGCCCGCGCGGTGCGTCATCCACGGCAACCACGCCGTCACGTTGCTTCCGGTCGTAACGCGGCAGCGGGCATTGGGTAAATCCAGTTCTGACACTGTTCCGATGCGTACCAGATTGCCAATCAGACGCATGATGTCGTTGAGTTGAAAGTTTGTATTCATGGGATTAAGGATGCCGTTTCACAGGGTTGAGCGACAACTGATGGCCGTCTGCCAGCGGATGGCACAACAGTTGTTATCGGGTTATTCGGTCCAGCTGCTGATCAGTTCTCCGTTGAGATAAACCTGGCGCGGCAACGCGACGTTCTCCGGCAGCGGCGGTTCCGGCAGGTGAGTGATCGTCCGTACGAAATTTTCGTCGGCGACCTGAACCCGCTCAGTGAGTTGCAGCGTGAATGACAGCGCTGCGCCCGGCTGCACAAAAGCAAAATCGGTCAGCCGGTGCGCCGCGTTGCCGAGAATCTCAGGCTGATTGATCCGGAGCCAGCCGAGGATGGCGACCACCATCTGGTCAGTCAGACTTTCATCGGGCGCGTTGTCGCTGCTGACGCTTAACGTCAGCGGATAGCGATATTCGAAAGAAAGTGATGAGGCCGAGGTGGCGACGACATTCCCCGCGCCGGTGGTCATCACCAGCTTTTCAGGGGCGGATTGGAAAAAGGGGATTTGCTCAATCAGCCGTTGTTTTAGCTGTAGTGGTTTTTGCATGTTGTGCCTCCTGACACTTTTTGATGGTCTCAATCTGCAGGCCGCAGCTCAGCAGGGCGGATTCCAGCTGGAGAATATCGGCGCTCAGCGCCGCGTTAGTGCGCGGATGGCTGGACGGAACCGGGCAGGAACTGACCGCCGGACAGCCAATGTAAATAATCGCTGGCGGAGCTGAAGGCTGGCCGGTCGTGCAGCCGGCTAACATCAGCAGGCAGCTCAGCGTCAGCCCACTGGCGCGATTGCGGATTGTCATGAAGGCTCCTTTGCCGTTCCTGTTCCCGGGACTGCATCACCTGCGCGGCGGTGCTCAGGTCTTGACGTAACGCCAGTTCGGCGTCCGCGCGTTGCTGCATTTGCTGATTCAGCTCTGTAATCAGTTGATCCCGCTGGTGTAATTGCACGGTCAGCGCGTCGTGCTGCTGAACGGCGTTGTTGAGGTCGTGCTGTAGTGAACGGTTGGAAAGCAGCAGGATGACGATTAACAGCACCATTCCTGCCAGAAGTGCCAGCATTGCTTTCATTCAATTCCCTTCAGGCAAACGGTGAATTCGGCGTTTCTCCGGCGTTCCAGCCCGCTGCTGCGCTGGCCTTTCACATAAACCCAGCGAGGAAGTTGTCCGCAGGCCTGCCGCCATTGTTGTTTGTTGATGAAATACGCCAGCGTGGATTTGCAAGCCGCGCCGGTACCGACGTTAAAACTAAATGACACCACGGCATCAAAGACCGGCTGCGGCATGTCGGCGGGCATGCACTTTTTGACGGCGCGCTCGGTTTGCTGGATATCCTGAAACAGGTTTTCAGCCGCCTGATGCTCGCTGATCGCTTTTCCGGGAACCACGCCTGCCGTATGGCCAATGCCGCTGGTCCAGACGCCCGCGCTGCACTGATAGGGTTGCAGCTGGCAACCTTCAACGTCAGTAATCAGTCGAAGCCCTTCATCTGAAACCTGTAAGGCGTGATAACCGGGCAGCGCCGCCATCAGCGCCAGAACCGCGGCGGCGCTGCACCGCTTAAGAGTTGAGGTCTTCATAGGTGTTCGGATTCAGGTTGCTGCGCGCCAGAAGCTGGAAGCTTTTACGCCGGTAATACCAGTTGACGAGAAAAGTCCCGACGCCCACGCCGGAGCCGACTAAAAAAGCCACATCCTGTGATGTCAGGCCCGCCAGCCAGGTCAGCGACGTGGCAATGAAATAGGCGCAGGCCGAGCTGATGCGTTCAGTATTCAGTCCCATAACTTGATCGCTTCCTGAACCGGTTGTTCAGCGATATCAGGCATTTCAACGGCGGTGCCGTGAGGCAATAACGGGCCTAAGTCCGCAATGCCTTTATTGGCGGCGTACACTTTTTCCACGACAACCGCGGTGCGGCCGTAATAACGCCAGCACATGGAATCGAGGGTATCGCCCTGTTCTGCATAGAGTTTCATCGGTTTTCTCCGCAAGTGAGTGAAATCGTCAGGAGGTGAAATCAGTCTGCGGAATATGGCCGGAGGCAGCAATCTGAGAGGGTTGTTAAACGTGTGGCACAACAGGGAATTGAAGAGGGAGAAATGGCGGGGCGCTTAGCCCGAACAGAAGCCGGAGGAGTAAGCGCCACAACAGGAAAATACCGCCCGCAGATCAGGTTTTCAGTGTGCTTCGTCTGCGCTCCCGTGGTAACAGAGCGCGTCCTGATCCTCACCGGTCAGAGCCTGGCCAGCCAGTTCAGAAATCAGTGACATCACGACAAGAAATTCTTTTGGATTGCATTGCGCTGTCTGCGAAATGTCTGCGATCAATTGTATCCTGGACAACGTTAGCTGTTGTTTAGTCAGGTTTTCCATTTTCTCCCCTCGCCAGATACTGTGTTTATATACAGTATTCTTTAATTGATCTAATACGTCAACACTCAGAGCATTTTAAAAAATATAATTCATTGAATTAATGCGGAAATTTTTATTGGCGCGGTTTTTGTATGGATTTCAGCATTCACGGCAGGGAAACCGATCCACAGTTATTGACAGAACTCCAAGGTGAGTAAAAAGGCGGAGTTTCAGGGCGTGACTGGCGGTGACGGACAATGCGCCATTGTTCGGTATGCGTCAGGAATATCTGCGACTCGCCGATATGCGGCGCATAAATGCCGATGACTTTTTGTCGCGGTTCATCGTAGGCGTTGAGCTGTTCACTGATCTTGCGGGCAACGCGCACGGTCTGATCTTTTCGCCGGATATGGATACCACCCTGCGCCTGAATGTAACGGGAAAAGCTTCCCTGATCCGCCGAGCTGCGAACTTCTTCAACACGTTCGTCAAACCGGCTGGCGAGGCTCTGGTTTCTGATTCGGCGGCACTCGCGCCAGGCACCGACAGAAGGGATGCCAATGGCGTGAAACTGCGGGATCCGCCAGGTCGATGCCCAGGCGGTGACGGCGGTGGCGACATCGGTCAGCAACCGGCCAGAATCATGATCGGTTTCGCCTTCCAGCGCGTAGCCATCGATGTTTTTAGCGACATATTTGGCGATATACCCGGCAGCGCCTCCGCGGTTGAGTGGTTTGCAGTGAAAACGGGATTCCGCTGCACCGGGTTCGTCGGGATCTTCTTCAAGCGCGTAACGGCGCATCACGTCGATCACTTTTTGCTGCTGTTCAGGCGGCGTGAACAACATCATATGCCAGTGTGGCGTTCCGTCGTGATGGGGCTCAACTACGCGAACTCCGTACACTTTCAGGCCTTTATCTTTAAACGTGGTGCGGATCTTTGCCCAGACGGCGACCAGGTATCTCTGCGCATTTTTAGGCGTAAAAGCGTGCTGATTCCATTTGGGATTGAACGTCGGGGCTGAATGCGGACTGTAAGTTTTCATCGGATGGTATTTTGACGGTGTCGTCATCGTGATGAACAGGCCCCGATCCTGCTGCTGACAGGCAACATCTTCGACGCCGGCAATCAGCGTCATCAATTCCATGCGCCGCAGTTTAGGGTTCGAAACGCTGGCTAAAACGGTATCCAGCAGGCTCAGTCTGTCACCGGATTCGACGTTTTCCAGCTCACACTGCTTCAGGTAACTGAGCGTGGAGAGGCGGCGGGAAACCACGTCACGGATGGCATTTTTGCTGGCATAAGGCGAAGTAGACCGGTTTACATAACCGCAGGCGATCATCAGCGCTTCGCGCCACAGACGCTGCTGCGAACGCAGTTGCCTTTCCCACCATTCACCGCTGACCAGCCGCGAAATACTGGCGACCGCCGCCTGCGCGGTCATCCGGCCTTTTTGCCATGCATTCCAGTACAGTGGCTGTACGCGAACGGAACGCGCCATCGCCGACAGATGCCCGAAAATCTCACGCTGCGTGCTGTCTTGCAGTAAAACGTCCGGTTCAGACACCTGTTCCAGCCAGCGTTCACAATGATGTTCGTAAGCATCCTGCATATGAATGGCCAGGGTGTTTGCCAGCCGTTTCAGTGCGTCATCATTCAGATCGGGCAGGCGGTTGAAGGTTTCCTCTTCTGTCAGCAGCTTTTCCGAATACTGGCGGTAAAGTCTGTGGCGCGCGCTGACCCGCTGGATACGCGGCCATAATCGCTGTACAAACACGGTCATCAGGAAATGAAATGCCGGATGCACGCCCTTTGTCTCCAGTAAAAACTGATACCGCTGATGCAGGGGCGCGCGCAGGCAGCGCGGAAGGGCGGCAATCTGAGAAAGTGCCGCCTGCTGGCGCTGGCAAAAATCACGGCTCAGCGGTTTTTCCAACGGGCTGCTTATTGCCGGGCGCGGCGCATTCCACCACCACGGACCGGCTTCATTTTTTCCGGTCAGGGGAGCGAACGCAGAAGATGATGTTATCTCCGGCAAATTAATTTTCATAAACTAGTTCCCCCAAACGGTTTTGCAGAAAAAAGGCAGCAACATGCCTTCCCGGAAAAGGAATATTTCCAGAATGAATTTATTAAAAACTGAAAAAGAAAAGTTACTTATACGGGGCGGTAATTCTTTTTCCTGAGCTCATTAATCTCCTGACACTCAATACAACGCTGAACGCCCGGAATAATCTTTCTGCGCTTTTCCGGAATGACACTCCCGCAATCCTCACAGAAGTATGCAGACGGGGCACGCGTCGTGCGGGTTGCGCGGGCGATTTGTTCCTGTAAAACAGTTAACTGATATTCCTGGGATTCATCCATCCAGTCTGCCATCAGTAAAATTCTCCTGTATATCGCGCGGTAAAATGGCGCAGGGATAATATGGCCTGAGCAATTTTTAATTGCTCCTCGGGTTTTAATTCTGAATACGTCAATAAGGTATGACGGCGCTTAAGTCCGGCATGGAAACATAATGTGGTTTTCAATTTATCCGAAGCCTGATCAAAAATTGTTTCCAGTTTATTTTTTCTGTCAGAAAAATAGGTTTCCTTTAAATGCGCGATCTGGCGCAAGCCTGTGAGCCGCTGCTGCTCTGTGCCTAAAAACATAGCCCCTCCTCAATGACCCCATTCCGTGAGCAGGAGATCCTCCTCTCTTTGCCGCCTGTTGCTTCAGGAACGCATTGCGGATTCTCCACTGCGCCGTAAATTTGGTATCATGGCTTTCTATTGGTACATTACATAATCAATCTAAACTTGCATTTGCAAGTTGTCAAGATGATATTTACAGGCCCAGGGGTTTTCGCCAGATGCAATTAGATGAACTCGAAGGTGGGAAAGCCGTTCTGACGCGTATGCTTCAGGCTTACGGCTTTAGCATGCAGAAAGAACTTGGTGATCTGTATGGGTTATCCTCTGGAACGATAAGTACCTGGGTAAGAAGAGATTATTTTCCCGGTGATGTGGTTGTCGCCTGTGCGCTGGATACCGGTGTTTCACTGCGCTGGCTTGCAACGGGCAAAGGGAATATGCAGGATGCGCCGTCCGCAGGATCATCCGCTTCTGCAAGTGTGCTTCAGCTTAAAAAGTTGAGATTGCGAGGTGGCGCTTTAGAAGAGGAAGGCATGTGGGTAGTCGATCCTTCTTTACTGGACGGTTCTCTGGCTGAACCGGCTTACATCGTTAAAGGCAATCACTCCTGGATCATCGATTTAGGCAGCACAATTCCGGGCAACGGGCGCTGGCTTTTGAATATCGATGGCGATGTGGATGTCTATGACGTGGCGCGTATCCCGGGAAATCGCATTAAAGTGACGCGGCAGGACAGCCATTTCGAATGCGGCGTGGAAGAAGTCACGGCGTTAGGGCAGGTCTTTATTACGCTTGATCGCAATCTGTAATTCTTCACCCTCAGCAACCGCCCGGACGCTGAGGGAAATCCCGTAAAATTCCCCTTATCTTTCTGACTCCCCAATCTGACTTTTCCTTACCCCTTCACACTGTGTGTAATTTCCACGGTACAGCAGGATCAACCCCTGAAGAATTAATGTAAACTTAACTTTCCAAATTCTGGTTTAATGGCTGGTAATGGTAATTTTAAGTTTACAACTAAGGCTTGATAAGTTTACGCGCTGTGTTAATGTTGTCCGCAGATGCCTCA
>Ga0153981_1000055_pt1 | contig 35584 bp, 35 predicted proteins | sample TSGA065MetaG_FD_104714 | JGI IMG/M metagenome (GOLD analysis project Ga0153981, IMG submission 104714) | Attine ant fungus gardens microbial communities from Georgia, USA - TSGA065 MetaG | ecosystem: Host-associated > Fungi > Mycelium > Unclassified | place: USA: Georgia, Magnolia Springs State...
ATGTTCTGACGATACTACTTTTTTCAGGCTCTAGCATCAGTCCCCTCTCTCTTACCGACTTTGATGCCATGATGAACACAAGTACTAGTGCTTACTTATTCATCGGGGGAAATTCCTCTTTTCACAACAGCACTACGTCTCCAAGAGCACGATTTGCAATCAATCTGGATGATTTACCTGCTGCTTTTGTGGAACAAGGTGTTGGCGTCACCAGAGCGTCGGATATACGGCTTGTTGGTCCTCTTGCCAGTGTTCTTTTGTGCGACGCACAGCCCAAAATATCTGGTGGCCATGTTCGTCTACAAAATGATGGGACCGTCAATGTCATATTTTCGGGACAACCACCTAATGGAAGTTTCCCCTCCACTGTAGCGAACCTTATCTTCTCAAATGCATTCCAGGATGCACTTGTTGAACTTGAATTTTTCGAGGTAGCCAACTTTGTCAACAATATCACTGCAGATATGTTTATGACCAATAACTCCACTGACTGGAACAATGCGCAGGACATAGCACCTTTTGATATCCCATCTATCAATAAGAATGTAGATGCCTTCATGAGCTCTGTAGCCAAAGCTTTTATCAATGGGTAAAGGGTACCCATTTTTTACCATCCGCTGATTTACATAATGATAATCTTGCACCATTCTTCTTTTTCCATCCTTCTTTGCTACAAAATGGACTGGTGAGGTCTGTGGTGATTTTAATAGCCAAATATATCCTTTTCACAGTTGATCCTCCACAAATGCTTGCACTTCCTCTCTTTCTTTTTTTGACAGCAAATATACTTTCCTCTTTCTAGGCACAAACCCTTCTTTCAATTCTATTGCATGGTTCCATGGCTTTCTGGTGGGCATTCTTTCCAATTCCTCCTTCCCAAATACTTTCTTCCACCTTCAGAATCTCCTAGGTATTAGTTTTTCCACTGTCTTTCCTTCCACTGTCTCTCTTACTGTCACAAACTTCATTCGAATCATAACTCTAGGAATACTTGACCAATTTTGATGATCTAAATGGCCACCAAAAGCCCTTAAGAAAACCTTTAAAACAGTACCAAAAATGTCTCAAGGCAATCAGTATTCACTGAGTTATCAGCAGATCAGTCAGCAATCACCAAGTCACCAGACACTAAATCACTGATATCTCAGGAACTGCTTGATGTAATCATTCACTTCAATGACCATTGTGAAGCTCTCTTCAATGTGCTTCTTTTGGCTATAAATAGACCCAGAGGCAATAAGATCCTACAGAGATACAAGGTCCTCAATGTTTGTATATAACACTAATCTTTACCTATAGATTATCATCTGTCCTTGAATAAAACAAAGAACTGTCCTAAGATGGTTAGGTTATCTCTATTTCAAGAACAATAGCACTCCTATATGTAGAATAATAGGTAGTGATCATGTGATAGGCTGTCCTAGTATACAGACCACTACAATCATGTATTCAAGGACTATATGTCTGAGGATAAACCTCAGACTTAACAATATCTTTTGCTGCTTGTCTAACTTTGCTTTTTTGAGCACTTTGATTATCAAATCAACCAATCACAAATCAGTAAGTGGTTATTTGCAATAATTCATTTTGTTTAATTCTCCTTCTCTCTCTGACTTCTTGTCTTTGATTCCTACAATCTCAGACCATATGTCCAAATCCTCTACAATTGAAACAGATTCAACATTCTCCCCTTCTATCTCCTCCATCTACTGCCATTGGCCCCAGACCAGTTTTTGTCCCCTTATACTGGTTTTCCCTATTCTAGTATCCTTTTCTAAAGTTCTGACTTCCAGCTCTCTATGCAATTTGTTCTCCTCTACCTCCATATGATCCTTCACTAAATTCTCCCCTATATTGTACATTTCCCACTGGGTATGCTGCATTCCTCCCCAACATCCTTTCCTCTATCCTGCTTTGCCTCTGATTTCTGTCTAATCTTACTGTCCTCTACTGCTACTCTTCTATCATACATGGAGGGGCCTCTGTCTCTACTAGCTTTCTCCTGATTCCCTCACTTAACCCTCTTTTGAACTCCTCAATGAGAAGCCATCCCTCATATCCATTTTCTCTGGTTATTTTCTTGAACTCCTGGATGTACTCATTGCATGTCCTACTCTTCTGTTCTATTGTTCTCAACTGTTCCACCTTCTTCTCTTCCTCTTCTGTTTCCCCAAACTCATTTTAAATAGCTCTTCCACTGTCTCTACCTCTGACTCTTCCTTTAATAGCTCATCTAGCAAGTTATCCTTCTATACCTCAGCCATTCCCCCCTGCATATAAGACAGTATCCAGGCTATCTTTGTTGCCTCTGTCTCCTCTGTCATCTTTATACTCAAATATAAACAAGCTGCATATCAGCAACTGACTTAGAAACCTTAAGCTAGGGTTTAACTTAAGACAGTTCTTTAGGGTTAGAAGAGAACTTAATAGAGTTCTCACTTAATTGTAGTCTACTATATATACAGATACACTATTTGTTCTCATTTATACTACAAGCTGTCCATCAGCTACTGGTTCAACTCCAGTTCATGTCCAATCTATTTATAGTACTTTGTCATAGTCAGGGCAACTCATGACAGTACCCTCTTCTTAAAGGTCCTTGTCCCAAGGACTTCATAGTTCATTATATGGGTTCCGTAAATTACCTATTTTATTTTTTTCATTCCATTCTTTTATCTTATCTCCTTCAAATTTTTGCTCATTTTCTTTTTCCTTTTCTTCATTCTTTTCTTGGATCGTTTCTAATGTTTTCCTTCTTTTTGCTCTTCCTGATCTCTATTGTTTCCAATTCATTTCCAATCTTTCCCAATATTCCCTATCAAATTTCCTATCATCCCATCCATACAGTAGTTTTGCTGTATATCTCACTGGTAATTCTCCTTCATGATCTTCTTTCAAGTTCCTTTTCTTTATTCTTCTGGCCTCTTTTCTGTATTCTTTCTTAAACCTATCTACCAGCTCTTGTACATTCCCCAGATTTTCCCTTGGTTCCTAAGTGTCTTCTTCTGCTATATAACTCCTCCATTGTACCAGGTATTTATCTCTTCCTCTAAACTTTTTCTTATTTAATATTTTCTCCACCTTATATTCCTCTTCTCCTTCAATTATTACTAGTAAAGGTTGTTTCTTTTTCTGACCTTCTACTTTATCTCTATACTTTTGTACTCTGCTGACATTTACTACTGGATGTATTTTAACACTACTTGGTGACCCCAATTTGATTGTATTTGTTGAAATTATTCTCTTGACTTTGTAAGGTCCTACAAATTATTCTGTTAGTTTTTCCAATCATCTCTCTTGCATTTGATATTTGAGATCTTTTGTACTCAGTAATACCCAGTCTTCTACTTTATACTCTTCCAGTTCACTTCTCTTTCTATCTGCATACTTCTGCATTTCCTTCTGACTTTTTCTTAATACTGCTTCTGTAAGGGGAATACTCAAAGGCAATTACCCAATAAGCTAGGTAAGAGCCCCAGAAGCTAGTGTAATATTCAAGTAAAGATAGATCTACTCATACAGACTATTATATATACTACAACAGGTGGTCTGTGCACAATCACATGAACACTAACCAATAATACCACAATGTTCTTATATAGTTAAACAAGTATTACCATGATAACACAAGATAGAAGAAGTTTAGAAGAGAGTGGGAACATGATATAGAAGATATATTTAGCCCATAGATATTGAGCTTATCTAATAACTAAGTGTGTCCCTAGGGTGTCCCCTTATAGCTTCTGTCTTCTCATGTACTTCCTTCATTCTTGTCACAAACTTCTCTGCCTTTTCAAACTTTCCCTTTTTCCTCATTTCAAATCCTATATGTGGATCCTGTCCATTATTTGCTTTGAACAGTGACACTTTTGTACTTGTCTGCACTTTGTTGTTATATGCAAACTCTGCTATCACTAGCCAATCAGGCCATTGCTCTTGTCTGTAGTCAATAAACATTCTCAAATATTGCTCTAAGTCCTGATTTATCCTTTCTGTCTGCCCATCTGTCTATAGATAATAGACTGTTGACAACTTTGTGTCAATTTCCAACATATTTTTCAGCTCCTTCATCATTTCTGCTGCAAACTGTACTCCTCTATCTATAATAATACTCTCTAGTAGACTATATAGCTTCTAGACATTATCCTGGAACAATTTCACTACTTCTTCTGCTGAAGTCTTTTCCATAGTAGGCACAAAGTATGCTATTTTTGTTAACCTACTGCATACTACCAGTATACTACTGTATCCCTGTGCTAACGGTAACTTTGTGATAAAATCCACTATAATATAGGTCTAGGGTTTCTCTGGTACTGCATTTGGCATTAATTTCTCTGCTGGTGCCTTAGTATAATTCTTGTTTTTTTGGTAGGTATTGCATCTCTCTATGTACTTCTTGACTTCCTTTGTCACCTCTGGCCACTAAAAGTTTCTAGTAACCAACTCTGTTATCTTCTATTGTCCTCCATGTTCTCCTACTGGTATATCATGGTGTAGCCAGATTACTTCTGCTCTCAGTTTCTCATCCTTTAGAACATATACCTTTTCATCTCTTAACATCAGCCTATCTTCCTCTCGCCACTCCTCATCTCTCAACATCTTTATTCCTGCTCACTTTATTTCTTCTACTGCTTTTATCACTTCATTGTCTTTTGCATCTGACCTCTTAATTTTCTCCAATAAATCTACTCTCTCTATCATAATTTCTACCACTTGTGTTGCTCTAATTTCCAACCACTCCTTTTTTACCAATACTCTATCCTTGCTATCTCTCTCTACTCCTATTTGCTAGTCTGGACATCTACTGAGGCTATCAGCCTTTTCCATACTACTGCCTAGCACATGTTTAAGAGTAAAATCAAATCTTGATAGATACAAGGTCTATCTTGCTTGTCTATAGTTTAGTTTCTGACTACTCATAAAATATTTTAGATTTTTGTGGTTACTCCAAATCTTGAATTTGTTTTGTGCTCCTTCTAGTAAGTGCCTCTATTCCTCTAAGCATCTGATAATTGCCAATATCTCTTGGTCATGAATTTCATAATTTCTCTCAGCTTTATTCAATGACTTTGAAATAAAGGCTACTAGTCTCCACTTGTTGTCTTCATACCTCATTGATAATACTCCTCCTGTTGCATACTCTGATGTATCTGCTTCTACTTTTATCTTCTTGTCTAGATCCAGTACCACTAATACTGGTCATGTTGTAAACATCTGCTTCAACTCCTTAAATGCCTTTTCCTGCTCTCCTCTCCAGTTCCACTTCTCATCCTTTTTCACCAGCCTATACAGTAGTTTTACTATCTTGGCAAAGTCTTTTACAAATTGCCTGTAGTAATTTACTAATCCCAAAAACTTTTGCACATCTTTAACTGTCTTAGGCCTTGGCTATTCTAGAACTCCCAACATCTTTTCTTTCTGCATCTTTATCCCATCTGCCTCTATCACTAGTCCTAGGAAGTCAATCTCTTTAACTTTCCACACACATTTCTTTAGTTTTAGATATAGATTGTTTGCTTCCATCCTCCTTAGAATTTCCTCCACTATATCATTATGCTTTTTTTCATTCTTTGTTCCTACCAACACATCATCCATAAATGCTACTACATCTCCTGTGTCTATTAAATCTCTTAATATGTCATTTATTATTGCCTAGAATGTCACCAGCAAATTTGTAAGACCAAAAAACATTACAGTAGATTTATATACTCCAAGATGCATTGTGAATGTAGTCTTTCACTTGTTTCTCTCTTTTATTTGTATATTGTTGTGCCCCTATTATAAATCTATCTTTGTAAACACCTTTCTTGTACCCATGGTGTCAATCAAGTTTGAAATCAAAGACAAAGGGTAATTGTTCTTAACTGTCCCTTTATTAAGATACCTATAGTCTTATACTATCCTTTTCTTTCTGTCTTTTTTTCCTACAAAGAAGACTGGTGAAGTTTGAAGTGACTTTGAGGGTTGAATATACCCCTTCCTCAACTGTTCCTTCACAAATTCTATAACCTCCTCTTTCTGTTCTTTTAACATCAAATACATCCTCTCTTTCCTTGATACAAAATCTTTTCTTAAATTTATTGTATGGTCCCAAGATTTTCTGACTGGCATCCTTTCTGATTCTGTCTTCTTAAAAACTTTAAGCCATTTGTAGAATTTCTGTGGTATTATCTTTCTTACTTTTTCTCTGTCTAGCTCCATCTTATTATCAAACTTTTTCTCTATTGTCCATTTCTACTCATCTTTATCTACTTGATCTACTGCTCTGATTCTCTTACCAATTTTCTTTTTTCATTCAACATCCTTCTTTACTGCTGTATTTCTTCTACAAATAGGTGGGCATCTCATCATCTTCACCTCTTCTATTTCCCAATTTATCTCAGGGTTGAGTGCCTGCAACCATGGCATTCCTAGTATCATATCTGTCTTTTTCAAGTCACATATATCCATTCTCATCCTTTCTACATGATTTTTGTCATTTACTTCTACTTGGTGTGTAATGGCCCCTGCACTATTATTTGTACCATCCACATTTCTGACTGTCACTGGTCTGTTCAACTTTTGCAACCTAAATCTATGTTTTGCTACCATTTTTCTGTCCATAAACATTCCTGTTGTGCCACTATCCAAGAGTGCTTTTACTATTACTCCCTCATGTATATCTATTTTCTCTACTCCAATGTTTAGCCATACTTCTCTCAACATTTTAAACGTTCTTCTAATGTTCCTTTACTTATCCTTCTCCTTTGCTGTGCTTTTCAGAACCTTTGTCTGTGTACCACTCTACTGCACTTTTCCCTCTATAGAGCATGCCACCACTTCCTAGTTCTACTATAGCTTCTTTTTCCCTGTCCTACATTCTAGACATAAGATCTCTCTCCTTTCTTGTTCTAACACTTTTCCTTCTATAGTATCTTTTTTTCCATATTCCACACACTACACTCTTGTCATTTCTCCCCTCTTTGCTTCCTCCTCTCTTCAATTCTATGCTTTCTGGCAAAGGTCACACCATATATTTTTTATTTATTTTTCAAGAAGAAAGCTCTGCCCTTAATTTTTATGGATCTATACTCCTCTACTGTCACATCCTCCACAATCCACATAGGTTGCTACTACCTCCTCTATGACCTATCCTCTATCAAGAAAAAGAGTACCTTCTAGAGGCATACTCTACTTATTACAGTACTCCTATATCTTTTTCCATGTAGGACATGCCACCTTTTCCTCTCTCCATATCTCCTTCTCTGCTACTACTATTGGACAGTCCCACTTGAAGTGTCCTATCTCCCAACACCTAAAACATTATAGCTCCTTCTTCTCCTATCTCCTTACTTTTACTTCTTCCTTTACACCACACCTTATTATTCTACTCACCAACACCTCAAACTTATTATGGGAAATAGGCCTTCTCTTTTCCACCTCTCTCCATTTCCTGCAGTTATGGACCAGGTGCCCAAACTCTTTGCAACCAAAATACTTCCTCTTTTCTCTTCCCTCCAGTTTTGCCCTTAATTTGGTGAGGGTCTGCCATTAATTGAGCATGTCACTCATAAGTTGGTTATATTGTTCAAGAGACATAGTGTTATGCCTCTTGAAGTAAAATAGGATTTTTTGGATCTCACTAATTACAACTACATCTGTTGGAGCACAAGATCTTCACCCAACCAGACTCCTACTGCCATACTGACTACTGCCCTAATCAAATAGTAAATGATCACCTCAAGGAGAGGATCTCTACTCTAATAGCATCTTCTTAAAGGGCCAATGCTATTCCTTTGCATGTATAGATGACAATGTACCTCTAGCACAAGGTTTCTACTGATTAAAAAGGTATAGGTAATCTACTAAGCAATACCACCCAATTACTAGGTCAGGTCTTGAACACAATACCTGGGTTTGGTACTGACTCTCTACTAGCAGCTTCTAACTGACTACAAAGTTCCCTTTATGCCTGGAACCCGACTTCCAAAAAGCCTATGAGCACTGTACTCACTAGCAAGGATAATAATGAGAGTAAGTATTGGCAAGGCCTTGAGGTAAGAGGTTGCCTATGGTATTGAGTTCTAATGTTAAGGGTATAGACTTAGGACTGAAGCTCTAACTCCAACTAGTGACAATTGAAAGGGAAAAACTCAATGGAGTTCTCTATTGGATTTCTCCTACTATTTATACAAATATCCTATGGTCTGTGCACCTACTTCCCATGGTCACAAGACTATTACTAATAACTATATAGTTCTTACATAGTACTATCCCATGCTATTTATATCTTCCCTGTGTTATATTTCTGGAGATTTTCTATCAAGTTGATGAATGTATAGGAGATGTTTTCCTTCTTTGGAGCCAACTCATAACAGAGGACAAAAGAGTGGTCAAGGTAGTAGAGGAACTCAAGCAGTCAGGAATAAAAATACTAAAAGACAAGAAGTGGTCAATTGAGGAAAGACTTAAAGAAAGATTGAATTTATGTACCTGAAGAAGGGCTGAGACCAGAAATAATACAACTGCACTACAACACACTAGTAGAAGGGCATAGGGGAAGATGGAAGATGGCAGAATTGGTGGGAAGAAATTATTGGTGGCCAGAAATGATGAAGGAGGTGGGGAGGTATATAGATGGATACAATGCATGTTAAAGGAACAAAAATCATATGGAGGCTCTAGCAGAAAAGCTGATACCAAATATGATCCCAGAAAAACCATGGAGACATATTATTACAGACTTTATCACCAAGTTACCACTGGTCCAGGGATACAATGCAATATTAGTAGTATGTGGCCAGTTTACAAAAATGGCCCATTTTATTGCTATTACAGAAAAAACATCAGCAAAAGGGTTGGCAAGGCTGTTCTGAGACCAAGTATAGTGGCTTCATAGACTTCCAAAGAGTATTATATCAGATAGAGGGCCTTAGTTTATAGCAGAAGTAATGAAGGAGTTGAATGGGATGTTAGGAATTGAGATAAAATTGTCAATAGCCTATCACCTGCAAATAAACAAACAAACAGAAAGAGTAAACCAAGAATTGGAACAGTACCTCTGTATGTTTATTGATCATAGGCAGGAGCAATGGCCAGAGTGGTTAGAGATGGCAGAATTTACCTACAACAATAAAATCCACTTGGTGATAAAGGTCTTATCTTTTAGAGCAAACTGTGGGCAAGATCCAAAAATGGGATTTAAAAGAAGGAGGAGAGGAAGGTATGAGGCAGCAGAAAAGTTTGTAGAAAGAATAAAGAGGATTTAGAAAGGAGCAAAAGCGGTGCTGAAAAAAACATAGGAGAAAATAAAGTAGTATGCAGATAGGAGGAGAAAAGGAGAGAAATACCAAAAAGAAAACTTAGTAATACTAAGTACAAAGGATTTGAAGTGGCAGATAAAAAAAAGAAGAACAGAAAAACTAACAGAATGGTTTGTGGGTCTATACAAAGTAAAAAGGGTAGTCTCAACAAATACAATCAAGCTTGAATTACCAGATACTATTAAAATATACCTAGTAGTCAACATAAGTAGAGTACAATTGTATAAACCACAAGTAGAGAGCCAGAAAGTAGTACTACCATAGCCAGTAGTTATAGATGGGGAAGAAGAGTATGAGGTAGAAAAAATCTTAAATAGAAGAAAGGGACAAGTTTTTAGTCCAATAGAAGGGGTATACAGCAGAGGCAGATATATAGGAGGGATGAGAAAATTTACAAAATGCAAAAGAATTGGTCAAAGAGTTTGAGAGAAAGTATGGAGAAGAGACCAAAGAAATTAGACAATAGGAACTGAAAAAAGAAGAGGAGAAATTCAGTTGAAAATTACCAAGGGAGTTTACAGCCAAACTAGTATATGGATGAGAAAGAAAAAGGTATAAGAGAAAGAGGGAGAAGAGATAGAAAGAAAATTGAAATAAATGGAAAAGTTCCTCAGGATGAAAAACCTTGAAAAAGGGGCCATATTATAAGTTAGCTCTAAAGAAGAAAAACATCTCCTGTACATTCATCAACTTGATGGGGAATCTCCAGAAATATAATGCAAGGAAGATATAAATGGCATGGGATAATATTATGTAAGAACTATATAGTTATAGTCTTGTGACCATAGGAAGTAGACACATAGACTATAGGATATTTGTATAAGTAGTAGTAGAAATCCAATAGAGGACTCTATTAAGTTCTTCTTTTTCAATTATCACTGGTTGGGGTTAGAGCTTCAGTTCTAAGTCCATAGCCTTAACAAGAATCCTCAGTTTATAAATATACTCCAGAGTATGTTATAACTCACCTTCTAGAAGAAATCTCAGAGAATAGAATAAGGCTCCTAGAGGGGTACTATAAGGGAACCCTACCAATACTATCTCTGGAACACTAGACTGACCTCCTAGAATGACCTTGTACTTTAATTAAATATTACATAGTAATATTTAATTACCCTTAGCTCGACTTGGTGACTCCCAACCCTGTTAGATAAGACTATAGGATCAGAGATATACAAACCATAGTAGTATATATATTGTAGAATGTACCTCTAGAAGCCTTATCCTAAACTCTAAGGATTCTTCTGGAGGTAAGTTGTAACATACTTTGAAGTTACAATATAACTAAGGATTCTCCTAGAGTCTACTCTGCTCTGGTCACCCTTACAGGTACTCTATACTATATATACAAGTCTTGTTATCTCAGAATATCCTAGCAGTCAGAGTGGAAAGTGAGGGAGCTAACTAAACTAATTAAATGTTAGATAATAGTATTTAATTAGTGCAGGATTGCTCCAGTAGATTGCTACTAGTAGTTCAGGAGTGAAGTTTAGTATAATCCTCTTACACTTTCTCCAGTGCTACTCTTGCTTTCTTCTGGATCTTCTTCATTTTTTCTACAAACTTTCCTGTTATCTTAAATTTTCTCTTTCTTCTTCCTTTAAATTCCATTCTTGGGTCCTGACCATATTTTGTCTTAAATAGAGAGATTTTTATTGCTGAATAAATCTTATTGTTATATGCAAATTTAGTAGTCTCCAGCTATTCTGGTCACTGCTCCTGCCTATAACTGAATAACTGATAAAGACTCTTAGATACTGTTCTAGTTCCTGGTTGATTCTCTCCATCTGCCCATCTGTTTGGGGATGATAGGCTATTAACAGCTTCATCTAAATTCCCAATAACTTGTTTAATTCCCTTATTATCTCTGCTGCAAACTGCACTCCCTTGTCCAATATAATGCTTTCTGGAAGTCCATGTAACTTCCAAACATGGTCCCTAAACAGTCTAGTGAGTCCTTCTGCTGACATTTTTTCTGTAGTTGGTATAAATTAGGCCATCTTACTGAACTGATCACAAACTACTAAAACTGCATCATAACCCTGTGCCAAAGGTAACTTGGTAATAAAGTCTGCTGAAATATGACTCTATGGCTTTTCTAGAATTATATTGGGCATTAGTTTTCCTACTAGAACCTTGCTCCTATTTTTATAGCATTGACAAGTATCGCATCCTTCCATATATCTATAAGAGCAACTGGAGTAGAGTAGACTCCAGGAGAATTCTTAGTAATATTACAAATCCTAAATACATTACAACTCACCTCCAAGAGAAACCTTAGAAATTATAAGAGCAACCAGAGCAGAGCAGCTCCAGGAGAAACCTTAGTATATAAATAGACTCCAGAATGCATTTACAACTCACCTCCAGAAGAAACCTCAGAAAATAGGATGAGGCTCCTGGAGGGTAATCTACATTATATATACAACTCCCCTAGTTACAGAATGTCTCAGCAGTTAAAGACAGGAATGCAGAGGTAGTTATTATTTAATTAGTTGCAGAGTCACTCTGGTACACTACCACTAGTGTATTAGAAGTGAAGTTTGGTGTGGTCCTCTTATATTCACCCTCCCTCTAAGATCGCTGCCTCTCGAAGCAATGGGTCTGGGTCGAAAAATAGTGTCAAAGTCTATTCTATGGATGTGTCTTGAAGCTGCCAGATGCTTGCAATAGAATTCTACTACCAGGTCAGGTGCTGAAATATTAGAGATGGATTCCCAAGAGTTACACTTTCTACCATATCCCTTTTACTTGACTAGGAACTGGAACCTCCTCTAGTGCCAATAACTGTTGAGTATCTCCTTTACTTCTCACTTTTTCTTTCTATCTACTATAATTGGTAGAGGTAGGAGTTCGGTCTTTGTCCCAAAACTGGATTGATCAGGGTGGTGGAAAGTTTCACCATGTTAAATATAGAGTGGAGTTTTTTCATTGCTAAAGGCAGCTTTAGTTGGTAGGCCATAGGCCCTATCTATTATTCTATTATAAAGGGTCTGAGTCTCTAGTATGATAACTTGGCAGAGGGATGCATAGTCTTGATATCCAAAGCATCTAGGAATACCTTGTCTCTGGGGCTGAACACAGGGGCAGGAGTTCTTATTTGGTTATAGTAGCATGCTATGTCTTCTTGTACTTTTCAGATCATGGACTTTGCCTCTTTGATGGCTGTTCTCATCTGCTCCATGAACTCATTGACGGTTTCTAGTCTGGAAGGTTGCTGCCTTGGCTTGAAGTCCATCTGGGGGTTTTGACTTGTATCAAGTAGGAAAGGTATTTGTTGGGTTGAGACATAGATGTAGTTGTTATGTTGGAACTCAGCCAGGGGTAAAAGGTTGTACCAGTTATCCTAACACTTCTTAACAAAGATTCAGAGGTACTGGTCCAACTCCTGGTTGATACATTCTGTTTGTTTGTCTGTTTGCAGATGCCAGGCAGTGGAAGAGACCAACTATATACCTAATAACCTATAGAGTTCCCTCATGAACAGAGCTACAAACTGAGGCCTGCAATCCAAGACAACACATTGAGGTAGCTTATACAGCTTTCAGACATGATAGAAAAACAACTGTATTGCTCCTTCTGCAGTCACTGTTGTGTATATCAGAATGAAGTGTACCCTCTTGGACATTGAGTCTACCACTGTTATGACTGGGTCACAGCTGGCAGATTCAGGGAGTTCTATGAAAAAGTCAATGCTGAGTGTGTCCCAGCATGTTCCAGGGACTGGAAGAAGGTGCAACTTGCCTACCAGAGAGTACCTTGTAAGCTTGGTACACAAGCACAGGTTGCAAGTGCTAACATATTGGCCTACATACCTCAACATCTAGGGCCACCAGTAGTTCTGCAACACCAATTTCAGCATCTTCTAGTATCTGGGATGTTCTGCTACCTTAGAGTTATGACACAGGGAGATAATCTACCTTTGTAGCTCCGGGTTCTAGGGTACATATATTTTGCCTCAGAATCAGAGCAAGCTATCTATACTGGACTACTCTAAGGAGTGTAACAACTTATTGGTGGACTGTTATAGCTCTAAGATGGCCTTGGTGACTAGCTCTTCTAAGTCTCTGTCTTGGTTACTATGTTAAATGTCAAAAAGCACCTTCTGTTTGATCTCTGTGAGTTTAACCTCCTTTAATGCCCAAACAGCAAAGAATTCCAGTCAGAGGAGCATGATGCCTTTGTTGTTACCAGCTCCAGTCCCATGGTCTGGCTTTCGAGACAAGGTGCCAGACTTCTCTATAGACCATCCAGGGTAGTGGCAGAAAGTGAAGTCAAAGTAAGCAAGATATAAGGACCAACAAGCTTGACAATAGTTGAGTTTCTTAGCTGTTATGAAGTACTCAAGGTTCTTGCGGTCCATCCAAATCTCTATGAGATAGGCTGCTCCTTCAATAAATGTCTCTACTTTTCCAGGGCCTAGATAATGGCCAGTATTTTCTTGTCATGGATCTCATAATTCCATTCCACCAGAGATAACAACTTGCTGTAGAAGGCTACTGGATGCCACCTTCTGCCTGTGGATGATTGTTGTGATAGGACTACTCCAGTAGTGAAGTCAGAACTGTCTGTCTTGATCCTGAAGAGGTCTAAGTTTTGTGGCAATACTAGCACTAGAGCAGAGGTTACTGCTTGCTTGAGAGCATTGAAGGCCTTACACTCCTTGTCTATCCAGGTCCATGCTTGGTCAGCTCAGGTCAAGTCAAAGAAAGGGCATGCCATGGTCAAGAAGTCCTGTACAAATTGTCTATAGAAGTTGACAAACCCCAAGAAAGCCTGGACATCAGTCTTGTTCTCTAGGATTGGCCACTTATGGACTCTAGTAATCTTGATGAGGTCTATAGAAACCTCATTCTCCAAGATAACTAGGCTGAGGTACTCAATCTACTCCTTCTGGAATTCATATTTCTCCAGATGAAGGAACAGCTTATGCTCCACCAAGATCTCAAGTACCCTTTAGACAGCTCTTGTATATTCTTCCATAGTTCTAGTAAAAATGAGAATGTTGTCTAGGTAGACAACTACAATACCTTCTGCTATAAGGTCTTAGAAGATGTTGTTCATCATTATCTAGAATATGGCTGGACTGTTAGTCATACCAAAAAATATTACCAATAGCTCAAACAGTCTATGGTTGGTATGGAACATGGTCTTCCATTTATCTCTGGACTTGATATGTACATTGTTGAAACCCCAGCAAATATTAAGCTTGGTGAAATCCTTGGCTCCACAAAGCTATAAGATAAGTTTGGAGATCAGAAAAAAAGGGTACTTGTTTTTAATTGTCATGGCATTAAGAGACCAATAGTCTTGGACCAGACAGAGTAAGCCATTCTTTTTCTTGATAAAAAAGACTGGGGTGGCCATAGAGAATTTAAAGGGTCAAATCCATCTGGTGTGCAAGTTCTCTTTGAGGAAGGTGTTTATGTTATGAGATGGTTCCTAAAGAAGAAACTATTTCCCATACATTCATTAATCTGATAGGAAATATAACATAGGAAAGATATAAATAGTATGGGAAGAATTATGTAAGATGTATATAGTTTTTAGTAAGGGTCATGTGATTGCAGGAGACAGGCACACAGACCAACAGACATTTGTATAAGTAGCTAGGAGAATCCAATGGAGAACTCTATTGAGTTTTTCCTGAACAATCACCTTGGTTGAGCCTAAGTCTTCATAACCTTGCACTAACACAAGAACTCAATACCTATTGTTGATCCTACATCTCACAGTCTCGATACTTTCTATTCTACTTACTCTTTTATCATCCTCACTAGTGGACACAGCTGTCATAGCCCTGACAGAAATTAGCCACTAGCTAGCTGCTGATATAATTCATTTACTAATTATTTACCAGCAATCAGTATTTAATAGCTAGAGTTACTTTAATCTCTTAGTTTGTTCTTATCTTGCATCTAATCCATCTATTTATTGAAAAGCCTACTTATTTGGATGACTTGGCATAGCTCATTAGAAGGCAGCAAGATTAATATCTGGAAGTCTTTAAGCCAGGGGAAGTTGGGCCTTACAGTAGAATAAACTAAGCCCATTAACCTACTACTACTCCTCTACCTAACTAGTCACCCTCACTCCCAGAATGTCTCAAAACCTAACAGGGGATGCTTGCCTGGAATGGCACATCCACTGAGAATCATCCAGAATACCTGTATCCTGTGAATTATTGGTAATACCAGTTAAAAGACTGTTTACTGCATTCCAGGTCCATGGCCAATACTTAGGAGCCTAAGAACCCCTTGAAAGTATATTAGAAATTGCCCTCCCAGAAAGTCCACCTACTCCTCTAGAAATGATATCCCCTCTACTCACAACAGCTCTAATTCCCCAACCCAAAGATCAACCAGAGATTTCCAATCTAGAGTTGAGGACCACCTTACTAGCCCTAGCCAAACAGTCAGAACCCCAAAACTGGAGAAGACAGAAGGGAGTTCACAAACTAGACCTATTTTCAGAAGGAAGCCCAAATGAGTTGAGGGCATTCATCTTCCAATGTTCAGTTTACTTTTGTGCCTGTACTGGAGAATTCACCAAGGACTTAGATAAAGTTTTCTCTGCAATCTCCTACCTCCAGAGAGTAGCCCTAGATTACTTCAAACTATATATCAATAAGCCAGACCCAGAACAGTCTTTTGACTTTCTAGAGAACTGGTTGGTATTCATACAGAAATTAACCAATATGTTTGGCTCTTACTCACCTGAGGATAATGATGAAGATGCAATTATCTCTCTATCTTTTTCTTCAGAGGAGAAGGCCATCAACTACTTTATCCAATTTGCCAAGTATCAGACCCACATCAGGTAGGATGACTGCTCACTCTAGAAAATGGTCAAGGATGCCATACCCCCTAGAATCCAGGACAAATTATGCTTCTGTAAAGAGGATCTGTCTTCCTTTGAAGTCTTGAAACAAACAGTACTCAAGATAGACAATGACTACTGGAAGTGAATTCAAGAAGAAAAAAACCATTAAAGACTGCTATGCACTCTGCAAGTACCATCTACCAAACCCAAGTTTGATTGAACATTAGGGGGAGGTGATCAATCAGTCCAAGAAAGATCACAGCTAAATCAGACTCCAGCATCAGTAACTATCTCAGAGTTGATTACTTCTACCAGCCCAAATATCTTGGAGCCAGATAGGAGACTCACACTGATAAAATGTCAGAAGAGAATAAACCTGAGATTATGCCTGTACTGCAGACAGGCAGGGTACTTGGCCAGAATTTGTCCCTACCAGAACCAATGTCCCCTTTTGACTTCTACTACATATACTACCTATCTTGAACCTGAATTGTGCTGGGTAGAACCCCTAAAAAATGTTAAAGCAGCCCTTTCACTCTCTAGAGAGAGGACTACCTAATCTATACCAGAGAATCCTCACTACTTGCAGATACTACAATGCTGATGAACCTAAGATCATTTGTAGTCAAGTTGTGATCAAAGGTTATAGTAGGAGATCTTTGGGGAATAATTGATTCAGGCTTGTCAGATTGTTTTGTGAATATGAACTTCATATTGAGTCATGGACTGCAGACTAAAATAATTGAGCCATTGCTAGTCTCATTGATAGACAGTACTGTTAACAACTTTGTAATACAAGTTTTAACTTTACCAATTCAATTTTTATGTGGCTCGTACCTCACTGTTGAGTTTTTTGTAATCCCACTTGATGGCTCCTGCTCAGTAGTCTTGGGTCTAAATTGGTTAAGAGTATACAACCCAGAGATAGACTAGAGGAAGGGCACCTTACAGCTTCACAAAAGGAAGGGGAAACCAATGACCCACAAACCCAAGCCCAGATTGGACATGTCTGAGGACACTAAGCAACTGTCTGAGACTCCAGCAAACCCTCAGAAACTATTGATAGCCTTGGTAAATACAGCAGTATATCATATTGCATACTGGACCAAGGGTATTATAGCCTTCCAGTTAACTCTCTATTATGAGATCTCCAAACCCAATATAGAATCTAAAACTCTTGAATCACAGAATCCAGATCTAAACTCTGTTCTTTCTGACTATCACCTTTATGCCAAAGTGTTTAGTAAACAATGTTCAAAGCAACTGCCTGAACACTGTTCCTATGATCTGAGTATCTAGACTGAGAGAGGTAAACTTCCTCCTCCTAGACTAATATACTCTCTGTCAACCCTAGAGCTCCAAACACTGCAAGAATTCCTAGACAAGAACTTGAAGACAGGCATCATCAGACCATCAAGATTGCCATGTGGTTCTCTCATCTTGTTTGTGAAGAAAAAGAATAGTGCATTACAACTTTGTATAGACTACAGAGGCCTTAACAGGTTAATGAGGAAGGATTGCTATCCAATTCCTCTCATCTCAGACCTCCTAGAAGTGCCAAAGAAGGCTCATATCTACTCCAAGATTGACTTGAGAAGTGCTTATCACTTAGTATGTATAGCTCCCAGTGACAATGAAAGGGGCAAAAGAGGTTTTTACTGTAACAAGCAAATAGGGAAAAAGGTGGTAACAGTCCTCAATTGCATGCTAAAGGGTTTGTGGGGATGAATAGGTAGTGGGGATATCAGAAAGAAATTAAAAAAAGAAAGCACAGCTTATCTATAATATAAAAATAGTCAAAATGACTGTAAGATCAATCTAGATCTACCTTACATGGTGTCCCTAAGGTGCTAACCTTTAGGCACTATAACAAGCTCACTATCAAAGTAGTCAGTAAACTACTTCTGGGTCTTATGTTAGTGCAAGGTCATAAAGACTTAAGGCTCAACCAGAGTAGTTGTTTAGAAAGAACTCGATAGAGTTCCTTATTGGATTCTTTCAATACTTATACAAATATTAGATGGTCTGTGCACCTACCTTCTGCAATCACATGATCCTTACTTAAGAACTATCTATACATAATTCTTCTCACACTATTTATATCTTTCCTACATTGTACTCTTGGATGTTTTCCATCAAGTTGATGAATACATGAGAAATAGTTTCCTCCTTGGGAGTCATCTCATAACATGGCCCCCCCTTCAAGTTTCCTCGTTCCAAGGAATTTTTTCATTGTCTCCAGTTCTCCTTCCATCTTTTTTCTCTCTGTCTCTTATATTCCTTATTTGACCACCTCTATAGTATTTTTGCCATAAACCTCTCTAGGAGTTCTCAAAAGAACTCCTTTTTGTTGTTCTCCTTTTCCTGTCACCTTACTTCTTCAGCTTTTTCCCCATACTCCCTTTTGAACTCTTCAACCAGCTCCTTTGCATTCTTCAGGTTTTTCTTACTTTCCCAGGTATCCCCTTCTGCTGTATACCCCTTCCATCATACTAAGAACTTTTCTTTTCCCCTAACTATTCTTTTGTTTAGTATTTTTTCCATCTTGAATTCCTCTTTTCCTTCAATGACAACTGGTTTCAGTAGAGTTCTCCTTTGTCCTTCCACCTGGGACCTGTACAACCATACTCAACTTACATTAACTACAGGGTGTGTCTTAATAGAGCTAGGTAGTTCTAATTCTATAGTATTGGTCGAGACAATTCCCTTAACCTTATAAGGCCCCACAAACCACTCTGTTAACTTTTCTGACCTCCTTCCTACTATTTGCCACTTGAGATCCTTTGTACTTAATAGTACTAAGTCCCTGACTTTATATTCTTCTCCTTTGCTTTGCTTTCTATCTGCATACTTCTTCATTTTCTCCTGTACTTTTTCTAATACTGCTTTTGCCTCTTCCTGGATTTTTCTCATTCTTTCTATGAATTTCTCTACTGTCTTGAACTTCCTCTTTTTTCTTCTCTCGAATCCTATTCATGGATCCTGACTGTAGTTTGCCCTAAAGGGGGATACTCTTGTAGCTAAATGAATTTTGTTGTTATATACAAATTTGGCAGTTCCCAGCCAGTCTGGCTACTGTTCTTGTCTATGGTCAATAAAGACCCTCAGATACTGCTCCAACTCCTGGTTTACTCACTCTGTCTGCCTATCTGTCTGCCTATCTGTCTAGGGGTGGTAAGCCATTGACAGCTTTGTCTATATGCCTAACAGTTCATTTAGCTCCCTCATTATTCCTGCTATGAATTATACTTCTCTGTCCAATATAATACTTTCTGGGAGCCTATGGAGCTTCCAGACATGATCTTTGAACAGTCTGGCAAGTTCTTCCACCAATGTTTTCTCTGTCATTACTATAAAATGCACTATTTTACTAAACTGGTTACATACTACTAAGATCACATTGTATCCCTGTGCTAAGGGTAACTTCGTAATGAAATCTGCTGAGATATGACTCTATGGTTTCTCTGGAATTGCATTTGGTATAAGTTTCTCTGCTGGGGCCTCACTCCTGTTTTTATACCACTAACAGGCATCGCACCCATTTACATATCTCTCTACTTCCTTTATAACTCCTGGCTACCAGTAATTCCTTGTGACCAACTCTGTTGTTTTTCATCTTCCCCCATGGTCTTCTACTAGTATATCATGGTGTAGGCATACTACCTCTCTTCTTAGATCCTCTTCTAGGACATATATCCATCCTTTCTTCATGACTACTCCTTCTTCTATTGACCACTCCTTGTCTCAAAGGCTTTTTATTCCTGCCTTTTTTAGCTCTTCTACTACTTTTACTATTCTTTCATCCCTTTCCTGCACCTTCTTAATCCTCTCTCTTAGATTCCCATCTTCCACTAGTGTTTCTACCCCCCTTACCCACTCTGGCTTAATCAGCATTCTGTCCCCATTATCCTTCTCCACCCCTTCCTGCCAATCTGCCCTTCAGCTCAGTCTATTAGCTTTACCCATGCTTTTTCCCAGAATGTGTTTCAAGGTGAAGTCAAAGCGTGATAAATATAAGGCCCACTGGGCTTATCTCTGGTTTAACTTTTGACTTGTCATAAAATACTGGAGGTTTTTATGGTCTGTTCAGATCTCGAACTCCATTTTTGTTCCCTCTAGATAATGTCTCCATGCTTCCAGGAATTGAATTACTGCCAGTATTTCTTTGTTGTAAATCTTGTAGTTTTGTTCTGTTGCATTCAGTGACTTAGAGGTAAAGGCTACCAGTCTCCATTTCCCATCCTCACACTTTGTCAACAACACTCCTCCTGTTGCATAGTTTGATGCATCTGCTTCCACTTACATTTCTTTGTCTAAGTCTGGTATTGCCAAGACTGGCTCTGTCATGAATGCCTCTTTCAGCCTTCTGAATGCCTCCTCCTGTGCCTTTTCCCATATCTACTTCTCCTCCTTTCTGACTAGCATATGTAGTGGTGCTACAAGTTTTGCAAAGTCCTTAATAAATTACCTGTAGTAGTTGGTGAGTTCTAGGAATTTTTGCACCTCTTTTATGTTCCTCAGCATTGGCTAGCTTAGAACTCCTTTTACCTTTTCCCTCTGTATTTCTACTCCCTTTGGTCCTATTACTACTCCCAGAAATTCCACCTCCCTCACCTTCCACCAACATTTCTCCAGTCTTACAAAGAGATTATTTTCTTCGAGTCATTTTAACATCTCCTCTACTATTTCATCATGCCCCTTCTCTATTTCTGTTGCCACAATGATGTCATCTATGAAGGTGGCCATGTTCCCTTGATTTATCATGTCACAGAACAGATTGTTCATCATTGTCTGGAAGGTAGCAGAAGAGTTTATGAGCCCAAAATACATTACAGTTGGCTTATAGGCTCCAATGTGTATTGTGAATACTGCCTTCCATTCATCTCCTTCTTTGATTCTGATATTGTTGTACCTCTACCTCAGGTCTAGCTTTGTAAAAACCCTCTTACTGCCTACTCCATCCAAGATATTAGCAATTAATGGTAATGGATACCCGTTCTTGACAGTCCACTGGTTCACATGCCTATAATCCTGCACTATTTGTTGCTTGCCATTTTTTTTAGCTACAAAATGTACTGGTGATGTCTGTGGCAATTTTGATGGTCGAATGTATCCTTTTTGCAGTTGATCTTCTATGAATGCTTGCACCTCTTCTCGCTCTTCTCTCAACAATAAGTATATCTTCTCTTTTTAGGCACAAAGCCTTCTTTCAACTCAATTGCATGGTCCCAGACCTTTCACACTGTCATTCTTTCTGACTCTACTTTTCTGAACACTCTTTTCCATTTCCAAAATTTCTTTGGTACCAACTCCTTCACTTTCTTTTCTTCTTCTGTTTTCCTAACTTCTTTTCCCTTTTCTCCTTGTTTCTTTCTTCTGCATATGGGTGGACACCTCATCATCTTTACCTCCTCCTTTTCCCAATCTATCTCTGGGTTATAGGCAGCTAACCATGGTATATCCAATATTACCTCTATCTTTCCCAGATTATATATATCCATTCTTACTCTTTCTATGTGTCCCTTAAAGAACATATTGCACTCAACCTGGTGCGTAATTGCTCTCCCTATGTTTACTGTTCCATCCACATTTCTTACCAATAAAGGGGTTTTTAGTTTTTCCAGTTTGAACCCTTTTCTTTTCACAAATTGGATGTTCATGAACAGTCCAGTCATGCCACTATTGAGTAGTGCTTTAACCGCTACTCCCTCATAGTTTTCCAATTTCTCTAGTCCTATCTTCATCCACACTTCTCTTAGTGGCTGTAGTGTGCACTGTACATTTCTCACTTCCTTAGTGTTGCTTTAATGAGAAGCTTTATTTCCCAGTTTCTCTGGACATAATACACTGTACATATTTGAGGAGGCCAGCCAGAAGCTCACTGTCCTCTATTGTCTTTTGCCAACTCTTGTGGCATTTTCACTACCCTTCTCTCTCTTCCCTTTCTTTGCTAACAATTCTTGGCCATATAGCCCCACTTTCCATATACAAAGCATGTTCTATCTCCTCCTTTTCCTCTGTCTACTTCTATTGCATTGGGGTCCCTCACTGGCCCTGGCTGTCCCCCTCTATTCTGATATCCTCCTCTATACTGGGCCCCTGGCCTCCACGTGATCTACCCTTCCCTTCTTCTATATGACCCTCCCCCAAACCCTCCTCTAGGCTGTTCATTTCCCTGTGGGTATGCCACATTCCTCTCCAACATCCTTTCCTCTGCTCTACTCTGCCTCTGATTCTTATCTAGTCTTACTGCTCTCTCCTACCATTCTTCTATTGTGCTAGGAGAGCTCTCTACTTCTACCAACTTCCTCCTAAGTGCTCCACTCAACCCTCTTTTGAACTCTTCGATGAGAGGGCGTCCCTCATAGTCACTTCCTTGCACTACCTTTTTGAATTCCTGGACATATTCATCACAGGTCCTCTCTTCTTGCTCAATTATCCTCAGCTGTTCTATCTTTTGTTCCTCCTCTGCTATTTCTCCAAATTCATTCCTCATTTTACTGAATAATTCCTCTGCTGTCTCTGTCTCTGATTTCCCTTTCAATAATTCATCCAATAGGTTGTTCTTCTCTGCCTCTGCTACCCCCCCTCCTCCCCTGTATGTAGGACAGTACCTAGGCCATTTTTGTTGCTTCTAATTCTCCTGTCATTTTCATACTCAAATATAAGCAAGCTGCGTTAATAAACACACTCACTTTCTCTATCCTTCCACTAAATAATGGAAGTTTTGCCACCTCCACTTTTTCTCCTCCATTTTGTTGTAATAGGGTAGCCACCTGCTACTGCAGGCCAGTGATATGAGTAAGAAGTTGCTCCTCCCTGGTGGATGAAGCTTGTGATACAGGGGCAGTAGATTGTCCTGTAAGTTGCTGTTGCTGTTGTTGTTGTTGGGACATATGTAGCAGTGGTAGTGATAGTGGTAGTGATAATTCCTCATAAGAGGACAAGCAGTCTTCTTTGTCTGAACTTATAGCTGGCTATCAACTAAGAAGGGTGAAATGATACTATCCCTAAGAAGGGAATCCCTAAGCTAGATAGGCCTTTAGGAGGTTACCGTTATTCTCCTGCGTAGACTGATCATAATAGACTAGTAGTATAGAGCTGATAGCAAAAGACTGAGTATGAGCCCACTTGATATAGGGGTCAGGTCTCAGACAGGGACACAAGTTTTGTCCAGGCTATCTACCCACTGTCCCTAACTGACAGTGAAGTCCCCTTTACAACTAGGGCCTGCTTTCCAAAAAGCTTTCAAGTACTGTGCTCATTAGCAAGGATAATAAGAAAGTAAGTAGGAATAGGGATGTCGAGGCTGCAAGGTGCAGGGTCAGTGATGGATATCAAGTTCTTGTGTTAGTGCAAAATCATAAAGACTTAAGGCTCAACTAGGGTGGTTGTTCAGAAAGAACTTGATAGAGTTCCTTGTTGGATTCTTTCAATACTTATACAAATATTAGATGGTCTGTGCACCTACCTCCTGTAATCACATAGCCCTTACTTAAGAACTATCTATATGTAATTCTTTCCATGCTATTTATATCTTTCCTGCATTATACTCTTGGATATTTTCCATTAAGTTGATGAATGCACAAGAAATAGTTTCCTTCTTGGGAGTCATCTTATAACATCTTATCACACTTAGTCAAGCCTTCATCTGTACTCCCAACACCAAACCTTATGGGTGTAATACAATCTGAGTTGATGACTAGCTAGGCTTTCCAAGCCTACTACCTTGTAGAAGGTTATCTGAGCAACCACTATGCCTTGTTTCTAAAAAGAGTAGGGTATAGATATGAAATTCATTTACCAACTTAACCTCCCACCAAGATCATCTCTTACACACTCAAAAAAACTGCATCTGATGACCTCAAGAGCTTCTGAGATGAAGGCAAGGGCCAAGAAGGCACTGTCTTTTACCTTCCACTCTAAGAAGTATATTAGAAATTACAAATGTTGAGACTCAATTGACATAAAAAGAAAACTCAGCACCAATCCTTTCTCACCACTCTTCTATATAGCCTTGCCATATAAACCCTCCTAACTTCCCTTTCTGAAGCAGCATGCTAACCTGTCACTACTATGTGCTTTTGCTCTACTTCTATACTATCACCCCTAAACATCTCTTTATAACTTCCTACCTGGCTACTTTCTATCCCAAATTTGATCTAGAAACCAGTTTTAACATGTGCCAGTGTTCTAGCTTGCATGTTAATCTGGCACAATGTCATGCTCTTTGGCTGAGCTTATACTGAGGCAATCAGAGCCTGTTGATAGACTTATTGATTGGTCATCTGGGTTTCATGCTCATCTAAGTCTGTTCTAGGTTCAAAGTATATAGCACTCCAGAGTATAACCAAAGTTCCTGAGTCCTAGAGGGTAACCTCTAAACAGTCTGCTCCCAATCAACCTAATGCTAGTCTATCATATTTGTCTCTTGAAGTATACACTACTTGGTAAATGACAATCTGGTTATTGTGCAGTAAAAAGGGCCTTTCTAGAGGTTCCTTTGTATGGCTAAGGACTTATAGGAGGTTTCTAGAGTAAACTCAAATACTGAATTCAGGAGTATAAAGCATATCCTATGTTACAAATCCACAGAAAATTCATTGACAGTGTAACAATGAGTAAAAAACAATCTTTTGCACTTGTTATGGTTTATTTGAATGGCTAGTAATGTCATTCAGTCTCTCTAATACACCATGGGCATTTCAATGGCTCATAAATAACATTTTTGCAGACTTACTAGACATCTGTGTTGTCATCTATTTGGATAACATACTAATCTACTCAGACAACCTACAAGAATATAAGGCACATGTGAAAGAGGTTCTTTACCACCTCAAAAAGAATAACCTTTATGCATCTCCAGAGAAGTGCATATTCCATCAAAGAAAGATTGAATTTCTGGGTTACATACTGAGCCTGGAAGGCTTACAAATAAATAAAGAAAAAATAAGAGTTATTTGAGACTGGTCTACTCCTAGACATATAAAGGACATACAAGCCTTTCTAGGCTTCATGAACTTCTATAGGAGGTTCATTAATAACTATTTTGAGCTAACAGTGTTATGTTGGACAGCCTTTTTAGGCAATTTAAGTGATAATTATCACAAATCTATACTATAATTTAGCTCAAGCAGTAAAGGTGACACTGATTGTATACTACTTGACCTCCAGTCTTGGACTCATGCATATTACCCAAGTAGCAGAATAGTGGCTGTGACCACCACTATACCAGCCTCATAGGGCCTGTCTAGCCATTTTGTACCAGACACAACCCAAAAATCCCCTCTAGAAGCTCTCTTAAGAACTGTCTGAACCTTGGGAAAACTAGTCTCCTCAGATAGAATAATGTCATGATTTGGTGGCCATTGTATTTGATGGTTTAGGCTTTAGTGTTACTATTAGATCTTGGCAATCATTTTTGATATCCTCTATAATTAGACATATTACAAGCTATCCTCTTAAGGGCAACATTGTTAGGGTATCTGGGAAGGAAGGACTATCCAAGAGTAGTGGAGAAAGGTTAGAAGTATGGAAGAACAACAGAGAGGGGTCAAGAAAGTTGGAATTGGAGAGATTGATGAAAACGTCGATCTCAAGAGTAGATTACCCATGCTGACTTTGAGGCTCCTTAAGCCATGTTCAAAGGCCAGATTCAATGGAAAGCTCTAAGAGAAGACTAGGTAGGAGGGTTAGAAGGGATGGAGAGTACTGGCTGTATGATTGGAAAGAGACCCTGCTTTATCATTCCACTCCCTACTATAATGGGATATTGGAATGTTTCTTTGGTTTTCTTAACTGTTGATTCTATGATTTGTAATTCTAATATATACTCTAGGAGTACAGAGAGGTCTAACAACAACTTACCCCCATTATCTCCCTTCCTCTGTCACTCTAGAGCTCCACTGCTATTTCTGAGTGACTAAGTTTCCTGTTTGTTTCTTTATAAAACTCTATAAAACTTCCCTTGAGGAACATATCTCACTTCAAGGAGAACTTGGGCATTCACTTGACTAGGAGTTTAACCACTCACTACATGTTTTTGGAGTAGATTTCCAACTGTACAGTCAGTTGAAGTAGAGCTTACACAAGGACATGGGAGTTCTAGGCAGTACTGCTGTATCAATGGTAAGCCAGGCTACTAGACTAGCTTGAGAAGGGTAGTGTCACAGTACAAGACAAACATACACCTTTAAGATCCACAATCAACTGGAGCTTGTTCTTGAGCAGATATTAAAAACATTTCATCTTCTAGGTTTTCATTGGCTCTTTTTATAGCAACCTTTGTAAGCTCTCTATTATTTGATTTACCTTCCTAGTGTCTACTCAATCATGCACAACTGTGACACAGCTTGGAGATTTTGTCTCTCTGACCTGTTCTGCTCACCCTTGTCATTTATTCTCCCCATCAACAGTACCCTTGACTCACCTGACTCACAAGGATAACCCATGGAATTGGAATGTAGTTTGCCAAAATACCTTTGAGGAACTTAAGACTGCTTTTATGACTGTGCCAGTACTAATGCACTAGGACCCTAAAAGCCAAATCATCATAGAGACAGACACCTTAGACATAGTCCTGGCTGCTATCATCTCAACATTTATAGAAGAAGAATTACACCTGATTGCCTTTTATTCCAGAACCTTCAACCTAGCAGAACTCAACTATAGTGTACATGACAAAGAGCTATTAGCAATCTTCAATACTTTTAAGAAATGGAGATATTACCTTAAAGGGATGGCCAAACTGGTGGAGGTCTTCACAGACCATAAAAACCTCCAGTATTTCTATATTACAAAGCCCCTCTCCAGACAACAGGCTTGATGGTCTGAATTCCTCTCCCAGTTCAATATGACCATTAGATTCTACCTGGGATGACTAGGCACAAAACCAGATGCACTGACAAGATGTAACGACATCTATCCAAATAGATGGGACCTGAACCCCTTGCAGCTACCAAGTCAGGAGGTGAATGTGAGACCTATATTTACAATTGCCTAATTGAGAAAGGAGAAAGATACTAAACAACTGACAGCAGCACCCCTACAACCTAGTCACACTCTCAACTTGGAGTCACTATATAGTGACATCTTGAGGGCATGGCCATTGGATCCAGTAGTAGCAAGGTTTGTGACTATTACACTCCCCCAGAGGATCCAAACTAGAAAATAGATAAAAGTGGACTAGTTCATCATTGAGAACAGATCTATGTTCCAGACATCAATGATCTCTGATTGCAAATACTAAAAGCAAAACATGACCACTTACTGTCAGAACATCTAGACCAGAGCAAGACTTTCCTGGCAGTACACCAGCACTATATCTGGCCCAACCTCAGGAGGTTCATTAAGGATTATATAGCTTCCTACAATGTCTGCAAGTGCAATAAACCCTAGAGATATAGACTCTATGGAAAGCTAAACCAACTACCAATCCAACCACAGCCTTGGAAGTCTATATCTATGGACTTTATTGAGCAACTATCTGAATCGCAGGGTTATACAGACATTCTGGTTATTGTAGATCAGCTCACTAAACAAGCTGTATTCATTCCCACCCAGCAATTAATAGACTCCTCACAACTGACTGAACTATTCATCAACTACATATTCACTAAGTACAGAGTACTGTCCCACATAACTTCAGATCAAGGTTTAGAGTTTGTGTTCAAATTCTTCAAATCCTTGGCATCATCATTAAACATCAGACTATACTATATCTCAGGTTACTATCCTGAGGCAAATGGCCAAGCAGAACAAACAAACCAAATGCTAGAACAATATCTTTGTCACTACTGCAATTATCAACAAAACGACTAGGCACAATTACTACCATTAGCCAAATTTACATACAACAACATATCCTTGTCTTTAACAGGGGTGTCACCATTCTTTGTAAACAAAGGTTTCTACCCAAGATTACAGATCCAGAAGACAAAGGAACTCTCTTCAACAGCAGCAAACAAATACATGAACAAACTGGAATTGATATATCACAAACTCAAAGAATCTCTGGAGAAGGCCCAGAGCTATTACCAAGTATCAGCAGACAGATGCAGAGAGAAACCCCCAATTATTAATGTAGGAGAAGCTGTTTTTGTTCTAGTGCAATTGATCAGATCAACTTGGCCATCCAGGAAATTGTCAGAAAGATATCTAGGTCCTTTTATAGTCACAGAAAAACTAGGCAAGTAATCATATCAAATCAAACTACCAGACTATCTACATACCATACACCCAGTCTTCTATATTTCACAGTTAGAACCAGTGAAGTTGAGCAGCATCCCAAACTGAGTCAACCCACTACCCCCACCAGTTGAGGTGGAAGAAAACCTAGAATTTGAGATTAACCAGGTACTGAATGCAAAACTAGACAAATAACACAATATTTCCCTGATCTACTATATCCAATGGGCAGGATATGAGGGCACAGATGATGAGTTCTTCTAGCTAAGCACAGCAGAATTAACACATGCTCAAGAACTAATATGGAATTTCCACTCACATTACCCTGAGAAACCAGATCTAGACCTCTACTTCTGCCTAATGCCCTCTTATTCTCACCACTCAGATACTATGTAGACTTGAAATTTTTTTTCTCTTCTTTTGTACTTGGGATTAGCAAACCACAGTACTAAAAGGCCATAAGGGTGTAGCCTTAAAGAAGGGGTACTGTCATAGCCCTGACAGGAATTAGTCACTAGCTAGCTGCTGATATAATTCATTTACTAATTATTTACCAGCAATTAGTATTTAATAGCTAGAGTTACTTTAATCTCTTAGTTTGTTCTTATCTGGTATCTAATCCATCTATTTATTGAAAAGTCTACTTATCTGGGTAACTTGGCATAGCTCATTGGAAGGCAGCAAGATTAATATCTGGAAGTCTTTGAGCTAGGAGAAGTCAGGCCTCACAACAGCACTCACAAGCATCTTGGATAGCAGGCCCTAGCTATAAAGGGGACTTCACTGTTAGTTAGAGACAGTAGGTAGAAGACCTGGACAAAGCTTGTGTTTCTACCTAAGACCTGACCTCCATATCGAGTGGACTCATATCTAGTCTTTCACTATCAGCTCCATACTACTGGTCCATTGTGATCAGTCTACACAGGGGAACGATAGTAACTTCTTAAAGGCCCATCTAGCTTAGAGATTCTCTTTTTAGGGATAATATCATTTCACCCTTCTAGTTAGTAGCTAGTCATAAGCTCAGACAAAGAAGACCACTCTTCCTCATACAAGAAAGCATCACCATCACTATCATCACTACTATCACTACCACCATATATGTCTTGGCAATAGCAACAACAACCTATAGAGCAACCTGCTGCTCTTACACCTCCTCCTCTTACTCAGGAGGAGCAACTTCTTATCTTAATTGCTGGCCTACAGTAGCAGGTGGCTACCCTATTACAACAGAATAGAAGAGCAAGAGTAGAGATAACAAAACCTCCTCTGTTTAGTGGGAGAATGGAAGAAGTAAGCATGTTTGTTAACATGGCCTATCTGTATCTGAGGATGAAGATGATGGGAGAATTGAAGTCAACAAAGATGACTTGGGTGCTGTCTTATATACAGGGAGGAGTGGCAAAAGCTTAGAAAGATAATCTATTGGATAAATTATCAAAAGAGGAATCAGAGATGGAAACAGTAAAAGAATTGTTTAGTAAAATGAAAAACGAGTTTGGAGAAATGGTAAAAAAAGAAAGAAAAGTAGAGTAGTTGAGGACAATAGAACAGGAAGGAAGAATATGTGATAAGTATGTCCAAGAGTTTAAAAAGGTTGCAAGAGGAAGTGGATATAAGAGGTAACCTCTTATAGAGGAGTTCAAAAGAGAGTTAAGTGGGGGATCAGGAGGAAGTTAGCGGAGGTAGAGTCCTCCCTATATAATAGAGAAGTGGTAGAAGAGAGTAGTAAGGTTGAATAGAAATCAGAGGTAGAATAGGGCAAAAGAAAGGATATTGGAAAGGAACATGGCATGTCTATCAGGAAATGTGTAGCAAAGAGAAGGATTTGGTGGGGGATCATATGGAGAAAGGGGAGGCTAGATTGTGTGGAGAACTAGAGGCCAATATAAAGGAGGACATCAGAATAGAGGAGGACAGCCAGGACTAGTAAGGGACCCTAACACAATGGATGTTGATAGAGGAAGAGGGAGAGATAGGACATGCTTTATATGTGGAAAGTAGGGCTATATAGCCAAAAATTGTTGGTAGAGAAAGGAAAGAGAGAGGAGGGTAGCAGAAATGCCACAAGAGTCAGCAAAAGAAAGTAAAGGACAGTAAGTTCCTGACTGGTCTTCAATAATTTGTACAGTATATTGTGCCCAGAAAAACTAGGAAATAAATTGAATTGTCATAGCAATACTAAGGGAGCAAGAGGTGTATGGCATATAATACAACTGCTAAGAGAAGTATAGATAAAAATAGGGTTAGAAAAGCTGGAGAACTACAAAGGAGTAGCAGTAAAGACACTGTTAGACAGTGGGGCAGCAGGCCTGTTCATGGATACCAAGTTCACAAAAGAGAAGAGATTTAAACTAGAGAAGTTAAAAACACCCTTGCTAGTAAGGAATGTAGATGGAACAGTAAATATTGGGGGAGCAATCACTCACCAGATGGAGTGCAACATGTTCTTTAAAGGACATGTTGAGAGAGCATGAATAGATGTGTATAATCTGGGGAAAACAGAAGTAATATTGGGTATACCCTAGCTAGCAGCTCATAACCCAGAGATAGACTGGAAAAAAGAAGAGGTCAAAATGACATGGTGTCCACCAATATGTGGAAAGAGAAAGCAAGAAATGCAGGAGAAAAGGCAAGTAAGTATCACAAATGGCCACTTACTGATTTGTAATTGGTTGATTTGATAATCAAAGTGCTCAAAAAAGCAAAGTTAGACAAGCAGCAGAAGATGTTGTTAAGTTTGAGGTTTATCCTTAGACATACAGTTCTTAAATACATAATTGTGGTGGTCTGTGCACCAGGACAGTCTACCACATGATCACTACCTATTGTTCTACATATAGGAGTGCTATTGTTCTTGAAATAGAGATAACCTAATCATCTTAGAGCAGTTCTTTGTTCTATTCAAGGACAGATGATAATCTATGGGTAAAAATCAGTGTCATGTACAAACATTGAGGACCTTGTATCTCCATGGGATCTTATTGCCTCTGGGTCTATTTATAGCTGAAAGAAGCACAGTGAAGAGAGCTTCACAATGGTCATTGAAGTGAACAATTATGTCAAGCAGTTCCTGAGATATCAGCAATTTAGTATTTGGTGACTTAGTGATTGCTGATTGATCTGCTGATAACATGGTGAATACTGATCTCCTTGAGATGTTTTTGGTATCATTTAAAAGGTCTTCTTAAGGGCTTTTTGTGGCCATTTAGATTGTTGAAATTAGTTGAGTATTTCTAAAGTTATGGTCTAAATAAAGTTTGTGACACTATTCTTCTCTTTCTTTCCTTTCTCTACCAACAATTTTTGGCCATATAACCCCATTTTCCACATACAAAGCATGTCCTATCTCCTTCTCTTCCTCTATCAATATCCACTATGTTGGGGTCCCTTGTTGACCCCAGCTGTCCTTTTCTATTTTAATATTCTCTCCTATATTGATCCTCTGTTCTCCACATAATCTGATCTTCCCTTTCTCCATATAGCCCTCTACCAAATCCTCCCCTTTGCTGTACATTTCCTAATGGATATGTTGTGTTTCTCCCTAACATTTTTTCTTCTGCTCTACTCTACCTTTGATTTTTATCCAACCTTACTACTCTTTTTTGCTATTCCTCTATCATACAGGGACCTTACTACTCTTTTTTGCTATTCCTCTATCATACAGGGAGAGCTCTGTCTCTGCTAACTTCCTTCTGATCCCCCCACTTAACTTCCTTTTGAATTCCTCTATAAGGGGTTGCTCCTCATATCCATTCCCTCTTGTGATTTTCTTAAACTCTTGGACATATTTATCATATGTCTTTCCTTCCTGTTCTATTGTCCTCAACTGTTCTACTTTTCTTTCTTCCTCCACTGTTTCCCCAAACTTATTTCTCATTTTACTAAACAATTCTTCCACTGTCTCTACTTCTGATTTTCTCTTTGACAATTCATCCAACAAATTATTCTTCCAAGCCTCTACTACTCCTTCTTGCATATAAGATAGCATCCAGGCCATCTTTGTCAACTCCAACTCTTCCGTCATTTTTATACTCAGATACAGACAAGCCATATTGATAAATATGTTCACTTCCTCTATTTTTCTACTAAACAGAAGAGATTTTGCTATCTTCACTCTTTGTTATAAGATGACTCCCAAAAAGGAAACTATTTCTCATATATTCATCAACTTAATAGAAAACATTCAAGAATACAATATGGGAAAGATATAAATAGCATAGGAAAGATTATGTAAGATATGTATAGTTATTAGTAAGGGTCATGTGATCATGGGAGATAGGTGCACAGACTATCCAATATTTGTATAAGTACCTAGGGGAATCCAATGAGGAACTCTATTGAGTTCTTCCTAAACAACTACCTAGGTTGAGCCTTAAGTTTTCATGACCTTGTACTAATACTCTTGCTCCTCTACTATAAGAGTGACCAGAGTAGAGTGGACTCTAGGAGAATCCTTAGTAATATTATACTCCTAATCATATTATAACTCACCTCTAGGAGAATTCTTAGAGATTAGGATAAGGCTCCTGGAGTGTACTTTTACAATATATATATTCCTACTGCTGGAGTGTCCCTGATCCTATAGTCCTGTCAGTCAGGGTCAGGAGTCTCCAAATTAAGCTAAAGGAAATTAAATATTATATAGTAATATTTAATTAAGTATAGGGTCACTCTGGGCTGTAAGTCTGGTATCTCAGGGAGGGTGTTAGTAGAGTTCCCTTACATCTACTTTGTTGTAATAGAGTAGCCACCTGCTGCTGCAGGCTGGTGATTAAGGTAAGAAGTTGCTCTTCCCAAGTAAAAGGAGAAAGTGTAGGAGCAGTGGATTGCTCTATGGGTTGTTGGCAGAATATACTGACTGGCAATGGTGATAGTGGTAATGATGATGATGATAATAATAATATTTCCTCATATGAGGAAGAGTGGTCTTTTTTGTCTGAACTTATGACTAGTTATTGACTAGAAGAGTAAAACAATATTATCTCTAAGAAGAGAATCTCTAAGCTAGACAAGCCTTTAAGAGGTTACTGTTGTTCCCCTATGTAGACTGACTACAATAGACCAGTAGCACAGAGCTGATAGCAAAAAAACTATATACAAGCCCACTTGATATAGAGATCAGGCAGGAACATAAGTTTTGTCCAGGCCTTCTATTCACTGTTCCTAACTAACAGTAAAGTCCCCTTTATAGCTAGGGCCTACTATCCAAGATACTTGTGAGTGCTATACTCACTAGCAAGGATAATGAGAAAGTAAGTAAAATAGAGAGTATCAAGGCTACAAGGTGCAGGGTTGACAATAGGTATTGAGTTCTTGTGTTAGCATACAGTTGTGAGGACTTAGAGCTTAACCAAGATGGTTGTTCAGAAAGAACTCAATAGAGTTCTCTGTTGGATTGCCCTAGCTACTTATACAAATATCTGTTGGTCTGTGTGCCTGTCTCCCATGATCACATGACCCTTACTAATAACTACATATATCCTACATAATCTTTTCTACCTATTTATATCTTTCCCATGTTATATTCCTGGATATTTCCTATTAGATTAATGAATGTATGGGAAATAGTTTCTTTTTTAGGAACCATCTCATAGCAGTACCTCAGTTTCATTCCATGATTCTGAGGTGAGAATCTTCTATACTATAGACTAGAATTTGTCACTCAGTACACCTACAGTATTTATCATCACTCTAGGTAATTCTTAATACATCTAGAGTCTCATTCCACAATTTTGAGTGTTTATTATTACTCTAGGTCCCTGCCACTTGTTATAAAAAGCCAAGTGACAGATCAGTGAACAGCATCACATGGCTGGCAAGTGGACAGCTGATTGTCTGCTGTGAAATGGTTGATCTCACATTCTCATTCTGTGCTTCCCTTATTACTGATTATCTCTTCTCATTCTATCCATCACTTCAGATTCTTACTAAGCAGTTTTTTCTCCCTTGGTACAATTTTTCTGTCCCTTAGTTCTGTGTTCATCAGACCGAGGTGAATTGTTTATTTCTACATATGCACACATTACACCGATGTATCTAGCTGAGGCACATTAATACATTTCAGTTCAGACTGAGTTGAGTTACTTGACAGCTACTTGACAGCGACTTGACAGCGACTTGACAGCGACTTGACAGCGACTTGACAGTGTGCTTCTTTTTATAAAAAAAAACACCAAGCTATGTGTCTAGCCGAGTGTCTTCAACTGCTGGTTGGTTCTGGGAGTCACAGGATAGTCTCAGAAGAGACTACCTTTTGAGTTTGGTTGTCGTGGCCCCTGGTACTGCGATGCTCTAAGCACTGCCGAAGCACTGATCTCTCTGATGGTATCTTCACACAAGGACTATTTAACCTTGACCTTCGACTTTCCCGTTGTTGCCACAGGTTACCCTCATTATGAACCATATCTCAACATCTGAATTGCGACTCATTGAACTGGAAAATCTCACAAGCAATGACGAAGAACACGATTCACGCAGCACCACACCTGAACCACGTCTCGTCGGAGGCAACAACATTATAGTCAATTTTCGCATCCATCTCTTCTTATTTTGCTTGATTGAAGCCGGTTTCATTGCTTTAGCCTCCGTGTGCTTAACCAGACCATTATCCCTCACGTTCGGACTCAGCGACTCGAAAATTAAAGGTGGCTTCACTGTCATCTTCGTCGTGTGGCATAGTCTGGCAGTTTCTGCTGGTGGAAACATCACCGTTGATGCTTTCAGTCGAGAGTGGTCTGTTCAATTGGAACATATGGTTCCTGGGACCACTGACATAGTGTCAACTATCAACTCCGGATGGCTCGAGCGTACCTCACATTGTCTTTCAAAGCATGCCAGCAGCACATTCAGGTTTGCTTTCCTAGCCTCACTGGCCCTTATGGTGCTTGTTCACCTTGCACCTGGGACAATTAGTGTTACGGCGATCGCCGTTCCGACTGTTGTTCAGGTTGCTAGACAAGTCTCCCAAATAAACAATGGCAACGCCCAGCAACTTGTTACCTTCTCAGGACGTGCCAATCTCATCGTCAGACAAGAAAGAATTGAACTTACCCCATTTGGGTTCAAGCTTCCCGCAAACACACTGATGTCTTTACCACCGCCCCGTGGTAAATCCAATGAAACCCTAGCGTACAATACTAACATCGTCGAATTTCACCACAACTGCCGCTGGGAAGCCCCATCCATCGTCAACGTATCAGGCCTATCTATTTCTGCTGCAGGGCAAATCTGGAATACTGATCTCATCCTTGGTGGTCAGGGTCAGACAAGAC
>Ga0153981_1000056_pt1 | contig 35113 bp, 34 predicted proteins | sample TSGA065MetaG_FD_104714 | JGI IMG/M metagenome (GOLD analysis project Ga0153981, IMG submission 104714) | Attine ant fungus gardens microbial communities from Georgia, USA - TSGA065 MetaG | ecosystem: Host-associated > Fungi > Mycelium > Unclassified | place: USA: Georgia, Magnolia Springs State...
ACCGTCAGCGTAGATAAATGGGCGCTGGGGATCCGGGCAGCCACTATGCTGGCGGACAGAATTGAAGGGATTAAGGTTGAAGAACCAATTGTGGATACGGGGTACAGATTGGTGATCAGGGAGTCCGCTTAATTTTTGGGCTCGCCGCCCAAAAAGCTTTGAAGCAGCGGCCTGGCGTAAATTTCGGTTTTTCAATTGCGGTTATCACTCAGCGGCTCGCGCCGAAACCGACCAAAGAGGCCCAGGAAGGAGCCTCTTAAGGCCAGTTTGGGCGGCAAGCCCAAGGTTTTTACCTTAATAAAAACATTAAATGTTAATTTAAATCCTCTTCCAAATTTTATTCCATTTTCTAAATGTTAAAAATGTTAGGTAACATTCATATCAACAAATAACATTAACTTTCCTCCCGGAATTATATTGACCTAAATTTAACCGGAATTATCCGGCGTTATTCTTTGATAAGAAATGCTAAATTTCCGAAACTAGACACCCAAACCAGATAATCATAACTCACTGTTTTATAAAAAATTTAAACTCACCACTGATATAGGGAAACATAAAGAATATCTCCTCCTCACATTCCTTGTGGAAATTAGTCATTTATTTTAAATGTAGCGGTGATATTATAAATTTGTACCCAAAAATAATAACAATTAACCCAAACTTAACATCAGGCATGTGAGAGTCGTAATTCTATGCTCCTTCAAAAAAAAACTACCCGTCGCAAGTTTTTACTTGGGTCGCTGATGGCGTTGCCTGTCGGCACCATCATGATGAAAGGACTGTCAGCGGCACAAGCTGCGGAAATGGCTGCCCCGGACTTACTCGATTATAAACCGATCTTTTTCAGCGCCGGTGAGTGGCAGTTTATTATGGCCGCCGCTGACCGCCTGATCCCCGCAGGTGGCAAAGGCAATGCGCCGGGCGCACTCGAAACCAACGTGCCGATTTTTATCGATCAGCAAATGCACGGCGATTTCGGTGAAGAAATCTACATGCAGGGGCCGTTCAACGTGCATGCTCCGGCCACGATGGGGTATCAGATCCCCTTCCGTCCGCAGCAAATCTACAAAACCGGCATTCGCATCGCGAACAGCTGGTGTCAGCAAAATCATCAGAAAGCCTTCCATGAACTTAGCGATCAGGACAAAGACAGTGTGCTGACTCAATTGCAGAAAAACGGCATTAAGTTTGCGGACGCGGGCGAAGAGAATCTCGTCGCTTCGCAATTCTTCAGTGAACTGCTTTCCGACACCAAACACGGTTATCTGGCAGATCCGATCTACGGCGGAAACAAAGGGATGAAGGCGTGGATCGCCATCGGATTCCCCGGCGCACGCGCCAGTTTCACCGAGTGGGTTAAGCAGCACAACGTCCCGTATCCGCTGGGGCCTGTGAGCCTGCAGGGCGCATGTGCCTGAGTGCCTCGCCCTATTCCCCTTTTCTGATGACTGACAGGATTTAAGATGGCAAAAGTAACGAAACCAGAAGTCGACGTCGTTGTCGTCGGCCTCGGCTGGGCCGGCTCGCTGATGAGTATCGAGCTGGCAATGGCCGGTCTGACCGTTCGCGCGCTCGAACGCGGCGGCGATCGCGGCTATGAAGAATTTGCATACCCGAAACCGGCAGACGAATATGCCTATGCGGTGCGCAACAAAGTCATGGCGACACCGGCAGAAGCCGCCGTCACCGTGCGGTACAACATGAGTGAAACCGCGCTGCCGACCCGTAAATGGGGCGCGTTTGCGCCGGGTACCGGCGTTGGCGGTTCCGGTCTGCACTGGACGGCGGTTCTGATCCGCCCGACGCCGACCGATTTAAAACTCAAAACCTACGCCGACGAAGCCTACAAGCCGGGTATCCTGCAGGAAGACATGCGCATCATGGATTTCCCGTTCACCTGGGATGAAATCGAACCGTATTACACCAAGTTTGAGCACATCTGCGGTCAGTCCGGTAAAACCGGCAACCTGCGCGGTCAGATTATGGAAGGCGGTGATCCGTTTGAAGGGCCACGCTCCGAGCCGTATCCGCTGCCAGCGCTGGAAGACACGCTCAACAGCAGCATGTTTGCTGAAGTCACCAAAAAAATGGGCTATCACCCGTTCCCGAACCCGTCTGCCTGCGTGTCCCGCGCCTGGACCAACCCGTACGGCAATCAGATAGCACCTTGTAACTACTGCGGTTATTGCAGTAAATATCCATGCCTGAACTACTCGAAAGCCTCGCCGCAAACTGCCGTGATGGACGCGCTGAAACGCATGGATAACTTCTCTTATGAAGTCCATGCCAACGTGCTGAAAGTCGAGTTGCACGATGATAAGAAAACCGCCAAAGGCGTTGTCTACATGGACGCAGACGGCAACGAGTGCTTCCAGCCGGCGAAAATCGTGGTACTCAGCAGCTTCCAGTTCTGCAACGTGCGCCTGATGCTGCTTTCCGGGATCGGGAAACCTTACAACCCGATCACCGAAGAAGGCGTGATTGGCCGTAACTATGCGTTCCTGAGCAACGGCGGTTCGACGCTGTTCTTCAAAGACAAAAACTTCAATCCGTTTGCCACCGCAGGCGCCACCGGCCAGATGTTCAACGACATCTCTCCGGGCAATTTCGACGGCCCTGCTCTGGGCTTCATCGGCGGCGCAAAAATCCACAGTTCTCAGGCCACCGGTACGCCAATCAGCACGTCTCTGCCAAAAGGCACGCCTGCGTGGGGCACCGGCTGGAAAGAAGGGATGGAAGAATGGTACGGCCATTCGATGAAAATCAGCATCACCACCACCTGCCAGTCTTACCGCGACATTTATCTGGATCTCGATCCGAACTACAAAGATGAATACGGCTATCCGTTGCTGCGCATGACCTTCGACTGGAAGCAGAACGAACTTAAATTGCAGCAATATCTGAAAGGCATCGTCGGCAATATCACCAAAGAGCTGAACCCGGACAGCTACAGCGAAAGCTTCCTGCCGATGGACGCGCACTTTGACCTGACCAAATACGTTTCCACGCACAATGTGGGCGGCGCGGTGATGGGCGATAACCCGAAAACCTCGGCGCTGAACAAATTCCTGCAAAGCTGGGATGTGCATAACGTGTTTGTGCCGGGCGGTAACGCCTTCCCGCAAAACTTCCAGGCCAACCCGACCGACACCATCGGGGCGATCACCCTGATGGCGGCGCAGGCGATTAAAGATCAGTACCTGAAAAACCCTGGCCCACTGGTTCAGGCATAAGCGGAGATGAACAGGATGAAACTCAAAAGTTTATTTATCGCTAATGCCCTGCTGCTGGGTGCGGGTTTTATGGCGAATGCGCAGGCGGAGACCAACACACAGGCCGGTAACGCGGCGCTGATCAAACAGGGCGAATACGTGGCGCGTCTGGGCGACTGCGGCGCGTGCCATACGGTGGCGGGCAAACCGGCGTTTTCAGGCGGACTGGCGATCAATTCGAATCTGGGCACCATTTATTCGACCAACATTACGCCGGATAAGGACCACGGCATTGGTGGTTATACCGAAGCGCAGTTCTCAGATGCGGTGCGTAAAGGCGTTCTGCCGGACGGTACGCGTTTGTATCCGGCGATGCCTTATCCGGATTACGCCAAAATCAATGATGAAGATATGCACGCGCTGTACGTTTACTTTATGCAGGGCGTAAAACCGAGCGCGGAACAGCCACCGGAAACGGATCTGAGCTTTCCGTTCAGCCAGCGCTGGGGCATGCGTTTCTGGAACTGGGCGTTCGCGTCTGATAAGCCTTTCCAGCCCATCGGCGGCGCTTCTGTGCAGGTGAACCGTGGCGCGTATCTGGTGGAAAGTCTGGGGCACTGCGGCAGTTGCCATACTCCGCGCGGCTTCGGTATGAACGAGAAAGCGCTGGACAGCAGTGACTCTGATTTCCTGGCGGGCGGCAGTCTGAATAACTGGGACGTCCCTTCCCTGCGCGGCGTCGCGCACTGGAACGAGCAGGAAATCGTCGATTATCTGGGCAAAGGACGTAATGACAAAGCCGCGGTGGGCGGCGAAATGACGTCCGTGGTGGAGAACAGTACCGCCCACATGACCGATGAGGATCTGAAAGCCATTGCGGCGTATATCAAGTTCCTGGGCGGCAACCCGCCGGTTCCGGCAGAGGATACGCAGAAAGCCAGCGCGACCGAAGCCAAACTGACAGCGGCGAAAAACCTCAGCGAAGGCGAGCGTTTGTATCTGGATAACTGCGGTGCCTGCCACTTCGTGACCGGTAAAGGCGCACCGGGCGTGTTCCCGCAGCTAGATCAGGCCACGATTGTGAATGCCAAAGACCCGACCGGATTGATCCACACCATCCTCGCCGGAGCTCAGCAGCCGTCCACCGCACGCGCACCGTCCACGCTGGCGATGCCGGGCTTTGCCAACCGTCTGACTGATGAAGAAGCGGCGCAGTTGTCGACCTTCATCCGTCAGGGCTGGGGCAATAACGCACCGGCGGTGACGGCAAAAGATGTCAGTGAAGTCAGAAAAACGCTGACGAAGTAATCCCTTTTGCAAGCACAAACGGCTTTCCTCACGGAAAGCCGTTTTTTTATACTCAATCAGGCCGCCGCCGTTTCATGCAAATGGCGCCACAAAATTTTCCCTTCTGCATCCACCACAAATAACACCGTGGAATAACGCAGCGTTTCCGGCTGGCCGGGCAACTGCTGGCGTTCCTGATACGCAACGACGGCGCCTTTTTCACTTTCCGCAACCAGCACCGGCTTTTCGACCTCAATCTTCAGTCCGCTTTTCGCGCCCCGCTGCGCCCTGAAAAACGCACACAATGCCGGATGGTCCAGCCGGTGGCCGGTGATCGTCACCATCGAATAGGCCGGACTAAAGCGCGCCAGCAGTTCATCACAAACCTGCTCGGGTGCGCCGGAGTCCGAAAACCAGCGCTGGATTAACTCATGCGCTTCAAACACTTCTTTCACAAAACGATTCATCTGCTCTCCTTTTGAAGTTCTCGCTGATTCGGTTCCTGCACAATTTCACGGCCAGGTAACCGCAGACACAGCAACACCGGAACAATAACGCTGACGGCAGCAAGAATGAACGCCAGCCTGAACGCCGATTGCGGAAGGTAAATCTGCAAAATATTGAGCATTACGCTGACCAGCGTCACGCCCAGACAAAAACTTAGCTGGCGGTTGATGTTCCAGAGCGCACTGGCATCAGCCAGTTTCTCCGTCTGAATATGTAAGAACGCGCCACTTTGCGCCGTGCTGCTGCACAAACTGCTGCCCGCTCCCATCAGCGTGAACGCGGCGATCGCCAGCCACGGTGCTGCGGGAAACACACTGAGCAGCGCCAGCAAGCCAATACCTGCTCCCTGAATCAGGCATCCGGGGATAAACAGCGCCCGCGGCCCCAGCCGGTTAAACATTTTTCCGGTAAAACTGATGGCAGCAAACGACGCCAGCGACCAGGGCAACATCAGACTGCCTGACTGCGCCGCTGAGAAATGATGTTCATTTTGCAGATACAGCATCGCAATCAGGCTGACGCCGGTAAACACGCCGGGAATGCACTGATAAACCAGCATGCCAGTGCGCAACAGCGGATCTTTTATCAGCGTCAGATCCAGTAAAGGCTCCGTCTGTTTTCGGGATACGCGAATAAACATCGCCATCAGCCCTGTGCCCGCCAGCAATAACGCGCTGCCGCTCAGCCATTCACTGCTTTCGCCCAGCGATGTCAGTCCCCATAACACCAGCATCAGCCCGCCGTTAAGCAGCAAAAATCCCTTGAGATCGAACCTTTCAGCCGGTTCATACGGGGCTTCTGGCAACCATAAAAGGGCCAGAACCCAGGCCAGCAGCGCCAGAGGCAGGCTGGCAATAAACACCCAGCGCCAGCTGAAACTGTCAACGATAATGCCGCCGATGGCCGGAGAAAGCGCCGGTGCCAGCAGCCCGACCAGCATGATCACCGCCGAAAGTCTGGCGCGTTCATGGCTGGGGTAAAGTGCGTACGTCAGCGTCTGCCCGAGCGGGATCAATAATCCACCGCCCAACCCCTGCACAATACGCCAGCCAGTCAGCGTGGTCAGATGGGTGGCGCCAGCGGCACCAAAAGAGGCGACCATAAAAATCGTCAGGGAAAGGATAAACACCCGCCGCGCCCCGAAACGTGCGGTTAAAGCCCGGCTGAGCGGAATAACCAGCGTCAGCCCGAGAATATAGCCGGTGCTGACCCACGCCAGCGCACTGACCGGTGCATCAAACTGCCGTGCGATGCCGGGATAGGCTACGTTGGCGATAAACATGTTGATCAGATCAACGAAAAAACCGAGTAAATATACCGCGGCAACCCGCGCCCTGTGGCTCATCAGCTCTCTTCCACAATCCGTTAAGCCGTGCAATCTAACGGAGAACTTCTCTGGGATAAATGGGCGGGACACAGTTACACTGTCAAAATAATTTTGACAATAAGGAAGTGGGAAATGCTGAATTTGCAGCGGCTGGAGATTTTTGTGGCGGTGGTGAACGCAGGCAGTTTTACCGGCGCAGCAGCCTCGCTCGGGCTGACCAAAGCAGTGGTCAGTTTCAACGTCAAACAACTGGAAAGTGAAACCGGCGTCGCGTTGCTGACCCGCAGCACGCGACGGCTCGCACTGACTGAATCGGGCGAACGCTTTTATCAGCGTTGTCAGACCTTGTTGCAGGAAGCCGAAGCGGTGCTGGACGATGTGCGCCGCGATCACGGCGGCCTGAGCGGACAACTACGCATCACCAGCACCCCGGAATACGGCGCGCGCGTAGTGGTTCCGGCACTGGCGGCGTTTTCCTCGCTGCATCCGCAATTACGCATTCAGCACGTCGCGTCCTCGAATCACGATGATCTGATTGCCGGACGTTTTGATCTGGCGATCCGCCTCGGTCAGTTAGTCGATTCCAGCCACCACGCCGCCACACTGGGGAGTTTTGAAATCCTGGCGGTCGCCTCAGCGGAGTATTTACATCAATCGGGAGAAATTCAAACGCCGGAACAATTGGCTCAGGCTTCGTGGATTGCGCACAGCCGTTTGCCGCTGCCGATGAGCTGGCCGGTGACAACTCCCCCTGGAGAGAAGATACCTTTCCGGGTTTCTTCGCCCCCGGCCGTGACCGCCGACAGCGCTTCGGCGCTGTTAGCTTTTGCGCTGGCCGGTGCTGGCGTCGCCCTGCTGCCGGACTGGCTGGTGCAACCGGAAATCGACACACTGCGTTTATGCCATTTGCTGCCCGATCACCGTTTCCGGCCACAGGGTATTTTTGCGCTCTATCCAAACACACGTCATGTCCCTGAAAAAGTGCGGTGTTTTATCGACTTTCTGAAAAAACAGATGGCAGAGTCACACGCTCAGTCTAAGATTTAGTTCAGCTAACAGAAGGAAAACGCTGACTATGATCCTCGAAACATCGCGGTTAATTCTCCGGCCTGTAGAGGCTGATGATATCGGTTCATTTTTCGCTATTTACGGCGATCCGCAGACAAATCTTTTTAATCCACGTGGCCCGATTAAAGACATGGCGGCGGCGAAGGAAAAACTCGGCGGCTGGTTACAGGAATGGCCGGAGCACGGTTTCGGACATTGGGCGATTACGCTGAGCCATAAGCCAGATGACATTATCGGTTTTGGTGGTCTTGGGGTCCGTGAAGGTTACGAGAATCACCGGGTGTTTCTCGGTTATCGCTTTGCGGTAAGCGCGTGGGGAAAAGGGCTGGCAACGGAATTTGCCAGCGCAGCGCTTAACGCCGGTTTTGAGAAACTGGGCATTAAGCGGATTTCCGCCACCGTGCGCGAAAACCATCTGGCGTCGCAACGCGTGCTGGAGAAAATCGGCATGCAGAAAGTCGGTTTTGAAGGTGATCCGGTACACGGTGTCGGGAGCTATCTTTACCGGCAGACAGATCACCGCACAATCCGCTGATCGTCAAAATCAGCAGGTGGCCAGCGCGTCAACGTCGCCTGCGGTGATCAGCGCCAGATGGGCGGAAACCTTCTCAACCGGCCAGTTCCACCAGGCGATCTGCTCCAGGCGTGCGATTGTCTCACTGTCGAAACGGTATCTGATGACCTTAGCAGGATTACCTCCCACGATGGCGTAAGCAGGGACATCGCCGGTGACCACCGATTTCGATGAAACAATGGCGCCGTTCCCGACCTTAACGCCGGGCATAAACAGGGCTTCATAGCCAATCCAGACGTCATGCCCGATCACCGTATCGCCTTTAAAAGGCAGGTCTTCTGCCGCTGGCGTCACCTTTTCCCATCCGTTGCCAAAAATTTGAAACGGATAGGTCGAAATGCCCGAGAGCTTGTGATTCGCCCCGTTCATGATGAATTTCACCCCGCGGGCCAGGGCACAGAACTTTCCAATCACCAGCTTATCGCCAATAAACGGAAAGTGATAAAGCACGTTGCGCTCGAAATCTTCTGAATCAACGGGATCGTCGTAGTAGGTGTAGTCGCCAATAATAATATCGGGATTGCTGACGGTGTTTTTGATGAAGCAGATCTGAGGAAAACCAGCCATCGGATGCTTGTTATCGGGGGACGGACCCAACATGTTATCTCCTTATATAAATGACCCGGCGGGACAGGACGCTGCCCCCCACTAAGAGTCATGGTGCCAGCACTCTATTTTAGAGGATAATCGCGGGTAATCGATTCACTATTCAGGAAATCTGCGAATGACACAGCAACCCGCACCAGAAGACTATTACACGGAAAAATACGGCCTGACCCGTACCCATTCAGAAATTATCAACGCGGTTAATTACGTTCAGCCGGGTAAAGCGCTGGATTTAGGCTGCGGAAGCGGGCGTAACTCACTGTATCTGAATCTGAAAGGCTTTGATGTCACCGGTTGGGACAATAACCCGATGAGCGTGGCGAAAGTGAATGACATTATTGCCGCTGAATCTCTGCAACACATCAGTATCAGCGAGCAGGATCTGAACACGCACCGTTTCAGCGGCGAATATGATTTCATTTTCTCCACCGTGGTGATGATGTTCCTGGAACGAAACAGCATTCCGCACATCATCAAAGACATGCACGCGGCGACCAGGCCCGGCGGCTACAACCTGATTGTCGCGGCCATGGACAGCCCGGATTATCCGTGTCCGCTGCCTTTCACGTTTACCTTCAAACCGGAAGAGTTGCGTAATTATTACGAAGGCTGGGAAATCGTGAAATACAACGAAGACGTCGGCGAGCTGCATAAACGCGACGAAAACGGTAACCGTTACAAACTGCGGTTTGCCACATTGCTGGCGAAAAAACGTTAATTAAGCATTAAAACGTTTATTGCCAATAAAGAGCCGACAGAGAAATCTCCGGCTCTTTTTTTATTTCCGTCTACGCTCCGCAATTCAGGACTTTCGTTAACCTGTTTCACTCTGCCCACGACGTGAACAATCTTGCCAGAATGTCAAAGTGTGTGTGATAATACGTCGCGTTATTTACGACAAAAACAATGTAAAATCAAATTGTTAAGGTTTTGGCGGCTGTTGAGCGATGCGTAACGGAGCATCCGGACATGGCTTCTATCTTTCGTTTACTGCCGCAGCGGCAACATTCAGAGACATCTATGAACTGGGACGTAATGAAGTGGTTGATTGGTATTTATCTGGGCTGTTTTTTGGGACTCCTCAAAATGGCCTATTCAGATCCCAAGTTCTACCTTGATTATATTGATAAAAAATTCTCGTACGTCTGTTATACCTGTTTCATTGTCTGCGGTGCGCTATGGGCAGGGCTCTTTTTGTCCCGGGGTTATGTCATGGACAACATTGATTTAATTTCTGAACAGCAGACATTAATAGATAAAGAATATAATTACGTCACCTCTTATCTGCTTTCCATGATCATCGGCTCCGGAATTTCGTTCGCGGCCAGCATTCTGTTTATCGACATTGCCCGCAAAAAAATCGCAGCGTCCGGCGAGGCATAACGCCCGCCCGCCTGCTTCGGGAATAGATTCAATAATATGAGCTATCATTAGGGTTTAACTGATGAGGGCTCATACATGACTTCAGTTGCCAGTCTCACCGGCGGGATAATATTCATACTCATCGGGATTGTGATGATCTGGATACTGTTCCGAAACCACCGAAGCAAGACCAACAACAAGTTGCTGACTCCCGGCAACTGCTTACTCGCTGCTCTGACGGTCGTCTCGTTCATTATCGCCATCATATTCCTGAGCAGTTCATCGTAGATTCCGTTTCAGAAACGCAAAAAGGCCGCCTGATGGCGGCCTTCTCATTAATTTTTACCCCACCCGGCGCTTATCTCCGGCACTCTCATTGGCTTAGCTCTTGAAGGGGCGAACTCATCTTCTCAGATTCCTCCTACTAGTATTTAACAATAATTGCCATTTTGACTATTAGCCTGATAACAAATGATTTTGAAGATGTGCTGCGCCTGAGTAACTGCTACGAACAATGTGAACACGTTATTCGTGTTTTATCATTATGTGCCTGATCGCCGTGTAATCTTCCAGTCCGTACATCGACATGTCTTTGCCGTAGCCGGATTGTTTCTGGCCGCCGTGTGGCATTTCACTGACCAGCATGAAGTGCGTATTCACCCAGGTACAACCATATTGCAGGCGGGCGCTCAGGCGATGGGCGCGACCGATGTTTTGCGTCCAGACAGAAGAGGCCAGCCCATAGTTCGATTCGTTTGCCCAGTCCAGAACCTGATCTTCGGTGTCGAATTCGGTGATGCTGACCACCGGTCCGAATACTTCTTGCTGAACGATTTCATCATCCTGCCGCGCCCCCGCCAGAACGGTGGGCTGGAAGTAATACCCTTCGCCGGAGACGCGTTCGCCGCCGGTCACGACCTCAATATGCGGCACTTGTTTTGCGCGCAGTACAAAACCTTCGACACGATCGAGATGCGCCGCAGAAACCAGCGGGCCCATTTCGCTGTTTTCATCAGTGCCTAATTTCAGCGTGGAAACCGCTTCGCCCAGCGCCGCGACCAGCCGGGCATAAACGCCTTTCTGCGCGTAAATGCGGCAGGCGGCGGTACAGTCTTGCCCGGCGTTGTAGAAGCCAAACGTGCGTACGCCTTCAACTACCTTATCGATATCCGCGTCATCAAACACAATCACCGGCGCTTTGCCGCCGAGTTCCATGTGGGTACGTTTGATACCGCTGGTGGCTTGCGCAACAATCCTTTCGCCCGTCGCGACCGAACCGGTCAGGGAGATCATGCGCACTTTATCGTGATGTGTCAGCGCGTTACCCACCGTCTGACCGTCACCAAACAGCACGTTCAGCACGCCCGCCGGAAAAAGATCTTGTGCCAGTTCGCCCAGCTTCAGCGCCGTCAGTGGCGTGATTTCAGACGGTTTGATCACCACACAATTGCCCGCCGCCAGTGCGGGCGCGATTTTCCACGCCGCCATCATCAGCGGATAGTTCCACGGCGCGATAGACGCTACCACGCCCAGCGGGTCGCGGCGGATCATGGAGGTATGTCCGGTCAGATACTCGCCACTCGCCAGCCCGTTCAGACAACGGCTGGCACCGGCAAAGTAACGGAACACGTCGGCTACCGCCGGAATTTCATCGCCCAGCGCCAGATGATAAGGTTTACCGCAGTTCAGCGATTCGAGTTCCGCTAGGGTTTCAGCACTGGCTTCGATACGATCGGCCAGCGCCAGTAACAACTCAGAACGGCTTTTCGGCGTGGTCTGCCCCCAGCCGGTAAATGCGCGGTGCGCCATATCGACGGCCTGTTTGGTCTGCTGTTCGCTGGCCTGCGCCAGGCGCACAATTTCCTGTCCGTTATGCGGGTTGAAAACCGGCAATGACGTCCCTTCTCCGGCAACCAGCTCACCATTAATCAGCATGTTCGTTTGCATCATTTTTCCTTATTATTTGCCGTCACCGGCCACATCAGACCCGTTTCTTGTCAGATACCACGCCCCTAAAATCGGGAACATGGTCAGTACCATCAGGCTCAGTGCGACGACGTTCGTCACCGGCACTTCGCGTGGCCTGCCCAGCTGGTTGAGAAGCCAGATAGGCAATGTCCGTTCGTGACCGGCGGTGAATGTCGTCACAATGATTTCATCGAAAGACAGTGCGAACGCGAGCATTCCGCCCGCCAGCAGCGCCGTGCTGAGGTTGGGCAAAATGATGTAGCGGAAGGTCTGCCAGCCGTCGGCCCCGAGATCCATAGACGCTTCAATCAGGCTGTGGGTGATCCGCCGGAACCGCGCGATGACGTTGTTATACACAATCACCATGCAGAACGTGGCGTGACCGATAACAATGGTCAGCATGCCCGGTTCGATCTGCGCGGCGTGAAAGGCGTTGAGCAGCGCCAGCCCGGTGATGATCCCCGGCAGCGCGATCGGCAACATGAACAATAATGTGATGCTGTTTTTGCCGTAGAAATCGCGCCGGTACAGCGCCGCCGCTGCCAGCGTGCCGAGCACCATCGCAATCACCGTGGCGTAACAGGCGATTTGCACCGAGAGCCAGACGGCGTCGAGAATGTCGTGACGCCCTGCCGCCACAGCGAACCAGTGCAACGTAAAGCCTTTCGGCGGAAAACTGAACGCCGCGTCTTCGGTGTTAAAGGCGTAAATCGCGATGATCAGCAGCGGGAAATGCAGGAAAACCAGCCCGCCCCACGCGGAAAGTTTGAGTAACCAGGGTGCGCGTTTAGAGTGCATCGAAAGCTCCCAGTCGTTTAACCATCGACAGATAAAGCGCGATCAGCACGATAGGCACCAGCGTAAACGCGGCGGCCATCGGCATGTTGCCGATCGAACCTTGTTGTGAATACACCATATTGCCGATGTAATACCCCGGCGGCCCCACCAGTTGCGGGATGATGTAATCGCCCAGCGTCAGCGAGAAAGTGAAAATCGACCCGGCGGCAATGCCCGGCACGGCCAGCGGAAAAATCACGTAGCGCAAGGTTTGCCACGGCTTAGCGCCTAAATCTTCCGATGCCTGGATCAGCGACGGCGGCAGGCGTTCCAGCGCGGCCTGAATCGGCAAAATCATAAACGGCAGCCAGATGTAGACGAAGACCCAGAAGCGCCCCATCCCGGACGTCGATAACGTGTTACCGCCAATTCCCGGCAGGCTCAGCACCGCCGTCAGCAGCGGTTCCAGCCCGAGATGCTCCAGGAACCATTGCAGCACGCCGCCTTTGGAAAGCAGCAGCGTCCATGCGTACGCTTTGACGATATAGCTCGCCCACATCGGCATCATAATGGCGATATAAAAGAACGCCTTTTTCTTGCCAGTGATGTAGCGCGCCATGTAATACGCAATCGGAAACGCCAGCACCGCGCTGAAAAATGACACCAGCAGCGCCATCGTCACGGTGCGGAGAATAATGTCGGCATTCACCGGATCAAACAGCGCCTTCAAGTTAGCCAGCGTCAGCGTGTTGGACACCGTCATGGTGAAGTCGTCGAAGGTATAAAAACCCTGCCACAACAACGCAAACAGCGAACCTAAATACACCGCACCGAACCACAGCAGCGGCGGCACCAGCAGCAGCGCCAGATAAAATCCGGGGCGACGATGCAGGAATGTCACCAGCGCCCGGCCACGCCGCGATCGCTTCTCGTAAGGAGTCATGCTGATATCCATCGTTTAACCCTCAACCAGCGCCACCATGGCATCTTTGTCCCAACAGGCCACCACCGGTTGCCCCTGATGGAAGGTGTTTTTCGCGCTGACCGGAAGGTTATTTGCCTCACTGACAAACAGCTTTTCACCGCCTTCGAGCGCCAGTTCGTAGCGCGTTGCGGCGCCCTGGAAATGAATATCTTTGAGGATGGCGCTGACCTGAACCGAATCCGTTCCGGCCGCCGGTTGCGGCGTCAGGCGGATATGTTCAGGGCGGATGGAACGGCTGCCGGGAAGGCCGGTGAGCTTCAGGGAAAGTTCGGAAGTCAGCACGTTTGCGGTGCCGACAAACTGCGCGACAAATGCGGTGCGCGGGTTGAGATACAGCTCGCGCGGCGTATCGACCTGTTCGATGCGGCCATTGTTAAACACCGCGACACGGTCCGACATCGACAGCGCTTCGCTCTGATCGTGGGTAACAAAAATAAAGGTGATGCCCAGCTCACGCTGTAGCTTTTTCAACTCACCCTGCATCTGCTCACGCAGTTTGAGATCCAGCGCGCCAAGCGGTTCATCGAGCAACAGTACGCTCGGCTGATTCACCAGTGCCCGAGCCAGCGCCACGCGCTGACGCTGACCGCCGGACAAAAATGCCGGTTTCCGGGCAGCGGTAAAACCGAGCGCCACGCGTTCCAGCGCTTCCATCGCCTTGTGCGTTCGCTCCTTTTTCCCCACGCCTTTGACCATGAGGCCATAAGCAACATTCTCGAGCACCGTCATGTGCGGAAACAGCGCGTAATCCTGGAAAACGGTGTTCACGTCACGCTCATACGGCGCAAGCTGCGACGCTTCCTGCCCGTGAATGCGGATGGATCCTGATGTCAGCGTTTCAAAACCTGCGATCAGCCGCAGGCAAGTGGTTTTCCCCGAGCCCGAAGGCCCGAGCATAGAAAAGAACTCGCCGTCCTGAATATCAATCGACACATTATCGACGGCTTTGGTTTCCCCGAATATTCGGGAAACATTGATAAATTGTACGGCGGCCATAGTCAGCTCCTGTAAATTGACAGTGATTAACGACCACCCATGATCGAAATATAATCCTGAGTCCAGCGTGAATAGGAGACGTACTTACCGTTCTCCGACTGCGGCGTTTTCCAGAATGAAATCGAGGCGAATTTGTCGAAACCGTTGGTCTGACAGCCTTCTGCGCCTAACAACGGGCTGGCTTTACATCCGGCGGGAACCGCAGGTACGGAACCAAACCAGGCGGCGACGTCGCCCTGCACTTTCGGCTCCAGCGACCAGTTCATCCATTGATACGCGCAGTTCGGATGTTCGGAATCAGCGGCTAACATGGTGGTATCCGCCCAGCCGGTGACACCTTCTTTCGGGAACACCGTGGCAATCGGCTGCTTCTCACCTTTCAGGGAGTTGGCCTGATACGGCCATGAAGAACTGGCAACAACACCTTCGTTTTTGAAATCGCTCATCTGCACAGACGCATCGTGCCAGTAACGGTGGATCAGCGGATGCTGGGCGCGCAGCAGTTTCAGCACGGCCTGATACTGGGTTTCGTTGAGCTGATACGGATCGTCGATTTTCAGATCCGGCTGGGTACTTTTCAGATACAGCGCGGCATCCGCGATGGCGATCGGGCCGTCATAGGCCTGCACGCGTCCCTGATTGGGTTTGCCATCAGGCAGATTTTGCGGAACGAAAATGACCGCCCAGCTGTCCGGCGGCGTCGGGAAGGTTTTCGTGTTATACATCAGCAGGTTTGGCCCCCACTGATACGGCGTACCGTACACTTTCCCGCCAACGTTAAACCATGCACCCTTCGTCAGACGCGGGTCGATACTCTTCCAGTTCGGGATAAGCGCCGGATTAATCGGCTGTACGCGTTTACCGTAAATCAGGCGTAACGACGCATCGCCGGACGCCGTCACCAGGTCATAGCCGCCTTTCGCCATCAGGCTGACCATTTCATCGGACGTTGCCGCGGTTTTCACGTTCACCTTGCAGCTGGTTTGCTTTTCAAACCGGGTCACCCAGTCGTAATTTTTGTCGCTTTCACCGCGCTCGATATACCCCGGCCAGGCCACTATATTTAACTGACCTTCGCCTTTACCAATACTTGCCGGTGTTTCCGCGGCCAGAGCGGTATTTAAAAAACTCAGCAGGCCCAAACAAATAGCAGATAGCTTTTTCATCGGTTACTCCTGTCCTGTCGTCATTGATATGTTTTTAGAATTGTGGTTTGAACTTCGCCATGATGTGTCTGACTACGCTGTAATCCTGTAATGAATAACTGGAAAGATCGTTGCCGTACCCGGAGCGTTTTAATCCGCCATGGGGCATTTCGCTGACTAAAGAAAAGTGGGTATTAATCCAGGTAGTGCCGTACTGCAGGTGGGAAGAGATTTGCATTGCAAGGTCGATATTTTGTGTCCAGACCGACGATGCCAGTCCGTATTCTGATTCGTTTGCCCAGCTGACGACCTGCGCAATAGTGTCGAACCGCGTGACGCTCACGACCGGCCCGAACACTTCGCGCTGTACGATTTCATCACTTTGCAGACAGCCTGCCAGCAACGTCGGCTGGTAATAAAAACCGGGGCCGGAATGCGACGCCGCGCCGGTAATACGCTCGATGTGCGGCTGGCTCAGTGCCCGCTCTACAAAACTCGACACGCGATCCCGCTGGCGGCTGCTGATGAGCGGCCCCATAAAGTTTTCGCTGTCGTTTTTGCGCGCGAAAGATAACTGCGAGACTGCCTCGCCCAGTTTTTCTACCAGACGTTCATAAATTCCGGCCTGCGCATAGACGCGGCAGGCGGACGTACAATCCTGCCCCGCGTTGTAATATCCCCACCTGCTGACCGCCTCCACCACATCGTCAATATCGGCGTCATTACACACAATCACCGGCGCTTTACCGCCCAGTTCCAGATGCGTGCGTTTCACGGTTTTGACCGCGGCCTGAAGGATGCGCTGGCCGGTGACGATATCGCCGGTCAGGGAAATCAGGCGAACATGCGGATGGCTGACCAGCGCATTACCGACGCCCTCGCCGCTGCCGGTGATCACGTTCAGCACGCCGGGCGGCAGGATTTCCTGTAAAGCCGGCAGCAGCGCAAGAATGGTCAGCGGCGTATGTTCAGAAGGTTTAAAAACAACGGTATTTCCCGCGGCCAGCGCGGGGGCAATTTTCCACGCCGACATCATCAGCGGGTAATTCCACGGCGCTATCGAGGCCACAACGCCCAGCGGATCGCGACGAACCATTGACGTGTGGCCGGGCAGATATTCACCGGAAAGCTGCCCCTGCTGACACCGGATCGCACCGGCAAAAAAACGGAAAACATCCACGGCGGCGGGCAGATCGTCATTGAGCGCCTGATGCAGCGGTTTACCGCAGTTCAGGGCTTCGAGACGCGCCAGCTGAGGCGCGTGCTTTTCAATAGCATCGGCAATACGCAACAGGATCGTGGCGCGTTCGGCGGGCGTGGTACGTGACCAGCGGATAAATGCCTGGCTGGCGGCGTTAACAGCCATATCCACCTGCGCCAGTGACGTTTCCGCCACTTCTGCAATCACTTCGCCAGTGGCGGGATTATAAATACTCTGCGTTGCGCCCTCGCCATGCAGAAGGTCACCGTTGATCGCGTGTTTATCAGAGAAACTGGCAACAAATTCTGCATCTGACATCGTACTGGCCCTCAGAGAAGTCAGTCATCGTGAATTAACAAAAATGTTATTTTTTAGTAACAATTCGTCTATTCACATTAGGTAATTTCTCTGAGGGCAACAAATAGCAATTACTGAAGGCTGCGTTCGGAAAAAACGAATGCTCCGTTAAGCAGGGCGGCGCTTGGCGCTGTTTTCGCGCGCAATGGTGAGAAACGGCGTCACCAGTTCCGGCCGCGCACTGCCGCGCCGCCAGGCCAGCCCGATATCCAGCGGTTCGATGGAATCCTCCAGTTTACTGGCTTCGATCATATTGCCTTCCAGCGACCACGCGCGGTACGCCATGTCCGGCTGAACGGACACGCCAAGCCCCGCTGCCACCAGGCTGCGCACGGCTTCGGTCGAGGCGGTTTTCATTGCGATATTCGGTTTTAGTCCCGCCCGTGCCCACAGCCGCTGCGCGTGCTTTTCCATTTCATCCACATTGAGCTGGATCAGTGGTTCGTCAGCGATATCGGCCAGCGAAATGCTTTCGCGCTCCAGCAGCGGATGCAGCGGCGGCAGCCATAAGCGATAAGAGGAGTGGGTCAGAACTTCGGTCTGAAGCGCATCGCGGTCTTCAAGATTTGAGAGGATCAGCACACCAATGTCGATCTCGCCGCTGACCAGCAGATGCTCGATGTACTGGCGCTCATCCTCGACGACTTTCACCTCGACATTCGGGTAATAGGCGTTGAACTGCTTGAGTAAATCCACCAGAAAATAGCCGGCCACCAGGCTGGTGACGCCCAGTGTGATTTGCCCGGTCACGCTTTCGGTTCCCAGCTGCAGGCTGCGTTTGGCGTTATCGACGGTTGCGAGGATCAGATACGACTGGCGCAAAAACTGGTGCCCCTGATGCGTCAGCGTCATCCCTTTGGCATGGCGGTCAAACAGACGCGCCTCTGTTTCCGTCTCAAGTTGTTGAATCGCCTGTGTCAGCGAGGACTGCGAAACAAAAGAGGCCTGTGCAGCGGCCGATATCGATCCGGTTTCAGCAACGGCAATAAAATGGCGGATCTGGCGTAACGTCAACATAGCGCGATCAGGACCTCTACATATAATCGAATACAGTCGCTCAGCATTCGGTTTAAGGGAATGATCAAGTAATGGCAGGCGGCGGATTTTTGTCAAACCGGGGAGCGGGGTTTTGCGAGACGTGCGGGAGAATGGGAAACTTACTTTGCAAGCAGTCTTTAAGAGAACCATATCCAGACCGTAAAACTTGGCTGAGAAATTAAACATGCAAATACAGACTATCAGCTCCGTAAAGAAGCATGCTGCTGTACCTGATTTATTACAACCGATACTGGTCACTCAGAATGGTGAACCGGCTTACGAGATTGAATCCTTTGAAGACAGACAAAACCATTGCTTTATTCAAGCTGCTTACGCTGGCAGAAAATGATAAAGCAGAAGGCCGGACATTCACGAGAGAACAGTTGTTAGCAGATCTTGCCAGATGAATCTCTCATCTGATCTGCTGATTATTGGGATCAATTTATGTCTGCAACAAAAAGTAAAATTACGATTGAGTACCTGTAAACAGTAGAGTTGTCTATTGATGAAATTGCGTCGTTCCAGACTTCACAGGGAAACGATGCGCTAGAAAACATCAACGCAGTCTTGGATGAGTTTGAAGCAAAAGTGAAAATTTTTCCTTTATCCTGCCCGGTTGCACCCGATCTTGCCGCGCTGGGTATCATCAAATATCGCGAAGGTAATACATTGAATGCCTACCACCTATGATGAACCAGCAAACGTTATCTCCGTGTACGTGCTTCTTTCGCAGCGGCAAAATGTTCAGGAACTGTTGTTCAAAAAGTTGATCATGGGTTAACAACAGGAAGCCACGCAAACTTCGCGTGGCTTTCAGATTCAAAACTTCAGTCTTTCATCAATTTTCCAGCTGATAAGTCAGCGTGATTTCCGCGTTCAGCACCTGAGAAACCGGGCAGCCGGCTTTGGCTTTTTTGATGATTTCGTCAAATTTGTCTTTATCGATACCCGGCAGCTTGATTTTGCTGTCGAGCGCAATCTTAGTGATGGCAAATCCGCCGTCCACTTTATCCAGTGACACGTCCGCAACGGTATCGATGCTTTCTGGCGTGTGCCCTGCTTCGCCGAGCATCAGCGATAACGCCATCGAGAAGCACGCGGAATGCGCAGCACCAATCAGTTCTTCGGGATTGGTACCGACTTTGCCTTCAAAGCGGGTGTTAAATCCGTACGGCTGATCCTTCAGGGCCCCACTTTCAGACGAGATGTAACCTTTACCGTGTTTAATATCGCCTTCCCAGTGTGCCGAACCTTTCTTATGAATGGTCATGTTTTTCCTCCGTTTTGTATTACATTGGCTATAAGTATAGCTTTAACGCCGTAATTCGCGAGGATCGCCTGGCTATGCGTCTTTAAAGCGGTTTTTCGCAAAGTACGGCATTCATTCACCCTCACAAAAAAAGAGAGGAAAACATGTTTAAACCTCAGGATCTGGTTCAGTCAAAAACCGGCGGACCGCAAATGATTGTGCTGCGCGTGGAAGGCGAAACGTTGTGGTGCGCGCGCACGGATGATTTTTCAAAAAAAGAGATCGAAGTGAGCGCTGATTCCGTAAATCTGTATCACTTAGACGGTGATTTCGGCGTCTGCTGAAAACCTTTTTTTGATTTTGCAGATACAAAAAATCCTGAGATTGCAAAATCTCAGGATTCAATGATTACTTATCCGTGACTGTGTACTTACCAGCCTTTTACCGCGTCACCGTGATAGATGGCGTCCGCCGCTTTCACTGTTGCATCAGTCTGATAAGCTTCAACCAGTTCTTTTACAGCCTGACTGTCTTTGTTATCTTCCCGCGCCACAATAATATTCACGTAAGGCGAATCTTTGTCTTCCACGAAAAGACCGTTTTTGCCCGGCGTCAGGCCAACCTGACCGGAATACGTGGTATTGATCACCGCCAGTTCGATTTTGTCATCGTCAATTGCGCGGGTCAGCTGCGGAGCTTCAATCTCAACAATCTTGAGATGTTTCGGGTTCTCAATGATATCCAGCGACGTTGGCAACAAACCCACGCCGTCTTTCAGTTTGATCAGCCCTTGTTTTTGCAGCAGCAACAGCGAGCGGCCAAGGTTAGTCGGGTCGTTCGGCACGGCAACCTGCGCGCCATCGCTCAGCTGATCGATGGATTTGATTTTACGTGAATACGCAGCAATCGGATAAACAAAGGTTTTACTCACTTCCACCAGTTTATAGCCACGTTCTTTCACTTGTTTGTCGAGATACGGGCGGTGCTGGAAGGAATTGACGTCAATATCGCCGCTGCTCAGTGCAGAGTTAGGCAGCACGAAATCGTTGAAGGTCACCACTTCTACGTCCAGATTGTATTTATCTTTGGCCGTTTTCTTAATGGTTTCCCACATCTGCTGATCGATACCTGCACTGATGCCTACTTTAATGTGGTTCTCTTTAGATTTTTGGTCACAAGCGGTCAGCGCCAGAGCGCCAACCAGCGATAACGCCAGGAGTGTAATTTTTATTGCGGTACGCATGGGGTTTACTCTTTCCGTGAATAAAGAAGTGTTCAAATTGAAGCCGTAGCTTTACAGACACAGTGTTTCAAAACGTTTTCACATGAGCAAATACGAAAAAGAAATAACCTAATGCAAAAAGGGGATTTTCGGGCGGGAATTTATACGTTAATTCAATAAAACGATAACCAGAATGTTGTGAATTTGTTGTTTTACCTTTATACAACCTGTTTCAATAAAAACAAAACATGGTCTAGGATTATTCTTAAGACCATGTTTTTTCTGGGGTATCTCATTACAAGTAAAATAATATTATCTTACATTCAATTCCGTTGCCCACGCAGAAACTGTATCAGGAGAAATATAATTTACTTCGTAAATACAACCACTTGATGAAGATGTTAAATAGCCAATGCAGGGGAAAGAATCAGGATGCAATTCAACAAGAGCCTGCTGGATTTCTTCATCGCTCATTAAAGGGGAGATCGGGGCATCTGAAAACCGGAAGTAGTCTTCAAACATCCACGATATATAGTCCCTTTCACTCCTCAACACTCTCATATAACGCACTCCCTCCGGTTAAATCCCATTAAAAAAATAGCAGGGCGGTGGAGTTCGTGCGAACAATAATTGAACTGAAATTGCCTTAAATCAAATAAAGCCCGCCGGAGGCAGGCTTCTGAGAGGTCAGGATCGCTTACGTGGAAAGATTTCCTGATCGCAAACGATCATTCCTTGGCGGAACGCAGTGCAACGGGCTGCGGGTGTGACAGGAAAATGGTGATGCCCGCCAGCAGCGTGAGCGCGCCGCCGAGAAGAAACGCACTGCTGACACCGGCGTTGTCCGCGAGGATCCCACCAAACAACGCGCCCAGCGCCAGCGAGGTCTGAAATACGCAAACCAGTAACGCCGAACCGGTTTCAAACAAAGCGGGCGATGCCTGATAAGTCCAGATATTCAGACACACCGGCAGCGCACCAAACGCCAACCCCCAGAGGATCACCAGCGCGCTGGCCAGCGGCAACGGCAGGTTTAGCAGTGACAACGCCAGCACCGAAAGGCTCAGCAGCAACATGTTCAGCATGAAGGCTTTCTTCACACCAAATTCACGCACGGTGATTTCCGTCGTCAGCGTGCCAATCAGCCCTGCAACCCCGTAGCCCATCAGCAATAAGGAAATATCGCTGGCAGGCAGTTTCAGGTTAAAGCGCAGCCAGGGTTCGAGATAGGTGTAAGCCGCGAAATGGCCGCCCGCCATAAAGACGCCGATGATCAACGCATAACGGATCCCCGCCACTTTCGTCACGCCGAGCATTGCGCGCAGGCCGATGGACTGCTGCGCGGGTAAAGAAGGCAGCGCCAGCCATTGCAGCACGAAGAAAACCAGCGCCAGCGCCGAGTTGAGGGTAAACGCCATCCGCCAGCCAAACAGATCGCCGATAAACGCCCCTGCCGGAACGCCCGCCACGGTTCCGACGGCCACACCGGCGGTGATCAGCGAAATGGCGCGTGCGCCCTGCTCTTCCGCCACCAGCCTGCGCCCGGACGGAATAGCAAACGACCAGAAACCGCCGACACCGATGCCCAGAATGATGCGTCCGATCAGTAAAACGTTGAACGATTCCGCCATTACCGCGATGCCGTTTGCCAGAATCACTGACGCAGAGAGCAGTAAAAGCAGATTCCGGCGATCCATTTTTTTGGCGAAAAGCATAATCAGCGGCGCAGAAATTGCCGCAACCAGCCCCGGCAACATCACCGCCAGCCCGGCGTGGCCTTCCGTCACGCCCAGAGATTGCGCAATCGGCGACAGCAGGCCGATAGGCAGAAATTCAGTGTTAACCAGAACAAAGGTACCGCAGGCCAGTGAAAAGACCGCCAGCCAGCGGCGAAAAGCGGACGTCTCTGGCCGGGTGTCCAGCGATGAGCACTCAGTCATTATTGTTATCCTTAGCGAAGTGAATTATTACGGACATGTATTTTGATCGTAATAAAACGTGATCGCCGTCACCAGGTCAAGACTATTTATAACGACCGTTAGGGTATTTCTAATGACCATTTGGACTAAGCCAGAGCCCGCCTGCGATGCGGCTTACAGAGGGATCTTATGCCGCCGGTTTGCAGAGCACATACAGATAATGCGGACAGAAAATCTCTCCACATATAAAGTATGTTGTAACTAAGTTGCGTAACGAGCGGATCCCGGCTGGCATCCGCAGAAATGTGCTGAGTAAAAGTGACTGGTTTCTTCGGGGATAAGTTATCGATTTCATGTACTACTCTTCTGAAAATAACATGAATAATCAATCACTAATTGTTAACAGGCGCGGGGAAGCATACGGTGTTGTCACACAAATAACAGGGAGTTAAATATGGCAATTCCAGCTTACTTATGGCTCAAAGACGATGGCGGAGCACTGATTAAGGGGTCAGTCGATGCCAGAGGTCGCGAGCACTCAATCGAAATCACATCGTTCAATCATTCCCTCAGTATTCCCACTGATAGTGGCACGGGAAAACTCACAAGTACGCGGGTACATGGAGCAATGCAGGTTGAGAAGGATTTTGATTCCTCCTCACCTTATCTATACAAAGCTGTGGCCACCGGCCAGACCTTGAACTCAGCAGAATTGAAATGGTACTGGATCAATGACGCGGGTCATGAAGTTGAATATTTCAACATGTTCATGGAAGGCGTGAAGATCGTCTCTGTCGTCCCGATGATGCATGACACAAAAACGGTGATAAATGTTGGCCATAAGGAAGCCATTCAACTGCGCTATCAGAAAATCACATGGAAATATTTGGATGGAAACATCCAGTACAGTGATGCATGGAATGAGCGCATAACCGGGTAACAAAATATGGATACTACCGAACAAACCAGTGGCTACTACTTCAACGGGTTATCTAATTTATCACCAGGGGAACTGTTCTTTTGGGTTTTTCTGGATGAAACCGGCAAACAGGTAGGGATTACCGATTTTGCAAACCTTGCTCTGATTGTTCTCGGCCAGCCCATGAAAGCGACACGTGCCAAACCTCTTGGCGCAACACCTGGAACCTCGATATTAAGTTATCATCTGAGGCAATGGCTTAATATAGAGGTTAAGCAATGGCCTACTCTAACTAACGGGAGTATCCGGCGGTTAAAATTCTCCTACGTAACAAATCTCGGGGCATTTGTTGGCCGATGGATCCCTTTTGTTGGTTGGGTAATACTCGCGGATGATGTTGCTAGAATTGCCTGCAAAACCACTAACCGTTTTAACACCATTGCCAATGAGAAAGATCGCCTATGGTAAGTAATGAGGAAATCATAAATTGGTACAATGAGCGTTTTAACAAACCGGGTTATTTCTCTAAAAAACGCTGGCCGGTCACTATTGATACCAGCCTTTCTACCGGCCGTTATGTCTGGGCGTGTGAAACCGGGGACGACATCATGAAAGAATATTTCGAGAAATTCCAGGTTGAACCTCAGGGGTTTGATTTCTTGAAGTACTGGCCAATTGAGGCGTCTGGCCTGTCAATTTTTGCGTTATGCACCTGCGGAGATGATTACGAGGAGCCACTACCATTAACGCTCAAAATGTTGGCTGAATCAGCGCGTGCGGGAAAGTGGCTGTATAGCTAAAAAATTAATTTTAATTCTCTCTTCTTATCTGATCGGATATTTCATTCAAACCTGCACAAAATGCCCCGCGCTGACTTCGCGGTAATGCCGGGCGGGCGGCAGATAACTGGCGCTGCGCAGCGGGCTGGAGAGTTCTTCCGGCGCGATGGCTCGTTTACGGCGGACATCCGGGTCGGGCACCGGCACGGCGGCCAGCAGTTTGCGGGTATAGGCGTGCTGCGGGTTTTCGAAGATGTCTGCGCGCGAACCGATTTCCACGATTTCCCCCAGATACATTACCGCCACGCGGTGGCTGATGCGTTCCACGACGGCCATATCATGCGAGATAAACAGATACGCCAGCCCGAGTTCCTGCTGGAGATCGAGCATCAGATTGATCACCTGCGCTTTTACGGAGACGTCCAGCGCCGAGACGGCTTCATCGGCGATAATCATTTTAGGTTCCAGCGCCAGTGCGCGCGCGATACAGATCCGCTGACGCTGGCCGCCTGAAAACTGATGCGGAAATCGGGACGCCATATTGCTTTGCAGCCCGACCTGTTCGAGCAGCTGCGCGACGCGGCGTTTTGCCCCTTCTGCATTGTGCAGGCCGAGGCTCATCATTGGTTCAGCAATCGCCTGGCCGATTCGCATACGCGGATTCAGGCTTTCATACGGATCCTGAAAAATCATCTGCGCCTGCGTGCGGATTTCCGTCAGATGCGCCGGATCTGCCCGGCGGATATCCTGACCGGTGATCAGCACGTCGCCGGAGGTGGCTTCGGTGAGGCGCAAAATCGTGCGGCCGGTGGTCGATTTTCCACAGCCCGATTCCCCGACCAGCGAGAGCGTTTCGCCCGGTTGCAGGCTGAACGAGAGATCTTCAACCGCATGGACGCGCGCCGTCACGCGCCGCAGCAGGCCGGATTTCACATCAAAACGCGTGATCAGGTTTTTTACGTCGAGCACTGGCGGCCCGTCGCGTATCGTGTTGACCGGTTCGGCGACCGGCAGCGGTGCTCCGGTGCGCGTGTCCGTCAGCGGAAAACGGGTGGGCAGCGTCGTACCTTCCATCGCGCCGAGCCGTGGCACCGCAGAAAGCAGCGCGCGGGTATAAGCGTGTTGCGGCAGATGAAAAATTTCGCGCGTTGAGGCTTGTTCCACCGCTTCGCCGCGATGCATCACCAGCGTGCGGTCAGCGACTTCCGCCACCACGCCCATGTCGTGCGTGATGAACAACACCGACATCCCCTCTTCTTCCTGAAGCGATTTTATCAGCGCCAGAATTTGCGCCTGAATAGTGACATCCAGCGCCGTGGTCGGTTCGTCTGCAATTAATAAACGCGGATTACAGGCCAGCGCGATGGCAATCACCACCCGCTGGCGCATGCCGCCGGAAAAGCTCAGCGGATATTCATTGAGCCGGGAGGTGGCCGCCGGAATACGCACTTTTTCCAGCAACCGGACAGCTTCGGCGCGCGCGGTGGCGTCATCCATGCCGCGATGGCGTTTGAGCACTTCGGTAATCTGGACACCGATTTTCAGCACCGGATTCAGGCTGGTCATCGGTTCCTGAAAAATCATTCCGATGCGATTTCCGCGAATACTCTGCATCTGGCGCGCGTTCAGGCTGAGCAAATCCTGCCCGCCGAACTGGATTTTTCCCGAATAGCGGGCCTGTTTTTCATCCAGCAAACGCATGACCGACATCGCCGTCACGCTTTTCCCGGAGCCGGATTCGCCCACCAGCGCCAGCGTTTCTTTCGGGCCAATCGAGAAGGAAAGATCCCGCACGACGTTCAGCCATTCGCCGTCTGCGCTGAAAGCGGTATTAAGGCTTTCGACCTGTAAAACCGGATTGTGCATCTTCAATCCTTATTCCGGGGGTTAAGGATGTCGCGCAGCGCATCACCGACTAAGTTGATGGCGACAATCAGCACCAGCAACGTCACGCCGGGGAAGACGCTGATCCAGTAGTCGCCGGACATCAGGTAATCAAAGCCGTTGGCGATGAGTAAGCCCAGCGATGGTTCGGTCACCGGCAGGCCGATGCCGAGAAACGAGAGCGTGGCCTCAAGCATGATCGCGTAGGCAATGCGCATGGTCGCGACCACAATCAGCGGCGGCAGACAGTTGGGCAAAATGTGGCGAAACAGAATGCGCGGGTTCGACAGCGCCATGCTGCGTGCGGCGTCCACGTAACTTTTGCGGCGTTCAAGCAGCGCCGAACCGCGCACCGTGCGCGCGTAGTACGCCCACTGCGTGACGATCAGCGCCAGAATAATTTTATCGACGCCCTGCCCGAGCACCGCCAGCAAAATCAGCGCGATTAAGATCGGCGGGAAACTCAGCTGGATATCGACAACGCGCATGATCAGCGCATCGGTTTTGCCGCCGGCATACGCACTGGTCAGCCCCAGCGCTGCGCCAATAGTCAGGGCGATCAGCGCACTTGAAACGCCGACCAGCAGGCTGGTTCGCATGCCATAAAGAATGGCGCTCAGTAAATCGCGCCCCTGATCGTCCGTGCCCAACCAGTAGATCATGCCGCTCATGCTGGCCGTGCCCGGTTTGAGGCGACCATCCATAATGTCGAGTTGCGATAAATCGTACGGATTTTGCGGCGAAATCCACGGCGCGAGCACCGCCAGCAAAATGGCGATCCCTAAAATAATCAGGCCGCAAAGGGAGAATTTATTGCGCAGCAGCGCGCGCGCAGTGTGATAAAACGCCGAATGTGCTTTGCCCTGCACGACGTTTCGCGTATGTACTGAATCAGATGTCATCAGCTTTCGCCTCCCAGCCGCACACGCGGATCGACCAGCACGTACAACACATCCACCAGCAGGTTGATCAGGCTGAACATCACTACTGTGATCATCAGATACGCCAGAATCACCGGCCGGTCGAGCACCGCAATCGAGTCAATAATCAGTTTGCCCATTCCCGGCCAGGCGTAAATGGTTTCAGTAACGACGGCAAACGCAATCAGGGATCCCAGTTCCAGACCGATGACGGTAATGAGCGGGATCAGCGTGTTTTTCAGAACGTGAACCAGCACGATGCGGCTTTCAGAAAGCCCTTTGGCGCGGGCAAAACGGATGAAATCCTGTTGCAGGCATTCGAGCACACCGGCGCGGGTCAGGCGGATAATCAGTGAGATCTTGAACAATGCGAGATTGAACGCAGGCAGGACCAGATGAGCGAGGCCGTCAGCGGTAAACAGGCTGACGGGTACGCCAAAAACGTCCACCGTTGCACCACGCCCCGACGCGGGCAGAACGCCCAGTTTGACGCTGAAAAACATAATCATCATCAGCCCGATCCAGAATGTGGGCAGGCTGAAACCTAAAATCGAGACGGTCATGATGGATTTGGAAAGCCAGCCGTCCGGGCGCAAACCGGCATAAACGCCGAGCGGGATCCCAATCACCAGCGCCAGCACAAACGCCACCAGCGCCAGTTCGAGCGTGGCGGGCATCCGCTGAAAAATCAGGTGCAGCGCGGGCTGGTTGTAGATAAAGGAGTTGCCCATGTCGCCGTGCAGCGCGTTAACCAGAAACAGGCCGTACTGTTCCCACACCGGTTTGTCGAGGCCGAAAGACTGGATCACGCTGAGCCGTTCGGCGGGCGTTGCGGTGGTGCTGAGCAGCAGATCCACCGGATTTCCCACCAGATAAACGCCGCCAAACACCAGCAGCGACATCACAAACAGCGTCAGTAACGTTTGTCCGAATCGGCCGAGCAGATATCGGCTCATTTTGGGGCAGTACCATAGCGGGAAATCACGCGGCGCAGCAGGCTGAAGAATCCGTATTCATCGACGGTCTGCATGACGTGCGCATTGGGCGGTGTCGCCAGTTTTTGCCAGAAATCAGCATAGGTATAACCGGCGGTTTTGCCGGAGATCTCAACGCCCACGCGGGCAGGTAAACCATCGAACAGCCCCGGCTGTAGCAGCCAGGCGATCGCGGTGGCGTCATGAACCGGCCCGCCGTCCCGGCCAAAACGGCGTAAATCGCTGCGATCAAACGCGCCCAGCAGCGCCGCAATAGCCTGCCCCGGAAGGCCGCCATCCTGTTTCAGGGCGTCAATATCATCGGTGCCAATCAGCGCCTGAAACGTCATATCCAGCGGCATGATCACCAGCGGAACGCCGCTGTTAAACACTTTTTCCGCCGCGTGCGGATCGGCGTACACGTTAAATTCAGCCCAGGGCACGCGGTGCCCGAGCGCGGTAAACGCGCAGCTCATGGTGACGATTTGTTTAATGCCGCGCGCCACGTCCGGGTGCATCCCGAGCGCCAGCGCAATATTGGTCATCGGGCCAATGACGCACAGCGTCACCGGGTCGTTGTCTCCGGCAGCTTTTCTCAGCGTGCGCACCAGAAAATCGACGGCGTGTTCCGCCTGTGGTTGCAGTTCGCAATCCGGCACCAGCTCATTTCTGAACGCGCCGATATGTGCATATTTGCCGTAAACCTGTTCACGCACCAGCGGACCGGGCGCACCGGCAAACACCGGCGTCGCAGTTTTTCCCGAGAGCGCGACAATTTTGCAGGCATTCTGTACGGCGTCTTTCAGCGCCACATTTCCGGCGACCACCGTCACGCCGAGCACGTCCAGTTCCGGCGAAGCCAGCGCCAGCCACAGCGCAATGGCGTCATCCACGCCCGGATCGGTATCAATAATGATGCGCTGCGTCATAGGATTATTTCCCGGCATAGCGTGAGAGCAGTTCGTAAAACAGCGCGAAGACTTTGTTCGCATCCACGCGTGTCACAATATCGACGTTCGGGGTTTCGCCCGATTTTCCGTACCAGTCGGCGACGGTCTGCCCCAGACATAACTCACTGTTATGTTCGATAAAGACCCGTGCTTTTTCCGTGCCGAACAGCTCCGGCGCAAGGACATACGCGATCACCAGCGGATCGTGCAACGGCCCGCCGCGGGAACCGTAACGACGCACGTCGTTGCGATCCCAAAACGCCATCAGCTCACCGAGTTGCGCAGAAATACGGCCGGAAACTTTCACAAACTTCGCCACATGTTCCAGCGTCAGAATAACCTGATGCGTCGCGTCGAGCGGTAAAACCGTGATGTTAAGCGGGCTGGAAAAAACGATATGCGCGGCGTGCGGATCGGCCAGCATGTTGAATTCGGAAGTCATGGTGCGGTTACCGGCTTCGCGGTACGCGCCGCCCATCAGCACCACGCGGGAAATACCGGCGGCGATGTGCGGTTTGATGCGCAGCGCAGTGGCAAGGTTGGTCAGCGGCCCGAGTACGCAAAGCGTCAGCGGCTGATTATCCGCAATCGCCAGCTCGCAGCTGTCGATAAGGAAGTTAACTGCGTGCTGAGTTTCAGGCTGCTTTTTGGGTGCCGGAAACGCGGTATTCCCCAGACCGTTTTCACCGTGGAAGTGGCCGTGGATGGGCGCGCGCAAGATCGGCTGATGGCATCCGGCAAATACCGGAATGTCCACGCGGTAACCCAGTTCGGTAATTTGCAGCGCGTTGCGGGTGGTATTCATCAGCGGCTGATTGCCGCACACCGTGCAGATGCCGAGAATGTCCAGCTGCGGTGCAACAAAAGCACTGAGCAGCGCAATGGCATCATCGATGCCCGGATCGCAGTCAATAATCACTGGCAGAGTTTTCATAAGGCACCGACCGAACGCAGGACTTCTGCAATTTCCTGACGCGCAGAGTCATTGAGCGGAATTTGCGGCGGGAGCGGATCACCGACTTCAAATCCCTGCAATTGCAGTGCGGCTTTGATGCATCCGGCAATCGAATATTTGGCGAAGATTTCGTTGATGCGCCACAGCGGCCGTTGCAGTTCCATGGCTTTTTTCCAGTCGCCCTGGCGTGCGGCTTCATAAAGCGCGAGGCTCTGTTTCGGGACAATACAGGCCGGTCCGGCCATCCAGCCCACGCCACCAATCATCATCACACACACCGGAATATGCGCCGACGCGGCAAAGACCTGCATCCGCCCTTGCGTGCGTTCAATGATCGACAGCAGCCGCCCGGTATTGGTCGACGCATCTTTAATATAGTTAATATTTTCAACATGGCTCAGCCGCTCAATCACCGGCAGGCTGAGATCGGAACGCTGGAATTGCGGATTGGTGTAGAGCACGACGGGCAGTTTTCCGGCGGCCAGCGCGATGGCACGGAAGTAATCTTCCACGCCCTGTTCGGGCACCGGGAAATACGCCTCCAGGATCGCCAGAATACCGTCGGCACCCAGAGCGGCGTAGCGAGCGGTTTGCGCGACGGCGTCCTGGATGGTGGTGGCTGCGACTCCGGCGATTACCGGAACGCGGCCCCGAGCGGCTTCGACGACGGTTTTGACTATCTCAGTGCGCTGCTCTGCGCTGAGATAAGCAAACTCACCTGTACTGCCCAACGGCGTCAGACCGTGCACGCCGCTATCAATCAGATGCCCGACCAGTGCCGTGAGCACCGGTTTGTCTATCTGGCCGTCGGGGGTAACCGGCGAAACCAGATAGGGATACACACCGCTAAAAGAAGTCATAGCTTCTCTCTCTTTTCTTAGAACAACCCTGGTGTTGGTGCTCTATTCCCGCCTTGGTTCGGTATGCACGTTGTCCGTGTTCTTATGCCGCTGAACACTTACTTTTGATGGACAAAGTACGGCAATGTGTAGCCATCAGATCGGCCGGTGTAGCTGTAAGGGATTTTCATCGCCCAGGTATACGAGAGGAACAGCAGCGGAAGGGTGCCTTCGTCCTTCATCGCAATCTCTGTGGCCTGTTGCAACAGCTTTTCGCGCTGGCCGTCGTCGAGGGTTTCCCGCGCTTTGGCCAGCGTTTGATCAAATTCAGGATTCGAGTAACGCCCGCGGTTACCCTGCCCGCCGTTCGGCCCGAAAGTTTCGAGCAACGGCCCGAGTACGCCGGACGCCTCACCGGTTTCGATCGCCGCACCGCCCATAATCAGACTGAAATCGCGTTTGGATGCACGCGAAAAATACACGCTGCCCGGCATGGTCACGACGTCGGTTTTAATGCCTACGCGGCTGAACATCTGACCCAGCGCCTGCGCAATTTTGGAATCGTTCGGGTAACGATCGTTTGACGCGTGGAACGTCAGGGTAAACCCGTCCGGATATCCGGCCTGCGCGAGCAGCTGTTTGGCTTTTGCCGGATCATAAACCGGTGCGGGAATCGACGGCGTGTAACCGAAATACCCTTTCGGCACCAGCTGTGACGCCGGAACGCCCTGCCCGTCCATAATGCGGTCAACGATTGCCTGACGATTAATCGCCAGCGACATCGCCTCACGCACTTCCCGTTTTTTCAGCGGATTGCTACCGTCCGGCCCTTTGGCAAACGGCGACACATCGCGATCCTGATCCGGGTGTAAATACAAAATGCGGTTACCGGCGACAGATTCCAGATGCAGGCTGGTTTGTTTCGCCAGATCCCGCCCGTCCGCCGTCGGCACGCTTTCAATTAAATCCACGTCACCGGAACGCATCGCGGCCACGCGTGCGCTCGGGTTTTTGAAGACGCGCAACGTGACTTTGTCCCACTGCGATTTTCCGCCCCAGTACTGGTCATTGCGTGCCAGCACCACGTTGTCGTCCGGCGTCCAGCTGACAAATTTGAACGGCCCGGTGCCAATAACGTCTTTCCCTTCATTCAGGGTTTGCGACGGCACCGTTTCCAGACGTGCCGGTAAAATTGCCACGCGACTCAGGTTGTTAAGCAATAAAGGTGTAGGCGTTTTGGTGACAATTCTCACCGTTAACGGGTTCACTTCCGTGACGTCGGCAATGTCGTTGACGTAAGGCGTGTAGGCGCTAGGGCTGTTTTTAGACGCCAGTGCCACGCGTTTGATGCTGGCGATCACGTCTTTGGCGGAGAAGTCACTGCCGTCGTGGAATTTAACGCCGGGACGCAATGCGAATTCCCAGGTGGTGTCGTTGATAACTTTCCACGAGACGGCAAGTGCAGGCGAAATGTGTTGTTTTTCGTCCTGATTCACCAGGCCGTCGAAGATGTTGCGGGCCATCGCGCTGTTGGCACCACCCACGTAAAACTGAGGATCCATCGAAGTCGTTGACGCAGCAAGACCAATATTCAGGTCAGCAGCTTGTGCCGCAAAGGTTTGAAACCCTGAAATGGTGGCCAGCGCCGAGGAAAACACTGCGGCTAGAACGGACTTTCTCATGCATTTAACCCTTAATTTTTTTAGATTTTCAGGCAATGTGTGACAGATCGTAAATTGGAGTCTAGGGGGTGGACTTCTGGATTGAAAATTGTATTTTGTGTTACATCCATAAACAAATGTTATGGATTCTGAGGAAATATTATGAAAATTAATCCCCGACAGGTCGAAGCCTTTCACAAAGTGATCCTCACTGGCGGGATTACGGCGGCGGCGAATATGATGAATATCACGCAGCCCGCGGTCAGCAGGCTGATCCGTGACTTTGAATATGCCATCGATCTGAAGCTGTTTGACCGCGACGGGCGAGGGCTGATTCCGCGCGACGATGCCATCAAGTTGTACCGTGAAGTCGAACGTCTTTACCTCGGACTTGAACATATTTCACGTATCGCCGACGAAATCCGTCATTCAAAAGGCAGTGTTTTGCGCATCGGCAGCGTCGCGGCGCTTTCGCCGTTGTGCGTCGAACACGTTCTGCCGCCGCTGATTGAAGAGATTGCGGATATCTCGCTGTTTCTCGATATCGAAAGCACGACGCACATTATGGATGTGGTGACCGGCAACCAGTACGACGTAGGGTTTATCTTCGGTAAGCCCGATGTGAAAGGGCTGGAAGCCGAGATGCTGGCAACCGCCAAAGCCGTGGCCGTGATGTCGCCGAGGCATCCGCTGGCGAAACAGGATGTGGTCACCGCCATGGATCTGACCCGCTATCGCCCCATTATTCCCGGCCGGAAAACGCCGCTGCGAGAACAGCTGGATCAGGTCATGAGCCGCCTCGACTTGTATATGAACAACCCTATCGAAACGTCGCTTAATAATTGCTGCATCATGGCGGGGAATAATCTGGGCATCGGCATCGTTGATTACATTACGGCGCGCAGCCACAAGAGCGATATTGTGCTCAAGCCCTTTACGCCAGACATAAGTATTGCCTATCTTGCCGTATTCCCGCCGCAGATCCCGAAAAGTCGTCTGGTAGAACATATTACTAAAGAAATGAAGACCTTAATCGAAGGCTATCTGTAGCTACTCGCAGCCCACGTCAGTAAAACTCCCCAAAAGGTTCACACAAAATCATACTTCTTAGTGATCTCTGTCACATTCCTCACACCAAACGACGTTCTCGTGGGCAAATAGTGCGCCCACATAGACTTAAAAGCTATAAATCAGCGTTTAAATATCATTTATTTGAATAAGTTAAATTATTTAATCATTAAATATCAATGCCATAACTGGTAGCCGCACAAAGAGTAATCTCACTTATAATAATTTACCTAATTTCAAACTCTTCGTTACACATTCACAACCCCGATGAGAAGTATTACTATTTGCGCGAAATTGTCCTATCTGGTTCATTTGATAACGGGTGTTCATTACGTGTTTCCAGCTTTTCCCACATCTTGACTACAATATTTTTGTCGACAACATAAGTGCAGTGAGATAAATCATGCCAACAACTAAGAGTAAATGGACCTGGCTCCTCTGGCTGCTGAGTGCGCTGATGGCCGTTATCGGCCTGACACTCGGCATCGGCGGTGCGTATCTGGCCACATTGGGAGGAAGCATTTACTTCCTGCTGATGGGTCTGGCCCTCGTCGTTTCCGCCGTTTTAATTTTCAAAGGTAAGCCTTCGGGCGCGTGGCTCTACGCCGTCGCCTTCGTGCTTTCTGTTATCTGGGCTATCTGGGACGCCGGTTTCACCTTCTGGCCGCTGTTCTCCCGCCTGTTCACGTTCGGCGTTCTGGCCTTCCTCGTCGCACTGGCGTATCCGCTGCTGAAAACGCGCGCGGGCCTTGTTGCCCGCAAAGGGCCGAGTTTCTCGCTCGCCGCCGTGCTGGCAGTTGCCCTGATCGCGGCATTCGGTAACACGTTCGTCCCGACGCCAATCATCAGCGCCGACAACGATCAGGTTCCGGTCAAACCGGTTGATAAAGGTGCGGAACAGAAAAACTGGGCGAACTGGGGTAACACCACCGCAGGCGACCGTTTTGCTGCACTGGATCAGATCAACAAAACCAACGTCGATAAACTGCAGGTGGCGTGGACGGCTCATACCGGCGATATCCCGCAGAGTAACGGTTCCGGCGCTGAAGACCAGAACACCCCGCTGCAAATCGGTGACAAACTGTTTGTATGTACCGCGTACAGCAAAGTGATCGCCCTGAATGTGGATGACGGTAAAAAGCTGTGGTCTTACGACTCCAACTCTACCGCGCCGAACTGGCAGCGTTGCCGTGGTCTGGGCTATTACGAGAACAGCAGCGTAAACAGCGCAGCGCCACAGGCTCCGGCTGCCATTCCTGCGGCTGAACCGGCCACTCCAAACGCCGCTTCAGAAGCTGCCGCGCCTGCAACAGATGCGCCGCAAGCGCCTGCTGCCACCGGCGGTACCGTCAGCGCGACCT